>Ga0272441_10010534_pt1 | contig 13962 bp, 12 predicted proteins | sample SSMProp6N_FD_193582 | JGI IMG/M metagenome (GOLD analysis project Ga0272441, IMG submission 193582) | Marine sediment archaeal communities from Little Sippewissett salt marsh, Falmouth, MA, United States - SSM-Prop-6N | ecosystem: Environmental > Aquatic > Marine > Wetlands > Sediment ... | reverse complement strand
CATTGAGCTACAGAGTTCGTAATTGCCACGAAATCAATCCGAGGCAGCCGGAAACGGGGACTCACCAAGGGGTAGCGATCACACCCGCGTCCATGGACGCCGTTGCCAACCAGCCTCCAGCGCGGTATTTTCAGCGCATGTCTACCTCCATCGACAAAGCCAAGATGCAGCCGGCGCTGCTGGAGCTGATCCGCCGCACCTCCTCCGACCTGCCCGGGGACGTGGACACGGCCCTGGGCCGGGCCTTCCGCAGGGAGGCGCGCGGGTCTGCCGCGCGCAGCGCGCTACGCACCATCCTGCAGAACGTCACCATCGCCCGGGAGAAGTCCACGCCCGTGTGTCAGGACACGGGCACGAACCTGCACTTCGTCCACGCGCCTGTAGACTTGCCCGAGGCCACGGTACGCCAGTCCATCATCGCGGCCACCCGCAAGGCCACCCGCCTGGGGTACCTGCGCCACAACGTGGTGGACCCGGTGACGGGCAAGAACACCGGCGACAACGTCGGGCGAGAAAACCCGCTCATCCACTACCACCAGCACAGGGCCAAGTCCTTGCGCGTGGCGCTGATGCTCAAGGGCGGCGGCTGCGAGAACGTCTCCATCCAGTACTCCCTGCCCGTGAACCGGCTCTTCGCCGGACGGGATCTCAAGGGCGTGGGCTCCTGCATCGTGGACGCGGCGCACCAGGCCCAGGGAAAGGGCTGCTCCCCGGGCATTTTCGGCGTGGGCGTGGGCGGCGACCGCATGAGCAGCTACCTGGAGGCCAAGCGCCAGCTCCTGCGGCTGCTGGACGACGCCAACTCCGATCCCGCCCTGGCCAAGCTGGAGCGGTCGTGCCTGCGCGGCATCAACAGCCTGGGCATCGGGCCCATGGGCTTCGGTGGCAAGACCACCGCCCTGGGCGTGAAGATCGGCGTGGTGGATCGCATCCCCGCCAGCTACTTCGTCTCGGTGGCCTACATGTGCTGGGCCTGCCGCCGCCGCACCCTGGTGATCCGCCCCAGCGGCATCTACACCGTGGACTAGAGGGAGCCCCCATGATCGACATCAACCTTCCCATGAGCGAAGCCGACGCGCGCGCCCTGCGCATGGGCGACGAGGTCCGACTGAGCGGCCGGATGGTCACCGCCCGGGACGCCGGCCACAAGCTAATGGTCGACAAGAAGCCCCGGTGGCTCCGCCCGATCCTCGAGGGCTCGGTGATCTACCACTGCGGCCCCGTGGTCCAGCAGGTGCGCGGCGAGTACGTGTTCACCGCCGCCGGACCCACCACCTCCATCCGGGAGGAGCCCTACCAGGGCCAGGTCATCGGCGACTACGCCGTGCGCGGCGTGGTGGGCAAGGGCGGCATGGGTGCCAAGACCCACCAGGCGCTGCAGGACCACGGCGCCGTCTACCTCCACGCCATCGGCGGCGCCGCGGCCCTCCTCGCCCGCTGCGTGACCCGCGTGGAGACGGTGTACATGCTCGAGGAGTTCGGCGTGCCCGAGGCCTTCTGGGTCATCCAGGTCGCTCACTTCCCCGTGGTGGTCACCATGGACTCCCACGGCGCCTCCCTGCACGACTCGGTCCAGGCCCGGTCAGCCGAGGCGCTCCGCAAGCTCCTGTAGACTTCCCCGTACAGACGGTCTCGCCCCAGAGGCCCTCGAATTGACATCCGGCGACAAAACGGGGACCGTATACAAGTGGCCACACGAACGAGGAGGCGCGACATGTGGAGACATACCGCAGGTTGGATCCTGCCGCTGATCCTGCCGCTGATCCTGCTGACGCTGGTGGGCGGAGGGTGCACCGAGGCTCCCATCGATGTGGAGGGGCTGTACACCATCGCCCTGACCAACCGCGAGAACGGCTGCAACTTCAACGACTGGCAGGAGGGGACCACCTCCACCGGGGTCCAGGTGACGGTGACCCAGTCCAGCGCGTCGGCCTGGGCCTTCGTGGGCGGGGCCTCCGGCGTCTGGCTGAACGTGACCCTGGGCTCCCAGGAGTACAGCGGCAGCGTCAACGGCAACGACGTACACATGACCCTGTACGGCACCCGCTCCACCACGGTGGCGGGCTGCACATGGACCATCAACTCCGTCATGGACGGGACCCTGACCGGCGACACGCTGTCAGGGGACATCCGGTACACCCCCTCCACCAACGGCAGCCCGGACTGCGCCACCATAGAGGGGTGCGTCACCCGCCAGGAGTTCAACGGCGTCCGCGCCCCGCGCTGAGATGTGATCTCTACACAACAGGAGACGCCACCATGGTCCCAACCGCCCTTCCACGTCACGCGCTGCTCGTCGCTCTGCTGGTCGGGTCCACCCCGGCGCAGGCCACCGAGTACCACGTCGCCGAGGGCGGCGCGGGTACCGGCACGGCCGCGGATCCCTTCGGCACGATCCAGGAGGGGCTCGACGCGGCCCAGCCCGGAGACACGGTGATCGTCGCCGCCGGCACCTACACCGAATCGCTGCAGACCGTGCGCGACGGCATCGATGGAGCACCCATCGTCCTGCGCGGCGACACCACGGACGGCCCTGTCGTCGTCACCACGAGCGGGCGAGTCCTGCGGGTAGACCACGCCCACGCGGTCTTCGAGGATCTCGTGGTCGACGGCCAGTACGGGGACGCCGACGCGGTGGACGTCAACGACGGCGCGCACCACCTGGTCCTGCGCCGCTGCGAGGTGGTCCACTCGGGGCGGGACTGCGTGGACATGGGCGCGCCCACGGACGTGCTCATCGAGGGCTGCCTCATCCACCACTGTCTCAACTCCGACGGCGGACGCACTGACGCCCACGGCGTCACGGGGGGCGCGGTCGGCCGGCTCACCCTCCGCGACACGGAGATCCACTCCTTCTCCGGTGACGGCGTGCAGTTCGATCCCGGGAGGGAGCTGCCGGGCTGGGACGACGTGGTGATCGAGGGGTGTCACATCTGGCTCGAGCCGTTGCCCCAGGCGGAGAACGGCTTCGCCGCTGGCACGGTCCCGGGCGAGAACGCGGTGGACACCAAGACCCACAACGACGCACCGCGGGCCAGCCTGGTGATCCGCGACTCGGTGTTCTCGGGATTCCGCGGCGGGTTGATCAGCAACATGGCGGCGCTGAACCTCAAGGAGAACATAGACGCCACGCTGGATCGCGTCACGCTCTGGGACAACGAGATCGCCCTGCGGCTGCGCGGGCCCACGTCGGACCACCCGGCGGGGTCCTGGGTGCGGGCCCAGAACGTGGTGATCTACGACGTCGGCGCGGCAGTGCGCTACGAGGACGACATCGAGAACCTGCGGCTGTGGCACCTGACCCTCGGCGGCGACGTGATCGCGCCCTTTGTGGAGGCCTCGTCGGACAACTCGGTCTTGGACGTGCGCAACCTGCTGCTCCTGGGCACGACCCTGCCCGCCGAGGCCGTCGGCGGCTCCAACCTGGTCGTGGACGGCGACGCCTTCGTGAACGCCGTGGGCCACGACTACCACCTCGAAGTCGGGTCACCCGCCATCGATCAAGGCGAGGCGATCCCCGAGGTTACCCTGGACCACGACGCCGTGAGCCGACCCCAGGGAGCCGCCCCGGACGTCGGCGCCTACGAGTGGTGCGAAACCTGCGTACCCCAGACGCAGGTTGACGCCGGCGTCCCCCAGCCCCAGGTCGACGGCGGCCCCCAGCCCCAGGTCGACGGCGGCCCCGCAGACGACCCAGACTCCCCGAGCACCGGCTGCGGTTGTCACCCCACCGCCGACCTCCCCCCGGGCGGCACAATCCTGCTGCTGGCGCTGTGGCTGGCGCTCTGGCTGGCGCACCGCATTCGCCCCCACCGAAGGGAGCCGGGATGCATCGACGGCCTGGGCGATCGACTCGTCGATTCGCGACCCCTGACTACGTCCCCAGTATCTTTTCGTCGTCTCTGATGATCTGGGTTTGTCCGGGGGGGGCGGCCAGTCGGACCTTGCCGGTGACGCTGACGTTGCGGCCGAAGTGGATGTCGCCCTGGAGGTCGAGGGCGTCGCAGTCGATGAGGGACGGGGGGCCGTGGGGGAACCGCTCGTCGAGCTGGTCGATGCGCTGGTAATGAGCCGGATCCAGGGCCACCGACAGCGGGCCCCGCGTGCGGTCGGGGTTCACGATCACGCGGTGGTCGGCAGTGAGCAGGTAGGCGTCCGAACGAACCGCCAACAGGTCGCCCGTAGACTTGACCGGGGAGAAGCGGGACCGGTCCACCCGCAGGGCGGCCGAGCCCGGGATCGCCGCGATGGCTGCGCCCATCGCGGTTTCGAGCTGGTACACCGGCGTGGAGCCCGGGTCCCGGGGGTCCACGGTCTTGACGTTGACAATGAGCGGCAGGGTGAGGATGCCGCCGCCGGCGTCGAGCTGGGCCCGCAGCGCCGAGAGGCAGAGCCACAGGTTGTTGGTGTTGAAGAAGCGGTGACGCTCGATGTCCCCGAAGGCGTCCATGTCCGCGGCAGGGCACTGGGCCGACTCCCGCAGCAGAAGCTGCCCGTCGGCCCCCAAGGCCAGGTGGCCACCCTTGCGGTCGGCCGCAGTCCGGTCGGCCACCTCCATGAGGAAGGGGATGTCACCCACGGCCACGTGGCCCAGGATGGTCTCGTCCACGACCGCGCCGAGGTTGTCGGCGTTGGAGACGAAGGCATAGTCGTAGCCCGCCTCCAGCAACTGCGCCAGCAGGCCGCTGGACACCAGGCTCGGGTAGAGGTCACCGTGGCCCGGTGGGCACCAGGTCAGCGCGGGGTTGGCGGGATAGCGGACGGGACTGAGATCGGCGCAGGCGATCTTGGGGACCTTGTGCTGCAGGAAGTCCGGCGGCAGGGAGCCGGCGACCCCAGTCGGCCAAAAAGGCGCCAGCGCCGCCAGGGACTCGGCCCGGGTCGCGAAGCTGTTCATGAGCAGAAGGGGGACCGACTGGTGGGCACAGGCGCGAGCGATGATCTCCAAAAAAGAGCGATCCTGCCTGACAGGAAGCAGGCTCTTGGCCTTGGCGAGGCCCATGGAGGTGCCGAGCCCGCCATTGAGCTTGATCACCACGGTGCGCGGCAGGGCCGCCCGGCCAGCCTCTGCCAGATCTGCGGGCAGGGAGTCGGCGTCGGGCACCGACCCCACCGGCAGGATGTCCCCCTCGGGGATCTGCCCCGTCTCACCGGCCACCAGCTCGGCGTAGTGGTGGCCAAAGGTGCGGATGGCGACGTCGGGCAGCCCCTCGGCGCGCATGAGATCGGAGAAGGGTCGGAACCGGTCATCAATGTCGGTACTGGTCACATCGTGCTCCGAGGCCGCAGCGGGCGCGCGGGATCGATCACCGCCCACCGGGCCAGGCGGTCGTCGGCATCGGCCGGTCCACGGGCTTGCCGAGCCCGAGGGCCCGGCCGTGGCGGGCCCAGAAGTCAGTGCGCTCAATCCAGTCCAGGGCGGCCGTGCGCACCGCCTGGGACTCGGCAGGGCTCGTCAGCCGGTTGAAGGTCTCCCTGGCCTTGTCCAGGTCGAACGCCAGCAGGTAGGCCCGACCCAGACGCCACAGCGTCTCCCGTCGGAAGCGGTCGTCCGGCAGGCCCAGGGCCCGGGCCTTGCGGAGCCCGTCTGCCGCCGCCCGGTAGGATCCCTGGCTCAGCAGATAGGAGCCCACCAGGTAGTAGGCGACTCCCAGTCGCGGGTGGCGCTTGGCCAGGTTCAGCCAGGCCCCCGGCCGGGGCGGCTCGTCGTCCGCCGGCACCAGCAGCGGGCGCAGGCTGCGCTCCAGGGCCGGGTCCGCCAAGGCCATGCGCCGGACGGTGAGGTCGCGCGTGGTCCCCTCCGACATCGGAAACTGCGCCGCGCCGGCGAAGAGGTCCCGGGCGCGGGCGAGGCGCCCCTGGCGCCAGGCCTGGTTGCCCAGCAGCCACAGGGCGCGGGCCCTGATCGGCGGGGTGGTGGCGGGGTGGAGCCAGAGCTTCCGCGCCGCCGCAAGCGCCGCCTCCTCGTGACCCCGCTCCGCCTCGGCATACACCAGCCCGAGCAGGTGGGCCGGGCACCCCGGGTCGAAGCGGCACATTCGGCGGTAGGTGCCCACGGCAGACCCGTAGCGCCCCTGGGCGAGCTGCCGGTCCGCCAGCCGATCCAACCGGGCGATCTCGTGGATGCATGGGCGATCGAAGATCGGTCGCGGCCGGAACCGCTCCCGGGCCAGCCCCAGCTCCCGGTCCGACAACGGCACCGTGCGCAGAAACTTCTTCCACTGGGCCTGGAGCTGGACGAGGGACTTGCCGTAGGCGGCCCGAAAGTCCCCGCCGTTCTTGAATACCCGCCGGAAGGGCGCCGGGCCGTGGTGCTGCACGAGGAAGCGGCAAAAGGAACCGGCCACGGTGTAGCTGCGCCCGGCCGCCGACGCCAGGAACCCGTAGCCCATGACCGCGCGCAGGGGTGGCGCCTTGCCCAGCAGGATCATGGCCCGCGCCCACTGGTGGCGCGTGAGGCCGCCCCGGGTGCGCCAGTCCGCCGCCACGGCCGACCCCTCGATGAGGCCCGGGTTGAACAGGGGAAGCGGCAAGAACCCCAGGGCGCGCCCCCAGCGAAAGCTCACGCCAAAAACCCGATCTCCGAAGACCGCGCTGAAGGCGTGCGCGAGCTCGTGCTTGAGCACCGGGTGCGGAAAGGTCCGCAGGGTCAGGTACACCTCCAACCGCCAGGGCTTGGCCATGTCCACGTCCGCGGCCCCGTAGAGCCGCCGCTTCTGGTCGCTGTCGGCGAAGTAGAAGATGTGGATCTTGTTGGCCGGCGCCACGCCGTAGAACCGCCGCAGCTGGTACCAGCGGAACTCGGCGTCCGCGGCGTGGAGTGCCAGGTCCTGCTCAGTCAGGCTGCCGGGCGGGTAGTGGATGACGAAGTGTGGCGTGTGGTGCTCGCCGCCCAGGGCCCGGGCCAGGTTGCGCGTCGTGACCGTATAGGCCAGGGGTCCGCCCGCGAAGTAGAGCCCCACCACCAGGGCCACGGCGCCCAATGTCGCCGCGGTCAGGCCGCGCCGCCGATCGCCGACACGCCAGGCCAGCCGCACCTCCCCGGGCACGAAGAACCGGGAGGCCACCAGCAGCACCGCCACCCCACCGGCCAGGTGGTACAGCCGGGCGGCCACCAGGGCACCGGTGATCTCGATGTGCGCGTCATAGAGGTTGCCGCTGAAGTAGCCCGCGAAGGGATCGTACTGGCACACGGGCGCCTCGCCGTAGAACCGCCAGAATCCCCAGGCCAGCGACCCCAGCACCACGACATACCCGAGCAGCGCCGCCCACCGCCGCCGCAGGGGCAAGAGCCCCAGCCCGACCCCCCAGGCCGTCGCCACGGCCACGCTGACCACGGGCAGCACCAGCCACCAGGTCAACCCGGCGAAGTAGTTGCAGTTGGGGACGTCGACGGCGTTGGCCGACAGGATGTCCAGGGGCAGGACCAGCAGCACCAGGCTCACGCCCAAGACCCGCCCGTACAGCCCCAGCACCCCGCCCAGCGGCGACAGCGCCGCCACCAGGGGATCGGCCCGCCGACGCCGGATCCCCGACACCTGCACCACCGCCAGGTGACAGCTCGCCAAACTCCCAACGATTGCAAAGAGGAAGGCCGCTTCGTAGCCGAGCACCCCGAACAGCGGCAGCCGGCACATCACCAGCGCCACGACCGCGTATACGGTCAGGACGATCAGCGCGGGCAGCAGCCGACGGACCACGGATCGGATGGCGCGGGTGGGTACCACGCGACAACGATAGGGCCGAGCCCGCTTTCGCGCAAGTGATCCGCTAGCGGTTCGCGGCTTGTCAATCCCGGGGGAACACGGTATTTCTAAGGGGCGTCAATTCCCCGAGCCAATGACGAGCAGCAAGAACAGGCGGCAGCACCCGCGCGTCCCCATCGAGCTGAAGGTCGAGTACAAGCGACTCAACACCTTCTTCGCGGACTACACCAAGAACATCTCCAACGGGGGGACGTTCATCAAGACGCCCAAGGCCCTGGACATCGGAACGGAGTTCATCTTCTCCCTGACGGTGCCCGGCCTGGGAGATCCGTTGCGCTTGCGGGGTCGCGTGATGTGGGTGGTCCGGGATGGCGAGGATCCGCCGCCCCAGGCGGAGGAGCCCTACGAGCCGGGCATGGGCATCCGCTTCATCTACGAGACCGACGAGCAGAGGCACGCCGTCCTCGGCCAGGTGGAGCGCCTCATGGTCGACAGCCTCGGCCCCCTGCTCTATTCGAAGCTCATGCATTCCGAAGAGTAGTCACCGGGGCGAGGAAATAGTATGGCCGAAATCACGTCACTGCGCAGGGGCGGCTGGCGCTATCTGGTGCCCAACGGCCTGACGGCGCTGAACTTGACCTTCGGCACCGTCGCCTGCTTCCTCTGCGTCGGCGGCAGCTACTACTCGGCCGGGTGGTTCATCCTCCTGGCGGTGTGCTTCGACCGGCTGGACGGCGCCTCGGCCCGGGCCCTGGGCGCCACCAGCCGCTTCGGCGTGGAGTTCGACTCCCTGGCCGATCTGGTCTCCTTCGGCATCGCCCCGGCGGTGCTCGTCTACGCCGCCCTGTCGAACGACTCCGCGCTTGGCTATGGCAGCGGCTGGCGCCAGGTCCTGCTCTTCGCCGTCTGCGCCTTCTACGTTGTCTGCTGCGCATTCCGGCTGGCGCGGTTCAACGTCTTCGCCGACGCCGATGGCAGCAAGATCTACTTCGGGCTGCCGGCCCCCGCCAGCGCCTCCACGGTGGTGGCGACCCTCATGACGACGATCAAGTATGGCGGCAGCGGCGGCGGCTGGGCCGCGGATGTCAACCTCCTGGGAGGCCTCAGCCTCAGCGCCGACGTGCGGGCCTGGTTCCCGGTGGTGCCCGCCCTGGTGGGCCTGTTCATGGTCTCGACCCTGCGCGTGCCGAAGATGCACCCGGGCAAGAGCGCCAAGGGACTCTACCTCGGCGTGAACATGGGTCTGATCTACCTGTGCGTGCTGCTGCGGGCCTTCCCGGAGTACCTGGCCTTCATGGCCCTGCAAGTGATCGTGGTCTCCATCCTCTTCCACTTTTTCTGGGAGTCGGCCCGCGGTCTGGACGCCGGCACTGTGTGGCAGGCCCTTTCCATCGATGCCGATCCCGCGGACAGCGCCGACTCCGCCCCCAAGGCCCGAGTCTCCGAGTAGCCCTGGCCAGCCCATGCTCAAGCAGCCCTTTCAGGTCGTGGCGTCTTTGATCCTGGGAAACCCCATCCTCGAGATGGCGCTGGCGGCCCTGCCCGAGCCCATCCGCAAGGAGGTGTCCGAGCTGCGCTCCATGGTCATGTCGGGTGAGCTGTCGCGGGTAGAGGGCGACGGACAGGAGGGCGACATCGTGGATCGGAATCTCCGCGGCGCGTCGGTGGTCCGGGGGGACCTGGTGAGCGGCTCGGCGCGAGGGGTGAACCTGTTGCGCGGCGCGGTACGCGGGGGCACGCTGCGCGCGTGTAACGTATTGCAGGGCGACGTGTATGACGGGGACCTGGCGGCCATCAACGTCGTCGTGGGTGGTGTGCACGGCGGAAGGATCACGGCGGTGAACCTGTTGCTCGGCGACGTCCACGGCGGCGTGGTCACCCGAGCGAACCTGGTGATCGGGCACGTGTACGGCGGCCAGGTACAGGCCGCTGTCCTGATCGGCGACATCCACGGCGGGGAGGTGAGCGTCGGTCGCCACGTCGGGCAGGGCGTCGACGAGGCCGACCCTTGCGCCGACGATGAGCCCGCGGCGGCACCCCGGAAGGCCGCCCGATCAGACGGACGGGGCGATACGCCTTGAGCCCATGGCCACAGAAGCGCTACCCATGACTCCGGTCGAGCCGAAATCAGCGAGTGACAAGGCCGCCCATCGCGGCACCGTCCGCGACGACCTCCCCCGCCCGTGCATCGTCTCCATTCGCGAGGGCGAGCACGAGCCCGGCTGGTTCCGGCGACGCCTCGCCGACTCGCTGAAGGTGGCCGGCCGGGCTTGGCAGAACCACTCCGTGCGCCACTCCATGGTCCGATGGAGCGGCTTCGCGCTGCTGTTGCTCGCCGCGGCCGTGGTCTACCTCGGACGGTCGACCACGCCCCTCCGGGCGGCCGTCGGTGCGGTCCTCAGCCTCGGGTGGGCCGGGGTTTGGCTGGTGTTCATTGGCATCCACCTCAGCGGCCTGCGCGATTCGGCCGGTGTGGAGAAAGACCACCTGGGACTGCCCAACGGGCTGACCCTGCTGCGCATCGTGCTCGTTCCGGCAGTGACCTGGGCGATCCTGGCCTACGTACGGCTCGTGCCCTACGGCTTGGCCGTCAGCGTGATCATCTTCTGCGTGGGCTTCTCGGATGTGCTCGACGGGATCATCGCGCGCTGGCTCCGCTTCGAGACCATCCTCGGCAGGAACCTCGACCACATGGCCGATGTGCTCATTTGCTCGTCCATCGCCGTGGCAGAGCTCCTCGCGGGGCTCATGCCCGCCTGGTTGGCAGGGCTCGTCGTGTTCCGCTATGTCGGCGCAGGCGTCGGCGGGGTCCTCTCGGTCATGTACCTGCCCAACGTGAGGATCAGACCCTCCTTCATAGGCAAGGCCTGCACCGCAACGGTGGGCATGACCCTCTTTCTGACCATCGCGCAGCCCCTGCTGGCCCCCCAACACGCCGCCATGATGATATATTTGTTCCTGTTGTCCGCTGCGCTCATCGTCATCAACATCGGCCTGCTCGTCTACATGGCCATGCGCGGCATCGCCGTAGAGCGTCTCGGACCGGCCGATGGCGGTGCAAAACGTCCTTGACAAACCCCGGAGAATGAGCTTTACAGATCCTCGCTTACCGGTCGTGATCCACGAGGGGTCAACGGCGCCACACAACGAACTTGTAACGAGGGATTTTTCCAACAAAACAAGGCTTCCCCCCCTTTTTTCACCGAAACCAGTCAAAACTGAAAACCCGGCTGCTCTGCCTCCACGCACTGCGCACCGCCACGCGAACAGTGGCTACCAGCCAATCCAGGACCGGACGGTGACCCCACCCTTCATCGGAGAAGATCCATGAACCTCAGTGACCTCAAGCGCATGAATATCAAGGAGTTGGCGCGACTCGCACACGACCAGGAGATCGACGACTCTGCCAACCTCCGCCGCGCCGAGCTGATCTTCGCGCTGCTCAAGGCCATGACCGACAAGCGGCAGGAGATCTTCGGCGAAGGCGTCCTGGAGACCCTGCCCGACGGCTTCGGCTTCCTGCGCGCCCCGGATTACAACTACCTGCCCGGGCCCGACGACATCTACGTGTCGCCCTCGCAGATCCGCCGCTTCACCCTGCGCACGGGGGACACGGTTCACGGCCAGATCCGCCCGCCCAAGGACGGCGAGCGTTACTTCGCGCTGCTCAAGGTGGAGACCGTCAACTTCGAGTCGCCGGACGCCCAGCGCGGCAAGATCCTCTTCGACAACCTCACCCCGCTGTACCCCAATGAGAAGCTGAACCTCGAGTCGGACTCCAAGAACATGTCCACGCGCATCGTGGACCTGATCTGCCCCATCGGCAAAGGCCAGCGCTGCCTCATCGTCTCCCCGCCCCGCGCCGGCAAGACGATGCTGCTGCAGGACATCGCCAACTCGGTCACCGCGAACGACTCCGAGGTGGTGCTCATCGTGCTGCTCATCGACGAGCGGCCCGAGGAAGTCACCGACATGGCCCGCTCCGTGGACGGTGAGGTGATCAGCTCCACCTTCGACGAGCCCGCCGCCCGCCACGTACAGGTGGCCGAGATGGTCATCGAGAAGGCCAAGCGCCTCGTGGAGCACAAGAAGGACGTCGTGATCCTGCTCGACTCCATCACGCGGCTGGCCCGGGCCTACAACACCGTCGTGCCACCCTCGGGCAAGATCCTCTCCGGTGGCGTGGACTCCAACGCGCTGCACAAGCCCAAGCGGTTCTTCGGCGCGGCCCGCAACATCGAGGAGGGCGGCAGCCTGACGATCATCGCCACGGCGCTGGTGGATACGGGCTCCCGCATGGACGAGGTCATCTTCGAGGAGTTCAAGGGCACCGGCAACAGCGAGATCCATCTGGACCGCAAGCTCATGGAGAAGCGGATCTTCCCGTGCCTGGACATCAACAAGTCGGGCACCCGAAAAGAGGAGCTCCTCCTGGCCCCCGACGTGCTGAACCGCGTGTGGATCCTGCGGCAGCTGCTGCACCCGCTCAACGTCATCGACGCAATGGAGTTCCTGCGCGACAAGCTCGGCAAGACCGAGACCAACGGCGAGTTCATCGACTCCATGGCCTCCTAGGCTCCATGGAACGACCGACGCGCTCCCCCCTCGATTTCTGCTTGAAATCACTGAAGTTGGACGCTATACATCAACGTCCTGATCCATGGGTGGCCTCGCCCTGGGCCAGGGCTGGTCACCCCGAGGGGTGACAATGGCGTCTCAACAGACGTGAATGATTAGGGATTCAGGTGTAACCATGGCTAAGAACGGCATTCATCCGGCCTACCAGCCGGCCAAGATCAAATGCGCCTGTGGCGTCGAGGTCGAGACCTATTCGACCCGCGGTGACTATGTGGTCGAAATCTGCTCTGCCTGCCACCCCTTCTATACCGGCAAGCAGAAGCTGGTGGACAGCGCAGGTCGCGTGGAGCGGTTCAACCGCAAGTATGGCCGGCTGAAGAAATCCGAGTAAGGTCCTCTGCTCACGAGGCCCTCGTGGGCCTTTGGGTCCGCGGTATGTCCAAGTCCCCGCAAGGTTGTATCAGCGTAGGCGGTCAGGCCGTCATGGAGGGCGTGATGATGCGCTCTCCGAACTCTTTGGCCGTGGTGTGCCGCAGCGCCAGCGGGGACCTCGTGGTCAAGGAGCAGGCCTGGCGCTCTATCTGGGAGCGCCTGCGGTTTCTGCGCTGGCCCTTCCTGCGCGGCTCGGTGGTTCTCGTCGAGTCCCTCATCAACGGCATGGCCGCCCTGTCCTTCTCGGCAAAGATCCAGATGGCCGGGGAGGACGATGAGGGCGACGGAGACAAGGGCGACGGAGACAAGGGCGACGGCGACAGGAGCGACGGCGACAAGGGTGACGGCGACAGGAGCGACGGCGACAAGAGCGCGGACAATCAAGCGACCGTGGATCTGAACGAGGCCGCGGAGAAGGCGCCGTCCATGGTGGGCGTGATCCTGTTTTCCATCCTGGTTGCCGCCGCCCTCTTCATCGGCCTGCCCCACGCCCTCACGGCGCTGATGGGCTTCTCATCGGCCAGCGTGACCTTCCACCTGGTGGATGGGATCATCAAGGCCGCCATCTTCGTGGGGTACATCGCGGCCATCGGTCTGATGAAGGACATCAAGCGCGTGTTCATGTACCACGGGGCCGAGCACAAGGCGATCTTCGCCTACGAGTCGGGCGAGGGCATGACCCTACAGAACGCCCGCCGCCAGACGCGGTTCCACCCGCGCTGCGGCACCTCGTTTCTGTTCATCGTGATCCTCATCTCCATCGTCGGATTCGCCGTGACCCTGCGGTTCACCGTCGTGGACTCTGCACTGCTCGATCACATCGCCAAGGTCTTCATCAAGATCCCGCTGCTCATCCCGGTGGCCGGCGTCTCCTACGAGGTGCTGAAGCTCTCGGCCCGTTTCACCGACAACCTCGTCGTGCGCGCGCTCATCGCCCCCGGGCTCTGGCTGCAACGCATCACCACCCGCGAGCCCACCGACGACATGCTCGAGGTGGCGCTGCTCTCCATCGAGAAGACCCTGTGGCGCGAGCAGCTGGATCCGGAACGAGAGGCGCCCGAGCGGGACGTCCAAGTGTTCCCCTCCTACGAGGAAGCACGGGCTGTGCTAAACGAGGCGAGGCTAGTTCCACGCCCCGGAAGTTCGTTCCGGGTTTTTAGCGGTCGCCGGGCGGCGAGGGCAAGGCGCGACGAAGGCGCATACCGGGAGTATTCAACTGAGGAGCAACGCAGCCATCGACGTTCGG
>Ga0272441_10010532_pt1 | contig 13965 bp, 7 predicted proteins | sample SSMProp6N_FD_193582 | JGI IMG/M metagenome (GOLD analysis project Ga0272441, IMG submission 193582) | Marine sediment archaeal communities from Little Sippewissett salt marsh, Falmouth, MA, United States - SSM-Prop-6N | ecosystem: Environmental > Aquatic > Marine > Wetlands > Sediment ... | reverse complement strand
GATGATCTACGCGGATCGGCTGGCGGAGCATGGCATCAACGTCTACGACGTGCGGCCGGGGATCATCGCGACCGACATGACGGCGGCCGTGCAGGACGAGTACGATGTGCGTATCGCGGACGGCCTGGTGCCCCAACGCCGGTGGGGGCAGCCGGAGGATGTCGGCCGGGCGGTTGCGGCGTTGGCCCGCGGTGAGTTTGGCTACAGCACGGGCGCGGTGATCGAGGTGAGCGGAGGCATGAACATCCGGCACTTGTAGCGGTCGGGCCGGTGCGCCGGCTGATCGTGTATGGGACGGGGCTTGAGGAGATTCGGATTGCAGGCGTCGGAGTTGCTATGGCGAGAGATGAAGCGCAGCCGGGTTGTTGCGCTGTTGTCGCCACGGAGCGAGGATGCCTGTCTGCACGTCTACGAGGCGTTGCATCCGCTGGGCATCGTGCTGGAGATCGCCTTGCGGACGGATGCGGCGCTGGGCGGGATCGAGGCTGTTCGATCTCGTTACCCGGATGCGCTGCTGCTCGCCGGTACGGTCATGACACCCGACCAGGCGCGTCGGGCGATTGCGTTGGGTGCGGCGGGCATCGTATCGCCGGATTACTTCCCGTCGGTGGTCGAGCTCTGTTGCGAGCAGGATGTGATGTGCGTGCCAGGCGGGCTGGCGGATGTGGGCAAGCAGCTTGTGCAGAAGGCGGAGCATTATGGCTGCACGCTGGAGACGTTGCGCGAACGGCACCCGCATCAATGGATCTACAAGCTGTTTCCGGCGATGTCGGGGGATCTGGCGTTGCTGAATGTGGGGGCATCGTGGAGGGCGATCTATCATGATCTGACGATCCTCTACACAGGCGGCGTCACGGGGGCGAACGTGCACGAAGTGGCTCGACGTGACCCGGACGGGATCGTCTGCGGCTCGGCCCTGACGCGGCCAGCGGATGATATCGAAGCGATGAAGGCTGAGGCGGAGCACTGGCTTTCGGCTCTTTGCAGTGGTGATGCCGGTGCGGAGCCGCGTTCTTCGTGAGTAGCCAATCGAGAAAGGCGGACGGATGGGAATGACGCCGAGGGAACTGGTTCGTCGGACGCTGGAATTCTCGTCACCGGAGCGCATCCCGCGACAGATGTGGGTGCTCCCGTGGGCGGTGGATCGATACCCGGAGCGGGTGGAGGAGATTCAGCGGCGCTATCCGGATGACATCGTGACGGCGCCGGCGTGCACACCCGTATCGCCGCTCGTTCAGGGAGATCGGTACTTGCCCGGGACGTACGTGGACGAATGGGGCTGCCGGTTTGAGAGCGTGCAGAAGGGGATCATCGGGGAGGTCAAGGAGCCGCTGCTGTCGAGTTGGGATCGCCTCGACCAGTTGCGGGTACCCGCGGAATGCCTGCATGTCGACGTCGAGCGTGTGAACGCGTTTTGCCGCGCGACGGACCGGTTTGTGATGGCTGGGTGCTGCCCGCGACCGTTCGAGCGGTTGCAGTTTCTACGCGGGACCGAACCGCTGTTGAAGGACCTGCTGCGCCAGCCGGCGGGATTATCCGAGCTGATCGAGCTGCTTCACGATCTGTACCTTCGGGAGCTGGAGGTGTGGGCTCGCACGGACGTGGACGGTCTGATGTTCATGGACGATTGGGGCAGTCAGGAGGCGCTGCTCGTATCGCCGGCGATCTGGGGCCGCCTGTTTCGGCCGCTGTATGCGGAATACGTGGATCTGGCGCATCGGCACGGCAAGTACCTCTTCATGCACTCCGATGGTCACATCACCGGCATCCTGGACGATCTGATCGAGTTGAGGCTGGACGCCATCAACTGCCAGGTGGCGTGCATGGGGATCGAGACGGTGGGGGAGCGTTTCGGCGGCCGGATCACGTTCTGGGGCGAGGTGGACCGCCAACGGCTTCTGCCGTATGGGACGCGCGAGGAGGTGTTCGAGACGGTGCGGCGGATGAACGCGTTGCTGTATCGCAACGGCGGCGTCATCGCGCAATGCGAATTCGGCCCCGGGGCGAACCCGGACAACGTACTGGCCGTGTTCGAGGCGTGGGAGGCTGCGGGTGGTAGCTCGGGCGCTTAGATGCGGTCGGACGGGGGGCGATGGCTACGCGTCGCGTTTGACACGCCCAGGTGGGGGTGTATCTTGCATCGCGCCGGAGCCCTGAGGTTTCGGAGGCCTGCGGCAAGTCGGCCGCTGGCGCCCACGTTGATGATGGATGTTGGCGGGAGGGGTCTTTGAGCGTCTTCGGACTCCATGTGTTGGACGTGGGCGTCCTCGCCCTTTACGTCATCGTGATACTCTGGCTTGGCTCGCGCGTCAGTCGCGACACGCGCAACACGGACGATTTCTATATCGCTGGTCGCAGGTTGGGGCGGTTCTACCAGTTCTTCCTGAACTTCGGGACCTCGACGAACGCCGACCAGGCGGTGTCGGTCTCGCGCGAGATCTACCGCCAGGGCATCGGGGGCATGTGGATCCAGTACCTCGTGCTGTTCCTGACGCCGTTCTACTGGTTCACGACGTTTCTGTTTCGACGTTCGCGTCTGATCACGATTGGTGACTACTTCACGGAGCGCTTCCGCAGCCCGTTCCTGGGTGGGCTGTACGCGGTGTTCACACTCATGATGGCGTTCATCGGCGGCGGGGCGAGCTACATGATCGCCGGCAAGACGATGATGGCGCTGACGCCGAAGCCCGAGAGTGCTTACACGGCGGCGGAGAGCGTGCAGGTGGCGCAGTTTCGCGAATACCAGGAGTTGAAATCGCGATTGGCCGAGGGGCTCGACGGCGTGGAGCAGGCTCGGTACGAGGAGTTGCGCGAACGCAGCAAACGTGGCGAGCTGCGGTCGTTCGTCTCCTACGTCGATGCGCGCATCTTCTACCTGGTGTATGCGGCGATTGTCGCGGGCTACACGGTGATGGGGGGGTTCACGGCGGCGGCCCTGACCGATGCGGTGCAGGGTCTGTTGATCGTCGTGTTCTCGCTGCTGCTGATCCCGATCGGTCTGAGCCGAATCGGAGGCTTCAGCGGGCTGCACGCGTCGGTGCCGGACTACATGTTCGAACTCTTCGGCTCGGCCAGCACGAGCGAGTACGCCTGGTATACGGTCCTGGCCATGGTGGTGGCCAATCTGGTATCGATCGTCGCGGCGGCGCCGATGATGGCGACGGCAGGTTCGGCGAAGGATGAGATGACGGCGCGGATCGGCATGATCGGGGGCATGTTCGGGAAGCGCGTGTTGATGCTCTTCTGGGCGCTGGCGGGACTGCTGGCGATCGGCTTGTACGGCGGGCACCTGCACGACCCGGATTTGATCTGGGGCTACATGACGCGCGACCTGCTGTGCCCAGGTGCGATCGGCTTGATGCTGGCCGGTGTGCTGGCGGCGAACATGTCGACGCTGGACGCCTCGTCCGTCACCAACTCGGCACTGTTCATCCGCAATCTCTACCAGCCGCTGGTCGGCCAGCGGTCGGAGCGGCACTTCATCGCCGTCGGACGAGTCGTTATCGTGGTCGTCTTGCTGGGCGGCATCGCGACGGCGATCTACGTGGACAACCTGCTCGATCTGTTCAAGTACTTCATCTCCATGCCGGCGGTGTTTGGGGCGGCGATCTGGCTGGGTTTCACGTGGCGGCGGCTGTCGAAATGGGCGGTGGCTGTTCAGGTGGTCGTGTGCCTGACGTTGTACGCCATCATCCCGAACCTCTTTCCGTCGCTCGCTTGTGTGCGTGACAATCCGCGGTTTCTCCTGGAAACGCATCAGCGAGCGACGGTCGTGACGCTCGTAGCGACCGCCGAGGACGTGACGGCGGGGTGGGCGGAATCCCCTGGGCAGATGATCGAGAAGCGGCATGTGAGCGAGCCGAGGGGCGTGTTCTTCGAGCGTGTTGTGCGGTCGAATCCGGCGGATCCGGAGTCGCCCAAGGTCGGCGAAGGTCGGTTTCACGCCGAGATCTGGCTTCTGAGCTGGTTCGGGGTCGACTTCACGAGTTGCCGCAAGGCACAGCTCGTGGCCACGCGCTTCTTCGTGGATGCGCTGCTGCCGTTCGTGTTGCTCTTCGGGCTGAGCGTGGTGACCCGGCCTGTCGAGCAGAGCGTTCTGAACCGATTCTTCGCGAGGATTCACACCCCGGTGCAGCCGACGCCGGAAGAGGAGCGACGTGCGCTGGCGGAGGCGGCAGCGCGGCCCGAACTGTACAAGAGCAGCAAACTATGGCCGGGGTCGAATTGGGAGATCTTCAAGCCGGGCTGGATCGATGTGGTCGGTTTCGGGGGCAGTTGGCTGCTGGTGGGGCTTGTGCTTCTGTTGCTCTACCTGCTGGTGACGATCGGGCGCTGATCACGCTTGCTCGCGACGCAGTCGGCGTTCCGCGTCAGCAGCGCACGAATGGAGCGTGGCCATGAGAAGCGAGAGAATGCGGCGCGAACGGCGAACATTCCTGGCCCGGTGTCTGGGTGGTGCGGCCGCCCTGATGCTGCCCGTGGCCGCGGGTCGCGCCGGACAGACGGACGACGATCCGGCGGTCGATTCGCTTGAGCGGATCGGCAGTGCGGCACGAAGCGATGACGAGCGTGGGTTGTGGGCCGTCGTGCGCGAGCAGTTCGCGCTGGACCCGGAACTGACCTACCTGAACAACGCCGGCCTCGGCCCGTCGCCGGTGCGTGTGATCCACACGGTGGCGCGCGAAACGTCGGCGCTGGAGAGGATCTCCGAGGCCGGGCACGAGCGTGTGGCGGCCGTGCGCGAGCGTCTGTGCCGGTTTCTTCGTTGCGACAAGGACGAGCTGGCGTTCACGCGCAACACAACGGAAGGCATGAACATCATCGCTCGCGGCCTGCCGCTGGAGGCAGGGGACGAAGTTCTGCTCACGACGCACGAGCACCCGGGCGGCGCGATGTGCTGGCTCTCGCTGGCCAAGGACCGCGGTGTCCGCGTCAAGCTATTTGAGCCGGGTGTCGGCGGGGAGGACACGCTGGCGCGGGCGGCCGCCGCGATGACACCCCGGACGCGCGTGCTCTCGGTGAGCCACGTAACCTGTACGCACGGGTTGCGGCTGCCGGTACGCGAGCTGACGAAGCTGTGCCGGGACAAGGGGATCGTTTCGGTCGTGGACGGCGCGCAGGCGCTGGGCATGCTCCCGGTTGATCTGCACGCCATCGGCTGCGACTTCTATGCGGCGTCGGGGCACAAGTGGCTGCTGGGTCCGACGGGCACCGGGCTGCTCTATGTGCGGCGCGCGATGTTCGATATGTGGCATCCGACGTACGTCGGGGCGTATTCCGATCGGGAGTACGACCTGGACAAGGGGACGCTCGCGTACCTCCCGACGGCAAGCTCGGTGGAGGCCGGTACCCACAACACGCCACTGATTCTCGGATTGGGCGCGGCGGTGGATTTCCTGGATGCGATCGGCGGCGAGCGGATCATGCGGCGTGGCCGCGCTCTGGCAGCGCGCGTGCGCGAAGGGTTGCAGGCCCACGACGCGCTGGAGGTGCTGACACCGGAGGACCCGCGATCGACGGGGGCGATTGTCACCTTCCGGCTCAGAAACGGGCAGATGGATCCGTGGGTCTGGGCCAACCGGTTGCGAAAGGAGCACCGCATTCGCGTTCGACCGGTCGGCGAGCACGGCCTCAACGCGGTTCGCGTCTCGACCTATGTCTACAACTCGTTCGAGGATGTCGACAGGTTTCTGGCGGCCGTCTCCGGATTGTTGAAGGGATGAGGTGAAACGATGGTCTTGCGATGTGGATTGATGTGGCTGATTGTGCTGGAAGGCGTGTTGACGTGCGCTGCCGCGGCGCCGGAGAGTCGGCGTGAGTCGTACCTCGCGCTGGCCAAGGAATCGTACCGCCACTGCGCCGAGACGTATCCGGAGCGGGTGGAGCGGTGGATTCGCGAATACGATCCGCAGCCGGTGTGGGGCTACACACCGCCGGCCGAGCCGGTGTGGCTCGCGGGTCTGGCGGCCTCGCTGTATGACCTGACGGGCGAGGAGGCGTATGCCAAAGAGGCCGTGCGTTGGCTGGCGGGGCAGCATCGTTTCAAAGAGTGCTTTCCGGAGTCCCTTCGGTCGCAGAAGCCCGAGTACAACGATGGTGTGCCGACACTTACGGATTTTTTCCACCTCTCGGTGTTCAGCGAGGCGTATTTGCGCGTCAAGAGCAGCAAGGCCGCCAGTGCGCAACAGCGGGCACGCATCGAGGAGAGCATCGCGGAAAGTGCCGACTACGTGCTGGATTTCCCCGAATGGGGGCCGATGAACCGGGCGATGCTGCGCGCGGAGGGTCTGGTGCTGGCGGCGAAGGCGCTGCCGTCGCATCCGCACGCGGGCACCTGGCGCAAGATGGCGAAGGTGCTCGCGAGCGATAGCTGGGGCCGCTGGGAGGAGGAGGACGCCCAGATTTACCACCCGGTGTGGCTGTATTCGCTGATCCGCTACGCCGACGCCATCGGCGACGATTCGCTGTTCGACCTGACGACGACGCGCTACTACTTCGACTACTTCCTGCACCTGATGGCTCCGACTGGGACGGTCCCCGACTTCGGCGACGGGCGCTGGAATGCGAGCCGGCCGGTGTACCTGGTGTGCCTGGAGCGCGGCGGGCGGCAGTACGGCCGTGGCGATCTGAAGTGGGGAGCGAAGCGGCTTCTCGATTCGCTCAAGGAAACAAGCCAGCGTGGCCTCGGTGCACGGACCGGGCTGGTGCTGACCGATGCGTATCGCTGGGCGGTGGATGACAACCCGGCGCCGCAGCGGCCGACGGCAGGCAGCGAAGAGGTTTTGGAGGACCTTGTCGGCAAGAAGATCGTCTTTCGCAGTGGCTGGAAGCCTGAGTCGACGTACCTGCTCTTGAACTACCGTGATGAGGGCGACTATGCGCTGGTGCCGCGCGACTATCTCCGGCACACGATCCCGGTGGAAGAAGAGAAGATGCATCATGGGCACTCGGATGAAAACGCGATTTGCCTGCTGATGAGTGGCGGGTCGGTCCTGCTCCACGACGCGGGGTACCGGAACAAGATGCCGTCGGGGGCGTACGGCGCGTTTCGCGCGGACTACTTCCACAACCGGCTGGTCGGCCGCAAGTGCAAGCGCGGCCGCGAGCAGCCGCTGTACGAGTTCCTGCGCCATAGCGGTGCGTACCATCCGGTGAAGACGCAGAAGATCGACTTCTTCACGTTTGACGGTGTCGACGTCTCGAGGACGCGGCTCGAAGACGGTCGTAGCGGCTTCGTGCACGATCGCATTATCGTCTATGTCCGCGAAGACAACCTGTTTGTCGTGTTCGATATCGTGAAGGTGCTGGAGCCGGACTACTACACGTTGGCGACGCTCTGGCATGCGACGACGGTTCTCGAGCAGGGGCCGCACTACTACGTGACGGCCGTCGACGCGATCGGAACGCAGGAGTTGCCGCGGAACCAGGCGCTGCTGATCGACTTCGTCCAGCGCGGGATTCGGACGGACGCGACGTTTCCCATCCGGCGGCATCGCCAGGACGAGGTCGCGGTCTACCAGACGATCGCCAGCCATTACTACGCCGGTCAGATCGAGACGTTCGTTACGGTGCTCGCGCCGCACAAGCGCGGCGAACCGGTCGAGCCGTTGCTCGCATCGATTCAGCCATTGGCGGTGGAACCCGATCGAGCCGGCGTCGGGGTGCAGATTGAGCGAGGCGGCGAAATCAAGTACATCTGCGCGAAGACGGACCTGACGCGAGAAATCCTGACGGAGAACGTTCGGCCGCGGTACACGTTCGCGTCGGGGCGCGTGCAGTACGGGCCGATCGAGACGGACGCGAGTTTCCTGTACGCGCGGCGTTCGGGGAGCAAGCTGACGTATTCGGCGGCGAACATGGTGAAGATTCTCTTCGAGGGGCGGGAGATCTTCGCGGCGCGCCCGAGTACCTACACGTTGCAGCCGGATAGTTTGTCGACGGGGTACGGGCCCGGAAAGTGGCGCTATTGGGAGGACACGATCGAGGTTCCGCAACAGGTCGAGTAATGCAATACCCGGCGCCAAGCATCGGCCGGCTACGTGCTCTCTTCCTCGTGGGATGAGGGCCCTTCGGCCGACTGCCGGGGTCGCCCGCCCGGGAAGTAGCGGTAGTCTCGCAGATCGATCGGGCGGCCGGAGTTGGCCCATGCGACGTCGAGCTCTCTGGGGAGGGCGTTCTCGGCGTAGCAGTGTTGCAGCGTGTTGGCGAGGCCGTGGACCCAGGTGAGCCGGTCTGGCGGTTCGCCTGTCACGCGGACGAGGTCGCGGGGGAACGCGGCTGGGTCGGGGGCGGAATCCTGCGCGCCGTTCGTGCACAGCGTGAGTGAGCGCGCGGCTTCCAATCCGCACGGGATGGTCGTTCCGTCGCGAACGGCCTGCACGCACGTCCACAGTTTCCGGGTCTGAGGCTCGCTGTCCGGCGGGGCATAGTGCTCGACCGAACCATCGTCGAATCGGGCCGTGATGGCGGCTTGTCCGCCAGCGTACTCGATATGACCGCGCGTGAATTCGAGGCTGAAGATTGGCCCGAAGTCTTCGCGAATGGCGTGCGAGCCGCAGAAGAGGATCTCGACGCCGGCGTCTGTGTGAACGCGGATGGCGGCGGTGTCGAAGTTGTCGATCGGATTGGCGCGACAGGTTTCTGCGGTGACGTCGACCGGTCGCGCGCTGGTATTACCCGTGTCGCCGAGAAGGTACAGGAGGTTGTGCAGGAAATGGGCCATGGCGTTGTTGACGGGGCTGTCGAGGACCCAATGGCCGTGTTCGTCCTGCCGGCGGCCAGCCCAGTCGTTTCGATGATAGTACCGCTCGGTGCGCGGCCAGAGGCAAAGCGTCTTCGCACGACGAGGCTCTCCGAAGCGGCCGGCGCGGATCGCGGCCTTGAGCTGCCGGATCGTGTCCGAAAACGACCATTGATAGCCGATGGCGACGAATCGCCGCGCTTCGTCACGAGCGCGAATCATGCGATCCAGCTCTTGAACCGTGGGGGCGGCTGGTTTCTCGCACAGAACATGGCTTCCATGAGCCAGCGCGAGGCAGGTCTGGGCGGCGTGGTGCTGAAGCGGGGACGAGATGACCGCCAGGTCGGCCCGGCCCGTGTCGAAGAACGCCTCCGGCGAGCGGAAGATCGGCACGTTCTGACGGCGGAGTTCGGCGAGGCGCTCACACCGATCGGGTTCCGGGTCGATGCCGCCAGCGACGCGGATTCGCTCGTCCGCGCGCTGATCGAGCAGTGCCGCGAGGTACACGGACCCGTATCCGCCAAGGCCGATGAGCACAATGGAGACGGGCTCAGTCAACGGCGAGTTCTCCAGCAGTACCCCGTCAGCAATCGATTGTGCGCCTACGCTGTGGACACGGGAGACAGCAGCGCGAGTGTCGCCGATTTGTTTCGTGATCGCAAACGGCCGGCGACCGGACGTTGGCTGGTCGTGTTGAGCCGCGTGTCGCGTGCGCGGTTTTATCGGCCGTCCGTCGGGATGACGTGGGCGTTGGAACCGTGGGCCGAGAGCGTGCGTGGCGGCCGCTGGCGGCAGATATTCATGGTCACGATAGGGCCGATCTGCTAAGGTAAACCCATATCGGCGGGGCCTGTCTGGCTGTCCAGCGGGCAGGACAACGCCGAGTCAACTCGGCGGTGAGCGGCATCGTGCAGGGCCTGGGCTTGTGCACATCAAAACCGTGGCTGAGGTGCGACGCGCTCCGAGACTGGCTGGGATGAGGTCTCCGCGGTAGGCAGGTGGTTGCGATGTATGTGCATCGCGGATGAGGCATTAGCGCACCCGGACATCATGAGTGTCTGGAGCATTCGTTCACCTTAGGAGAGTTGGGATGAGAACGGGCACGGCGTGGTTGCGGACGAGGGGGCAGATCCTGATGGCGGCTATGGTCCTCCTGGTGAACGCTTCGGCGATGGCCGCTTCGGGAAATTACCTGATCATCGTGCCGGAGGGATTCGCCGGCACCGCCCCGATGACGCAATTCGCCGCTCACAAGGCGGCCCAGGGGCTGGACGTCTCGACGCACGTCGTGTCGGCGGGGACCACCAATTCGGCAATCAAGAGCTTCATCCAGTCCTTGTGGGAAACACCAGAAGCTCCGAACTACATTCTGATCGTGGGTGACACCTCGGGTTCATCTTCGACGGCGTTGACGATTCCGCACTGGGTTGGCGGCGGCAGCAAGCACGCGACGACCGACTTGCCCTACGCCTGCATGGACGCGGGTGACGACTGGTATCCGGACATCGCGATCGGCCGCTTCTCCGTCAGCTCAGTGGATGAGTTGCAGGCAGTCGTCGACAAGACGATCTGCGTCGAGAGTGGCGTATATAGCGACCCGGATTACGTGAAGCGGGCGGCCTTCCTGGCCAGCAGCGACACTGGGAGCGGTGCGGAGCCAACGCACGACTGGGTCATCGCGAATTACATGGACCCCGCCGAGTACGAGAGCATCCGCGTTTACGCCACCCAGGGTGCGAGCACGCCGGAGATCACGGCGGCGGTGAACGCGGGCTGCGTGTTCTGCGTCTACTTCGGCCACAGCAGCTCCAGCGGTTGGTGGGCGCCTTCGTTCGGTGATACGGACATCTGGAACTTGAACAACCCCGGCTTGTATGGGCTGGTGTTCGGCTTCTCGTGCAACACCGCACATTTCGACTACGACGAGTGCTTCGGCGAGACCTGGATCCGCGTTCCGGATCGCGGGGCCGCGGCGTACCTGTCCGCATCCACGTACATTTACTACGGCGGTGACCAGTGGGAATCGTCACGCCGGCTGGAGAAGTACTTCTTCGAGTCGTTCTTCGTGGACAACTTGTGGGAAGTGGGCCCGGCGTGGCAGAAGGGCCTGTACCGCCTGCTCGCGGACCCGGATTTCGGCAGCGGTGACGTCACGCGAAACATGTTCGAGATGTTCGTGCTCCTGGGCGACCCGGCGCTGGAACTCCCGAACCTGAACGGATTCGCGCTCGAGCCGGTTCCTGTATCTCAAGAGGCGTGCGCACCGCCGGATGAGCAGGTCAGCTACAGCATCCAGGTGAGCGGCCAGGAGGGGTTCAGCGAGACCGTGACACTCAGCGCCAGCGGCGAGCCGGCCGGCACGACGGTGACGTTTGACGTTAACGGCGTCGCTCCGCCTTTCACGTCGCAGATGACGATCGACGGCTTGGCGAGCGCGACGCCGGGGCACTACGACATCATGGTGCAGGGGACGTCGGCGAGCTTGCAGCGCGGTGTTGCCGTGGGGCTGGATCTGTCCACGGATGTGCCGGGGCCGGTCACGCTGGTTAGTCCGGCGGACGGGTTGACTGCGGTCGCTCGGATGCCGACGCTGACCTGGGACGCAGCATCGCAGGCCATCGAGTATGACCTTGAGATCGCGACGGATGCCGGCTTTGGCAACGTTGTCTATAGCGTGACAGTCGCGAGGACGAGCCACCCCGTGAATGCCATGCTGTCATCAGTCACGGCGTACTTCTGGCATGTGCAGGCGGTGAACGCGTGTGGCGATGGTGGGTTCTCGCCGACCTTCAGCTTCACGACGCTGGACCAGCCGGATTACTTCACGGAGGAATTCGGATCGGGGTTTGATCTGGATGGTCTCACGATTCACTTCATCCCGGATGGTTCGGGTGACTACTACTCGGTGTGCAAGACCGAGGTGACGGAGCTGCCGGTCGATCCGAGCGGAGGCACGTCACTTGTTCTGGGCGATGATGACTATGAGGTCGTGATGCCCAGCTCGCCGGTTTCGCTCTATGGTACGCCGTACAGCAATTGCTACGTCGGCAGCAACGGTTACATGACGTTTACGGGTGGTGACACGGACTGGAACGAGACGCTGGATGAGCATTTCGAGATGGCGCGGGTGTCGGCGCTCTATGACGACCTGACGCCGCCCAATGGCGGGCCGGTGAGCTGGAAGGAGACGGCGGAGGCGCTGGTCGTCACGTACGAGGACGTGCCTGAATACTCGAACACGGGCTCCAACACGTTCCAGATCGAACTGCTGTTCAACGGCGAGATCCGCATCACGTGGTTGGGGATCACCGCCGGCGACGGCATCGTCGGCCTCTCCGCCGGCACGGGCACGCCGCCGGATTACCAAGGAAGCGATCTTTCGGCGAGCATGCCGTGCCCCGATTACATCTACGGCGACTTGGATTGTGACGGGGATGTGGATTTCGATGACATCAATCCCTTTGTCCTGGCGCTCGGCGGCGAGGCGGGCTACGTGGCGGCGTACCCGGATTGCCGCTGGCTCAACGCCGACTGTGACGAGGACGGGGATGTCGATTTCGACGACATCAACCCGTTCGTGGGGCTCCTGGGCGGAGGTCAATAGGCTCGACTGTACAAGCTTCGCGTCAGGCCCGAGCGGCCTGTCGCCGCGCACCGGAACGGCCCCCTGGTCCATTTGGCTCAGGGGGCTGTTCGCTGCGCAACGCGGATGGTGTACCGGGCCTTCGCGAAGCCGCACGAATGTGCGGAGCATGATGGCCGTGTCGATCCGGTTGATGAAGGCAGGCCCGCGGCCACGGGCCCGGTGGGGGAGGGACGGTCCGGGAATCGCGTCCGGCCGGTGCGCCGGGCAGTCCAGCGGGGGCTTTTGCGGCACGTCGCGGGGCTTCCTGCTTGCTGGGGCATCCCCGTCGGCTATAATGGCGATTGCGGCGGCGGCTCTTGGCCGTCGTGGCGCGAGGCAGCATCAGGTCGCCGGGCGAACGATGCTGCGAATCGGGTGGCGTGCCCGAGTGGACTAAGGGAGCGGATTGCAAATCCGCGATTCGTGGGTTCGAATCCCACCGCCACCTTTCCCCCCGTTTGACGCATTGTCTTGCACCTGTTCGCTGTAGTTCGTGATACCAAGAGACTTACGGCAATCGCTCGGCGTACCAGCTTCGCTTGCGCCAACGCACGCCGCCGCGTCTGTTCGCTGCGTTTCGCGCTCCAACTGTCGGGGGTATAGGCGGGGGTCTGCGGTAGCGTTGTCGGTCCCCCTCGCACGCAGCCGTTCGTTCTCGGGGGACTTGGGGGTCAGGTCGGGTAAGCCATCCAGTGCGCCCGACAAGTCGTGCACTCCGAGCTTGGTATAAACGCCCAGTGTCAGCGTCGGCGTCGAATGCCGAGCCAGTTCTTGAACCACCTTGACGGATGCCCCGCTCTTGACCAGCAGCGTGATGTAGGTGGAACGCAGGGCGTGAAAATCGACCACCCGGCCGGAGCCATCGGCTTCAGCCAGAAACTCGGAGTCTCGCCGCTTGCGGCGTTCTACCGGGTTGGACGTCGCCTTGATCCACCGGGCCCTTGCTCGCCGCAGACCGGCGTGGAGCCGCTGCTGGTGCCGATGGAGGGCTTCCAAAAGCTCAGTTTCGGGTATGATTATATGGGTCGCCGGGTCCGGAAGGCCGTGTACACGTATAACGGGACGAGCGAGACCTGGGTCCAGACCGGCGACACGAAGGTCGTCTGGGCCGGGTGGCTGCTATTGCTGGAGTTGGACGGCACCGAGAGCGACGCCGTCCTGAGGAAGTACACCTGGGGGCTCGACGTGGCGGGCCAGAACGGACAGCTCAACAGCCTCGAATCCGCCGGCGGCATCGGCGGCTTGCTGGCGGTGCATGACGCCGATTCGAGCGAGGATTACGTCTACCTCTACGACGCCAACGGCAACGTGGCGCAGTTGGTTGCCTGGGTGGATGGTTACGAAGGCGCCACCGGCAGCCAATGGCACGCCGACCGGATGGTGGCGACGTACGAGTACACGCCCTACGGCAGCGTCCGCACGTCGTCAGGCACGTACGCCGACGACAACCCCTTCCGCTTCAGCACGAAGCAGTGGGACGACGAAACCGGCCTCGGCTACTGGGGCTACCGCTACTACAGCCCGACACTGGGGCGGTGGGTGAGCCGGGATCCGATTGGACAGCGTGGTGGGGTCAACGTCTACGGGTACGTATTCAACA
>Ga0272441_10010531_pt1 | contig 13966 bp, 13 predicted proteins | sample SSMProp6N_FD_193582 | JGI IMG/M metagenome (GOLD analysis project Ga0272441, IMG submission 193582) | Marine sediment archaeal communities from Little Sippewissett salt marsh, Falmouth, MA, United States - SSM-Prop-6N | ecosystem: Environmental > Aquatic > Marine > Wetlands > Sediment ... | reverse complement strand
CCCCGACATCCTGCTTGTAAGGCAGGCGCTCTAGCCAACTGAGCTAATCGCCCGGAAGTGGCGTACTATACGCATTTGCGACCGGTGTGTCAATCTTTTTGACCGGAAATCTTACAAATCGTTGAAAAACTCACAATTGTGATGTATCCTCAGGGCTTAAAATAGCGTTTACACAGAATCAAAGCCAAATGCCAATCAGGAGCAGCCCGATGGACATACTCAAAACGATCAAAACCCGGTATTCATGCAGAAGCTACCAAAACAAACCCATTGATCCGGAAGCCCTCCAAACGCTGATGGAGGCAGCCCGGTTGGCCCCATCGGCACGGAACACCCAAGACTGGCGTTTTGTCATTGTGACCGATATTGAAAAGCGAAAAGCACTTCAATCTGCCGCCGCGGACCAGGAATTCGTCGGTCAGGCCCCGGTTGTCATTGCCGCGTGCAGTTGTACCCATAAGCGAATGAACCTGTGCGGCCAGCCGTACGCGTCCATCAATATCTCGATTGCACTGGAGCATATCGCCCTTACCGCGACCTCGCTGGGGCTGGCGACCTGCTGGATCGGCTCTTTCAAGCCGCAAAGCGTCCGCAGCATCCTGAATATCCCGACCCATATCGAGATCGTCGAATTGATGACGGTGGGATACCCTGCCGACAGGCCAAAATCACCCAACCGGCTCACGGTCGAACAGATTGCCTGCCATGAAAAATGGGATTTCCCGGTGTCATAATGACGATGCTTGTATTCGATGGCATTCTGAATAATGCCGCCTGCTGTCCTGAATACTTTAGCTATAAAATTTCTCTTTGATGTTGACTCTTTTTTCGGATAAAGTGACTGTTTTCTATGGACAGAAAAGGGTGTTTTATGACGATTAAAAGCATTGTTGAATTACCAAGCGTTATCGGGCAGGAAGTCACGCTTAACGGCTGGCTGTATAACAACCGGCCCAGCGGCAAGGTCCAATTTCTCATTCTCCGGGATGGGACCGGCCTGTGCCAGTGTGTGATTGAAAAAGAAAAGCTGTCTGAGAAGCTATTCGAACAAATCAAGCATCTCGGGCAGGAATCCTCGCTTTCCGTCATCGGGCTGGTGCGAGAAGAACCCCGCTCTCCCGGCGGTGTGGAACTGGTCGTCACCGGCACAGTGGTTCACTGCGAAGCAACCGATTACCCCATTACGCCTAAAGAGCACGGTATTGATTTCCTCCTCAAGAACCGTCACCTGCACCTGCGTTCGCTCAAGCCCTGGTGCATCGGTCGCATCCGCCATACGATCATCGACGCCATCCGCCGCTTTTTTAACGATAAGGGCTTCACACTGGTCGATACCCCGATTTTCACAACCATCGCCGGAGAGGGCGAGCAGACGCTGTTCGAGGTGGACTATTTCGGCCAGCCGCTGCATCTGGCCCAGACCGGCCAGCTCTATCTGGAGTCGGCGGCGATGAGTTTCGGAAAGGTCTATTGTTTCGGCCCGACGTTTCGGGCGGAAAAAAGTAAAACCCGCCGGCATCTGACTGAGTTCTGGATGGTCGAGCCGGAAGTGGCCTACATTGATCTGCCCGGCCTCCTAAACCTGGCCGAAGATTTCGTTTTCAGCATCGTCCAGCGGATTTTAGAAGACAACCGCTCCGAACTGGAAACGCTGGGTACCGACATCGCCGCGCTGGAAGCGATCCAAAAACCCTTCGTCCGGCTGACCTATACCGAAGTGGCCGATATCCTAACCAGCGACCGCACGAAAACCTTCATGGCCGAACAGTTAACTCAATTTCAGGCCGAAAAAAAGACATTGGAGACAGAATTAACCGAACTTGAAGCCGCCGAGGCGAAGGGGGGCCTGAAAAAGTGGCAGCAGGAGAAAAATGCTCGGCGAATGCTCGAAATCCGTTCGGAATTAGCTGAGTTGGACACGAAAATCGAAAATAATCCCAAGCATGCTCAATTGGCCGCGGATTTCCGCTGGGGCAAGGATCTCGGCGGCTCGGATGAGACCATTATCTCGCTGATGCATGATAGGCCGGTGTTCGTAACTCATTATCCTAAAACGGCTAAGGCGTTTTATATGAAGACAGATCGAGCGAACGACACCGTTGTGGAGAACTTCGATCTCTTGGCTCCCGCCGGTTTCGGCGAGATCATCGGCGGCTCGATTCGCGAGGATGATTACGAAAGATTACTTGCCCGCATCCGCGAAGAGGGGTACAATCCAGATTCTTATGAATGGTATCTGGATTTGCGCAAGTACGGTTCTGTTCCGCACGGGGGGTTTGGTCTTGGGGTCGAGCGGACGGTAGCATGGATTACCGGCGAAAAACACATCCGCCAATGTATTGCGTATCCAAGAATGATGGATAAAGTTTATCTATAGGAAAAACAATGGCTGATATGAACACAGTAGCAGCGAGTGACCCGGCAGGGACATCGTCTATGTTCAACTTCGATGAAATCCTCAAAAATGCCGGCGAATGGTTAGTTACCAGTGGGATAAGAATTTTCCTTATTTTAATTTTGACGCTGGTGGCAATCAAAGCGATTCAACTTCTAATGAATCGACTGTTTCAGCAGCTTTTCAAAAATCATATCAATGATATTGAAATCCAGAAGCGCTCCGATACACTCAAATCCGTCACACGCAATATCTTAAACATTACAATTGTGGCTGTTGCGCTGCTGATGGTATTGAAAGAAATGGGCGTTGAGATCGGTCCGATTCTGGCCGCGGCCGGTGTTGTGGGAATCGCTGTTGGTTTCGGTGCCCAGGAACTGGTCAAAGACATCATTCAGGGCTTCTTTATTTTGCTGGATGATCAGATTCGCGTGGGTGATGTGGTCAATATCGCTGACAAAGGCGGTCTCGTCGAAAACGTCAATCTGCGAATGATTACCCTGCGCGACCTGGCGGGCAATGTCCACTTCGTTCGCAACGGCCAGATTAGTGTTGTAACCAATATGACCAAGGAATACTCACGCTATGTCTTTGATATCGGCGTAGCTTATCGTGAAGATGTGGACGAAGTGGTCAAGGTAGTCAAGCAGGTTGATGCTCAACTGCGTGAAGACCCTGATTTCAAAAACGACATCCTTGAACCGATTGAGATTTTAGGGCTGGATCAGTTTGCCGATTCCGCGATCATCATCAAGGCCCGCACCAAGACTATGCCGATCCGCCAGTGGGCGGTGGGGCGTGAGTTTAATCGGCGGCTCAAGAAAAGATTCGACGAACTGGATATCGAGATCCCGTTCCCGCATGTCACCTTGTATGCCGGGCAGAACAAAGACGGCAGCGCGCCGTCGTTGAATATCCTAACGCGGTCCGACAAATAAGGGGAAAACGTTTATTTCGTCTGGCGATGTTGAATAACGGCCCGAAAGCGGGCCTTGTTTTGTTTTTGTAAATTGAAGTCAGAAATCCAGAAAGAAAGGAAATCAAATGAAGAAAGCAGTCCTCATGGTCGCCATGCTGGCCATATTACTTCTCGTCACTGGATGCGGAAGTGAAAATGATACGGTGGTTGTTGAAGAAGCCGATGTGGTTGCGGATGCTCCCATCGAGGAACTTGAAACGTTGGCGGCAGAAGCGATTGCCGAAGACACAACTGCCCCTGAGATGGAAGTTGATGCGGCCGTCGAAGAAGTCGAAGCGGCCGCCACACCGCCCGAAACTGAAGCGGTGGTTGAGGAGGATGTTGTTGTCGAAGAAGTTGAAGTCGCGGTTAGTGAACCCGTAGCCAAAACGGTGAAAGAACCGGAAAAAACAACTCCTGCAGTCGCTCCGGATGCCGTGGTTGTTACGGTCAATGGACAGAAGGTTACAGAAAAGGAAGTTTCCGAAGCCGTGGACAAAATCATGGAGATGCAGAAAAAACGCATGCCTCCCGGTATGCAACTTCCGGATTCAATGAAACAACAGATGCGAAAAGGCGCGGTTGACAATAAGGTCGATATGATTCTGTTGGCCCAGAAAGTGAAAGAAAAGGGCATCCAGATCTCCGATGAACAGATCACCAACGAGATTCAAGATATTGCCGATCAGCAGGGCAAGACGATGGAAGAGGTCGAAGCGGATATTGCGAAGTCCGGCATGACAATGGAAGAGGTCAAAGAGCAGATTCAGCGTACTTTGGAGATCAAAGCACTGTTGGAGGCCCAGGGTAATGATCTTGACGTTGCCGAGGCCGACGCCCAAAAATTCTACGACGACAATCCGCAGTACTTTGAAAAAGAAGAGCAGGTTACAACAAGTCATATCCTTTGCGGTAAACGCGGGATTACCGAAGAGGAATTTCCGGCCGAATTGGAAAAGATTAAGAAGGTCCAGGAGCGTCTCAAGGCAGGCGAAAAGTTTGAAGATCTCGCAAAGGAATGCTCCACTTGTCCCAGTGCTGAAAACGGCGGCGCTTTGCCCCCGTTTGGCCCGAATGACTCTTATGATCCGGCATACAAGGAAGCATCGTTTAAGCTTGAGGTTGGCCAAGTCAGTGATATTGTTAAGAGCAGCTTTGGCTATCACCTGATTAAAGTGACGGATAAGCAGGGAGCCGGCAAGACGCCGTTTGAAGATGTCAAGGCAAAAATCACGCAGTTTCTGACTCAGCAAAAGCAGCAGGAACTCTGGGGCGCATACAGTAAAACAATGCACGACAGCGCGGTCATTGAATACTCCGAAAAAGAGCAGGCGTTGCGTGATGAGCTGGAAAAGACCAGAGCCGTCTCTCGACCGGGGATGCCCATCCAGCCGGCCGCTGCGCCTGAGGCCAAGCCGGCAGAAGAAAAGTAACGGCTGATATCATACCCTTCAGGGTAATAAATTTCCACGAGGACAACTCTAAAGTAGCTTGGGAAAAAGACATAGCCGCGCAGTGAGCGCAGTTTTTTAGTGGGATTGGTATCAGTATCAAGATAAAGAAAACGCCGGCGGTGAACGCCTCACCCCGGCGTTTTTTGCTGTTCTAATCCGCAGAAACACAGCGTCCCCGGGACCAGTCATACAATTGCTGAATATGCTCGGCCATGGTGACCGAGATCGGCGGTGAAGCTTCGATACATTTAATAATGAGTTCATCGTTAATGTCTTTGTCGTTCGCGAACGCCTCATGCAGCGCCGACAGCACGGCCTGTTCGATTTCCGACCCGCTGTATCCGTCTGACACTTTGGCCAGTTTATCAAGATTGAATTTTTTCGGGTCGCGTTTGCGTTTTTTTAAGTGAATCCCAAAAATCGCCTTTCGGGCGTCCTTGTCCGGCAGTCCTACAAAAAAGATTTCATCAAAGCGTCCTTTTCGCAGCAGTTCCGGCGGCAGCGCCTGGATGTCATTGGCGGTCGCGACCAGGAAAACCGGCTCGGCATGTTCCTGCATCCAGGTCAGCAGTGTCGCGAACATGCGCTTGCTCAGGCCGCCGTCGGTGCTTTGGCTGGCCGCCGAAGCGAACGCTTTTTCGATTTCATCGATCCACAGAATCGCCGGACTCATTGCCTCAATCTGTTTCAGCGCCTTGCGAAGATTTCGTTCGGACTCGCCGATATAGCTGTTATAGAGTGTCCCGCAATCCAGCCGGTACAGCGGCTGCTGCCAGGCGGTGGCGATGGCCTTGGCGCACAAGCTTTTGCCCGCGCCCTGCACCCCGAGGATCAAAACGCCTTTCGGCGGCGTAATTCCGAATTCGGAGGCCTTTTCCGCAAAACCGTTCTTACGCAGGCCCAGCCAGTTTTTCAGATTTGCCATCCCGCCGATCTCGTCCATCTTCAGCGGCGCCTCGACATATTCCAGCAGCCCGTCCGAGCGAATCAAGCGGCGTTTGCCGGCAATGATGCGGTTGACGTCCTCATCGTCAAAGCGATGGTCCGTGGACACAACGTCACAAATAAGCTGCCGGGCCTGACGCAGCGACAATCCCCGCAGATTGCGGATGATCGCTTTCAGGCCGCCCTTGGTAATGCCGATTTCCACCGGTGTCATGTCGTGGATTTCCCGCAGCGTGGTTCGGATGAGGATATCCAGTTCGTCATCCGACGGCAGTGAAAGCTCAAACGGCCGACAATAGGATTTCACCATCTCCGGCAGTTTCTCCTCGCTGTCGATCAGCACTAGGACACTCTTGTTCAATTCGATGCGCCCAATCGCATCCCGCAGCATCCGCAGATTGACCACGGAATCCAGATGCCGGGCGACGTCCAGCATGACATAAATGGTTTTCGTGGGGCCGGACGCAAATTCCTGCAGGCCTTCGCAAATATCGCCATGTGTACTATCCAGCGAAAATACCGGGTAATGCCCGTCCCGGATGCCTCGGCCGGCGGACCATATTTTCATATCGTACTCAAGGTTCTTGGCCGCCCGCCGAATCACATCCAGGCCCTCGGTTTCCTCATGTGTCACAATGGAAATACAGTGGTAGCCGGCCTTGATGAGTTTGATGAATTCTGTAACATCGTTCATAGACTATTTTCCGATACCTGCATACGCTTAGGATGCTCTCAGGATAACAGAATCTCAATATAATTCAATCCCGGAATGATTGACGAATATCAATCAATATCCTGTGAGCCAGTCATCACAGAAGGCCCTGAAATCATCCAGATCGATAACGCCGTTTCCGATTAGGTCACACAGCCAATTAAAATCAAAAGAGTTCAGGTCAGTTTGCCAGCTTTGGGAAAACGCCGCAAAATCTTTCATGTCCACCCGGAAGTCTCCATAGAAATCTCCCCCGACGAATTCCCAGGCAAGATACGGATAGTCGGGCTGGTCGTCGCGCATTCGCCAATGCCCCTGGTTTCCGAGTTGTGCACCGTTAAATTCCCAATTAGGATAAGTTTGAATCCACATTAATTGTGTGATGGTTTTGGAAGTGCCGATGCTATTGTTTCCGCCTGCGGTGTTAAGGTAGTAACAGTCATTGACCGAGGCATTGTTGAGTTTGTCTCCCACCAATGCCCCGATGGAAGTCGCAGTTGATTCGCTGTCCACAGCACCGGTCGAGTAACATTTTTCCAACCGTCCGAATGTAGATGCCAGGCGTCCGACGGCGCCTCCGGTCGAGGACGACCCGGTTTCGTTTGTCAGTACGCACATCACGTAGCAATTTGATATATAAGTGCTGCACAATCCCGTCAGCCCGCCCATATACTTAGTGCTGTTTCCACTGGTGATTGAGCCGATGACATAACAGTCGGAAATAGTGCCGCCATATCCTCTTGCTACCAGTCCGCCGAGGTATTCAGACGAATCGCCGACAGTGATGCTGAGGTTTTCAAGCCCCAGATTTTTTACTTCCCAAGCTCCCCATGAGGATCCTGTTGTTAATCCGATAAGGCCCATATGATAAGAAGTTCCGGAGCGAGTGATCGTAAGATTGAGGATGCGATGTCCCTGCCCATCCAGGGATCCGGAAAATCTGTTTTCGTCTGTATAAATATTGTCTTGATCTGTGTCCGGCGCAATGGGGGAGTTATCAAAGATGTAGGAGGACATATTAATGTTGTTGACCAGAATGAAGTATTTATCCAACAGAGCGGCATTCGAACCGATAGAGGCCAGTTGTTCAGCCGTGCTGATTTGGTAGGGATTGCCGGCAGTTCCGTTGCCGGGATTGGTGGCCCAGTCGTAAGCACCGAACGTAACGCTACCATACAGACACAATACACACATGCCCAAGCGATATATTGAGTTCATAGAACCCCTCCTAATCTGTACATACTCGCTCTTCTATTTAAACAGGTATTATACAGTTTTAGAGGGGGTTTTTCAAGGAAAAAAAGCCGCCGGGAGTAAATCGACACCCCCGGCGGTATTTTTGTTGTGGACCAGTGCCTTGTCAGTGATGGACGTGATTAGACACCCCTGAAACTCTCATGCGGCTGGCCTTCCGGCGGGGGAGCCATCCGGGCATGCCTCATCGCTTCCAACTCCCGTTGAATCGGCCACTGACCGAATGCCAGGATGAGCAGCAAAATAAGATTTCCCAAGGGAACCAATGCAATCAGCCCCATGGCCCAGTGATAGCCGGCCTTGGAAAAGATCTTGCAATAAATCAATACGGAAATGATCACAATGGCTAAAATTATGATCGCATATACCGCAAAAAAACAGATTCCGGCCGCGGGGGCCATTTCGGGTCCTTGGTATTGCATCAGAACGTCTCCTTTCGTAAAATAGGGGTTGATTTTCTCCATATTGTATGGATTGCCGCGAAACGGTCAAGCAGAATCTTAGTTTTCTCTGTAAACAATATCGACAGTCGAACCGCGAACGCCGGTTTTCGTACAAAGAGTAGAAAATAAACCGTTGATGGAGTCGAAATACAATGGCAACACTATTAAATTATGTTTGCGTGTCAGCAGTTTTACTTCTGACAGGATTTTATGGTTGCGGGAAACAGGGAGTGACGATGGCAAATGAACAACAGCAAAACACCGCCGATGAGGCAACAAAAGACGAATCCCAGACCGACTTGTATCCCGTCGCGACCTTTGCGGGGGGGTGCTTCTGGGGGGTGGAGTACAATTTCGGCCGCATTCCCGGCGTGAAGGCCACACGGGTCGGCTTTATGGGCGGCAAGGTCGATAATCCGACGTACAAAGACGTCTGCTATGACGATACGCACCATGCCGAGGTGGTGCAGTTAAGATACGACCCCAACACGGTGACGTATGAGCAGCTTGTGAAAATCTTCTTTATTATGCATGATCCGACCACGCTGAACCGCCAGGGTCCTGATGTCGGCGACCAGTACCGCTCGGCCATCTTTTATGAAAGCCCCGAGCAGAAAGAAATCGCCGAAAAGGTCAAACGCGAGCTGGATGCCTCCGGCAAGTTCAAACGTCCGATTGTGACCGAGATCACCGCCGCCGGCTTGTTCTGGAAGGCCGAAGAATATCACCAGCAATACATCAGGAAAAACCCGATGCGAAGCTGCCACGTCGTCGATTTGAAAGAAATCAAGAAAATTCTAAACGAAAAATAAATATGTTTTGCTCCATAGAAAACCGTTTTTGAACATTGAGGCATTTAGATTTTGTATTTGTTTCGGATTTTTATCCCGCCATAGCTTCAGCGACGGCGGATCGATATTCGAATTTCGGATTTTATATAACGTGTCCCCCGGCAAAGCCGAAATGAACAATTTCCGCAGGTTGATCCCAGCGAAAACCGGGCATAAAAACCTGAGCAGCAAAACAAAACCGGAAAACGCCGGGGGCTTTATTTTTCGTTCCGACCCATAAGTCTCCGATATGATGCAATGGAGAAACCCTAAGTACTTTATATTAAATGTTTTACAATAATATGTGAAAATTGCCAACTAAGCATTGCAATTTTCACATTTTATTATTATGATTTAAACGGTTCAGACCAGAGAAAGGGACATTTTGTTAAAAATATCTTGGATTGACCGTTCGATCGAAGCAGAATTTGCACGGGTTCGCAATGAATACCCGGTCGTCACCGTCACCGGCCCGCGGCAATCGGGGAAAACATCATTGGCCAGACGGTACTGTCAAGGGTATGCGTATGCGAATCTTGAACTGCCTGAAATTCGCAACCTGGCCCAAAGCGATCCCAAGGCATTTTTCAACGCCTATCCCGCTCCGGTGATTATTGATGAAGTTCAGCGTCTGCCCGAATTGCTTTCTTATATACAGGTCCTTGCGGACTCGACCGATAAGCGAGGTCAGTATATCCTGACCGGCAGTCATCAGTTGGATCTTGTTGCCGCGATCAGCCAATCGCTGGCCGGGCGGACGGCGCTGCTTCGGTTGCTGCCGCTGTCATTGAGGGAACTGCAACAGGCCGGTGTCACGCTTTCACGGGATGAGATTCTTTTTAGGGGATTCATGCCGCGATTGTATCACGAAGACATTCGTCCCGGCACGCTTTATTCGGAGTATTTCCAAAACTATATCGAACGCGATCTTCGTCAACTGGCCTCGGTTCGTGATTTATTGCTGTTTGAAAAGTTTCTGCGTTTTCTGGCCGGTCGCATCGGGCAGGTGATTAACATCAGTTCGCTGGCCGGCGATGTAGGCGTCTGTCGTGCGACGCTGAACGAATGGCTGGCGGTGCTTGAAGCGTCGTTTATCATCTTTCGTCTTCCGCCGTGGTTTGAAAATATCGGTAAACGCGTTGTTAAAACGCCCAAGCTGTATTTTACCGAACCGGGCCTGGCGGCGTGGCTGCTGGATATTGAAACGCCGCAGCAGATTTCCCGCGATCCGCTGATGGGCTGTCTTTTTGAGAACATGGTGATTGCCGAGGCGCTGAAAGCGCGGTTGAATGCCGGGCGTATGCCGAACCTGTACTTTTATCGGGACGCCAGAGGCAACGAGGTGGATTTGATCCTGCGTCAGCATCGTCAGTTAAAGCCGGTTGAGATCAAGGCCGCGATGACGTTTTCACCGGACATGATAGTCGGATTAAATCATTTTCAAAAGCAGTTTACTAATGCGTTGCCGGGGGCAGTGATCTATGCCGGCGACATTGAAACCACGACCGAAACAACACATCTGCTGAATTTTATCCATACCGCAAACTTGGTTTCAGACGCTTAACCCAAATACAAAAAAAGAAAACGCCAGGGGCTTTTGTAGCACGGGCTTCCAACCCGAGAATAATGGCCTGAATACTCATATCGAAAATTAGTTGTTGTCGTTGTAATGTAGGATTGCCAATACACAGTTTCGCTGCTGAACGATAAGGATATATCCAACGATCATTGCCGGAATCAGAACAATCGCGCCAACAACAGGAATCAAGCCGACTGTACATAACAAAATTGACAGTACACAATCTGTAATTGCCAGCCGATAGGACATTCGACAGTGTGTTATTCCGATTTCCTCCAGATAGCGATTGGTATCCGTTGCCAATCCTGCATAGGCAACAAACCACCAGTAAAAACAATAAATAGGAATGAATCCGAACCCCACGGCTCGGCCGGGTGTTGTTCTCGCCCCGTGCCCTTGAAGCACAAGCCAATGTCGATACAACAGGATGCACCAGAAAACAGTCGTCGTAACAATCGCCATTGCACCCAATATTTCAATTGGTGGAATAAATGATCCGATTATAGAAAGGGGAAAACCGATCCACCAAAATATCGCCAATAAAATAAATTGCGACCTGATGGATGACTCTAAATTATGTATTTGATCTGCCAGAAGCCTCTTTTCTGAATTAGAAATTCCATGCCCATCTACGTTTAGCAGTTCAGCATACTCTTCCGGCGGGCCCATCTCTGTGATGATCTGCTGAAAGGTTTCCCAGTTTTGTTTTTCTTCCGTCAGTTCAGCATACTTGCTGTCAAGATGCTCGCTGACGTTTGCGAGAATCTCCGCTCGCCGGGGGTGATCCACCTGTGCCAGCTTTTTTTCAATCAGCTTCAGATAGTTCTCTTTAACATCCTGCCATTGCTTATTTTGTGAGGTCATTGAAATGCTCCTTTTCGAATGTGTTGAATGCTCTCGATCATTTGCTCCCAGTGGCCGTTCATTTGCTCCAGGATTTCTTTGCCGGCACGGGTGAGCTTAAAATACTTCCGCGGCGGGCCGTCGGCGCTGGGTTCGGTGTAGCTTTCAACCAGTTTTTCCTCCTGCAGCCGGGCCAAAATCGGATAGACATTGCCTTCCCGAATTTTAAGCCCTTCAATCGTCTTCATCCGCTGCACCATTTCGTACCCGTGACAGGGCCCGTGGTTCAGCAGGTTCAGGATGACGACATCCAGCATCCCTTTTCGCAACTGTGTCTGCCAATTATCAATATACATACCATTAACTCCTATAGCAGTATAATATATAACAGCATACCATGAAGTCAATATCTTTTTTTAGATTTTTTCGTAATTCAAATGAAATGAAAACAATAGTATTGTAATTTTCCTATGTTGTTTTGACGTGAATTCTGTATAATAATCACCCTTTGAAACGCGAAAAAACGGATTTTAGCCCAATTATGGACAATATAGAACAAAAACAAAGTGTACTGGAAGAGCAAATCTACCAGATTTCGATGCTGGTCGCGGGCAATTTCGGCCTGCAGGAGGTCCTGGACCGGCTCGCCGAAGCTGCGGTGAAAGTTACCAACACCACCGCCTGCTCAATCCGGCTGTTGGACGAAGACGCCGGCAAGCTGAACATGCGCAGCACCTACGGCCTCAGTGAGACGTACCGCAACAAAGGCCCCGTTACCCGCAAGGATCCCGTTATCGAGCAGGCCTTTAAAGGCGATGCGGTTGTTATTGACGATATGCGGATTGATGATCGAATCGTTTACCCCGAAGCGACGATGAGAGAGGGCCTCGTCAGCCAACTGACCGTCGCGATGAAATTCAAGGACCAGCCCATCGGTGTGCTGCGGCTGTACAGTCCCGAACCGGCACGCTTTGACGAGGACGCGATTCGCATTGCCCGGCTGGTCGCCAGCCAGTGCGCGATCGCCATTACCAATGCCCGGCTCTATGCCCAAGCCATCGAAGGCGCCAAAATGGCCGAACAGATGCGGCTCGGCGCCGTCATCCAGCGGCGAATGATCCCCGAACGGGCGCCGTGTATGCAGGGGCTGGATATTGCGGCGATTTATCAACCCTGTTACCAGGTCGGCGGCGATCTGTACGATTTTCTGCAGGTCGGCGAAAAAATCCTCGTCACCGGCATCGCTGACGTGATTGGCAAAGGCATCCCCGCGGCGATCATGATGAGCATGTTCCGCGGCACGCTGCGGGCCTATGCCGACGGCGGCTACGGCCGCCACAGCATGGACGAAATCATCCAGCGGATGAACCGGGTGGCGTGCAAAGAATGTCGTGACGGCGAGTTTATTACGCTTTTTGTCGCGCGGGTCGATGTTGAAAATAACACGCTGACCTATTGCAGTTGCGGCCACGAACCGGCCATGTTATTGCGAAACAAAAAAATTATCGAACTGGACAAGGGCGGCTTGGTCTTGGGCATTATGCCGGATGCCGAATACACCGTCAGTACGATTGAATTTAAGCAGGACGATGTTTTGCTCATGTACACCGATGGTCTGATCGACGCGATGAACTTCGAAGGGCAGACCTGGGGCAGGGACCGGCTGATTGAAACAGTGAAGCAGTGTCCGTGCTGCTCGACGGACCAGCTTATCCACAATATTCTCGGCTATCGGCGGCGGTTTGTCGGATTAGCCAGCCAGACGGATGACACCAGCATCGTCGCCATCCGCCGCGACGACAACGCCAACCCCTGCGAGGACAGCGATTGCGGTTGCCGGAAAGAATCATAAGGAGTTGCACGTGAAGCCGCCTTTCATCATAACCATTGACGGGCCTGCGGGAGTGGGCAAGAGCACCGTCGCACGGATGCTGGCCAAAAAGCTGGGCGGCATTTTTCTGGATACCGGCGCCACCTACCGCGCGGTGACGGTCGCGGCGATACAGCAGGGAGCCGACTTACAGGATTTGCAGGCGATTCTCGATGTCATGGACCGCACAAACTTCGATTTCCGCCACGAAGGCGACGTTTTAAAAGTATTCATCGATGGCAAAGACGAAACGCAAACGATACGCCAGCCGCACATCACCGAGAATGTTAAATACGTTGCCGGAAAGCAGCCGCTGCGAAGCCGATTGGTCAAGCTGCAAAAGCAATTCGCTTCACAGTTTGACACGGTCGTCACCGAGGGCCGCGACCAGGGGACAGTTGTGTTCCCTGAGGCGCAATTTAAGTTTTTTCTGACGGCCGATTCAGAAGAACGGACTCGGCGGCGTCATGAAGAGCTCAAAGCGGCGGGGCAGGAAACGGATTTTGACACATTACATGAGCAAATGACTCAGCGGGATTACTACGATACAAGCCGAACGGTCAGTCCTTTTAAACCGGCGGCCGATGCGATTCATATTGACACAACAAATCTGGATGCCGAGGGTGTTGTCAACAGGATATTGGAGGTGATTAACGCAAAGCATGGCTGAGGTTAAAAACAAA
>Ga0272441_10010530_pt1 | contig 13966 bp, 5 predicted proteins | sample SSMProp6N_FD_193582 | JGI IMG/M metagenome (GOLD analysis project Ga0272441, IMG submission 193582) | Marine sediment archaeal communities from Little Sippewissett salt marsh, Falmouth, MA, United States - SSM-Prop-6N | ecosystem: Environmental > Aquatic > Marine > Wetlands > Sediment ... | reverse complement strand
CCGCGCCGCGGCGCCGAGGCGCGCTCGCTGAGCGCCCGGCGGAGCCGCGCCGGTTCCACCCGCGCGCGGTCCGGCAGATACGGAACCGAGGAGACGGCGAAGTGGCCCGCGTGAATGCCGCGCAGCACGTAGCCCTCCAGCCACAGGTAACTGCCCAGGCCGCGACCGTACAGTTCCGCCGTCCGGATGGTGTGGGGCGTGCCGGTGTACCCGGCGGGCCAGCCCGTGCCGTCGTGGAAGAAGGCCTCCGGCCAGGCGAAGCCCGAGAGGTGGGCCGTGTCGAGTCCGTCGGCCGCGATGATGCGCAGGTCCTGCCCGTCCCGGACGCTTGCGGCGGCGAGGGTGTGCGACCCGCCGCCCGCCGCCAGGTGGATGTTGTAGAACCCGGTCCGGCCGGCGTTGCGGTACAGCGCGCCGATCATGTCGGTGGCGCCGATGCAATCGAAATGGTTTTCTTCGAGGGCGACGCGGAGGGTAATGGCTTTGCCGTAATGCTCCCATCCGCCGAACAGGGCCCGCACGAAGTGCTGGGCGCCGAGGAGGACCTGGCGGTTGGTGCCGGCCATCGTGGCGGCCGCCGCCATCAGGTGCGGATGGAATCGGTCGTCCCACACCTCGCCGCCGTCCGGGTCGCCCGCCCGATGGAAGAGGACGTCCATCATGCCCTCGGCCGAGATCTCCTCGGCCGCCGCCTCGTACCGGGCCAGGACCTGGGCCACGGGCGCCGCGCCGTCGTTGGCGGCCACGTGGAAGAGGGTGTTGGCGAGGTAACTGTGGTGGAAGGGGGCGCGGGCGGCGTGGTCCCAGGCGCGGCGGGCGTCGGGGCCGAGCCCCTCGCGGAGCCGGAGGAACGTCGGCCGCAGCGCGGGCGGCATCCAGACGGCCGCCGCGACGGCGTCGCCGGCGTCGGCGTCGGCGTCCTCGGCGTCGGCGTCCTCGGCGTCGTCGGCCTCGGCGTCCTCGGCGTCGTCGGCGGCTTCGGCGTCGGCGGGCGGCCAGAAGAGCCACTCCGCCTCATGCTCCACCGGCACCAGGTTATGCGCGTACGCGATCCAGGCCCGCCCCCCCGGGAAGCCGCACAGGTGCATGTCCGCCCGGTAGCCGCCCGGGAACGCGTCGTTGTAGGCGGCGTAGACGTGGCGGCACGAGGCCTGAAACGCCAACTGGTCGAGGAAGTTCGAGGCGATCAGGTCGAGCCAGCGATGGAGGTCGGCCAGGGCCAGGGCGGCCGAGGCCAGTTCCGCCGACGCCCGGCGGGCCTCCGGCAGCCGCCGCGCCGTCACGGCCTGGTTCAGATGCCCCACCCATCGGCGGAGCCGGTCGCTGCCTTCCGGGACGTCCACGGGACGGAGGTCGGCCGGCCAGGCGGTGGCGTCGGCCAGGGCGCGGGCCAGCCGCGCCGTCTCCTCCGCCAGGCGCAGCGCCTTGGGATAGAGCCGCCGGTTCTCGTCTTTCATGCGGGCGGCCGCGGTACGGAGCGTCGTCTGGTACCACTGGAAGTCCTTGAGGGGCGAGGTCCGCTCGGGCGCGCTCGAAACCCACAGGTAGGCCATCCGCGTGGCCGGTCCGCCGGCCGGATGGCTGTACAGACCGAACAGCGGTCGCTTGCCGCCGCAACTGCGCCCGTTGGGCTTGCGCTCGCCCAGGAGGAGGCGGTGACTGTCGGGGACGATGTCGAGGAGGTCGGCGGCGGTCGCCCACTGGCGGCCGGGAGACGTCGCGTCGTCACCCGGCGCGGGCGCCGCGTCTTCCTGGCCGACGGCGCGGGCGGGCGCCGCGTCTTCCTGGCCGACGGTGAGGGCGGGCGGCAGGGCCGCCAGGGCCGCCGCCAGGACGAGGGCTCCCGCCGCCACCAGCAGCGCGCGGGGAAGAAAGGCAGGCGTGGTGCGTTCAGACGACACGGACAACGTTCTCCTCCATCCCCCAGGGCGCGGGCGGCTCAGCCGCCGAACCCCGGTTGGGCCAGCGCAGTGGGGTACACCTCCTGGGTCCGGGCGCCCTCCTCGCCGCACCGGTGGGCGTAGGCGGCGGGCGTCCAGGCCGGCAGGTACGGGAGCCGGGACCGGACGAGGGCCCCGGCGTGCTCGCCGCGAACGATCAGGCCGCGGCACCAGACGTAGTTGTCGAGCCCCCGGCCGTAGACCTCCACCGCATACAACGGGGGGCGGGGACCGGTGTATCCCTTCGGCCAGTCGTGGCCGCCCACGTACGCCTCGGGCCAGAGGTCGAGGCGGGTCTGCGGCCGGTCGAGGCCGTCGACGATGCCGAGGACCCACTTGCCGGGGCGCGCGATCCGGCCGGCAACGAGCGAATGGCCGGCCGTCCCCCCACACCATCGGACGGCGTACAGGCCGCCGCGGCCGGCGTTGCGGTAGATGCTGCCGATGAGGTTGCTGGCGCTGATGCAGTCCAGCCCGCCAGCGTCGAGCGCTTCGACGAGCGACAGGTCCCCCTCGTAGTTTTTCCACGTGCCGAAGACCGCCCGCGTATAGTGCTGGGCCCCCAGGAGCACCTGCTCGCGGGTGCCGGCCAGGGTGTCGGAGACCCGCATGAGGCGGGCGTCGAACCGCTCCGCCGGCGACCGCGTGCCGGACGGCGCCCCGCCCCGGTGGAACAGCACGTCGAGCAGGGCCGCGACCGTCGGCGCGGCCTGGACCCGGTTGAACCGCTCGAGCACGACGCCGGCCGCGTCCAGCACGCCGGCGTCCTGGTACCGCTGAAGGACGTTGGCCAGGTACGACCGGTGGTACGGCGCCTCGGCGGCGGCGTCCCACAGGCGCCGGTTGTCGGCCGAGAGGTGATCCCGCAGCCGGACGAACGCGCCGCGAAGGTGGGGCGGCACGGCGACGGCCGACGCCACGTTGGCCGCGGCGTCGGCGGCGCCGGTCGGCTGCGGGGCGGCGAACAGCCATTCCGCCTGGTACTCCACCGCCTGAAGGTTGTACAGCAGGCACACCGTGTTCTGCGCCGCCGGGAAGCACGCCACCGTCTGGTCCGCCACTTGGCGGTCCAGGTCGTACCGGCGGTCGGAGGCGAGGTAGAGGGAGCGGCACTGCTTCTGGAACGCCAGGGCCGATTGCTCGTTCCGGACGAGCAGGTCGACCCAGCGATGGAGGTCCGCCAGGCGGGCCGCCGCCCCGCGGAAGGCGCGGGCCCGGCGTCGGCTCTCGGCCAGGTCGCCTTCGGCGATGGCCTCGTCCAGCCGCCGCGCGGTGTGGCCGAGGTACGTGCGGTTCTCATTCAGGCCCGCCGGCCGCAGCGCCGGCGGAAACGCCGACGCCTCCGACAGGACGGCGGCGAGGCGGTCGGCCTGGTCGGCCAGGCGGAGAGCCCGGGCGTAGGCCGCACGGTTCCGACCGAGCAAATCCGCGCAATACGGGGCCAGGGTCTGCTGGTGCCAGAGGAAGTCCTCGCGGGCGCTGCCGCGGTCGGCGGTCGCGTCGACGAGCAGGGCGACCGTCCGGGTGCCCACGCCGCCGTCCGGGTGGCGGAGCAGCGGGGGCTCGCCGGCGGCCGGGAAACAACTCGGGCCGTTCGGGTCCCGCCGGCCCAGGAGGACGGTGCGGCTGCCATCGGCGGTGGAGGTGAGGAGGCCGGCCGTGTCCGCCCACAATGCACCGGCAGCGGAGCGGTGGCCGGCGGCCTCGGGCGACGCGGCGGCCGACGCAACGGCGGTGGGAGCGGCGTCTCGCGCAGCAACGGCTCCCGTCAGGGTCCACGCAACCAGGAGTCCCATCGCCAGCAACCGATAGACGCCTCCCATGGCAGGGACACGATGTACGTCATGCGCTGTCAAGGAAGACTCCGACCGAAAATACCCCTCTCGGCAGGCTATGTCTGCGGCACTGCTATTGTGTCGGCCGTCTGGTCGGCCGAACTGAAGCATTGTTTTCCGTACCGCAACTATTATACGCGTTGCAAGTCTCGCTGCGCGGTTTATTTTTGGTTAACCCGGGCGAAAAGTCAAGCGAGCCTTTTCGCCGTCGTTACGGGCGGTGCCAAGTGTAACGCCGGAGGGGTCGGCGTATTGCCGAGTATTCTTCCACTCGCCCCGGTCGGCGTTCAGGGCTGGGCGGGCTCGGCGTCGCCCGCGACCTCTATATTGTTGTAGGCCAGGAGGGTGCCCTTGGCCCGTTCGAGGCGTGCCAGGGCGATCATGTAGTTGGCCATGGCGCGGATTTCGTCGACTTTGGCGTCCGCGAGGTCCCGTTGGGCCTCGAGGAGGTCCTTCTGGAGGGCCGCCCCCGCCGCCACGTTCGCCCGCTGGTCGCGGAGGGTCTGTTCGGCGGCCTCGCGGGCGGCCCGGGTGGCCAGGATGCTCTCCTCGGCGGCCGCCACGTCGCGGACGGCCTGGCTGACCTCCAGCAGGATCTGCTGCCGGGTATCCTCCCGCTGGCGGACGGCGACGGCCTGCTCCAGCCGGCTCCGTTCGTGGGCGGCGGTGCGGGCCCGGTTCCCGATTGGAATCCGGAACTCCAGCCCCGCCTGCCAATCGAAGTACTGCGTTTCCATCGCCTCGCCGAGGGCCGGCTCCAGGTCGCTGTCCAGCCCGTTCAGGGTGTAGCCGGCCGCCAGGTCCAACTGGGGGAGCCGATCGTTGCGGGCCACCCGCTCCTCGACGTTCGCCCGGTCGACGGCGGCGGAGGCCTGGTCCATCTCCGGCCGATGCTTCATCGCCGCCAGCAGGCTGTCCTGATACATCCGCCGCGTGATGGGGACCGGCTCGGTCGGCGGCTGCTCCGACGCCGCCAGCAGGCCGGGGTCCTCGAGCGGCAGCTCCGGCGCGTTCAGGAGCCGCTTCAGACCGTCGCTCGTCTGGGCCAGGATGAGCCGGGCCGCCACGAGGTCCGACTGCCGCCGCGTGACGGCGCTCTCGGCCAGGCTGACGACGACCCGCCGGGCCTTGCCCTCGTCGAACCGCCGACGGGCGATGCGCCGGTTCTCCTTCGCCGCCTCCAGCGCCTCGGTCAGGGCCTGGACCCGGACCTCGGCCACCGCCAGGTGCCAGTACGCCCGCTCCACGTCGAGCAGCGTGTCCATGATGCGGGCCTTGAAGTCGGCCAGGCTCACGCGATGGTCCAGCCGCGCCAGCACGATCGGGCTCTTCGTGACCTCCATGCCGGCCCCGCGCAGCAGCGGCTGCCGCACCTCCAGGTTCAGGTCCGTGTCGTACTGGGGGTTCGGCGTGAAAAAGGTACTATTGGAATCGATATAGGTCCAGTCCTGGCCGAGCGCGACCGTCGCGCCGGTGGGCAGGAGCGCCTCGACGCCCGTGTCGAACTCCCACTGCTTCGCGACGAGGGTGGTGGCCCCGGCGAGTAACGTGCCGGCGTCCTGCCGCACACGCCCCAGCGCATTGTTCAGGTACCACGCTGGGTCGAAGAGGGCCTCGGCCTCGACGACCCACGTCTCGGCGATGGCCGGGCCGAATCGGGCGATCTGGATCTGGAGGTTGTTCGCCAGCGCCCGCCGCAGGCACGCCTCCAGCGTCAGGGGGATGCGGTCGGCGTCGCGCGTGATCGGGTCGAGGAATCCGTCCGGGGCGCGGCGGGTCCCGGCCGCGACGCCGTGCGTGGACCGGGCCCCGTCGGCGTCGGTGGGACCGGACGCCGAGGCCGCCGCCGTCCGCGACGCGGGACCCGCGGGCCGGTGCCCGTCATCGGGGTGGTCGGCGTCCTCGCCCGCCGGCGGGACGGGCGTGCGGATCGGATACGCGTCCAGGACCGACTCGCCCGCCTCCTCCAGCTGCGTCGCGGATCCCCGGCCGCAGCCGACGAGCAGCATGCCCGCCAGCAGGACGGGGGCCAAGGCGGCGCAGAGGCTGGACGGGACGCGTTGCGGTGCGTGGTTGGAAGTCATACGGCAATCTCGCGCTGCGGTCGGGGCGCGCTCCCCATGGTCGTGGGCCGGCCCGCGCCGGACGCTTGACATCATATAACTATTCGGTGGGGGAAATCAACAGGATGGCCGGGCGATCGTCGGCGGGTGGCCTCTCGACGCCCGGGGCCCGAGCGACGCGAAACGCCCGCTAGTGCAATGCGATTGGCATTCCGACCGAGGCCCTAACGGGCCGATCCGACGTTGGACCCGTACCGGGGCGGAGGAATCTCGTCGTTGGGCCGCAACCGCTCGCAGTTAGCCGCCGGGCCTGCCAATGACGGCGGGTAAACTTGCCCGGCGCGTGTTGTCCGGAACGCGCCCTGCAAGCAGGGCGGCTAACTGTGGGCGGAATCGATTCCATTCAGTCGCCGCCGGCGCAGCAGCCACATCGCGCCGAGCCCCAGCAGCGCCAGCGTCGCCGGCTCGGGCGTCAGCGTCATCCCGCCCAGGTCCAGGCCGCCGAGCACGAGGTGGCGGACGACGACCACGTTCGCCCCCGTCAGCCGCACGAGGCCGTCGCCGGCGATTTCGAGTGTGTCGAGCCGCTGGTTGGTCTCGAAATGCAGTTCGGCCCCGTCCACGAGGACCGAGAGGTGGGCGTCGTCCATCGCCCCCGTGCCGCTCGCGTCCGTTTCGAGCACGAGCAGGCCGTCGAGGATTTCCAATCGGCTGCCGGGCCCGTGGTCCTGGGGCCCACCGAAGACGACGGTCCCGCCGCCGACCTTGGTGAGCGTGCAGCCGGCCGCGTTATCCAGCGTGCCCGTGAGGCGGACCTCGCCGCCCGGCTCGGCCGTCAGGCGCAGGTCCTGGCTGGCGGTCACGTCGCCCGCGAAGACGGCGGTCCCCGCCGTGTGGAAGCCGCCGAGCGTCCGCGTCGTGGCGGGGTCGCCGTCGTCCTGGACGGTGACGGGGTTGTCCACGGTGACGGAGCCGACGAGGAGGGCGGCGTCGGCCGCGTCGGCCGTCGCCCCGAGCGCGACGGGCCCGGTGCCGAGCGCCCCGTCGGCGGCGACGGTGAGCGTGCCGGCGTCGACGAACGTCCCGCCGGTGTAGGCGTTGACGGTGCTGAAGCCCGCCGTCCCGACGCCGCGTTTCGTCAGGCCGCAGGCGCCCGCGATGCCGCCCGGCCCGATGAACGCGAAGTCGATCGCGGCGTTCGCGTTGTCGATGAGGACGGAGGCGGGGGTGACGGTGTCGTCCATCTGGACGAGCGTGGGCCCACCGTCGGCGCTGTCGAAGACGGCGTCGTCGCCGTCGTAATAGGCGCCGGCCTGGCCGCCGCGCGCCCAGTTGACCGAGCCCGCGAGGTCCCACGTGCCGCCCGCGCCGCCGGTCCAGCGGACGGTGCCGGGCGGGGGCAGGAGGGTGACCTCGCCCGCTGTGTACAGGGCCGAGAGGTCCCACCGGTGCGGCGTGTCGATCGCGAACGCGCCGGTCGGCGCGACGCCGGTCCAGTCGAAGAGGCCGAAGGTGCGGCCGGCTTGGGCGGCCACGTCCACGCCGTCGGCGAAGCCGAGGTCCAGCGTCCCGCCGAGGGCCACGGCGGCGCCGGGATCGAAGGCCATCTCGGAGCCCCAGGCGTCGGCGTCCAGGACGAGCCGCAGCGTGCCGTCGCCCATCGTCATCGGGCCCGCCACGTGGACGGGCAGGGGGGCGGTGTCGTAGTCGCGGACGGTCAGCGTCCGGCCGCCCGAAAGGTCGAGGCCGTCCACCGTGCCGTCCGGGCGGATGAGGTTCGTCGTGACGGTGTCCGGCGCGGGGCTGACGTGCTGGGCCCCGCGGGCGTCGGCGCCGGTGAGGTCGGCCTGGGTCAGGGTGGCGCCGGCGAGGTCGGCGTCGGCGAGGGAGGCGCCGCCGAGGTCGGCCCGGGCGAGATAGGCGTCCGTCAGGTCCGCCCCGGCCAGGTCCGCGCCCGCCAGGCCGGCCTGCGTGAAGTTGGCCCCCGTCAGGTCCGCCCCGGCGAGGTCCGCAGCGGTGAGCGTGGCGTAGGAGAACGCGGCCCCGGCGAGGTGCTGGCCCGCCAGGGTCCAGCCGGAGAGGTCGTTGCCGGCGAACTCGACGCCCTCCAGGTCGCCGGCGGCGTAACTGGCGGTGGCATAGAGTTGGGCGGCCGTCAGGTCCGTGTGGCCGAGCCAGGCCCCGCGGATGTCGGCCCCGGTGAAGTCGGCCCCGGCGAGGGTCGAGCCCCAGAGGTCCGCGTCCGTCAGGTTCTGATTCGCCAGGTCCCAGCCCGAGAGGTCCTTCTCGTTCAGGCGGATGCCCGCGAGGTCGCCGGCGGCGTAACTGGCGGTCGCGTACAGTTTAGCGGCCGTCAGGTCGGTCCGGCAGAACCAGGCGTCGCGGACGGTGGCGCCGGTGAAGTCGGCCCCGGCGAGCGTGGCGTCCTGGAACGAGGCCCGCGAGAGGTCCTGGCCGCTGAAGTCCCAGCCCGAGAGGTCGTTGTCGGTGAAGAGGACGTCCGCCAGGTCGCCGGCGGCGTAACTGGCGGTGGCGTAGAGTTGGCCGGCCGTGAAGCCGTCGCCCGTCGTGTCGGCCAGGCTGGCGTTGCCGATCGCGGCGGCGGTGAAATCGGCGCCCGCCAGGGTCGTGGACGTGAAGTCCGCCCCGGCGCAGTCGGCGCCGGCAAAGGAGGCGCCCGTCAGGTCCGACCATCCGAACACGACGCCGCCCAGGTTCAGGCCCGCCAGGTCCCAGCCGGCCATGTCGTTGAACGTGAGGGTGAGCCCGGAGAGGTCCGCCGCCGTCGCGTAACTGGCGGTGGCGTAAAGTTGGGCCGCCGTGAAGCCGTAATCGGTGGCGTAGGCGAACGAGGAGCCGCGGACTTCGGCGCCGGCGAAGTCCGCCCCCGCCAGGTCGGCGTGCCAGAAGGAGACGTTCCAGGCGTCGACGCCCGAGAGGTCGGCGCCCGAGAGGTTGGCGTTGTCGAGGTACGCGTCCGCCAGGGTCGCATCGGTGAGCCAGGCGTCGGCCAGGTCGGCGCCGTTGCACCAGGCGCCGCCCAGGCTGGCGCCGGCGAGGTCGGCCTCCGCGAGGGTGGCCCCCGTGAAACTCGCCGCTTGCAGGTTCGTCCCGGCCAGGTACGCCCGGGTCAGGTTGAGGTAGTCCAGGTTCGCGCCGGGGGCGGCGTGGCGGCCGAGGCCGTCCGGACAGAGCGTCGTGGACGCCTGGCGGCCCTGGTCGGGGTCGCCCGGGTCCACCCACTCCCATTGGTGGATGTCGGCCGCGGCGGGCCCCGCCAGGAGGCAGAGACCGATACAGAATAACCATGCCGTACGACGCATGTTACCCCTCGTTACAGGCTGCGCGCGGCCTGAAAAGTAGCATGAAGGCGAGGACAAGTATACCTCAGAAGGGGCGACGGTGCAAACGGGTTGCCCAAATGAGCACGGGCAAACGGGCACCAGGCAACCGCAACGGTTCAACGCCCGGCGGACCTCGGTCGAGATGACATCCGGCACCTTCTTCGCTAAGGGTGCCTGGCACCTCGTCGACGGCGCAGCAGCAGGGCGACGCCCGTCGCCAGCAGCACCAGCGTCGCCGGCTCGGGCGTCAGCGTCATCGCCCCGAGGTCCGTGCCGTCCATCACGAGGTGCCGGACGACCACGACGTCCGCCCCCGTCAGCCGCACGAGGCCGTCGCCGGCGATTTCGAGCGTGTCCAGGTACTGGTCGCAGGCGAAGACGAGTTCCGCGCCGTCGACGAGGATCGAGAGGTGGGCGCCGTCGATGTCTCCCGTGCCGCCAGCGTCGGAGTGCATCTCGACGAGGCCGCCGAGGATCTCCATCGCCGCCCCCGCGCCATGGTCCTGCGGGCCCTGGATGATGAGCGTGCCGGCCCCGGTCTTCGTCAGGGTCCGGCCGGCGGCGTTGTCGAGCGGTCCCTCGAAGACGACCGCGCCGAGGGCCGCCGCGGCGACCTCCAGCGGGTTCTGAAGGACCACCCCGTCCGGCCCGACGGTCAGCGTGCACCCGCCCGCCACCGTCACGCCGCCCTGGCGGAGACCGGCGGCCGTCACGGTGGCCCCGCCGGTCAGGGCGACGGTGCCGGCCCCCTCGATCCGGCCGACGCTCATGCTCGGCGCCCCCGCGCCGCCGTCGAACGTCACGGCCCCGTCGTTCTGGTACGTCCCCGAGCCGGAGAGGCTGCCGCGGAAGACGGCCGTCGCCCCCGGGGCCACGGTCACGGTGCCGGCGGAGTCGAGGTCGGCGTAGACGTCGGCGGGGCCCGTGCCGGCGACGCTCAGGCCGCCGCCCACGGGGAGGGTCATCGCGCCGCTCAGCGCCTTGGCCTCCTCGCCGGTGAGGCCGAGCGTGCCCGTGCCGCTGTAGGCGCCTTCCCAGTACACGCCGCCGTTCTCCCACGTGACGGTGCCCTGGTTCGTGAAGTCGCCGACGACCGTCAGGTCGCCGTTGCGGCCGTTGATGGCCGCGCCGGCTTCGTTGACGAGGTCGCCGACGACGCGGGTGTCGGCGATGAACGTCATCGTCCCTTCGTTGGTGAGCGTGCCGCCTGCGCCGCTGGAGCCGATGAGGTCGATGCAGCCGAAGCCCTCGAACGTGGCGCCGGCCTGGTGGGTGATGTTGGGGGCGGCCAGGGTCCCGCCGAGGATCGTGACGGCCGCGCCGTCGGGGTTGACGAGGTCGGCCCGGGTCAGCGTCACGCCGCCGCCCGCCCGGACGGTCAAGGCGCCCTCGTGGGTGACGGTGTCGGCGTCAAGGAAGAGGGCGGCGTTCGGGCCGGCCTCCAGGGTGCCCGCGCTCGTCACGGTGCCGTCCTCGCCGTAGACGCTGAGGGTGCCGGTCTCGGCCCGGACGATGCCGCCGTTGTCGAGGCCGGCGGGCACATACAGGCTGCCGGCCCCGGCGATGATGGAGCCGGCGGGGTTGTCGAGTTCGGCCTCGCTGCCGATCGCCCCGCCGAGGAGGCTCAGGCGCTCGTGGTTGACCAGCGTGTCGGCCCAGAGCGCCCCGCCCGTGGTGGCCCGGACCTCGCCGTCGTTCGTCACGGTCCCCTTGGCCTCCAGGTTCCCCTTGACGCGGAAGACGGCGTCGGCGGCGTTGGTGACGTTGCCGTTGTAGTTGACCATCCCGCCGCGGACGGTCCAGTCGCCCTCGTTCGTGATGGGGCCGTACAGGTCGATGTTGTTGACGTCGAGCGTCCCGCTGTTCGTGAAGGAGGTGAACTGGAGCCAGACGCGCTGGCCGGTCCAGTTGGTCAGTTCCACCTGGTGGCCGGCCGGGGAGTCCGAGTGGATGTGCGTCACGGCGTGGCTGTTGCTGACTTCCACGTAGTAACTGACGTTCTGCACGTAATAGCCGGCGTCGAAATAGACGGTCCAACTGTGTCCGCTGGCCGTGTTGTCCGGAACGACCCCGTACTCGCCCCAGTGGTTGCCGTCTTCCCAGATGCCGTTCCACACGCCGCCGTACTGGTACCAGCGTTCCGAATAGGACGCGCCCGGAGCCGTCTGGACGACCGTCAGGACCGCGACCGCCGTCAGCAGCAGGACGCGTCCGGCTGTGCGCCTCGCCATCCTCGATTCCCCTCTTGGTTGGCCGTCTCCCCGTCCATTGGTTGGCCTACTGTACCCCAGGAACCGGGCAAAAGCAAATCGGCCGGCGGGAAACCGACAACGTCCTTGACGAACCCGCCCCCCTGTGCGCTACTGGGAAGACCGGCCGGCCGTGGCACGGCCGCACGAGCGGTTCTGGCAGGCCCGACCTGCGCGGCACGGCCCGTGTTCGCCGGCCCGCTTGCGGGCCGCGCGCCGTTTCGGAGCGCACGGCCGGACAAGGCCGGCCGTGGCACCACAGTTAGCCGCCGGTCTTGACCGGCGCGTGCCTTGTGAAACCAGGATTCGCGACCATGGCGAAAAAGCCCGCCGACCCCTCCCACATGACCAAACGCGAGGCCGAGCAGCGGGTCGAGGCACTCCGCGACCAAATCGCCCATCACAACTGGCGGTACCACGTCCTCGACGACCCGGAAATCTCCGACGCCGCGTTCGACCGCCTCATGCAGGACCTCCAGGCCATCGAGCAGGCGTGGCCCGACCTCGTCACGCCCGAGAGCCCTACCCAGCGCGTCGGCGGTCAGCCGCGCGAGGGCCTCGCGACCCGTCCCCACGAAACCCCCATGCGCAGCCTCCTCTCCGTCTACGACGAGGACGGCATGCGCCGCTTCGTCGACACCTGCTCCAGGGAGTTGGACGAGACGGGCGTCGCCCTGGTCGCCGAGCCGAAGTACGACGGCGTCAGCATCGAGATCGTCTACGATCGCGGCAAATACACCGCCGCCGTCACCCGCGGCGACGGCGAGACCGGCGAGGACGTGACCCCCAACGTCCGCACCATCGCCGAGGTGCCGATGCGCCTCCGGCAGAACGAGACGACGGTCCCCGACCACCTCGTCGTCCGCGGCGAGGTGTACATGGAGAAGGACGAGTTTGCCGCGTTCAACCGCGCCCAGGAGGAGGCCGGCCGCAAGACCTTCGCCAACCCCCGCAACGCCGCCGCCGGCAGCCTCCGCCAACTGGACCCGAAGGTGACGGCCGAGCGGCCGCTCCGGATCTTCTTCTGGGAGATGGCCCCGGCTTCCTCCTCCCGCCCCGACACGCAGTGGGCGTGCCTGGCGGCCATGCGGGACCTGGGGCTCAAGACCTGCCCGGAGATCACCCGCCTCCAGGGCGTGGACGAGGCCATCCGGTGGCACCACGACCTCGAGGACCGCCGCGACGATCTCGCCTACGAGATCGACGGCTGCGTCTTCAAGGTCGACTGTCTCGCCGACCACGACCGCCTGGGCGTGCGTGCGGCCAACCCGCGATGGGCCATCGCTTACAAGTTCGCCCCGCGGCAGGAAACCACCCGCATCACGGACATCCACGCCTACGTCGGCCGCACGGGGGCCGTCACGCCCGTCGCGGACCTGGAGCCCGTCCAGATTGGCGGCGTCACGGTCACCCACGTCAGCCTCCACAACCAGGACGAGGTCGACCGCAAGGACATCCGCATCGGCGACACGGTCCTCGTGGAACGGGCCGGCGACGTCATTCCGCACGTCGTCAAGGTCATCGAGGACAAGCGGCCGAAAGGGGCGAAGAAGTACCGCCTGCCCGAGACGTGCCCCGTGTGCGGCGGCGAGGTCGTCAAACCCCCCGGCGAGGCCATCGCCCGATGCACCAACGCCTCCTGCCCCGCCCAGGTCAAGGAGAGCATTCTCCACTGGGGCTCCAAGCAGGCCCTCGCCATCGACGGCCTCGGCGAGAAACTTGTCGACCAACTCGTCGACACCGGACTCGCCCGCGACGTGGCCGACCTGTACGACCTGGAGGCCGACCCCATCGCGGACCTGGAGCGGATGGCCGAAAAGAGCGCCGCCAACCTCATCGACGCCATCGCCGGGAGCAAGGAGAGCGCCACCTTGCCGCGCGTCGTCTACGGCCTCGGCATCCGCCACGTGGGCCGGGCCACCGCCGACGTCCTGGCGGCCCGGTTCGGCTGTCTCGACGACCTCGCCGGCGCCGACCAGGACGCCCTCCTGGCCGTCGAGGACGTGGGCCCCGAGGTGGCCGGCAGCATCGCCGACTGGTTCGATAACGAGAAGAACGGGGCCCTCCTGCGGAAACTAAAAGCGTGCGGCATCGACCCGACGATGGAGAAACCGACGGCCGGCGGCCGGCTGGAGGGCCTCACCCTCGTCGTCACGGGGGAACTGGCGTCCATGACCCGCGACGAGGCCCAGGAGCGCATCCGACGCGAGGGCGGAAAGGCCGCCTCCAGCGTTTCCGCCAAGACCGATTACCTCGTCCTCGGCGCTCGCCCCGGCGCCTCCAAGACCCGCAACGCCGAGAAACACGGCACCCGGACACTGGACGAGGCGGCGTTCCTGACGTTGCTCGGCGAGGAGTAAGAAAAGGTCCCTGTTGAGCCGGCGACGGCACGTCGCCGATCGTTTTGGCGAGCGGCTTCAGGGCTCCGAGCCGCGTAGTGCCGCCCATGCGCCGCCGGCGACACCCGTCCGGCCGGGCAGAGGCGCTTTTCCGCCGCGCAGGTCGTGGGGACTTGGCCCCTGAACCCCCAACATG
>Ga0272441_10010528_pt1 | contig 13967 bp, 12 predicted proteins | sample SSMProp6N_FD_193582 | JGI IMG/M metagenome (GOLD analysis project Ga0272441, IMG submission 193582) | Marine sediment archaeal communities from Little Sippewissett salt marsh, Falmouth, MA, United States - SSM-Prop-6N | ecosystem: Environmental > Aquatic > Marine > Wetlands > Sediment ... | reverse complement strand
CGGACAAACCAAAACAAAATGGTTTACATTCGATTGGAGATATACCATGAAAAAATGCAGAGCATGCAAACATGACATCAGTGAACAGGCCGTTGCCTGTCCTCACTGCGGCGCGCCTTATCCGGCAAAAGAAAACTGGGACGGATGGGGATACGAGTATAAAAGCAAAACGACCTGGATGGGATGGCCGCTGCTGCACATTTCATTCAAGTACCGTCCGAACAGGATGCCGGTTCCTGCCAGGGGAATTATCGCGATCGGCCAGTTTGGCTTCGGATTTATCAATATTTCCCAATTTGGTATTGGTTTTTTCAGTATCGGTCAGTTTACAATTGCCGGATACGCGCTGGCCCAGTTCGGTATTGCCTACTCCCTGATTGCGCAGATCGGCCTGTATATTCATCACGGATACGGCCAGCTTGTCTGGAATATCGGCGAGCTGATAAAACAGATGTAATATGAATGATAGCTGGATCAAATACTGATCTTCAAATTTGCCGGTTCATCGAATACACCTGCCCAGCCTGTCTTAATCACCTGCAGCATCCTGACAAATCTGCCTATACATATATAATGTAAGTTCTTTTCGATGATTACCAATTATAATTGAAAAAAAATATGGACCATATTCATTCTTCAAAAATTCGTTGGAATTTATTCCTTCAGTCCTTATCTTAATCAATATTTTTTCATCACTTTAATTTAACATAAAAGCTGTATGTTTCTGTTCCATGGTCCCAACAGGAAATCTGAAACCTGTTTCATGGATATGAATCTCTCATTAAACCGGAGGATGAATATGGACTGTCCAAAATGCGGATCAAAAGTTGAAAACAAGGCAAGCCTTTTCTGGCTGGGATTCCTGGGCAGAGCGGCTTTCCCGAAATATGTTTGCGGCCAATGCGGTCGACTCTATGTAAAAGACTTTAATCAGGAAATCCAGAATAAAATCATTGTGCAGAGAGTCATTTGCGGCGTTCTGTTTTTAGCGTTGCTAATTTTGCTGGTTGTTCTGTCCGCATCAACATAAATATAATCTTCGGATAGCTATAGATCAATGGATAACATTTTCTTATCTTTCCGGTTCTCAATCACAGGTATGGGAATCGGAATTCTTATGTAATCTGATTAAGTGCCAATTACACAGCCAATTTATACCATACATTCATCGGCTCAATATGTCCCGCAATTTGTGTATTGTTGATCAGTGTGCCGCTGTAACGATACCCGCTTCGGGCAAAAGTAATGTTCATACCAGGCGATAATGCCCGTGCGATTGTAAAATATGTTTTAATTTTCAGTTTTTTCATCTCGGGTTCCATGGTCTGTAGCAAAGCGGTTGCCAGCCCCAATCCTCTGTACCCGGTTAACGTCGCAAAATCCGTCATTTCGGTATTGGCCGCATCCATATCCTTTTCACTCGAAGAGGCTGCAATAAGCTTCTTATCAAAAAATACACCAAAATAATCAACATTTGACTTCATGGTTTTTTTAATATAGTCGATTTTGGTAATTGGAAACGGATAGGAATCATATACTTGGTCATAGAGTTTTGCCAGTTCTGCGGCGTTGGAATCCTTTAATTTCTTTATTTTAAATTCAGGTTGTAAATTCAATACGGAATAGCCATCTGCCTTACTCTTTGCCAGATTTAAAAAGGAGCGCATCTTGCTTTTTACATCCCCGTTCATTCTGAGCCGATTTGGTTTTAAAAATTTGGACATAAAATAGACATGCGTTTTACCCTGATAAAATTTTGGGATGTGGGCCTCCATACGATATTGATGTCCGGAAAAAAAATCTCTCGCCCATTCGGGCACTTTACAGAAGATTTTCCCGTAATGGTTTTTTTGTGCGATTTCTTCTACAACCGGAACAATGTTATCAGCATCCTTCTTCTCGAGTTTCATCAGATAAACCCGATCATTTTCAACACCATGTTGAATGATCGATTGTCCAATTTTTTCAATTTTGTCCGGCACGATTTTTCTCCTTGTTCATAATCAGAGATATTGGAACGAATAAAAGTGCAGAAAAGCAGATCCCAAAAAAACTGGGATCCAATCCGAACCATAGTTTAAAGTTTACGGAAATTTCGACAATTGTCAGGCTGCATCCATTCAATATATTCAGCAGTTTCAATCCAAACAATTCACCGGATGTCAGTGCGATCAGAATAAGTGTCAAAATGCCCCCTCCAATCATACTGACAAATGCAGCGGTAGGATCGCTCTTCTTCCAGAAATAGGCGCCAAGTGTAGGCACCAGCAATCCTGCTACCATAAATGCATACGCATGCAGAATAATTTCCAAAACAGTTTGAAAAACAGTAGCCAGTATAAGCGCCAGGGCTCCAATCAACAATGTACTTATCTGGGAAATCCGAATCGCTTTTTTTTGGGATTGAAACGGGTGCCCCAAACCTTCTACAATATCATTCACCAAATTGCCTGACGCGGCTATCAGACAGCTGTCCGCGGTTGACATGACAGCCGAAAAATAGGCTGCAAGGACGATACCTGTCACACCAACAGGCAGCACATTTCGAAGCAGCATGGGCATGGCCATTTCTGCTTCGGCACCGGGAAACTTTACGCGTGCCATAAGTCCCAGTGTCACTCCAACAAACGCCATAAGAGGATATTCCAGAATACCGGCAATAAAAAACGCTTTTTTTGCTTCGCGGATATTTTTACAGGCATAGATACGCTGATATAAAGTCATGGCTACAAACCAGACCGGAATAATGGTAACACACCAGTTAAACACCTGTACCCAGGTGACATTGTTCAGTGTAAAATGTGCCGGAGGTAATGCGGTCCTCATTGCATGCCATCCTCCGACTTTCAAATAACTGAATGGGATTCCAAAACACAGGAGACCGGTTAGAAGAATAATCCACTGAACTGTATCTGTATAAATAACAGCTTTCAGCCCGCCCAGTACGGTGTAGACAAGGATGACGGCAGCCATTATATAAAGGGAAAACTGAAGCGGATCCATAAATGTTAAATCCGAAAACACACTGCCGGCAGCCAGTTTGGCTCCTGCCAGTATTTGCGCGCTGGTAAAACCCAGATAACCGATGCCTGATATAAATGCGGCAATAACAGCCACTGATTTACCGTATCGGTAACGAAGAAAATCTGGATAGGTCAGGAATCGTTTTGTATTGTCAAGTGCCTTGATGCGCGGTATCATGACAACAGCCACAAGCCAGGCGCCAACCAGCCCGGTAAAAAGGAGCCAGCTTCCGGAAAGTCCGATTAAAAAACCAAGACCACCCAGACCAATGGAAAAACCACCGCCCACATCCGTCGCCACAAGGGACATGCCGACATGAGACGCCGAAATATTTCGGCTTCCGACAAAATAGTCTTCGCGATTGGTATTTTTTCTGTAAAAATAAAATCCAATATAGAGGATAACCAAAAAATAAAGACCGAATATGACATAATCGACCCAGATCATTTGTTACTATCCGCATCGTTTCTGCGTTCAAAACGGTCCAGGTCCTGAGGTACAAGTGTTCGTGATTCATCCGCATCGGAGAGCAGGGAAGCAATCCCTGTGGCAACCGATTCTTCAGCTTCCTCCAGTTTCAGCTGCAGCGTGCAGTCATCACAGTTCCGGTCGCAAAAAATGGGTTCGTAAGAATCCGGTTCTTTGTAGGTGGTTATCACACCTTCATAATTCCGGAGTACCACTTTATTGGTTGACCATGAGATGAGATAATTGGGCATCACGGGTATCTTTCCTCCACCTCCGGGTGCGTCAATGACATACGTGGGTACTGCAAAACCGCTGGTATGCCCGATCAAACTTTCAATAATCTCTATTCCCTTTCCAACAGGTGTACGGAAATGGGATAATCCTTCAGACAAATCACATTGATACAGATAATAGGGCCGGACACGGTTCTGAACCAGCTTGTGCGCCAAACGCTTCATGATACGCGGACAGTCATTGACTCCGGCCAGCAAAACAGTCTGATTACCAAGGGGCATACCCGCATCCGCCAGTCTGGACAGTGCAAATCGCGCTGATTCTGTCATTTCCCTTGGATGATTAAAATGGGTGTTAATCCAGACGGGACGGTGGGATTGAAGAACATCCAAAAGGCTTTCCGTTATACGAAAAGGCAATACCACAGGGGTGCGTGTGCCCACACGAATGACCTCCACATGACTGATCGACTCAAGTTCTCCAAGTATCCAGTCAAGGTAATCATCAGCAAGCATGAATGGATCCCCGCCTGACAAAAGCACATCCCTCACCTGAGTGGTTTTTTGAATATAATCAATCCCCTTCTTTAGTGTCATCTTATCCGGGATAAAATCCACATCGCCGACTTTTCTTTTCCTGGTACAGTGACGGCAGTACATGGCACAGACATTACTGACATGAAACAAAACCCGATCCGGATATCGATGAGTAATATGAGGAACCGGACTGTCCTTCTCCTCGGCCAGCGGATCCTGCATTTCACAGTTCTGCATGATCAATTCCGAGGGAGACGGGAAACTTTGCCGGAAAATCGGATCATTTTCATAGTCTTTAAAATCAATCAGGCTAAGATAATAGGGCGTGATTGAAATTGGAAATTTTTGAATGGTTTTGTTCAGGCTGATTCTATCCTTATCGGAGAATCGGATATCCGTCAGCCGTTCAAAATCATTGATACTCTGAATCCTGTGTTTCTGCTGCCAGCGCCAGTCCTTCCAGTTCTTTAAAATATTGTCCTGATCGATTTTTTCAGCAAGATCATGCTGCTTCCTGCTAATAAGCTCCATAGAATCACCTCTTTTTCTCCTTATTGTTGGCCTTCTTTTGACCAGCAATAAGAATTTTGGAGCCTGCCTCTTTAAAATCGACCCAAATCTTTTGTATCCTGGTCACTGTCCAGTCAATCTTGATAATTTTTCCGGTGTCCTTGAAAACAGGATGGTAGATGACATCGCCTTTTTGGTAGGTCTGGTCCTGAGAATATTCTTTCTCATCCGACATAAAATCCTCCATAATTATCCGACACATCTTTCATAAACAACAGTACCATTCAGTGTAAGATAGGGAATAAAACCAGGGATGTCAAATTTTGGCCTGAAATCAGCTGTTTAAAGAGGGCTTAAATGAATAAATCAATATAAAACAAATCATTGAAATACCGATTTTTTTGCCGGTTCTTTCTTCCGCTCATATCTGGTGAGTTTCCTCTTGAAATCCGATCCGATTTATTGTATATTGGCTATATCATATCCATATTTTATCTCTTTTTTATATTACTTTTTATTTATTTTTTGTTCACTGACAATGTCTGCCATATCATGATGAAAAATCATATCAAAACTGAAAGGAGCCGTCATGCAGGTTATCTATTCCATTGAAAGCTGGACGTATCCGATTGTTTATCTGGCATTGTTGATTTTATGCATAATACAATTAAAAAACCGGGGGGGCGAATTTTTGGCCGGCGCTTTCGGTACAATGCTTTTTACAAGTATTATGTGGCGAATCATTGATATCGCCGATCTATATTCCAGATGGGAAAATATATATCTGGTCATGAATCATGTGAATTACTTTTTTCATCTGGTTTTCACAGCACTTTTTATAGTCGGCATTCTTAAACTGGCCGACTCAACAGAAAGTAAAGCAGGCGCTTCCCCGAAAAATACAGCGGACATGCCCTTGAGCCAACTCCTCTTTTCATTCCAGGGACGTATTAACCGGGCCAAATTCTGGGCCGTATGGGGTGCTTTAAACGCCGCCAGCCTTTTAATCTGGCTCATACTCTGGGCTATATCGGAAAGCGGTGAGATGGGCCGTATTATTGCTCTTCTTTTTTACTTCATGTTGCTCATCCCCTTTTGCTGGATCGGACTGGCCATGCAGGTCAAACGCTGGCATGACAGGGATAAACCGGGGACCATGGTTTTCATAAATTTTATTCCATTCGTCGGTATGATATGGGCATTTATTGAAATGGGATTTCTGGAAGGCACGCAGGGTCCCAATCAATATGGTGAAGATCCGTTGCGACCCGCCGGAAATAAGGGAGCAAAATAATGAAAATCAGCCGGATCGAATTGTATGCCGTTAAAATTCCTCTGGAAGCCAAAAAGCCCGGATTTTTCAGCCGGCCGGCTTATTTCGAACCAAGCTGGATTCCCGGTTTCCGTCAGTCGGAAGTGCGCTGTTATGTGCTGAAACTGGGAACGGATAAGGGACATGAGGGCTTCGCTGCAATGGCGGCTATGGGTACAGAACGGAAGGGTCTCGGTCCGCTGATGGGGAGTTATCTGCTGGGTATCAATCCCATGGATATTCAGCTTGTTAATCAGCGCATACAGGAATTTTCCTATATCGGCATGCGTAACGGCTGGATTGACGCGGCATTCTGGGATATTATCGGCAAAGTCAGGCAGGAACCGATCTGGAAAATATTGGGAGGCACCGGCGGTTATGTTTCCCCCTACATGTCTACCGGATCCACCCATAATCACGATCAGGCCAAAATCCGCCAGATCACAAAACAGGCCCTGGACGCAGGATATAAAGGTCTGAAATTGCGGGTAAAGAGCAGAGATCTGGCCCCGATGGTCGATTATGTCGGAGCCGCCCGGGAAGCAGCCGGGGCCGGTATGGATCTCATGGTTGACGCCAATCAGGGATGGCCCGTTGATTTACTGGATGAAACACCCAAATGGGATGTGCCCTTTGCGACACAATTCGCACAGGCCATTGAACAGTACGATATCAAATGGCTGGAAGAACCCCTGAACCGGGGCAATTTTGAAGGACTGGCTGCGTTGAGGAAGGGTACCAAAACACCCATCGCCGGGGGTGAATTAAACTCATCCTGGCGTGATTTTAAAGCCATGCTCGACTTGGGCAGTCTGGACATCTATCAGCCGGATGCGGTTATGGCCGGAGGGACCTATGCCGGGGGTATTTCCGTTGTCTGCTGGCTGATTCATGAAATCCGAAATCGCAATAAAGAAAATCATTACACAGCACAAAAAATTAAATATTGTCCCCATACATGGACAACCGGACTGGGTTTTGCTCTGGCGCTGCAGCTTGTGGGTATTTTGCCGCCCGAGGAACGCGGACTGCTTGAATATCCCCTTGAAGGCAGCTGGAAACCGGAATACTGGGCCCGTTTCGTAAAAGGCGGATTTAAGCCGGATCAGGAAGGACGGATCAAAATTCCTGATGAACCGGGTCTGGGTGTCGAGATTGACTGGGATATAATCAAACGTTTCGGTAAACGAATTTACAAGGGTACGGCCGGTACGGTTGCACGCGCCACTCTTTTGGACCGGGGATTGAAACAGGCCCTTTATTTAAAGAAAAAAAAGAATGAAGTGCTGAAGCGGAGCAAAAAAGCCGAATTTGCAGTACCGGAACCTCCATTCTAAATCATCCTGATCCGGTTATAGTTATTAAAATAATGATTCGATATTTTTTTAGGTGATTATGAAACGAAGACGATTTTTGAAAATTGGAATTGCAGGAACAGGTACTGCCATTCTGACCAATAAAGCCTGGGCGTTAAAATATTTCCCCAAAACCTCTGATAAAAAATGGGCCGTACTATACGGTTCCTGGTGCGGCAGCGCCCGTGACGCGGCCGTGTGGATATCAGAGGGCATGGGCGGCATTGCCGATGTGTTTGATGTGCGTGAAAATCCCGATCTGTCCTCATTTGATTATGTGATTGTCGGCGGTGCGATTCGAATGAATGTCACCCCGGTTGAACTGCAGGAATACATTAAAGCCAACAAACCATGGTTGTCTGAAAAAGTGATGGGACTCTTTGCAGTATGCGGCAATATGCGAAATCCGGTCGGGCCCCGGCAAACAACCCGGTTTATTGATAATCATCTAGCTCGATTGTGCGATGTGACAAATATCCCATCCAGAGTATTTCTTGGCAGAATTACCAAATCCTTAATGGAACCCGATATCGCTGCCATGATGGCATCCATGGAAGATTATGACAACCTGAAAAGACCTGAATGCATGGCATTTGGCAGAGAAATTCTGAACAATGCTGCACCCTGGTAAATGTTTTACCGTATCATTCCTTATTTGTATATTTGTTTAGAATAATCGCTTGACATTATCTGATAAAATGAATAATATCTAAATACACTGTTTAATGGAATCCTGATTCAAATTCAGATTTTGGCATGAAAAACTCAGATCTCTGAAAGCCCGTTTTTCTGAATCTAACGATGTTCCTATCTGTGTCTGGTTTTGCATCTTTGTATCTATAGCCACTTCCTAAAATTTAAATTGACAATTCGTTCAGATGATCAACTGAATTCAATGAGTTTCTAAACGTTATTTGATCACTTTCATATGGATTTAAAATTGGGGGATAATAAAATGAGATTCCACAAATGCCATAAGCAATGCATTGAAATGTTATTTTCGATGCTCTTTCTTTTCAGCCAAATCGCCCTCTCACAATCAGGCAGTATCGATTTTGAGGATTCAAAATGGAGTAGTGTGGTTGGACACAGGCTTTACCATGGCGGACCGGATAATACGCTTACAGATCAGGAAATGGGTGCCGATTTTATTATTGCCTATGGAGAAATGATGGTGCAAAGTGTAACCGGTATGGGAAGAATGCTGTTCTTTTCCCCTATCATTTCTTCAAACGGTACAACAGACGATGTCGGCCGGGTTCTGATTCAATTCGACAATTCAAAGCAAAGTGTACAACTTGATGTTTCTCACGATTATACGGAAGTACACACCCCGGCTTCAATGACGGTCAAGTTTTACAAAAACACTTCTCCAGTCGATCCGCTGCATACAGAGTCCATCCCCTGGAACAGCGGGGCTTTTACAACAGTCGAGTACACAAACAGCACTGATGGAATTCAGATGGTTATCGTAGACACCAAATATGCTGAAAACAATATAGACAATATTGAATTTACTGCGGCGGGAGGAGAACCATCAAATCTTACGCTGACTGTAATCTCCGCTTCAACCATCAATCTCAATTGGCAGGATAATTCCGATAGTGAACAGGGATTTGCAATTGAACGGAAAACGGGGAGCGGAGGGAGCTGGAGCCAGATTGGAACCGTTACAGAAAATACAACTTCATATCAGGATAACAGTCTCGGTCCGAACACAACCTACTATTATCGGGTACGGGCTTTCGGTTCCGGCTGGTTTTCACCCTATTCCGATGAAGCCCATGCCACAACACTGGGCATGCCGGCAGAAGACATGTTTGATTTCAATGATGGCACAAATCAGGGCTGGACCATTGCAGGCGCCTATGATGAAGATTTTAACGGCCCCTTTTCATCCGCCTTTACCTATTTATGGGTGGACAACACCAATTATCCGAATCCACCGGGTAATGATGCACTTGGAGACGACAATGGATCAATATCCATATTTACATATGGCGGTCACGGGGTCAGCAATCCCGGTGCGGAATGGTGGATCATGAGATTTTACTCGCCGGATCTGAGTAACGAGGATACCTGGCAGGCTGCCAAAGGATATACCGTTGAGATCGCAGAATGTATGGCCAACATGACATCACTGTATGCCAATCTGAATGTCGTGGTTTATGATCAGGATCAGGATCGAAATCGGGAGTTTTTTAACGGCAATGCCCAGCAGTTGGAACACGATAGTTTCAACGATGGAGATGCTGAATGGAATCACCTTATATTCAGTGACTGGACCTCGATTTCCGGATTTCCTGAAAATTATACCGTCAAACAACTCTATGTGAATATTTTCGGAAAAATGAACGGTGCTCACACCGGCGGTCTTTACCTGGATGAAGTGGTTCCCATCGCGGATGAAAGTCCTTCCGGTGCACCGGATCCACCATCGAATTTACAGGTTCATGTATTATCCGATCAATTTCACATTTTTTGGCAGGATAATTCAGATGATGAGCAGGGTTTTATCCTTGAACATTATTCATTTCAATTTCCTGCCACATGGACAGTACTGGATACGCTTGACGCCAACATAACATCCTTTCAAATGGATAATCCAACCATGAGCGTAACCCATCACTTCAGAGTCAAAGCCTTTAATGAAAATGGAAATTCAGATAACTCCAATGAAGTAGAGGCCCAGTTTCTGCTGAGCCTTTCCTGGATCGGGATCGATGCACCCGATGGCGGCGAAATCTGGTCGCCGGGAAGCATTCAGGAAATAACCTGGAGGAGCAGCAATATTTTAAAGCCGACACAGGTAAATATCTGGTACTCCACAGATATGGGCAGTAACTGGATAGAACCGCCCATTGCATCCAATTACAGCAACACCGGCTCCTGTTTGTGGACCATCCCTGACACACCATCAGAGAATTGTATTTTGAAGATCGCGGATGCAGCCGACGGTTCACCCTATGATTTGAGCCATGATCCGTTTACCATTGGTGAACCCACGGTTCCAATTCTTTCAGTCACACCGCAAACCCTTGATTTTGGGACATCCACTATTAACCTGACATTTGAGATTTCCAATACCGGTGCAGGGTCTCTGACCTGGAGCGTTGCGGAAAATACGGATAAATTGTGGATGACTTCCGTTTCACCTCAAAGCGGTACAGGCGATGCGACTATCACGGTTCAGGTGAATCGTGACCAACTGAGCGGGGACAATGACACAGGGACAATTTCTGTCAGTTCCAATGGCGGGGACCAGGATATCTCTGTTCTCATTGAAAAAGAAGAGATTCAGCTCCCCGAAAACTGGACCTTTATCGATAATACAGGGAACAACGCCAATATCATCCTGCCAACAGGTGCCAATCCCAATATAGACGGATCCCCTCTGGAAGCGGGGGACTGCATTGGTGTCTTTACGTCACAGGGATTGTGCTGCGGATGGTCAGAGTGGCAGGATCAAAATACATCCATCACGGTATGGGGAGACAATTCACAAACGCCGGAAATAGACGGTTTTCAGGCAGGAGAGACCATTAAATATCGTATTTATCGCCCTGTGGATGATACTGAATGGACCTTTGTGACTGTGACCTACTCACAGGGTGATGGTCTGTATTCTGCGGATGCCATAATGATCATCAGCCAGTTTGATGTGACCGAATTATCCACAATTACACTGAACCTGCAGCAGGGATGGAACCTGTTTTCAATCAATGTGAATCCCTCAGATCCTGATTTTGAGACGATTATGGCGCCCGTTGAAGCAAATCTGGTAATATTAAAAAACAGCTCGGGGCAAACCTATATTCCAGAATATGACATTAACAATATCGGAGAACTTGACGTTGAACAGGGATACAAGGGCTATTTCAATCAGGCGGCATCTCTTGCAGTGACCGGATCCCCTGTTGATCCGGAAACACCAATATCTTTGTCCGGCGGATGGGATATGATCGCCTATTTGCCGGATGTGGTCATGGATATTGAAACAGCCCTGGCCGTTATTGTTGAATCTCTGGTTATCGCCAAGGACGGATCAGGAAAAACCTATATCCCGGAATATGATATCAATCAAATAGGTCAAATGCTGCCCGGTCAGGGTTATCAATTATATCTGGACGCGCCGGCTACACTGATTTATCCGTCTGAATCCCCCGGTTTACCTCAACCGGCTCAAACCAATAACGGATCCAACCCAATAATAATGGGTCATTTTCAATTCACACAAAATACCGGCGAAAATGCCACGGTTGTGATTCCCAAAAATATACAACCCGGTTATTCGGATGGAAATGCACTGGCCAACCAGGATGAAGTCGGCGTGTTCAATTCAGACGGCCTTTGCTGCGGTGCAGCAATATGGGAGGGCGAAAATACGGCAATTACCGTCTGGGGGAATGATTCACAAACAGACGAAGTGGACGGCTTTGAAACCGATGACACTCTGACTTTTTACGTTTATGATCAGAGTGCCGATTGTGAATATCCGGCCATAGTCAACTTTGTGGAGGGAGATCCTGAAACCTATCAAACAGACGGTTTTTCGGTACTGACCGAACTGACTGCAGATGTCTCCACACAAAATATAAGGGATAAATCGGATTTGATTCCGAAAAAATTTGAACTCATGCAGAACTATCCCAATCCATTCAATCCATCAACCTGTATTGACTATGCTGTCCCTGAAGAATGCCTGATATCTGTAAAAATATATAATATGTTGGGACGTGAAGTCAGCATTCTCGTTCATGAACAAAAATTGCCCGGTGAGTATACAATCGAATGGTTTACGGGAGACCTGCCCAGCGGCATTTATCTAATTCAGCTCGAAGCTAAAAATTATTGTTTAACAAAAAAAGTATTGTTGACCAGATAAGATTTAAGGGTGCTGTGCCTGTTTTTATGAACTGTTGAGAAAGAAGGGGGGTCAAAGATGAATTTCGCATCTTTTCTCATTTTGTTAATCATCAGTGTCGTCGTATCACTTGTTATGCATTTTATCATGAAGGTGTATGTGAGACCGGGTGTCGATTCCTTGATTTCCAAAATTATACTGGGATGGATAGGTGCCTGGCAGGGTTCAGCCGTGTTCGGACAATGGTTTGCAAATGTGAAAATTGAAGGCATCTTTCTTATCCCCGCGATTCTCGGCTCTTTTGCTCTCCTGATCCTTATGGTCGATCTGGTAAAAACATTTAAAGCAAAATAACAGCCGGCCGGGAAACCGGTCAGCAGGTATAAAACAAAATGCACAGTACCCTTTTCATTTTTATCCTTATTCAGGATGAATTGATTGAACGGATTATAAATATACCGTTAAAAAAAGCGGGCCGACAGCCCGCTTTTTAATTGCGTATCAAACAGCTTTTTCTATATGACTGCATAGTATTTTTTATGGCGGGATTTTAAATCATAAACAACCATACAATTCCTCAGATCAGCCAACTCCAGCCGGATACGTATCTCGTTGAACGTCTGTAAAACTATATGATTCACGACCGGCGAGGCCCGGACAAGGATTTCAGCTTCGATTCTCGATATTTCTTTCATCACGATTTAACAATATAAAACGGATATTTGTTGTCTCTTCATAAAAATTGTTACATTCTATTTAATTATAAATTCTAAGATCAGATTTGGTAAGTTTTTCTTTCCTTTTATATCCACTCGGAACTGAGAACGCATTTTCATCAACATGTTTTTTCGAAAGTTCAACCACTTCGGAAATAAAACGCTTTTCTCCCGGGGATTTTTTTTTAACAATTTCAACAGCCATTTGAGCCCCTTCAAGTTTCTTCATTTCATTTCTCAACTTCTTATCCGAGCCTCTCAGATAACGCAAATTATCCATCAGTTGATAAAAGGGTTCTAAATTAAAATCGATGTCATGATCAATCCATACGGAAATGGTTTCGGGATTGGTTTTTTCTTCACCCTTCTTCTCTATCCATCTTCTTATTATAAATTTCTGACATTTCTTCCTGTTAATAATTTTTTGCTCATTTGTGGACCGAACTTCACCCGACTGATTCCGTGACTCAATGAATTTTCGAAGTCCCTCCGAAAGGTATGGATCAAAATTTTCACTGTTGTTCATCTGCACATAGGTTGCCTGCTCTTCATTGAGTACAATAAATTCATCTCGATCCATATTCAGAATGTATTTCCGGCCAAATTCGGAAAGAACAGCGCTGTTACAACAAACGTACAACTCACTGAAACCGGTCAATTGGGAATCTACCTTTGCGGTTCGGGAATATGTATCTGTATGATACAGTTCCTTTATATATATGCCGGACAGCGTCCCCCTATGATCTTATTCCTCCCGTATATTGAATTGGGTATTTTTTGGCATACCGGCAACAGGCATGCACATTTCAGTTCTTGGTGAATCACCCGAGTGTCCCGGCATTTGGTCATACCATATTTCCATGGGAGGTCCGGCTGGAACCATGCCTTTTTCCATGATTGTCAAAATGAAGCCGTACCAGTAGCTTTCGGTATTTTCTCCAGGAACAG
>Ga0272441_10010527_pt1 | contig 13969 bp, 17 predicted proteins | sample SSMProp6N_FD_193582 | JGI IMG/M metagenome (GOLD analysis project Ga0272441, IMG submission 193582) | Marine sediment archaeal communities from Little Sippewissett salt marsh, Falmouth, MA, United States - SSM-Prop-6N | ecosystem: Environmental > Aquatic > Marine > Wetlands > Sediment ... | reverse complement strand
TCCTGTGAGCGACTACCTCGCCGTCACGAACGAGTACGTGGTGCCGCAATCGACTGCGAAGTACACGAAGCACGCCCGTGATGCGTATTTCGTGGGCGCGCTGGCCAGGTTCAATCTGAACGAGTCGAAGCTCAACAGTTTCGGCCAGGAGATTGCCGGCGTGCTGGGCATGACGGCGCCCGTGCACAATCCTTTCATGAACACGTACGCCCAGATGGTCGAGGTTGCGGACTCGGTGCAGGACTCCATTATGGTCATCGACGAGCTCCTGAACAGGGGTGTCAAGGGCGACATGGCGAAGGTGGAGCCGAGAGCGGGTCGTGGAATCGGCGCTGTAGAGGTCCCGAGGGGAATCCTGTTCCACGACTACACCATCGACAGTATCGGTAACTGCACGAAGGCGAACTGCATCATCCCGACCAATCAGAACCATGCCAATATCCAGAGGGATCTGGAGGAGCTTTCGCCCGGACTCGTGGAGAAGCCGGAGAAGGACATAGAACTGACGCTGGAGATGCTGGTTCGGGCGTACGATCCGTGCATCTCCTGCTCGACTCACTACACGAAAGTCCACTTCGTATGACGGACAGCAACGGCTCACGAGCGGCCATCATCGGAATAGGCAACCCGGTGATGGCCGATGATGGCATCGGTCCCAGGCTCATCTCTGAACTGGAGGGCTCCGACCTCGGAGCCGACCTCATCGACATGGGCTCGGGTGGCATGCAGCTTGTCCACGTACTTGCCCGCTATGACTCCGTGCTCATCATCGACTCTGCGGACATGGGCCTCGCGCCCGGAGAACACAGGGTCTTCTCGCCGGACGAGGTCGTGTCCCTGAAGGAGACGCGGGCGTATTCGCTGCACGACTGGGACCTGATGAGGTCCATCGAGATTTCCATGCAACTGGGAGAAACGCCGCAGAGGATTCTCATCTTCGCCGTTCAGCCTGATTCGCTGGAGATGCGGGAGGGGCTATCACCTGAGCTGGAGCGCCTGGTTCCTTCATACATCGAGAAGGTACGCAAGCTGGGGGAGACTCTCACGCGCTGACCCGAGGCCTCCACGCAGCCATTGAAGCGGCTATCGCACTCTACTAGACTGTGCCCAACTGGCGTTACCCAGAGGCAGAGCAGCGGCTTCGTGAGCGCGAGGCGTCGGTCGCACTCCACTGGCAGAGTTGTCGTACCGGGGTTTCCCGGTCGACGTTCAAGAGCAGAGAGTGATTCCCGTCAACGTTTGGGCCCCTGAATCAAAGCACGCCGGTACAGGAGGTAGCATGTCTGAGGTATCGTCGCGCGAGGAGTTTCTGGACAAGGTAGAGAAGTCAGCATCAAAGTGTGAGAGAGAAGTCCACGGCTGCGGTCGCTGCGCACTCTCTGCGCTGATGGAGCATTTCGACCTGGGTGACCAGGCGGGCAAAGAGCTTGCCCTCATGGGAATCCTGCCGATGTCGGGTGGAATCGCCCAGACCCGCAATACGTGTGGCGCATTGCTGGGCGGGCTCATGGGAATAGGCATGGTCTCCTTTCCTGCGGGTCTTGACCAGTCAAACATGGATGAAATCCGCCGCTCCATGCAGATAGGGGCCCGGTACTACCGCAAGTTCGAGGAGGAGATCGGCCACTCCCGATGTTTTGACATCAGGGCGGTGGGACTGGGACGCTGTTATGACACGGGCGACCCTGACGAGTACCGCAAGTTCGTGGAAGCCGGTGCATACGACTTCTGCTCCGGGATATGTGGCAAGGCTGCCCGTCTGGCGGCTGAGTTCATGCTGGACATTCAGGAAGAGCAGAAGAAGGCCACGGCTTCGTCGTGAGAAGGGTCGCGTTCTTCAGGGTGGCCATACCTACGTGACCCGTGTTCGCTATTGTGTTCGATTGGGTGACCTGTGTCGATAGACATAGCGCCGGCCTTAGTGGAACGGGGGCCTAATGCATTGAGGAGAGGAGCAGCAACATGAAGAGCAACCGACTCCGGCAGCTACTGAACGAAGGCAAACCGACCATCGGCACCCATGTCATCAGCCCGTGGCCGGGCATCGTGGAGGTCATCGGTCACTCGGGCGCGTTCGACTACGTCGAATACACCGGCGAGTACTCGCCCTTCAGTCTTGAGCAGATGGACAACTTCGGACGGGCAATCGACCTCTTTCCGAACATGACATCGATGATGAAGGTGGAGGAGCACAGCAGGGGATTCATCGCCGGTAGGGCACTCAACGCGGGCATCCAGAACATGCTCTTCGCGAGTTGCCGCTCGGCGGACGACGTGCGCACGTGCATCAGTACCATCAGGACCGAGACGCCTGAGGACGGGGGCTCTCACGGTTGCTCTCTTTCGCGGCACGTCGAGTATGGCCTCTGGGTTGGCTCAGAGGAGTGGATACAGGCCTGCAGGGAAGTCGTTGTCGCCATCATGATTGAGAAGCAGGTGGCCATGGACCACCTGGAGGAGATGCTGTCCGTCGAGGGCGTGGATATGGTCCAGTTCGGGCCGGCGGACTACTCTGTCAGCACGGGCAAGTCGTTCGACCCGAACCGCGCGGATGTAGTGCGAGCGCACGAGCGGATGATTGAGCTGGCACTGAAGAAGGGCGTTGCTCCTCGCGTGGAGGTTTCCACGGTGGATGAGGCGAAGCCGTTCTGGGAGATGGGTGTCCGCCACTTCTGTATCGGCTGGGACGTCTTCACTATGTCCGCCTGGTGCCGCGCGCAGGGCGATGCCTGGAAGAGCCTGCTGGCTGCGAAATAGGCTCACAGAGTCTCGTATGGGGGCTACCGTCTCACAATCGCGGACGGCAGCCCCCTTTCTTCTTCTCCACTCAGGTCGAGAGTCCCGTCTTCGATTCACCCGAAATCCCCTGACAAAACGGCGCGGGCTGCGTTACTCCTTGAAATGGGGACTCGCCGGTGAAAGCGGGCCCTCATCTATTCTCTGGCAGACGGAGGCTGGAAATGGCCTCCGGACACAACTGGTCAAAAGGAGGACCCTATGAGAAAAATGCTTGTTCTGCTGGTGGTGGTGATGTTGTTCCTGGTGACCGCCGGCTCTGCGCTGGCTGCGAGTGGACCCGTTGGTCCCGCTCCGAACTCCGGCGACTGCATTCCCGATGGTAGCGGCTTTGATGGACCCAACGGTCCCGTGAACTCCGATGGTGGAGTTGGCCCCGCGCCGAACTCCGGCGATGGCATCCCCGACGGCAGCGGCTTCTAGTCCGCTGTCTTGTCAATGTGAGTTGAAGCTGACCTGCCCCCCGAGGACTCGTCCGGTGTGAACCGGATTGAAACGACGGGGGCAGGTTCTTCTTTCGTCTCTCTACCCCGTGATTGTCCACCCGTTCCGCCGGTCCCCCTTCCGCCTCATCCTCTCCCCGTCAGGTCTTGCAGCCGAGAGCCGAGTCGCGCCCGCCCCATAATCTGTGGTCAACGCACTACATCTGTGAGGGAGGAGACGTGTCTGACGACATCATCACACAGGCCTCGGATAAGGCTGCTGAAGCGGTTACGTTCGGAGGATGCTCCCAGGCGGTCCTGGGCGCGCTGCAGGAGGTCCTTGGCATCGGCAACGGCGAGTCGTATCGTGCCGCTACGGTCTTGGCAGCCGGGATTGCCAAGCGCGGCGAGACATGCGGTGCGCTCATTGGCGCACTGATGGCGCTGGGCATCGCGCGGGGCAGGAGCACCAAATCGGACAAGCAGGCCTACAACCGGGCCATGGATGATGCGCAGGACGTCATCGATGCCTTGAAGGCGGGAATCGAACAGCACTACAACGCGAGCGAGCCACTGAAAGACACGATGTGTCCGTCGGTCCAGGAGACAGCCTTCGGACGCTCGTTCGACTTCTTCGACCCTGCCGACCGTGAGGCATTCTTCTCCGGTGGCGGCTACGCTCCAGACGGCTGTCCGGCAGTCTGCGCCATCGCCGCCGGCGCGGCCGCATGGAAGATACTGGAGGGCTAGGGGGGCTCCGCTTTGGATTGGCTGGAACGTGCTAGTCGACCGGAAACAATCCCGTCGCGTCATGGCTGGGCCGGTCTGGCGTAGATCCAGAGTTGAGGTTCGGATTCTGCGGCCTTGTGCAACATGTGTGGTGGGATGTCTCGGTGTTGCCACTCGAAGCTAACCATGTTCCTCGCGGGCACCGCCCACACTTCTATCTCCAGCGCTGTAGTGCTCTTGGCAAGCGACGAAGTGCGAACGACGAAGCAATCACTGGTGCTGCGGGTGAATCTCTGGAAGTCCTCGCTAATCGACTGTATCTGAAAGATCGCCGTGCAAATCCTGGATGCGACGCCCAAATCTGCAATGGCGGTGCTGTGCGTCGCTCCAAGGTCTATCAAGCCCGCTGGGCCCATCATGACCACCGGAGGCTGGTCTACAGGGGCGATTGACTTGCCTTCATTACTGAAGTGGGACTCTCCGCTTTGGTGTCTGGAGAGATGCGCGCCAAGCTTTGGGACAAAGCAGTAGACGCCAAGTTCTCGTCGTTCTACTTTCATAAGGTAGAGCCGGTGAGAGGCGTCCTCCAATACAACACGAATTGCCATGTTCTGGATTTCGGGGACACCATACTCAACTGTGCGGCTCCTACCGCCACGCGCCCGAGTCAATCAGGAGCTGCAACACCTTGCCATGATTCTGGCCTGCCGCCAGTTCAACCGACGTCTGGCCAGATGAGTTCTTGGCATTTGCATCGGCTCCACGTTCAATCAACTTCTGGCAGACGGTGTAGTGGCCTCGATCAGCCGCGAACATCAACGGCGTCTCTCCTGTCCTGCACCTTGCGTTGACGTTTGCCTCATTCTTGATAAGGAGTTCCACTATGGCGAGGTGGCCGGCCTGTGCTGCATCCATCAAAGCCGAGCGGCCGGCGGCGTCAGACTCATTCGCGTCAGCTCCGCGAGACAAAAGAAGATCCACGGTCTCAACGTGGCCCGCATGGGATGCGAGCATGAGGCTCTTACGACCGTTGTCGTCTTGCGCATCGAGACTCGCTCCTCGATCCAGCAGCAGCTTGACCATGTCACTGCGGCCGTTGTGTGAAGCGTCCAGCAATGGCGTTCCGCCGCCGGTTGCGCGCGTGTTCGGGTCGGCTCCGCGGTCGAGCAGCCATCTGGCTATGTCGACCACACCGCCGCTGGCGGCATGCGAGAGTGGAGTCCATCCAAAGTGAGTTTCGACAGCGTCTATTCTGGCCCCTGCCTCCAGCAGGAATCTGGCCACATCTGCATGGCCCTCAACTGCAGCGGTCATGAGAGCGGTCGAACCCCATGTTGTGTCGCACGCGTTGACATCTGCGCCTTCGGCCAATAGCAATTGTGCAATCTCGAGGTGTCCGTACCCCGAGACAAGCATCAATGCCGTGCCACCGTATTCGGCGTCTCGCGCATTCACGTCCGCACCATCATGGATGAGCTGTCTCACCTGTTGGGCGTCGCCACGAGCGCAGGCATCAAGCAAACGGCTGTTCCTCGGTTCGCCATCATTGCTGGTCTGGAACCACTTGGGCATTCGTTGGTACCTCCTGTTCCCACTTGGAGTCGGTCTTGCTGGGGAGAGCCGGTGACAGCATAGACTGACATCCGCGCCTCAAACAAGACCGCGGCCCCGGCGGTGAGGAACTAAATCAGGGGACACAATACTCATTTCCTATGAGCTGAAGTGACAGTGTCCCCCGACGTCGCCAACGCGCCCACTGTAGGCGCTCGCCCTTCTAGCTGTCCTTCGGACGTATCGGTGACGGGTGCGCGCCGAAGAGCTCGTTGCCTGCGCCCTGGGCATCGATTGCCGTTGCGGTGATGGCCCTGCTCTCATCCGAGGCCAGGAACACGACCAGCGACGCAATGTCCTCCGGCGGCAGCGCGTACGCGGGCACGTTGTCGTGGGTTATCTGGCGCATCATGTCGGTGGCCACGGCGCCCGGACAGACGGTGTTGACGTCTATGCCGTATTCCTTTACCTCAGCCGCAAGACATTCCGAGAAGTTGATAATGGCTGCCTTCGTCGGACGGTAGGGCGCCCTTCCGGCCGCGCCCCTTCTGCCGCCCCTGGAAGACATGTTGATGATTTTGCCGCTGCGCTGGGACATCATCACGGGTACGACGGCTTTGCAGCAGAGGAACGGACCCGTCAGGTTGGTCGCGACGACCGAGTTCCACTGGTCGAGCGTGAGGTCGATGAGTGCCGTATAGGGCAGATTCACAGCGGCGTTGTTGACGAGGATGTCGATTCGCCCGAAGCGCTGCATCGCGGCGTCAACCATTGCTGCTACGTCCGCCTCCTGCGACACGTCGGCCCTGATGGCAACTGCCTCTCCGCCCAGCGACTTGATGTCGGCTGCCACCTCTTCGCACGTGGACGCGTTCCTGCCGACCACGGCCACCTTCGCGCCCTCTTTCGCGAACGCAAGGGATATCGCCCTGCCTATCCCCCGGTTGCCTCCTGTGACCAGTGCTACCTTGCCTCGCAGTCTCATGTCACCACCCCCAGGGTTCTCTCCGCTCTGAGCGCATGCTACACGAACAACTCCGGTTCCGCTCTCCGGGCGTAGCCTTCCTCCAGCTCGTTCTTGTGGTACAGGAAGGCCTCGTTGTCATAATACTTGGCCTGCTGCGGGCATTTCTTGACGCACGCACCGCACCTGATGCAGATGCCGGTGTACTCTCGTGGATTCTCATAGCTGATTGAGCCCATCGGACACACTTCTACACATATCTTGCAGTCGTTGCATGCCTCACTCGTCAATGGCCTTATCTTGCGCATGTCAACAGGATTGCCCTGCGGGTCGCGGGGTCGGTAGTAGTCGCGGTAGGGGTTAGGAGTGCCCTTCACACTGATCGGCTCTATTGCCTGCGCGTCAGCGATGGTCCTCAGCTTGCGTGCCACCCTGCTTGCGAACTCGTCCGCCAGCCCGATGTCGGCCTGGTCCGGTCGCCCTTTGCCCAGTATGTATGAGAACGAGTGCTCTCCGACGAACGCGCCCGCGGCTATAGTGTGAAAACCATGGTTCTCCAGTATGTCTCTCAGCTCTATCAGGGCGTCGTCATAGTTACGGTTGCCGTATGTCACTATCGGCACACCGACGGCACGGTTTCCCTGCATGGTGTCCAGGTACTTCAGCAGGACGTTCGGGACACGAGCGGCGTAGACGGGCGTGCCCAGTACAACCAGGTCATCGGCCGAGAAGCTCAAGCCCTTCTCCCGTGAGTCGGGCAGGGTGAAGTCGTACCGGGTCCATCCAACACCCAGTGTCTCGGCGATACCTTCCGCCACCCGTGTGACGACCTTCTCGGTAGTCCCGGTTGCGCTGAAGTACACTGCCCATACTTTGTTCACGTTCACGATATGCTCTTCCCTTCGGTTTCTCTTTGAGTCGTAGCGCCCATTATGCCATTCCTCCGCGCGGGTTTGCTTCTTCCAGGCGTGTCGGAGCCCGCCCGATTTGCATGGCCTTCCCAGTCTGTGTAGTCTCCACGGACGGACAATTGATGCCGGCGGGCGCCGTCATCCCCGGAGGTGAACCAGTGACTATCGCGGAGATATGCCCCTGCGTCAATGTGGGGTGTCCCAATCACGGACAGTGCGACAAGTGCATCAGCCGCCACATGCGTCTCGGGACTTTGAACTACTGCTCTCTCTATACGCTCCTGCCCGTACTGCAGGAAGCCATCGATGCCGACCCCGAGTCTCCTGCAGCGGACGTGATACGGGGAATCGTCGACAAGCGGCTCGAGGTCAATGCGGAACTGGCAAGCAAGAACGGGCTCACGGACGAGGAGCTGGAGGACCTCCGCAAGAAAGTGGCCGAGTACAGCGACTACTAGCTCTACCGGGGTGTCTCTGTGCCCCGACGCGCCACCAACATGAAGAGCGCGGCTGCGGTCAGCATCAACACCTGCACGAAGATAAAGGTGGACTGATAGCTGCCTGTGAGGTCGTGCAGCCATCCTCCGGCCCACGGTCCGATAGCGGCGCCGAGTGAGACGAAGAGGATCATCACTCCCTGTATAGCGCCATAGTTGCGCCCGTGATACCGGTCGGCCATCGCCGCATAACACGTCGGGCCGCACACACCGAGTCCCCACCCCGCCAGCACCGCGAACGCCAGCGGCATGAACGTGGAATCGGGGCTGCGCACAAGGTTCAGCAGCAGCATGGCCGCCGCTGTCGCAAGGCAACCAGCCACGAAGAACGGCGCGCGACCGAACCGGTCCGATAGCGGACTGGACAGGTTGCCGGCGGCCATGGAGACGCCGTACACGCTGAACACGCTCGCGGCCAGCATCGGGTCGAACCCGACGTCCTGCAGGAAGTAGACCTGGTGCGCAATCACCACCTGGAGCGCGAAGCCCACGGAGCACATGCCGATGACAAGGAACACCTTGAACGTGCCCGTACCGAAGGCCCCGCGCGCCGTCCACTGTTGCGGATGCTTCGACGATTCCGCCGTGTCCTTGTCTTGCGTGGGCTTCGCCTTGCCCTGGTCAACCAGCGCCTGCTGCTGGGTACTCCGGTGCATCAGTAGGAGACTGACGGGAACGATGACTGCAATGGCGCTCAGACCGATGATGACATAAGCGGCGCGCCAGCCGTGGCCGGATATGAGCCACTGGTACACCGGCGCTGTCACAAGGCTGACGCCGAAGCCGGAGCCGATGATGCCGAACACCGTGCCGCTGCGCGCCGCTCCGAACCAGTGCGAGAGCATCGACATGAGTGGGGTGATGCCGATGAGGCTGGTGCCGACGGCGGTCATCACTCCGTAGATGAGGTAGAAGTGCCAGACCTCCGACGCCTGGCTGCACAGCGCGAGGCTGCTGCCGACAACTACTCCGCCTGCCGCAAGGACGTACCTGGGCCTGAACCTGTCTGCCAGTGTTCCTGCAACCGGCGCGAACAGTCCGTAGGACAGCAGCGCGACAGAGAACATCAAGGCCGTGCTGCCGCGAGTCCAGCCGAAGTCAGACACGATGACCGGATAGAAGACGGAGAACGTGTTGCGCATCGCGTAGGCAACGATGGTGATGGTGAAGCCCCCTGCAAGGACGATCCACCCGTGGAAGATATGAGGACGTTTCATACTGCTGTGCGTTCTGCTGCATGCCGCGCGCTGGGATGCAGTCCCAACCGCACATGCAGTCCGTCGCAGGACATACCATAACAGAGCCGGATTGGAGTCGGGGGGCCTGTTGTTATGCCTATCCGCCCTCGGTAGAATGGCCGCAGGCGCGGGCCTCGACCGCGCTGTCTTTGCACTTCAGTCTTCGTGTGGGGAGGTTGAGCCGTGCCTGAGAAGACCATTGCTGTCATCGGGGCCGGTATCGCGGGTCTTTCCGCGGGCTGCTACGCCCGGATAAACGGGTTTGACGTGGACATCTATGAGAGCCACGACAAGCCCGGCGGCATGTGCACTTCCTGGAAGCGCAAGGACTATATCTTCGATTACTGCATCCACAACCTCGCCGGCACGTCCGCCCGGTGCGGACTGCACCAGGTCTGGCACGAGCTGGGCGCACTGGGTGACAGTGACATCATCAACCACGACGAGTTCGTCAGCATCGAGCTTCCGGGCGGCGAGGTCGTTCACTGGTACACGGACCCCGGCAGACTGGCTTCCCACCTGAAATCCATCTCCCCGGAGGACGGCAAAGCCATCGACGAGATGGTCGGCGCGGCGCGACGAATCGCCGGGGCCGACCTGTTCTCCTCGTCCCTTGGTGGGACAACCCGCACGTTGAAGGTCCTCCCTCACCTCTCCGCTATCAAGCGCTGGTCACAAGTCACGGTTGGCGAGTACGCGCGGCGGATGAAGAGCCCCGTGCTGCGGCGGGCACTGATGCACATGATGTACGACATCCCGGGCGAAGAGGTGCCTATGCTGGCGGTGCTCCTCTTCATGGGCGGCCTCTCGCTGGGCGACATGGGTTGGCCTGCGGGTGGCTCGCAGGTGTTCAGCGACACGGTCGCGAAACGTCTGACAGACCTCGGCGGCAGGGTGCACTACAAGTCGCCGGTTGAGAAGATCCTTGTAGAGAACGGCCGCGCGGTCGGCATACTACTTGCCGATGGCACGGAGAAGCGTGCCGACTACACCGTGTCGGCTGCGGACGGCTACGCCACACTCTACCGGATGCTCGAGGGCAAGTACCTCACGCAGCCGATAGAGAACTACTACAGGAGCGCCGGTGATACCAGTCCGTTCGGAGTGGTCGTCTATCTCGGGCTCATGGCGACTCGCACGGACGCCCCGCACGCACTGACGTTGCTCTTTGATGAGCCTCTGGACGTTGGCGGACTGGAGCAGGACTCGCTGCACGCGACGTACTACGGCCCGGCGACAGGGCTGGCGCCCGAAGGCAAATCGGTGCTGAAGGTGGAGGTCCAGGCCAGCTACTCCTACTGGAAGGAGCGGCGCGATGCCGACCTCAAGGCCTACCGCGAGGAGAAGAGGCGGATTGCGGACGGCATCATCGACCGCCTTGAACGGAGGTTCCCGGGGCTGCGTGAGCAGATTGAGGTCACGGACGTCTGCACGCCGCCCACGGCGGAGCGCTACACCGGCAACCGCTTCGGCTGGCAGGCGGGACCCGCCACGGAGAACGTTGAAGAGGTCCAGCGCAATGGGCTGTCGAAGACGCTCCCCGGACTGGAAGGTTTCTTTCACGTTGGCCAGTGGTCAGACGCCACTCTTGGTGTGAGCAGCGTGGCCATCTCGGGACGCAACATGGTCAAAAACCTGTGCAAGAAAGAAGGAATGAGATTCCGCACGAGTACTCGATAGAAGGGGGATAGATGACACGAGAAGAGGCGATCGAGCTCATCAAGGCAACACACTTCGGCTTCCTTGCCACCATCGGAACTGACAATCGCCCGAGGGTGAGGCCGGTCGGCATCCACACGGTCTATGGCAACGACCTGTACTTCTTCACGTTCTCCAATACACGCAAGTGTGGGGAGCTGGCTGCCAGTCCACACGTGGAAGTGGTCTGGACGGACGCGAAGAGCCTGTCGCAGGTGCGCATGAGGGGACTGTGCACCGTGGTGGAGGACCCTGCAGTGAAGCAGAAGTTTAAGGAGGACGAGCCCTTCGTGAACAAGATTCTTCCCCCGGGTGCTGAGCACCTGTTCTGCCTCTACAAGATAGAGCCCGAGGTGGTCGAGGCCGCCGAGGGGCTTGTTCCGTATCAGCCGGTGGAATGGTAGCTGCCGCCAGGGCCTGCTGCGGTTCCGGATGAGGGGTGTACGGTGGAGCGATACAGGCATACGCAGATAGGGTGGGTGACGCTGACTGCGATGGTTGCCGGTCTGGCTGTCGTCGGCGCCGCGCTGCTGAACGAAGAGGAGAAACTTGTCGCGCTCGTTGTCTTCGTTCTGCTCCTCGTTGCGATGGTCGTTTATTCCAGCCTGACTGTGACGGTGACGGACGAAATCCTTGAAGTGCGCTTCGGACCGGGACTCATTCGGCGCCGCTACAAACTTACAGACATCAAGTCGAGCCGGATTGTGAGGAACCACTGGTACTACGGCTGGGGCACACGGATGACCCCGCACGGGTGGCTGTACAACGTGTCCGGCTTCGACGCCGTGGAGGTTGAGTTCAGGACGGGCAAGAAGATCAGGGTGGGCACCGACGAACCTCAGGAGCTTGGCGCAGCGATTCATCAGGCAGCACACCTGAAGGGCAGGCGGGGACACTGATTACACGGGCTGTCAGAAACAGTACGAGGGGGCAACCATGAGCACAATAGACCTCAGCAATAGCGTGATATTCCCGCTCGGAGAGGAACTCCGTAGCGAGAACTTCAGTGGCAGGGTATGGATCAACATGCTGACGCCTCGTGAGTCGGACTGTCCTGTCGGCAATGTGACCTTCGCGCCAGGCTGCCGCAATAGCTGGCATCAGCACGGCGGCGGGCAGGTCCTGCTCGTGACCGGCGGCAGGGGCTACTACCAGGAATGGGGCAAGCCGGCGCGCGAGCTGCATGCCGGAGATGTTGTCGAGATTCCGCCCGATGCGAAGCACTGGCACGGCGCCGCGCCGGATAGCTGGTTTGTGCATCTGTTCGTCACGGTCAGGCCCGATAAAGGGTCGATATCGTGGCTGGAACCAGTGGCCGACGAGGAATACAATCCGCTGCAATAGAGCATGTTCAGGCTGCAACAGTGGCGTGTACTCCCGGTGATGCAGTGAACGTGGTGGCCGTTGCCGGAAGAGACATAGATGTAGATGGTGAGGAGGGATGAGATGTACAGGAAGATGCTGGTTCCCCTGGATACCTCGGATTTCGCAGAGTGTGTTCTCGAGCACGTGAAGGAGATTGCCACCGCGCGCGAGATACCTGACGTGGTGCTGTTGAATGCCATCGAGCCGGTCAATTCGCAGACGATGGCCTACATGGGGCCGGAACGTCTGAAAGAGTCGGAGGAGCGCGCGATTGCGGGTGCTCTCATGTATCTTGAGAAGGTCAAGGATTCACTGGGACTGCAGAAGAGCAAAGTATCGACAGTGGCCGTGAGGGGAATTGCCGCCGACGTGGTACTGGACTACGCCGCCGACAACGGCGTTGATCTCATCATACTGAGTTCACATGGAAGGTCTGGTGTCTCAAGGGTCCTGATGGGGAGCACCGCCGACAAGATACTGCGCCGTTCGATGGTTCCTGTGTTCATGGTTCCCACACTGTCGTGTCGGGCGTAGGCAGGAGGGCCACACGCCAGGAATCGGTCTTCGCTTTTGTTGAAGTCGGCTGAGACGAGTAGGGCGTCCCTGCCGGCTATGCCAAAGCGTAGTCGACGGCCGCTTCAGCGTGAATGGCGGTCGTGTCGAAGACCTTGACCGGAGTATCGGACTGCTGCACCAGCATCGGCAATTCGGTGCATGCCAGGACAACACCGTCGGCGCCCTGGGCGGCCATCTGCTCTATCAGCCCGATGAGAAAGTGTCGTGAGTCATCAAGGACCCGGCCACAACAAAGCTCCTCGAAGATGATGCGGTTCAGCTCGTCACGGCTATGTTCATCGGGCACGATTGTGTCGATGCCGCCTGCAGTCCGCAACCTGTCTTGGTAGAAGTCCTTCTCCATCGTGAACTTCGTTCCCAGAAGACCCACCCTGTTCATCCCGGACTGGGCGATGCTCTGTGCAACGGCGTCAACGATGTGGAGCAGTGAGACACCAATGGAAGCAGCCACCGTATCGGCGATGATATGCATGGTGTTGGTGCAGATGAGCACCACGTCGGCACCTGCTTCCTCGAGGCTCTTGGCCGCACCTGTCAGGATGTCTCCCGCTTTGTCCCAGTCGCCCTGCTTCTGACACGCCGCAATCTCTTCGAAGTCGACGCTGTATAGCACCAGCTTCGCGGAGTGCAGTCCTCCGAGTCTCTCAGCGGTTCGTTGGTTGATGATGCGGTAGTACTCGGCTGTGGATTCCCAACTCATTCCACCCAGCAGTCCGATTGTCCTCACAGTATGCCTCCGGCTATGGATTTCCAGGCGACAGTATAGCGCGGGTCATGTTTTGGGAGTGCCGTCCTGGTAGGGCGCTGGCTACTAGCCCGTTAGCATCCTCATCCGCGTGAGCGGTGCGTTCTCTCGACGATGATACCGACAACCACTGAAGCCACGAACACGCAAGTCCAGATGAACCAGCCGTGGTGCAGGTACTGGGGCGGGATATCAGCCTCGAATCCGCCAAACAGCTCGCCGGCGATAACACCCAGAACGTATCCGGCCAGGGTGATGACGGGAAACCTCCGAGCACCGAAAAGTACAGGGAGCGTGGATATGGTGGCCGCGAGCCAAAGCACGTGCCTGGCTGTCCATTCAGGTGTGTACAGGTGATGCGGGGAGCCGATAGCGAAGACCTGGCGACAAATCAGGTAGATCACCACGTATGCTGCCAGCAAAACGGCGACGTATGGGAGTCTCTGTTTCATGTGGTGCCACTTCTTCGCTGTGACT
>Ga0272441_10010526_pt1 | contig 13969 bp, 6 predicted proteins | sample SSMProp6N_FD_193582 | JGI IMG/M metagenome (GOLD analysis project Ga0272441, IMG submission 193582) | Marine sediment archaeal communities from Little Sippewissett salt marsh, Falmouth, MA, United States - SSM-Prop-6N | ecosystem: Environmental > Aquatic > Marine > Wetlands > Sediment ... | reverse complement strand
CCACCCAGAATGCTCTGGGTCTTGCTCTCGCTCGCAGGTTGCATCGCCGGCGCCCGCCCAAACCCCGCATCGGCCGGCCGGCTGCGGGCCGGTGCCGGCATCGACTACAGCTCCGGGGACTACGGCCAGAACTCGACCTCCGAAATAATCTATGTCCCCGTCAGCCTCGGCTACGAAACCGGACCGCTCGTCCTCAATCTCGTCGTGCCCTATCTCTCTGTCGCCGCCGAAAGCGGGACCGTCAGCGTACTCGAGGCCGATCAGGACACCGTCGTACTCGGCCCCAATCAGGCCGTCCGCGACTACCGGGAAGCAGCACTCGGCGACGTGCTCGGAACCGTCACCTGGATGCTGCCCGCACGCGCCAACAACACGCTCTTCCTCGACCTGCGCGCCAAAATCAAGTTCCCAACCGCCGATCGCGAGCGCGGGCTCGGGACCGGCCGGACAGACTTTGCGCTTGAACTCGATCTCACCAGAAAAACGGGACCACTCTCCTGGCTTGGCACGATCGGCTATAGGATCCTCGGAAAAACTGACGAACTCGACTTCAACAACGTCTGGTACGGTACGCTCGGAGCCGGCGGCCAGATCAACAAACGGATCGGGACCGGGCTGCTCGTCGATTTCCGTCAAGCCGCCCTCCCCAACCGCGAAGACCCGCTGGAACTCACTTCGTACCTCGCGTGCAAACTCGGCCCGCACTGGCGACTCACCACCTATGCCGTCGCCGGCCTGTCCGAGGCCAGCCCCGACTATGCCCTCGGATGCCAAATCGGGTTCCGACAGTAGAACCCGCCCCCACCAAACCAACCGTGTCGCAAACCTCGCCCGCCTGCAACGCTCTGTGTAGCACGGCGCGCAGGTCCTAGTCCCTGCCGAGCGGGGCCGGGACCCAACAAACCGGGGGGCCTGCCTGCTTCGCCAACAGCACTTCTCGAAATACTCCCCCTTGACAAATGCATTCGAATGCACTATGCTCTGGGGTGGTAGGTCAAATCGGGCGGAATTCACGCGTTTCTCGATGGGAACCGGGCATCAACAGAGGATTTGAGGAGAGAACATCATGTCGACGCAGAAGCTGGCAACATCGCCTTGGGGCTTTCGCGAGACGCCGTTGGCCGAGCAGTGCAAATGGCTGCAGGATCAAGGCCTGTCCTACATTTGCGGCCAGAGCACGGACGAGTTTGCCGGCACGTTCAAGCCGGACATCACAGACGCCGAGATTGCCGAGGCGAACGCGCTCGTGCAGGCGCACGGTCTGCGGTTCGCGAGTTTCAACGCGGGCGGCGATTTCATGGTATCGGACGATGTCGCAGGACAGATCGCGACGTGCTGCAAGGACATCGATTTGGCGGCAAAATTCAAGCCGGAACTGATCATTGTATTCGTTGGCTGGCAGGATCGCGAGGACGACGCGGTATACGAACAGGTATCCTCGTCGCTCAAGCAGGTGGCGCGTCACGCGGCGAAATACAATCTGACGGTTGCGGTCGAGACGCACGGCGGGCTGATGAGCACGGGAGCGCAGTGCAACCGTCTGATCGCGGGTGCGGACGAACCGAATTTGGGCATCAACTACGATCCGGCCAATTTCGCGTTGTATTCCGGCACCGACCCGCTGGCGGAGCTCAAGGCGACGGATGTCCCGGTCGTGTTCACGCACTTCAAGAGCATGCGCCACGAGAACGGGACGAAGAAGTTCTGCCGCCTGGCCGACGGCGAGCTCGACTACGTCCCGATCCTGCAGACGCTCAAGGACCGGGGCTACGACGGGATCTACGCAATCGAATACGAGGAGCCGTCCGACGTATTCGAAGGATCAACCGACGACCTGAACGAGCTGAAACGTCTGCTCGCGGCCGTCACGTAGCCCTACTTGTCCGAATCGTCCCAATCGTCAAACAAGTCCCAGGGCCCCAAGGAGCCAAGCCATGTACGAGAAAGCCAAAGCGATCGTCGTTGAGAAACCGAAACACGCGGTTGTCCAGGAGATCCCGATCTGCCCGGTCGACGCCGAGACCATCGTGGTCGAGACCAAGTACAGCGCGATCAGCACGGGCACCGAGATGAAAGTCTGGGGCGGGCTCTCCGGCCATCTGGGCGGCGAGCTGTGGTACCCGCTCGTTCCGGGCTACGAGGCGGTTGGCGAGATCGTGTTCGTCGGGGACAAGGTCGAGGGCTTCGCAGTCGGCGAGCGTGTGATGGCCAACGAGGTACGCTACTATCCCGAGCATTGCCACGCCTGGGGCGGACAATGCGGGCTGATCGTGAAGAACCCGAAGACCTCGCCCTCCCCCTTCGATCCGCCGGCCAAGATCCCGGACAACGTGAGCTACCAGGAAGCGGTCGCCGCGTATTTGGCCGCTGTCGCCAAGAAAGGGATCGACAAGGTCGCGCCACAGCCGGACGAGACGGTACTCGTGATCGGGATGGGCCTGATCGGGATCAGCGCTGTCCAGCTCGCGAAGCTGAACGGTTCGCGCGTGATCGCGATGGACATCAACGCCAAATGGCTCGCGCTCGCCGGCAAATTCACCGACGAATGCATCGACGCGCATAAGGACGACCCGATCGCCGCGCTCGAGAGCCTGACCGACGGCCGGCGCGCGGATGTCGTGATCGAATGTTCGGGCAATCCCGCCGTGGTGAACGGGCTGCCGGGCTACCTGCGCGACGGCGGCTGGGAGCGCGACGACGACGGCGGCCGGATCCACCTGCAGGGCGACTATCCGGACCCGCTCCTGATCAGCCCGTACCAGAAATGGTTCACCAAGAATCTGCGTTTGTCCATGACCTGCGCGATCCGGCCGGGCGGCAAGGAAGAGATCCTCGGGCTGATCTCCGAGGGCAAGTTCGACGCGAAGACGATTCTCGAAAGCGACATGACGCAAGAGATGCCGGTCGACCAGGCGCAGGCCGCATACGAAACGGTCTTGAAGTCCCGCAACGATGTCTTCAAGATCCTGCTGCAATGGTAGCACGCCGCAAAACCCGCACGCGACAGCCCCGACAACCCGTGATCACCACCTACGACATCGCCAAGCGCGCGGGCGTGAACCAGAGCACGGTCTCCCGTGCACTGTCACGGCCCGACAAGATCCGGCCGGACACGATCGAACGTGTCATGCGCGCCTGCGAAGAGCTCGGCTACGTGCCGAACATCGCGGCGCGCACACTCAAGACCGGCCAGAGCTTTGCGCTGGCCGTCTATATCCCGTTCGGGACCGAAACGGTCTTCGCCGACCCGTTCGTCCCGGTCTTCCTGGGCGGCGTCAACGAAGAGGCATCCCAGGCCGGCTACAGCACGCTGTTGTTCTATCCGGGCTCCGCGAAGACGAAGGTCGACCTGGTCCAACTGGTCAAGAGCCGGCGCGCCGACGGCGTGATCCTGACCTCGCCGTCGGAGCCGGACCCGCGGCTCGAGGCGTTGGCCAAGGCGAAGGTCCCGTGCGTTACGGGCCGCTACCCGACGAAGCGCGGCTCGAGCGTGATCTGTGTCGACGTCGACAACCGGCACACCGGCGCGTTGGCCGCGCGGTTCCTGCTCTCGCGCGGGCATCGCCGGATCGGACTGCTGCTCGAACCGCCGCGCAGCAGGGTCGGGGTTGATTTCCAGGCCGGGTTCTGCGAAACCATGGCCGAAGCCGGCGTCAAGCAGTCGAGCCGGCTCGTCAAACATATCCCGATCACCTTCGAAGCCGCACGCGAGGCCGCGCGCCAGCTGCTCGCGGCCAAGACACCGCCCTCCGCGCTGGTCGCCGCCACCGCGCTCGCAGTCTTCCCGCTCGTCGAGGCGGTAAGACAAGCGGGGCTCGACGTCCTGCCGCTCGGTGTCGATTCGCCGCTATTCCGGTTCCTGCGTCCGGATCTACCCAGGATCAAGGTGCCGACAAGAGAATTGGGCCGCCGCATGACGGCCGCCCTGATCCATGCAGTCCAGAACTCAGGCGCGAAGGAGCCCGTCGAGATGTTGCGGGCCGAGCTGCTGGATGAGAACGGGCTCCCGTTCACGGACTAGCCTGCGGTACGCCCACTGTGTTCTCACGCCGATCCGTCTGATCGGTCGGATCGGTCAGATCAGTCAGACCAGTCAGATCAGTCAGATCAGTCAGATCAGTCAGATCAGTCAGATCAGTCAGATCAGACGAGTCGGACAGAACCGACGAAGCAAGCGATTCCCTCGAATCGGGAGGCATGCATGGAAAGACAGGCAAGCAAGACAACCGCACGACTGAGCATCTGCGCTCTCTTCATGGCCATCATCGTCTGCTCTGCCGGCGCCGCGCCGCTCGCGCCGGAACAGAAACAGGCGCTGATCGTGCGGCCCGAGCATTACGACGTGATGCACGGCAAGATCGACCGGATCAGCCTGAACGGGTACTGGAAGATCAAGCGCGAACTGAACGTCATAGAGAAGGGAGAGGACGGCAAGCCCTTCGTGCCGAAGGAGCGCCGGTCCGAGTGCCCCGCGACAGATCCGGGCCTGGAAAAAAAGTACTATGCGCCCGGCTATGACGTGTCCGGCTGGGACGAGATCCCGGTCCCGTGGAAGTCCTGGAATTCGTGGCCGATCCAGCAGAAAAAACGGCTGCTGTTCGCCGGGGTCGGCTACTACCGCACCACCTTCCGCATACCCGCCGACCGCAAGGGCAAGCGCGCCGTCCTTTGCTTCCGCTCGGTCCAGACCGAATGCTGGGCCTGGCTCAACGGCCGGCCTGCCGGCCATCACAAGAACCACACCTCCCTCGCGGGCAAGCCGTGGCGCTTCAATCAGCGGCTCTGGCTCAACCACTTCGAATTCGACGTCACCGAGCTGGTCACAACCCGCGGCCCGAACACGCTGGTGCTGCGCGTGTTCGACAGCGGGCACCCGATCACCTACCGCAACTACCCGGACGACGGCGGGATTGCCGGCCCCGTCTGGCTCGAGTTCCGCGAGAATATCCACGCCGCCGAGATCCTGGTCGCACCCGACATCGAGAGCGCGAGCCTGGAACTGGCACTCAAACTGAGCAACAAGACGAAATCCGCGCACACCGTGCGGCTCTCGGCGGAGATCGTGCCGTTTCAGTCAGCGCACTACGCGCCGCCGGCCCAGGACAAGCCGAGGCAGGCTGTCCTGGGCACAATCCAGGTGCCGCCCGGCAACAGCGCGCACCGTTTCTCGGTCCCGTTCCCGAACCCCGTGCTCTGGGATGTGCGTCAACCGTTCCTCTACCACCTGCGCCTGCTCGACAACAACCGGCTGATCGGCCAAACCAGATTCGGGTTCCGCGAGCTCACGGTCAGCGGCACGCGGTTCCTGCTCAACGGGCATCCGGTCTACTTGAAGGGGATCAACTGCATCACACCGAGCCACCTGCGCGGGTTCAACCACCAGAACTGGCTGCGCCACGCGCTCAAGCTCTACAAGGACATGAATGTCACGCTGATTCGCGTGCACAGCGGGCCGGAAACGGAAACCTACTACGACCTGCTCGACGAGGTCGGGATCATCTCGCAGGACGACTTCTCGCCGGTAACCAGTGACCTGAAGAAACAAGACATCAAGCGTGTCACAAAGATCGCGGAGGTCGACACGCGCACCCTGTTGGACAAGGACTCCCGGCTCAGGCCCGAGCTGCAGCGCCTGCTGCGGCGATGGGTTGTCTGGCTTCATAACCATCCCTGCGTCTGCATGTTGACGGCCGGCAACGAGCTCGGCACCCGCGGCGGACGCGACGAAGCCATCGTTGCGGGCTACCTGAACGGGTTCTACGACTTCGTCAAGAAACACGACCTGCAGCAACGGCTCGTCACGCCGTCCTCCGGGCTCTGCGTCTGGGACTGGCACACGCCCGTCAAGGCCGACTACCTCGACAATCACGGCTATCCCTGCTGGCGCAGGGGCTGGCCGGACAGCGTGCACGGGAACTGGATGCGGCGCAACGACTGGCTGCGGATCTACGGCAAGATCGACAAGCCGAACATCAACGGCGAGTGTGTCGGCTGGGAAACGCGCGCGACCGGCAGCCTCCGCAAATTGCGCAACAAGGAAAAGGAACTCGACAAGGCCAGGTATGTCGCGTGGGCCAACGAAACATCCGGCGGGGACACCGCGGCGTCCCACTGGACATGGCTCGCCCAGCAATACGTGCGGTTCGCGGGAATCCGGGACACGATCGACCATGGCACGCGCAGCGCGGCGACCGCACGGCTGACCGCACACGCGGTCCGCCTGTTCCGCCGCGATATGGACTGGCTCGAAGGGTTCGCGTTGCACGATATCAAGCCCGAGCATTTCGGGTTCGGCAGCGGCGGGTCCGACCGGCCCGAACCCGATCTGCTCGCGCGCGCCGCAACGGCGCGCGAACACGTCGAGTTCCGCAGCCATCAACGCGCGCTCGCCCCGCAGTATGTGACCCTCGATATGTACGACAAGAACCGGTTCGCCGGCACGCCGCTGAAGACCAGCCTCTATGTGCTGAACGACCTCTACAAATCCGGACGCGTCAACCTGGATGTCCTGCTCACCCTCGAAGACGCGAAAGGCAAGGTCCTGCACCGACAGCGGGTCCCGTTCCCGAACGTGCCGGAACACGCGCGGCTGAAGAAGGAGATCGTGATCACGCTCGCAGAAAATCTATCGAGCGGCGACTACGCGATCCGCACCGTGCTGAGCGGAAACGGCGGGCCCGTCAACGAGCAGAGCTTCCCGCTCTTCGTGCTGGCAGGCGCGGACGCGCGGCCTGCCGTCCGCACGACGAAACAGGTCGGGCTGTACGAACCATCCGCAAACGGCGCGTCCGCCGAAAGGATCCTGAGAACGTGCGGCATCCGCCACAAGAAGCTCTCGGACTTCAGCGCGTTGAACGACTACGACGTGATCGTGATCGGGCCCGACAGCCTCGACCAACGCGTCGAGGCCGCCGCCGATGCGATCCGAGCCTGGCTCCAGCGCGGCGGACGGCTGCTCTGTCTGGAGCAGAAGAAAAAAGGCAAGATCCCGTTCCTCGAGACGCTCCGCTATGATCCCGGCCAGATCTTCGCCGCCGACCGATACTTCGCCGATGTGATCGAGATGGAACACCCGGTCATGGCCGGGCTGAAACCGCACCATTGGGAACTCTGGAACGGACCGCGTACGCGCGAAGACGGCGTGCTGCGCGCCTTCGCCAAGAACGTTTACAGCAGCCCCATCTTCCCGATGACCGAGGGCGTGCTCGTCGCCGGGTCGACCGGGCACCGGTACGGCAAGAAGGCTTCCTTCTTCGGCATGATCACTACGGAAGAGAAGGTCGGGCGCGGACGCGTGTTCCTGTCCCAGGCGCTCGCGGTCAAGCGCTACGATTCCGATTCGGTCGCCAGACGTTATGTGAACAACCTGTTGCAGTACGCGCTGGGCACCAAGTGATCCGAAAAGGCGGACGGAGAAGACGAAGATGAAGAAGAGCATCGTGGTGATCATGGCACATGCGGACGACATAGAGCTCGGCGCCGGGGGCACGCTGGCCAAATACATCGCCGACGGGTACCGCGCACTCTACGGTGTGTTGTCACGCTGCAATTCCGGCTGGACCCGCTCGAAGGAGGAGGGCGATCGGTTCTTGCCCTCCCGGGAAATCGTCCCCATCCGCCGCAGGGAAGCAGAGGCCGCGGCAGAGCTCTTCGGCGCCGAACTATACTACGGGGACCTGCTCGAAAAGTACCACACCACCGCGGACGGCACGCGCATCGTCCCGTCCTTTGCCGGGGCCCAGACAACCGACGGTCAGCCCATCGACACGGACGATGTGCCCCAAGGCACGCTCATGGCCGTAGCCGCAAGCGCCGGCGGGCTGTCGGATGTGAGCCCGGTGACCAGGGAAATCACCGACCTGCTCGTGGCGTGGGAGCCGGAACTGGTGATCGGCCAGGAGATCGGCAACCTGAACATCGACCACCTCGCCGCCGCACAAATTCTGGCCATGGCCTGGCGGCTCGCGCGCGAGAAGGCCGACATCGGGCCACTCTGGCTGCCTGTCCCCCGGCCGCAGACCGACGCATCCGTGTTCCCCGTGTTTGAACCGAACCGCTTCGTCGATGTCAGCCAATACGAAGACACTGCACGCGCGGCACTGGCCTGCCACAAATCGCAAGGCGGCCATCTGCCGGTGATGCAGGATCCGGCCGCGAAACGACGCCGGTTCTGGGGCGAGAACCAGAAGGTCGCCGCGGCGGAGGCGTTTGTGGAAGTCTATCCGTGAGCCGTACGAAGGAGAATCACCATGCATAGCTGGTTGACACATCGATGCGCCCGCCGAATCGCGACGTGCCTCCTGACCATGCTGGCCGCGACCTGCGTATCAGCAGCAGAACTCACGCCGGAACAGAAGCAGGCGCTGATCCTGCGGCCCGAGCACTATGACGTCATGCACGGGAAGATCGACCGGATCAGCCTGAACGGATGGTGGAAGTTCAAGCGCGAGCTGAACGTGCTGCAGAGGGAGGCCGGCAAACTCGTCTGCCCCGAGGAAGCACGGACATGCCCCGAAACCGATCCCGGCCTGGAGCGAGGCTACCAGCGGCCCGACTACGACGCGGCCGGCTGGGACGAGATCCTGGTGCCGAAGAAGAGCTGGAACCAGCCGGTGTTGGAGCGTGAACGCGAACCGTTCGCCGGGCTCGGCTACTACCGCACGAGCTTCCGCGTGCCGGCCGACCGCAAGGGCAAGCGCGTGTTCCTCTGCTTCACCTCCGTTCAGACCCAATGCCGGGCGTGGGTCAACGGAAAGCCGGCCGGCACGCACGAGAACCATGCGGCAGCTGCAGGCAAGCCCTGGAGCTTCCTGCAGCGGCTCTGGCTCGACACGTTCGAGTTCGACATCACCGAGCTGGTGACGACCGTGGGCCCGAACACACTGGTTCTGCGCGTGTTCGATCACGGCCTCCCGGTCACCTCCGGCACGATCCCCGATGACGGCGGGATCGCAGGGCCCGCCTACGTCGAGTTCCGCGAGTCCGTGCACGCACCTGCCATCCTGGTCGCACCCGAGCTGAAGACATCGACCGTCAAGCTGGCGGTCACACTGGAGAACTACACGACGTCGCCGCGCAAAGCACGGCTGGCCGCCACGTTCGCACCGTTCCAGTCCCGCTACTACACGCCGCCCGCCACGCCGAAGCCAAGCCACGTTGCGCTCGGCACGGTCACGCTCCCGCCCGGCACCAGCGAGCACCGGTTCACCGTCCCGCTCACGAATCCCGTGCTCTGGGATACGCACCGACCATTTCTCTACCACCTGCGCATTCTGGCCGACGAGAACACCGTCGGCCAGGCCCGGTTCGGGTTTCGCGAGTTCACGGTCGTCGGAAAACAGTTCCACCTCAACGGACACCCGATCTACCTGCCCGGAATCAACCCGAGCGGCCAGTTCGCGCCGGACACGTTGAAGGCCTTCAACCATGCGAACTGGCTGCGGTTCGGGCTGCGCCTGATGAAAAACGCAAACGTCACGCTGATCCGTGTGCACACGGGGCCGGAAACCCAGATCTACTACGACATCTGCGACGAGCTCGGACTCATCTCGGAAGACGACTACTCGCCCGACTACCGAGAGCTGAAAAAGGAGCACATCAAGCGGGCCGAACACATCGAGGACGTTCAGGTCGACAGCCTGCTTGGCGCCGACAACCGGCTCAGTCCCGAGACGGAAGGGCTGGTGTGTCGCTGGGTCGCGTGGCTGCACAACCATCCCAGCGTCTGCATGTTGACCGCCGGCAACGAACTCGGCTTGCGCGGCGGCAAAAAGGAGGGCGCGGTTGCCGCCTACATGAACGCGTTCTACGACTGCGTTAAGGCGAACGACCTGCAGCAGCGCCCGATCACGCCGTCATCCGGGCTGCTTGTCTGGCAGTGGAAGATCCCTGTCAAGGCCGACTTTCACGATTACCACCGCTACGCCTACTCCCGCGCGGGCTGGCCGGATTCCGTGTACCGGAACTGGGGCTCGTACGATCACCTGAAGCGGATCTACTCGGAAATCACGAAGCCCGTCATCAACGGTGAATGCGTCGGGGCCGGCACGCGCCGCACGGGGCGCCGCGACATTCGCGCGCTCTTCGATGAGGCCGGCCAACTCGACAAGGCGAAATATGTGGCGTGGGCCAACAAGGTCTCGAGCTCTGAAGAGCCCGCGCGGGCGGAATGGGACGGACGGCTCTATGTCCGGTTCAGTGGCGTCCGGAGCGTGCCCAGAACCGCAACGCGCAGCCAGACGACCGCCCAAATGAACACGCGCATGGTCCGTATGTTCCGGCGCGATATGGACTGGCTCGAGGGGTTCGTACTGCATGATATCCGACCGATCCATTACGTGCGCGCGATCGGACCGGATCGGTCGGAGCAGGATTGGCAGGCCGTGTACGACCGTGCCGCCGCACACCTGGAAGTCCAAGCCCTGCGCCGCGCGTTCGCTCCGCACTTCGCGACACTCGATATGTACGACCGGAACCAGTTTGCGGGAACGGAACTGAAGACCGACCTCTATGTCATGAACAACCTCTACAAGTCGGCCGGCGCCGAGTTGGTGGCCACCGTTTCGCTCGAGAATGCACAGGGCAAGGCGCTGCACACGCAACGGATCCGGTTCCCGAACGTACTGGAACACGTGAGGCTCCGGAAGTCCATCATTGTTCCGCTTGCGGCCGAGTTGCCGACCGCCGACTACGTGATCCGGACCGTGCTCACGCGAGACGGCACACCGGTCCATGAACAGGCCGCTCCCTTGGCCCTACTGGGACGGCCCGACGCGCAGCCGGCTGTCCGCAGCGCGAAGCGAATCGCGCTACACGAGCCGACCGAGAATGGGCGGGCGCTCGCGCACATCCTCGCGAAACTGCGGCTGAGGCACAAAGCACTGTCCGATTTCGGGCGGCTCAGCCAATATGACGTGCTCCTGATCGGCCCGAACAGCCTGGACCAGCCCGTCGTGGAGGCGGCCACGCCGATCCGCGACTGGCTCCGACGCGGGGGGCAACTCGTCTGTTTCGTGCAGGAACGGCAGGGCCCGATCCCGTTCCTCAAAACGCTGCGCTGTGACCGCGGCGAGTATTTCGCCGCCGACCGCCACTTCGCCGACGCGATCGAACGCACGCATCCTGTCCTGAAAGGACTGGCCCCACACCACTGGGAGCTCTGGAACGGGGGCCGGCGCCGCGACGAGGACGGTGTGCTGCGTGCCGATACGCGGGCCGTCTATGACAGCCTGATCCTGCCCATAACCCACGGCGTCATCGTCGCCGCCGCTACCGGGCCACGCTGGGGGAAGCGGAGCCCGACCTTCGGCATGATCGTCGCGGAAGAGCACGTCGGGCGCGGGCGCGTCTTTCTGTCCCAGGCGCTCGCCGTGAAGCGCTACGACACCGATTCGGTGGCCAGACGCTATGTCGACAATGTGCTGCGGTACACGCTCGGCGACAAGTGGCCGGTCAGCTACACCGGCAAGTAACCGCGAAACGCCATCATGCACACGGAACACAGGAGACTCATCATGCAAAGACACGGTCCCCATCCCGTTGCGCGGCAGATGCTCTGCGCCACGCTCGCCGCCCTGGCCACGGCCGCATGCGCGGCCGCCGATACCGACTACAGCACCTACCAACCCGACTTCTCCACCTGGGACATCTACCTGCCACACCTGAACCGCACCTACCTCTGCGGGTGGTGGAAGATGAAGCTGGTCCAGGACACGGCAGAGAACCCCGCTGACGACGCGGGCACGAAGAACGCCTGGCACGCACCCGGCTTCAACGACAGCGGCTGGAACAAGCAAATGGTCCCGCAGTGCTGGCAGTTCCCGTTTCCCATGCTCAAGACCTACGGCAAGTTGCGCAAGAAGGTGAAACCACACGCGGGCATCGGCTGGTACCGGCTCACGTTCACGGCGCCGGCGAACCCGGACGGACTCCGTGCCGTGCTCCACTTCGAGGAAGTCAACAAGATCGCGAGCGTCTACCTGAACGGCCGGAAGGTCGGTGAGCATACCGACTACAAGATCGACCGGCAGAAGTCGTTCAAGGAAGACTTCGAACTCGATGTCACGCACAGCTTGCGGGCCGGCGCCGCCAACACCCTGGCCGTGCGCGTGTGGGACGATGCAAAAACCAAACGCCGCGGGGCCGGCCCCGAAGGTGGCATCGTCGGCGCCGTCTGGCTCGATCTGCGACCCGCCGTGTGGTGTGACTACATCCTGGTCACACCGGATGAAGACCTGCAGGGCGCACGCTACGACTGCCTGCTCGGCGGGCAGCCGGCAGGCGCCGCCGCGGACGGCTGGAACGTGGAAGCTTTCGAGTGGAAAACAGGAAAGCGGGCCGGCAAGGCCAAGGCCGGCCGCGTCGAACGCCGCGGAACCGAGCGCTGGCTCACCGGCCGGCTCCCGATCCCAAACGCCAGACCGTGGAGCTGCGAGGCGCCGTTCCTCTACGGGATCCGCTTTCTCGACACACAGGGCCATGTCGCCGGCGTGCGCCGGTTCGGTATGCGCACGTTCCACGCGCGGGACGGCCGGTTCCTGCTCAACGGCAAACCGACATTCCTGCGCGGGCGCGTCATCCACGTCGGCGAGAAGTTCTGGCGGTACGGCTACTTCTTCGCACACAACGAGGGGAACGCGCTCTACAGGCATTTCAAGCGGCTGCGCGAGGCGAACGTGAACCATATCCGGTTCCATACCTCGTCGCTGCGCCCGATCGGATACGACATCCTCGACGAACTCGGCTTCCTGGTCACCGACGAGCTGAAGTACCCCACGACGAAGATCCCGCTTGAACTGCAGATCGTGGAGAAAATCGTGTGGAACAGCATCGATGCGTCCTGCGAAGAGGACGGTACGCTCCGGCCCGCATTCGCACACCGAGTGACGCACCGTGTCCGGCGCCGCTACTCGCACCCCTGCATCGCCACCTACAGTTTCGGCAACGAGATGCGTGAGGGCGGACAGATGCGCGCAATGTTCAACAACCTCTACGACCTGCACAAGCAGCTCGACCTGCAGGACCGGCCCATCACACCGGCGTCCGGCCGCTACTTCAAGTCGGCCCGCGACCTCACGCACCGCAAGGACAAGCTCGACTATATCGACACCCACGACTACAGCGGGACCACGGCCCGCAGCGCGCCGCTCAGCCGCTGCGACCGAATCATCGACCATTTCGTGGGGGCCGCCAGGAAACTGTGGCCCGAGGGCATACCCCCCATCGTCAACGGCGAGACGGTCTACATGGAGCATCATTACTACCCGCAGTTCTACAACGCGATATGGAACTCGGAAGACAGCGCCGAACCGAACTGGGACAAGTACCTGTGGGCCCTGACAGAAATGAACAAGAAGTATCCGGCGCACAGCAAACTCAGCTACCGCTGGGTCCGGAACTGGACAAGCAAGGGCTACAAGTACCGGCGCGAGCAGGGACGCGGCTACTATCTCGAACGGGTCCTTGAGATCTGGCGCCGGCATTGGCCGGAAGCAGACGGCTACGAGTTCCTGTCCTCACCCATCTACCGGGAAGGCCCGAAATTCCCGTACGCGGAATCGAAATTCGAACCAAACGCGGCCTACGAACCGCTCAGGCAGGTCTGCGCACCGGTCGTCGTCGTGCTCGATCACGTGCCGCCCAACCAGTACGCGGGCGCAACCGTCCAGACCGTCGCGACGCTCGTGAACAACGACGAACGAGATCTGCCCGCGCTCACGCTGCAGCTCGCATTGACCGACAGCGGCAAGACGTTGACGGAGATCCGACAGCAGGTCGGCGCGCTCCGCGTGGGCGAGAAGAAGCGTGTCCCGTGCTCCCTCACGATTCCGCAACGACTCGACGCCAAACCGCTCACCCTCGCTTACTCCCTGACCTCCGGCACCAAGACCCACTGCAGCCGACGGTACGACATCAACGTTCGGCGCCGCGACTCCGTCGTCCGTCCGCTCCGGACTTCCGCGCGGGTCCT
>Ga0272441_10010525_pt1 | contig 13969 bp, 14 predicted proteins | sample SSMProp6N_FD_193582 | JGI IMG/M metagenome (GOLD analysis project Ga0272441, IMG submission 193582) | Marine sediment archaeal communities from Little Sippewissett salt marsh, Falmouth, MA, United States - SSM-Prop-6N | ecosystem: Environmental > Aquatic > Marine > Wetlands > Sediment ... | reverse complement strand
CGTGGTCCCGCGCGGTGGCGTGTGTTTGGAGGGGCGGCGGGACGTGGGATGTGCCCACGGACGGCCGCCTTCTTATCGAACGGAGAGCGAATGCCGATACATTCCACCGCGATCGTAGATCCAGCAGCCGAAATCGACTCGTCAGCGGAAATTGGTGCGTACGCCATCGTGGAGAAGGATGTGCGCATCCTGGCGGGCGCGCGCGTTTACCCGCACGCGTACATTGCGCAGGGCACGACGCTGGGCGAGCGCTGTGAAGTGCACCCGTTTGCTGTTGTGGGGCACTTACCGCAGGACCTGAAGTTCGAGGGGGCTTCGAGCTACACGCGAATCGGTGAGGCGACCATCATTCGCGAACATGCCACGATTCACCGTGGCACGATGCCCGGCAGCACGACGGTTGTCGGGCGGGGATGTTTCATCATGTCCGCCGGCCATATCGGCCACAACTGCACCGTGGGCGACCATGTGACGATGGCCAACGGCACGATGCTGGCCGGTCACGTGGAGATCGGTGACCGCGCGTTTCTGAGCGGGAACGCGATGGTACACCAGTTCGTGCGTGTCGGCGAACTGGTGATTGCCTCGGGCGGTGCGCGTGTGACGAACGACGTCCCGCCGTTCATGACGGTTTGCCCGACCGGTGTTGTCGGCCCCAACGTGGTCGGTCTGCGTCGCGCCGGGCTGACGAGTGAGGAGCGCCACGAGATCCGGCGCGCGTACAAGACATTGTACCGGACCGGTTTGCCGTTTTCGAAGGCGATCGAGCTGGTGGCGGAGATGGTGCAGACCGCTCCGGGCCGGCGTCTGATGGATTTCCTGCGATCGCCGTCGAAACGCACCTACATGAGCTACAAGGGGGTGGGCCGCCCCGAGGCGCAGGTTGCCGAGTGAGAGTCCTCATTGTACCGGACAAGTTCAGGGGGGCGCTCGATGCGTCGCAGGTTGCCGATGCGCTTGCGGAGGGTGTGCGCGATGCACGGCCCGAGGCCGACGTGGCGCTTTGCCCGCTGGGTGATGGTGGGGAGGGAACCGGACCGGTTCTGGCCGGCGTGTTGGGGGCCACGGCCCATGCGGTGATCGTGCGCGATCCGTTGGGGCGGATGCGGTCGGCACGCTGGTGGATGTGTTCGGATGGGCGAACGGGGATCGTGGAGATGGCCGAAGCGTCAGGGCTGGCGCTGTTGGCGGCCGAAGAGCGGGCCGCACTGCGCACGACGACGTTTGGCACAGGGCAGCTCCTACAGGCGCCGGCTGACGCCGGCTGCGAGCGCGTGCTCTTGTGTGTCGGCGGATCGGCGACGGTCGATGGCGGCGCCGGGTGCCTTCAGGCGCTGGGGTGGGAGCTGATCGATCAACAAGGGGTGGTGATCGCGGAGCCCGTGGCGGGTGGGCAGGTCGGGGCGATCGCAGCGCTGCGACCGCCGAACACACCGCCCGCCGTGCAGATCGAGATTCTGTGCGACGTGGACAATCCGCTGCTCGGGCCGAGTGGGGCGGCGGCGGTTTTCGGACCGCAGAAAGGTGCCACGCCCGCAGAGGTGAAGGAGCTCGAAGCCGGCCTGTCGCATTGGGCGGAGGTGCTCGAGCGCGATTGCGGCGTTGGCGTGCGAGTGTTGCCGGGTGGTGGGGCCGCCGGGGGGCTTCCGGCGGGTTTGTCGGCGGCGCTCGACGCACGGCTGGCGGCTGGTTTTGACGAGGTGGCGCGTCGTGTTGACTTGGCGCAGAGGCTCGCCGCGTGCGATGTGTGCCTGACGGGCGAGGGCTGCATCGACGAGCAGACGAGCCGTGGCAAGGTCGTCGTCGGCGTGGCCCGGCTGGCAGGCGAATGTGGGGTTCCGACGGTAGGTTTCGCGGGCGCTGTTCGCTCGGCTGCCGGTGAGACGATCGAGCAGACCGCGCGTGATCTGGGGCTGGAGAGGATCGTCGTGATCACCCCGCCAGACACGCCGATCAGCGAGGCCTTGCGTTTGACCGGGGTCAATCTGCGTGCCGCGGCGTGCCGGGTCTTGCGGGATTGGCGATAGGATCCGGGTCGGCGTTTGCCGTGGCGTTGACCGTACGTCGCGATACCATGCGAAAGATGAATCGCTCGGCACAAGTCGCGCTCGGCGGGTTGCTGTGTGGGTTGGCATCGTCGATGGCGTACGCCCAGTCGCTGGAGCCGGTGCTGAAGCCGGACTGGACGGCGACGTTTAAGCCCGGGGTCGAGTGGGCTGCGGTGCAAGGGCTGGCTGACGATGCTGTTGTCCTTGTGGCGACGCGCGATGCCCGCCTGCACATCCTGACCGTCGCCGATGGGCATGCCGCGGTGGCGGAACCGCTAGCGGTCGGAGCGGGTGTCCGGCTGGCTCCGGGTGAAACGGGGGATTCGGCTGCAGCGTCCTCACGAGTCCCGAGCGGTACGAAGCACGAGGATGGTCCGCGTGCGGGTCTGTGCTACTGCTTCGATCGGCACGCCGCGTACGCCCTTCGCACGTCCGCTCCGGTCGGGCTGGTGTGGGAACGAGGCCGGCCGGCGGCGGCGACCGAGGCGTACCCGGATGATCCTGAGTCGTTGACGGGGTGGGTGGCTGGTCAGGCGACACCAGCGGGTCTTTTGCTGTTGAACCGAGACGGGCGGCTTGTCTTGCTATCGCGGCGGGACGGGCATGTGCGGTGGGAGCGCGATCTCGGCGCGTCGCCGACGGCGGCGTTGCTCGGACGCGACAGCGAAGCGGTCGTCTTGCAGAGGTGTCGAGGGGAGACGTCGGCGTCGTTCATCCGGTTCGACGGCCCGGAGCCGAAGGTGACCGCGTGTCGGCTGAAGGCCGATTGGCCGACATGGAGAGCCCTTGTTCCCGAGGGTTTGCTGGTAGCCACGCCGGCGGAGGTTGTTCTGTGGTGGGGGTCGGGGTCACCACGGAAGCTCGAAGCGGGCGTGAGCGAGCTGCGTGCCAGCTTGCTGGATGTCTGGATCCCCTGCGAGAGTCGGGATGGAGCGGTGCGCGGGCCGCCGCCGTCGTTGGTGCTCCTGGTCGGGCACGGAGCGAGCGCGACAGCCGTTGATGTTTCGAGCGGGGTGAAGCGCTGGCAACTCGACGATCGGAAGCTGCCACCGGGAGTGGAGACGCTGACGGTTAGCGGTGACCATGTGTTGTGTTCGTACCGTTCGGGGGTCGCCGTGTGCGATGCTGCGACGGGCGCGATGCGGGGAGAAGTTCTGCTCCGCGAACCGTACGAGCTTGTGGCGGCGGGTCTTGTTGGCCAGCGGCTGGTTGCCTTGTTCCGCGATGGTCCGCGGGCGTCGGGCATGTTGCGGCTTGCGCGGCGAGAGTTGGCGGTTAGCGGGCATGATGAGTCAGAGAAGGAATTGCCGGCGACGACGTTCTACCCGGTGCCGGCAGCGACCGTGCGCCGCGTGCTCTGGTCGGGTAAGCGCATGGTTCTGGTGGAGCCGGATGCGCTGCGAGCGTATGTGCTGCCCTGACGCGAACGCCCGGACGAGCCACTTGAGTCGAGGAGGAGTGTTCGATGGCGGACAAGTTGCCGTTCTACCTGGTGGATGCCTTTGCGGAGCGGCCGTTTCGGGGGAACCCGGCTGGTGTGGTCTTCGACGCGGACGAACTCTCGGACGGGCAGATGCAGTGGATTGCCCGCGAGATCAACGCCAGCGAAACGGCGTTCATCAGCCGGGCAAATGATCTGCACCGGCCAACACGTCTGCAGTGGTTCACGCCGGCGGTGGAGGTCGGTTTCTGCGGACACGCGACGCTCGCCGCCGCGCATGCTCTGGACGAATCCGGATGTCTGGGGGGCATGCTGTCCCGTCCGGACGCGATTCTGCCGTTCGACACGGCGGCGGGGGAGCTTGGCTTGCAGATGGAGGAGCTTCCGGCACCGGAGGCTCGGAAGATCTGGTGGCTTCAGATGCCCGCGCCGGGGCTGACGCCGGACAAGACGAACCCGGTGCGTACGTGTGAGTTGCTGGGATTGCCACCTGAGGCACTGAATGCGGAGTTTCCGCCGACGCGGACGCGCGACGACGATGTTATCTACGTCGTGAAGGACTGGCAGTCGCTCATGGAAATGCAGCCGCGGTTCGCGGAGCTTGGTGCGTGGTGCCGCAAGCACCAGATTCGGGGGATCTGCGTGGCGACGTTGGCCACGCTGTCCGATGCGGTTGACGTGCAGTCGCGCTTCTTCGCACCCGCCGTCGGCGTCGATGAAGACCCCGTGACGGGCAGCGTACATGGCCCGTTGGCGGCGTTTCTGACAGATTGTGGTGCGGTCACGAGCGTGGACGGGCGGTCGTCGCTATTCTGCCTCCAGGGTCGCCCGGGCGATCGCACCGGTGTTGTGCGAGCGCTGACGCAGGCCAAGCCGGATGGCTACGAGGTAAGCATCGGGGGTTCATGCTTCACGACGCTGGTGGGTGAGGTGTGCGTGCCGCCGCGCGAGTGAGGGTCGTGTACACCGCCGTGTTGGGGACGCCGTTCAGTCCTGTTCAGGCCGGCGGCGAGTCTTCTGGAGCTTGACCTTCAGCGTGATTTCCTTGCCGTCGCGGATGACGATGACATCGACGGTGCTGCCGGGCTTGAGATCGCGCAGCGAATCCATGTAGGCGTAGATGTCCCGGATCTTGGTTTCTCCGATCTGAATGATGCGGTCGCCGTCGCGCATGCCGGCGGCTTTCGCCGCGCCTCCGGGGATGACCGAGTCGGCGATCAGCCCGGGCGCGTCCGATTCCACGTGATCAGGGATGATGCCGAGGCGGACATTCGGCCGATTGGGCCGCCGCGGGTCGGTGCGGAGGCGGTTTGGGTCCGCACCGGCCGGCTCCTGGGCTTCTTTCTGATGCTCGATTGCCGGCTTCATCTGCTGGTCTTCGGGCTCCAGCTCATACCACTGTGTGGGTCGCTGGAACGTCGGGCCTTCCTCCATGCTGGCGAGTTCGCGAAGGACCTGGTGGAACATGGAGAGGATCTTCGTGGCGCCCGGCGCGTCGATGAGATCCCAATCATCCTCGGGGCGGTGGTATTGCTTGTGGACCCCGGTGAAGGGGAAGAGGTACGGTATGCCGTGGTCGAAGAAGCCCGCATGATCGCTGTTGCCCGACAAGCCCTTCGGTGCGCGGTAGGTAATGCCGACCCGCTCCGCCGCGCGGCTGACGATGTCGGAGAACTCGGTGGCGCTGGGAATGCCAAACACGGTGAATCGGTCGCGGCTGAGGCGGCCGATCATGTCGATATTGATCATCGCGCTGACGGTCGCGAGGTCGATGGTGGGGTGGGCGGTGTAGTGGTGGCTGCCCAGAAGGCCCATTTCCTCGGCGCTGAAGCAGATGAAGAGGATGTTACGGTGGAGGCCGTTCTCGTGGCTCAGCGCGCGGGCCAACTCGATCACCGCGGCCGTGCCGGAGGCGTTGTCGTCGGCACCGTTGTGGATGTACCGGGTGTTGTCTGTGCGGTCGAATTGCCGCGGCACGAAGCCGAGATGGTCGTAGTGTGCGCCGAGGATGATCGTCTCGTCGGTCGTGCCGTCTCCCGGGAGCCGCCCGAGGATGTTGCGCGTCGCGACCGTGTTGGGCTTGACGCCGGTCTTGAGCGCGAGGTTGATCTTCATGTCGGCCGACAGCGATTGCCGTTCGCTGTCCAGCTTCTGCTGCAAGGTCTTGAGGCTGGGCATCCCCGCCTGTTTCAGCAGCGCATCGGCCACCTTTTGCGAGACGTGGACGATCGGAATATCGAATGTGCGGTGTGTGGCGTCCTCGCTGAAGTTGTAGAGCTCATCACCGGCACCCGGTCTGTTCGGCGGATTGACGATGAGCAGGGCCCGCGCTCCCTCCCGATCTGCGACCCGGGCCTTGCGTGCGAAGGTGGCGTGCCGCGACGGTACCGCGCCGCCGAAGTCCGCATTGGGGTCGTCGCTGCGGGGCTCATAGCGGAGAATCAGCAACGCCTTGCCTTCGGCGTCGAAGTCGGCGTAGTCGTTGTAGTCGGAGGTGGGGGCCTTGATGCCGTAGCCGGCGAAGGCCAACGGTGCTTCGACATCCACCATCTCGGTATACGGGAGCGGGATCCAGTCTTCACGCACACGCCATGTCTGCTCGCAGCCTTCCGCCTTCAGCAAGGCCTCCGCATCGATGAGCTTCTTGCCCCGCCGCACCTCGAATCCCTGGAACCATGTGCCGTCGTCGCCGGCTGGCTTGAGACCGATGTCGGCGAATTGCTTGGTGATGTACTGGGCGGCCTGCTCGATGCCCTCGGTGCCGGGCAATCGGCCCTGCAACTCGTCGCTGGCGAGGACCTTGATGTGGTTGAGGTATGCCTCGGCCGAGAACTTCGACTCCGCGGCGGGTTGCGACTGGGGCACGCCGGCGCCGGCAGTTTGGAGAAGCTGGGCGACGACGAGGACGGCGATGAGGCGATGAATGTGTGCCTTCATGGAGAAACTCCGAGAAGCGGCCAACAGAACGCGCTGCCTGAGTGTAGTCGAATCGCGGGCCCCCGGCCAAATGCTCGTTTGTCGATACATGTCAGCCACCCCACCCCCGGCCCGCCACTTGCCAGCCCAGCGCGGCTCAAGTTACTCAATTACTGCCAGGTGCAGCAGCCCACGAAAAACGGCATACAGCCGCTGCTCGATCTGCTGCCCCAGGCCGTAACGGTGCGAGCGCGGGAACTTCGCCAGGCGCCCCAGAAACCACTTGAGCAGTTGGTATGTACGGTCGACTACTTGCAGTTCGTCGCGGGCCATTTTTCATTTTTACGCGACCAGGGGCTTCGCCCCTGGACCCCAGGAACAAAGGGAAACAGGACAAAAGGGCAGAGCATTACGGAGTCCCCAACGCACAACGAAACCCGTCGGCGTTGTCGCGGAAGACGGGCGTATACCCGGCGCGAAACGCCACGCGGCAGAGGTACGCGGTGCTGTACCAACTGCCGCCGCGCAGAACACGGTACGTGCCTAATGCCGGCCCCGTCGGATTCGAGCCGGGCGAACTCGCATAATACGAACTCCAATACCAATCGTGGCACCACTCCCACACATTCCCGCTCATGTCCCGGCACGCGTAGTAGCTCTGCGCGTCCTGGGTCTGATACGTCCCGCCATGGTCGATCCCGTCGTAGTAGCCTACAGGAGTGGTCCACGGGTAATCGCCGGTCTCAAAAGGATCGCCGCTATTCCAGTAGTTCGCCCGCTGGCCATCCAGGCAGTTATATCCGCAGCCGTCGCTATGCTCGCCGAAGCGGAAGTGCCGCTGCTGCGCCGGATCCCACCCGGCCGCCTTCTCCCATTCAGCTTCCGTGGGCAGGCGGTAGCCGTTGATGCCGAAGTTGCACTCCCATGTCGACAGGTCGTAGCACAGCGGTTTGCCCTCCATCCCGCTGCGCCAGTTGGCGTACGCCACCGACCCGTACCAACTCACCATCACCATCGGGTGATCTTCTTTGCCCGAAGTGATTCCGAACGTGCTGCCGTTCCAGGTGATCCGGCTGTATGAGGAGCTGGTCGTCGTGTCGCAGTACGGGTAGCTGGTCCCGCTATTGTACTTATAAACCACGCCCCCGCTGATGCTGATCAGCCCACCCTGGGCGTAGGCCCAGTTCAGCCCGTCGCAGTACTGCTGGTTCGTCACCTCGCAGGTGTCGATGGAGTATGGGCTGAGATAGACGGTGTGGACCGGCAATTCGTCGGAATCCCCCTCGCCGAAGCTGTCCCCCATCTCGAACTCCCCCCCGGGGACCGCGACCATGCCGGGAGGAGGGAAGGGCCGTGGTCCCGTGAATCCCAACTGGAACAGGGCGAAGTCGTCCGTGTCCGTGTCGCAATCCTGGTCGATATCACCCAAGGGACGACCCTCGGCGTCAACCGCCGTACCGGGGGGCGTGTCGTTGCAGACGTCAAACGCATCATCAACACCATCGCCGTCCATATCGCCTGCCCGTCCCGGCGCCGTGGGTCCGAACAGAACCACACCGGTCACCAGGGCAAACACCGTCATCAGTCTTCGCGCGCGCATCCTGCGTCCTCCCATGAAAGAGCTAGCCGTGCCACACCGGTTTGACGTCCACACCCTTTGCCCCGCCGGTGGAATCAGGGAAGTCTACGAGCCATGCTACTATACGCGCCGCGCGAACCACAAGCAAAAAAGCCCGGGGAGAACTATCCCGACAGCCGCGGCCCCTGGAAACGTGGGCGGCTCAGGCTACTCAGTCGTTGCGAGGCGCAGGAGCAGTTCTGTGGATGAGACGAGGTCGATCTGGTTGTGTTCCAGGACCGGGCGCAGTGGGGCGGCGTTGCCCGTTTCGATGAAATGATAGAACAGAGCCGGGACATCGCCGCTCGGCACGTCGCCTACCCGGCGGCGGCCCAGAATGTGCTCTTCGAGCGTGCCCAGCCGGCAGTTCGGCAATTCCCCCCGCCATGCCCGGCGAGCCGCGTGCAGCAGGTCCACATGGACGGCAGGTGGCGTCAGCCGCACTCGGTGCAGCGTCGCGCGGTCGCGCAGAAACGGTTCATCGAAGCTCTTCCCGTTGAATGTTACCCACGTGCGCCGCTTGGCGGCGAGACGCGCCAACTCGCGGAGAATGACCGCTTCCTCCGGATGGTCACGCGCGAGAAACTGCCACACCGTCAGCGGCCGCACGTCCAGGGGTACGACGCCGATGAGGAACACGGGGAAGCCGGCGAAACCCCCGGTCTCGATGTCGACGACGAGCGTTTCCCGTGGATCGACGGTCAGGCTGGAGCCGGCGGTGCTTGCGAACCGCAGTGGCCGAGCCAATTCGTGTTCGGCTGCGCTATGTTTCGGACACACGTCGTCGAATCGCCGATCTACACGCCAGTACCGGCCGTCGGCGCAGCGCTTCTCGAAACCGCCGCTGACGGCGGCGAGCGTGTTGTCCGGCTTGCGGCGGGGCGATGGTGGCGTCTGACCTGCGGGGCGCCGGGCCGCTTTCAGCTCATCGAGTCGTCGCCGTGCGCCGCTCATGCGGAGCCCCCGGCGTCGATGGCCGCCCTGAGGTTTCGGGTAGCGGCTTCGACGTCTTCGGCGCCCAGCACATCAGCGCAGACGGCGACGCATGAAGCCCCCGCCGCGACAATCTCGCCCACGTTTTCAGCGCATATGCCGCCAATAGCTACCAGGGGAAGCTCGGTTCGCGCACGAGCGGCGGCGAGCGTTTCGGGCCCGGCGATGTGCGGCTGCGGCTTCGTGCCGCTCTGAAACATCGGCCCGACCGCGACGTAGTCCGGCTGTTCATCGAGCGCTGCACCAAGCTGCTCCAGCGTGTGCGTGCTCTTTCCGACGAGGATGTGGCTGCCGGCCACACGTCGAACTTCGCGCACGGACAAGTCGTCCTGTCCGACATGCATGATGTCCGCCTGTGCCAGTCGAGCGATGTCGGGGCGATCATTCATCGCGAAGAGCACGCCGTGATCGCGGGTCAGACGTCGTAGCTGGCGTGCCCGTCTGAGGAGTTCGGCACCGTCGAGTTGCTTCTCGCGGAGCTGGATGCAGTCGGCACCGCCGCGAATCGCAGCTTCGGCCGTCTCCAGCCACGGGTGACGGCAGAGGGATTCGGTGAGGAGGACGTAGAGCCGCGTTTCGCGAAAGCGTCGGCGCAGCGTGCCGCGCAGCGCGATGCGCTGCTCGAGCTCGTACGTCTGGTAGCGGAGAGACTCGGCGGCAGCGGCGGCGGGCTGCGAGACGATCTTGCCGTATTCGCCGAGGACGCGCGCGGCCTCGCTGAGTCGGCTGAAGGCGGCTCGGGTGACGTCGCTCGTGGAAGTGCGCTGGAGTTCGCGGGTTGTTTTCACGTCTCGCCCGACATCACCGACGATATCACGGGCTGCCAGAAGCGCATCGGGGCCCAGCGCGTCGATCATCGCGCGCAGCTCGTGCCGACACCGTTTCACCGCGGTCGCCGCGTCGCCGTCATCGAGGACAAACCGGGCGTAGTCCTCGATGACGCGCAGGGCTTCGCGTGCACGATTGAGGTTGACGTCGATGATCCGCAGAACGTCCGTATCCACAGGCTGCGATCCCGCTGAATGATTGCCGTTGACGAGCCGGGCACGCTGTGAGCCCAGCCTATCTGAGTGTAGCCGGGAAACGCGATTCGAGCGAACGGGGCTCGCCGTTGGGCTGCTCAGTGGTTCAGGGCGACGCGGAGCAGATGTACCCCGCCGACGATGACGGGGAAGGCGCTCAGCACGATGGCCCAGCGGGCGAGCTTCAGCCCGACGCGGTGATTGCGGCGACCGACGATCTCACAGATGCACACGACGAGCACGACGAGGATGAACTTGTAGATCACGATCCCGGCGATGTCGTACGTGCGAATGACCCAGTTGGCGAGGGCGTTGAGTTCGATGCCGCTTACGCCGGCGACGATGATCCACGTGAAGAGGATGTCGAGAGAGGAGAAGAAGACGTACCACGTGTACGCTTCGGGGTAGAGCGCGGCGCGCCGCAGCAGCGTGCGCTGTTTCCCGCCGTCGTGGGGCAGCGGCGTCGGCAGTGTCTCAGATTTCGGCGGATCGGCGGTCACGACGATCTCCGGACAGCGAGGGGAACATCTTACCACGACGGGCCGGTTGCCGGGGCTGGATTCGCCGGTTGGAATGGGCGTGTCCAGCGCCGCGGGCTTGCGGTGCTGGATGGGATCGAGGAAAATCGCGAGTCAGGCGTTGTCCTGAGGGAGTGTCCGGACGCCTGGTGGGTCCCGCGGCCTTCAAAGCCGTTGAAGCGTTGTACCAACAGCGCTTGGTGGGTTCGATTCCCATCCACTCCCGTCGTGATGTGAACAAGATGTGCATGCCGTGATGTTATGACGACCCGGTGTGAGAGCCGATGCTTGAGTGTGTACCTGCGGGTATTGATGAACTGATCCCGGAGGAGCTGCGGGGCATTCCTGTGGCTCAGCAGGATATTCCGCGTATCGCGAAGGACCGTGGCCTGACGCGCCAGATCGAGGGTGCCTTGCCCCGGATTCCTACGCGCCATCGCATGTACCTCGGCGACGCGCGATCTGCGTCTTTTCTAGAGGACAATAGCCTGCACCTCGTGCTCACGTCGCCTCCCTACTGGACGCTCAAGGAATATCGCGACACAGAAGGTCAATTGGGGCATATCGCCGACTACGCCTCGTTTCTTCGCCAACTCGATAGAGTCTGGCGACGCTGCTATAAGGCGCTCGTGCCTGGTGGCCGTCTGGTTTGTGTAGTTGGCGATGTTTGTGTCGCACGCCGCAAGAATAATGGTCGACACTTGGTTGTACCGCTTCACGCATCCATCCAGGAGCATTGCCGTCGTATCGGGTTTGACAATCTTGCTCCGATCATCTGGTACAAGATCGCAAACGCGGTCTATGAGGTCGACGGTGGCGGGGGCTTTCTCGGCAAGCCGTATGAGCCGAATGCGGTGATCAAGAACGACATCGAGTTCATTTTGATGGAGAGGAAGCCGGGGGCGTATCGAAAGCCAGCCGGGCCCACGCGCATCATGAGCATCATCCCGGAAGATGCACATCGCGAGTGGTTCCAGCAGGTCTGGACAGGGCTCTCCGGAGCTTCCACACGCAGCCACCCTGCCCCCTATCCGGTCGAGTTGGCCGAGCGTCTTATCCGCATGTTCAGCTTCGTTGGCGACACGGTTGTCGATCCGTTCAGCGGAACCGGCACGACCAACGTCGCCGCGGCTCGGTGTGGCCGCAACAGCATCGGAATCGAGCTGGATCCGGTATACTTCAAAGGGGCTCTGCGACGGTTGGGGCACGAGGCGGGGCGGCTCTTCGGAGGTCCCTACATCGAGGAGATCAGCAAGTGAACGACGACCTGCGTCGCAGCGCCGCGCAGGCCGTTGCGCGGTTTTGGCGCACGCGAGATAGACAGAAGCGGCAGCAGGGACGCACAGCGGGACGCCGAGACCACGGTGGGCGCAGCGCCGTGACCGGTGGCAAGCAACTCGACGGGTTCATTCGTCTGGTGCGCACACTGCTCGAAGATGCGGGGTTGCCGGATGCGGCGATTCACGAGAAGCAGGTAACGCTCCCGGGGTACTTCCGCCCGACCAAGGAGTGGGACTTGCTCGTCGTTGCAGATGGAAATCTCATTGCTACACTCGAGTTCAAGTCGCAAGTTGGGCCGTCATTCGGCAACAACTTCAACAACAGGACGGAGGAGGCAATTGGGTCGGCCACTGATTTGTGGACCGCTCATCGCGAAGGGGCTTTCCAAGGGTCCATGCGGCCATGGCTTGGTTACTTCATCCTGCTGGAGGAAGCTGCGCGATCGACCAGACCCGTGGCAGTTAAGGAGCCACATTTCAAGGTGTTCTCGGAGTTCGCTAGCTCGTCCTATGCTCGACGATACGAAGTACTGTGCCAACGCCTCGTGCGGGAGCGGCTATATGACGCTGCCTGCTTGCTGCTCAGCCCAAGGGGTGAAGGCAAACGAGGTGTTTTCAGCGAGCCCAATCGCGAAGTATCGTTCGCGAGGTTTGCCGCGTCATTGGTTGGGCACGCGACCGGGTACGTGAAGCTACGCGGTGGGTAGCCTCCGCCGCTCGCTGCGCATGTACTGGAATCGCCAGACGTGTGCCGCATGACTCGTTCAAAACCGCCAGCCGGCGCGCTTGCGCAGCTCGCGCTGGTGATCCTTGCTCAGGCAGACCAGGTACATCATCTGTCCTGTGTTGGCGTTGGGCGTGACGAACTGCACGCCGGTGTTCTCCATGGCGCGGTTCACGCACTCAATTACCTCGACATCCAGCCAGTCGTCCTCGGTCTCCACGCGGGATTCGTGCCAGCTTCCGGCGTGACGGAAACGCAGCAACGCCGACTTCCCGTCCGGAGCCGATTCGGCCGAGAGTTCTTCGGGGGCAAATGCCCCGCCCGAGATGTGCGCCAACTCCCCCAGAAACTCGATGTACCCGTCGCCGTCCGTCCAGCGCTCGTCCTCGGTGTCCTTGAACCACACGCGCTGCTTGTCGATCCCGGCGACGAAGCAGGGGTAGTGCACGACGGCCGGCAGGTCGAATTCCTTGTTCAGCCGGGCGGCGATCCGCGTCAACCTCTGCTTCTCGGACAGGTCGTCGTAGTCTTTGAGAAACCCCAGCTCGCGCAGGATGCTCACCTGCTGCCCAAGCCACTCGCGGAAACGAGGATCACGCGAGCGGGCCCATTTGTACTTCCGCTCGATGTACCAGTCTCGCAGCGGCTCGATGATGAACATGTAGACGATGATGGGACCGATGACCAGGGCGATCAGTCCGAACACCGCACCGGCCACCCACGCGAGATAGTAGAAGACCCTGGCGGCGACGAGGAACCCCGGGTGGTACCAGAAGTACAGCGCGAGCCCGACAGCCGCCGCAACGAGCACGACGACAATCACAACCCCAGTCTCCGGGTCCTCTGGCTGCCATCTCTTCCATCTCGACGACATGCCGATGCGCCTCCCCGGCTGTGGCTCAATCCTCTGGCACTAGTGTCCACACCTTCTTCAGCGGCAACTCCGCCCGTAGATCCTCTGAGAACCGGTCATAATGAGACAGCGCCGCGTTGAGCAGATTCCCAGCATCCCACAGCCGGATCTCGAAGTATGCCCGCCGGGCTTCGGCGATGACGGTCCGCTTGAACCCCCCCCAGGCCACAAGCAACCCTTGGTCTGCCCCGAAGTCCTTCATGACGCCTTTCAATTCGCGCAGGACCTTCACATCGAGTGGTGAGGTGCTCGATTTGACCTGCACACACAGGCGTGGCGGATCGAAGCCCAGCGGTCCCCGGCCAGCGATGATGTCCACGCCGCCATCCGGTCCCGGATCGCTCACGGCGGTGCGATAGTCCTGGGCCTCTAGTGCCGTTTCAGGCTGCACGGTTTCGCGCCTTGGGTAGCGGATGAACGGCCAGCGGGCGCTGGCGATTCCGCCACTGGAGATAGCTCATGATCGCGGCTTCCTGTTCGGCGTGACTGCGGTGGT
>Ga0272441_10010524_pt1 | contig 13970 bp, 9 predicted proteins | sample SSMProp6N_FD_193582 | JGI IMG/M metagenome (GOLD analysis project Ga0272441, IMG submission 193582) | Marine sediment archaeal communities from Little Sippewissett salt marsh, Falmouth, MA, United States - SSM-Prop-6N | ecosystem: Environmental > Aquatic > Marine > Wetlands > Sediment ... | reverse complement strand
TGATGCGATTCTCGCGTCGATCAATCGCATCGCGAACTCGACGGAATTGCAGGGCCGCAAGCTGCTTGGCGGAGACCTGGCGTATACGACGTCGACGGTCTCGGCCGACAACATCGCTCACCTGCAATTGAATTCGGCGCGGGTTCCGGAAGACGGGACGCGTACCGTGGCCATCGACGTGACTCAGGCGGCCTCGCTGGCCGTCGTGAGCTACACGGGCGGTGCCATCGGAGCCACGCCTGTCACGATCGAGATCGCGGGCAACCTCGGGACGGAGCGCATCACGCTGGCCTCCGCCGCGCTCACCGACGTCCGCGACGCCATCAACCAATCGACGGAACTCACGGGCGTGTCCGCCGTCGTGAGCGGCACGAACGTCGTGATGACGAGCACCGAGTACGGCTCATCGCAGTTTGTCAGTGTGGACGTGATGAGCGGCACCTTCACCATGGCCGGCGATGGCGAAGACTACGGCGGCGATGTACAGGTCACGCTCAACGGCCAGTCGGTCACGGGCGATGGGCTGGGCATCGGTATCCGCACAACAAGCCTCGATGCCGACATCACGCTGACGGCGGCGTTCGGCAGTGACGCCGCGGGGGGTACGACACAGTTTGGTGTAACCGGCGGCGGCGCGAAGTTCATGATCGCCCCCGACCTGGACCTGAACTCCCTGGCCACACTCGGCATCACGTCCGTGACGACGAGCTCCCTCGGCAGCGGTAACACCGGATACCTCTACACGCTCGCCAGTGGCGAATCGAACGCGATGGCGCAGAACAACTACTACACGTCGCAGCGCATCATTCGTTCGGCCTTATCACAGGTGGCCTCGCTACGTGCCCGGCTGGGTTCGTTCGAGAAAGACACGCTCGAAACGAATGCCAACGCGCTGCAGGTCCAGTATGAGAACCTGGCGGCCGCCGAGAGCGTGCTGCGTGACACGGACTTCGCCGAGGAAACCTCGAACCTGACGCGGTCGCAAATCCTCGTGCAGTCGGCGACCAACGTCCTGCGGCTGGCGAATGCTCAGCCGCAGCAAGTGCTGACCCTGCTGAGTTAGCACGGGCCACGACGCCTGACCCTGGACCTCCGAAATCGACGCACGCAGGCCCTGGCACCCGCCGGGGCCTGTCTCTTTATAGCAACGGTGCGAAGAGCCGCGCAGCACCCTCGCCGATTCTCCGCAGCGATCCACGCTGCCAGATCTCGCGCAGCGTGATTCGCCGCGCATCGGCACAGAAGGCGTCAATCGAGCGAGCGAGCCCCGCGGCGACGTGTTGATCGTAGATCAGCGCGGTGACCTCGAAGTTGAGGCGGAAGCTGCGGGCATCCATGTTCGCCGATCCGAGCATGCACCAGCGATCGTCGATCGTGACCAGCTTCGAGTGGAGCACACCGCCGTCGTACTCGTGGATTTCGACGCCGGCGTCGGAGAGCTCCTGGTAGAAGCTGCGGGCCGCCCAGAGGGACAGGTTAGAGTCGCTCCGCGTCGGGAGCACGAGGCGAACCTGAACGCCCCGGCAACAGGCGTACGTTAACGCCATGCGCGTCGCCGGGTCGGGCACGAAATACGGCGTGGCGATCCGGATGGAGGAGCGGGCCAGTGCCACGGCCGCGAAGAGGATGTGCGCGAGGGTGCTGAGCCTCTGGTCAGGACCGGTGGGCAGGATCTGGACGAACGACTGGCCCGGGCGCTCGGGAACGGTGAAGTAGGTCTTCACGTCGAGCTGCTGCCGCGTGGCGAAGTACCAATCCTCGGCGAAGGTCTGCTGGATGCAGAAGGCTGCCGGGCCAACCACGCGCATGTGCGTGTCGTACCACGGGCTCAGCCGCTGCAGTCGGCCACGATACTCATCGCCGATGTTCTGGCTGCCGATGAAGGCGGTCTGGCCGTCGAAGACGGCGATCTTCCGGTGGTTCCGGAGGTGGAGGCTCCAGCGCTTGCGAAGAGGTGATGGCCAGAGCGGCATGAAGAACGCCACGCCGACACCCGCCTCGACCAGCGGGTGCAGGAACTCTCGGTCAAGGCGCCAACAGCCAACAGCGTCGAGCAGCAGGCGACATTGCACGCCCCGCCGCGCGGCTTCCACGATCAGCGACCGGAAGTTGCGTCCCGTGTCGTCGGGTTGCCAGATGTAGTATTCGAGGTGAATGTGGTGCTGCGCAGCCCGAATGGCATCCTCCAGGGCAGCGTAGGTGGCGTTAGCCTCCTCCAGAATGGCAACCTGGTTGCCGCCCGTGGCTGGCATCCCGACGAGACGGGATCCGAGTTGCTCGATGCCGGTGAAGTCTTCCGGCAGAGGATCTTCGGCCTCCCGGCCGGCTCTGTGCCGCTCGAGCTCGGACCACCGGCGGTACTGCGCCAGCAGGTGTGCCACGCGACGACGGCGGCGACTGACCTTCCGCCGCAAACGATCGGAGGCCACAAGCCAGTACAGCAGGATCCCGAGCCCCGGGAGCGTGAGGATCGCGAAGATCCAGGCGACCATGGCGGTCGGCTCCCGTCGCCGCCAGAGGACCCGAACAACAACGTAGAGCCCGACCAGGCAGTGCGCGAGAAGGGCGAGCAGCCAGAACCGCGACATGCTAACCAGTTTGCGTGGCAGGCACCCCCCTGTCAACGCGTCCGCGAAGGAGGGCGTTGGGCCATCAGCCGAAGTCGCTCGAGGCGTCCACAGCGGGCCCGGGCGGGTCGTACCCGAGCAACTCGTATAGCTCGAGCCGGGTTTGCATACGGTCGAGCCAAGCGTGCTGTGTGCCGCTCGTACGGAACTCGCGCAGTGCCTCGACGACGGCCTTCATCGCGATACGCTGGAGCGTGACGGGGAAGATGACGATGCGATACCCGAGCTCGGCGAACCGGTCGGCCGTGATGAGCGGCGTTCGCCCGAACTCGGTCATGTTGGCCAGGAGCGGCGCGGGCACATCACGGGCGAAGCGGGCGAACTCCTCCTCGCCTTGCAGCGCCTCCGGGAATACCGCATCGGCCCCGGCGCGCAGGTACGCCTGCGCGCGGGCCACGGCATCATCGTACGACGTCACGCCGCGTGCGTCCGTCCGAGCAATCAGCAGGAAGTCCGGGTCGCGGCGGGCCGCGGAGGCCACGGCGAGTTTGTCGCAGAACTCGGGGGCCGGCACGAGGGTCTTGCCGGCCAGATGGCCGCAGCGTTTGGGGAATTCCTGGTCCTCGAGGTGCACTCCACTGACGCCGGCGTGCTCGAGCTCCTGGATCGCGCGGGCCGCATTCTCCGGGGCGCCGAAACCGGTATCCGCATCGGCGATGATCGGGATCGAGGTGACGGCGGCAACCCGCGCGGCGTGCTCGGCGGCCTCGGTGAGGGTCGTCAGGCCCGTGTCGGGCTGGCCCAACACGCTGTTGGCCAGAGCGGCGCCGGACAAGTAGAGCGCCTTGAAGCCGGCTTGCTCGATGGCCCGCGCTGTCAGAGCGTTGAACGCACCGGGCACAACGATGGTGTGGTCGTGGAGGGCGGCACGCAGTCGAGCAGAACGCGACGTGGGCAAAGCTGTCATGGGCACTCATTCTCCCGCGTGGGGATGCGCTAGTCGCGGTCGGCGAGCTTGACGTAGTCGCGCGCCGTGGAGCCGGTGTACACCTGCCGCGGGCGGTAGATGCGTCCCGCGGGGTTCAGGTGAACCTCGCGCCAATTCGCGATCCACCCAGGCATGCGCCCGATCGCAAACAGGACGGGGAACATGTTCAGCGGTATCCCGGCTGCCCGCATGATGATGCCGCTGTAAAAATCGCAGTTGGGATAGAGTTTTCGCTCCATGAAGTATTCGTCGGCCAAAGCAACCGCCTCCAGCCGCTTGGCGATGTCCAGCAGCGGGTCATGCATCCCAAGGGTGGACAGGACCGCATCACACGACCGCTTGATGATCTTGGCGCGCGGGTCGAAGTTCTTGTAGACGCGGTGGCCAAAGCCCATCAGACGGATGCCCGCGCGCTTGTCCTTGACCTTGGCGACAAACGACTCAAGCGACTCCCCGCTCTCCTGGATCTGCGCGAGCATCTCGATAACGGCGGAGTTGGCACCGCCGTGCAGCGGGCCCCAAAGCGCACAGACGCCCGCTGCCAGGGAAGCGTACAGATTGGCTTGGCCGGAACCGACCATGCGCACGGTCGACGTGGAGCAGTTCTGCTCGTGATCCGCATGCAGGATGAAGATCTGGTCCAGTGCGCGGACGACGTCGGGATCGCGCGGGCAATCCTTGTTGGGCATGCAGAACATCATGTGCAGGAAATTCGCCGTGAACGACAGGTCGAAGCGCGGGTAGATCATGGGCAGCCCGCGTGACTTGCGATAACTCGCGGCGGCGATGGTTCGCGTCTTCGAGAGCAGTCGGGCAGCAGCTTCCTGGAAGTGTGCATCGTCCTCCGGGCGGACGAATTCGGTGTGGAAACAGCCGGCCGTGTTGATCATCGCCGAGAGAATCGCCATCGGAGGGGCGTCGGATGGAAAACCCTCGAAATGATGCTTCATGTTCTCATGGACGAACTGGTGCTCGGTGAGCAACTCCTTGAAGCCGGCGAGCTGCTTCGCAGTGGGCAGCTCCCCGAACATGAGCAGGTAGGACGTCTCAACGAAAGTCGAATACTCGGCAAGCTGCTCGATCGGGTAGCCACGATAGCGCAGGACCCCCTTCTCGCCATCGATGAACGTGATGCCGCCGGAACAGGAGCCGGTGTTCGCGAAGCCCTCATCGAGGGTGATCAGCCCGGATTGGGCACGCAGCTTCGAGACATCCACGGCACGCTCGTTCTCCGTGCCGGTCACGACCGGCAGTTCGTAGGTCTTACCGTCGTACGTTAGCGTGGCTGTATCGCTCATGGGGTCACCTCCGGCTCCGGCATCAACTTGATGATAGGCCAACACACGGTAGTTTCCTCACCTGGGTTCCTGGAGCATCTCAAACTCAACCAGCGGCGAGACTTCCGTAAGCCGGTCGAGAGACATGGCCCGATCGATCACGTCGTCGGCGACGGCATCGCTGACCACACCGACCGCTTGGCGGCGGAACTTGGCTATGACCTCTTCGTCCGTCATCGGGTTGCCGGCGTGACCGCGCGGGCAGGCGACCTTCTTCGTCAGTTGGCGGCCATCCCGCATGCGAACGATGAGCTTGTTGGGAATCCCCTCGGGATAGCCCGTGTTGCACTCGTCCGTCTCGACGATCTTGATCCTGTCGAGCAGGTGGAGCACGGCGTCATCGCGGATCCGCTCGTCGGTAAACGAGTCCCGGGTCACGTCGCCGTCCTGCAACGCGACCGCGACACAATAGGGCATGCTGTGGTCCGCCGTCTCGCGGCTCGTGGGCCGCCACTTCTCGGGCTCGCTGCCGATGATGCTGACGGCCGCCTCGAAGCTCTCGATCAGGATGCTCTCGATCTGTGCCGCGTCGCCGATCTCGTGGCGTAGCTGCAAAGCGGCGTCGATCGCCGACTGGGAGTGGTACTCGGCGGGCCAGTACTTGATGTAGGTCTTGCGGATCATCCAGTCGTCCGGGCCGCTGGACCACCGCAGGTCGAAGGGGCCGGTGATCATGTTGAACAGCCCACGGGCCCCCTCGAAGACCTCGTCGGGGCCGGTCAAACCGTGACGGGCAAGAGTGGCGGCGAACAAGCCGTTTCGGGCAGCGTTGGAGAACGCGCAGGCTTTCCAGTCAGAGATCTGCCCGGTGCGCGTCTGCCGTGTGGCGAAGTTGCACACGCCGGCCAAGCCCAGCGCGTGCACCGTCTGCTCGGTGGACAAACCATAGAGATTGGCGGCCAGAAGCGCGGTCGACAGCGCGCCGTAGGTAACGTGGTCCCACCCGCGGGCGCGGAGCGATGCGGCATCACACAGCCGGCATTGCAACTCGTAGCCGATGGCACAGGCGGTGATGACGGCACAGCCGTCGGCGCCGCAAGCCTGCCCGGCAGCCAGGGCCGCCGGGATATTGTCGCTCGGGTGGGCGGGCTCCTTGCTCAGGTAGGTGTCATTGAAATCGAGATAACGGACGAGTGCCCCGTTGCTGAACGCCGCGAGATCCGGCGTCGTGCGGCATCGCGAGCCGAAGAGACTCGCCCCGTCCGGCACGCACACGGTCTGGGCGATCGCACGGGTCACGCGTGCCGGCCGGCTGTTCCAGGCGCCCAGCGCGCAGCCGAGCGCATCCAGCACCCGCCGCTTGACCTCGTGCACGACATCTGGCGAAAGGTCTGCAAAACGGGTGTTCTGTGCACGCTCCGCGATGGTTTGAGCGACTGTCGCCATATCCTTGATCCCCGAATCGGGCCCGGCGAATTGTGGCCGAAACGCGGCCCCCCTGCAACGGCTGGTAATCGAACGGAGTGTCCGTACTCGAAAGCATGCTCCGTACCGGCCCGGACGGGCTACAATAGTGCCATGGCCAAGAAGAGGACGACCCGGAAGGCGCGCGTCGGATTTCGGCAAAACCGGCAGGTCCGGCGCCGAAGCGACGAATGGACGCGCCAGTACCGCGCGGAAGAGGAGCAGCTCGAGGACACCGAGCTGTCCGAGTCGGTCCGCGCGAAGGGTGCCCTCTCGCGGAAGCGAACGATCCTCGTGGATGAGAATGACGCCCCGATCGTCGACGAATTGCACTGGCGGCGCGGGCGGGTCACCAAGGTCCATGGGCGCGTCTGCTTCGTGAATGATGATGAACATCGTGCGTGGGAGTGCACGGTGCGCCGTGTGCTCCGGACGCTTCTGATCGAGAGCCGAGCTCCGGTCGCGGTGGGCGATCGGGTCTGGTTCTCGATGCACCCCGAGTTGTCGGATGGTCACCCGGTCGGCGTGATCGAACGCGTCGAGGAGCGCATAACGCGGCTATCCCGGAGGGATCGCCGCAAGCGTGAGCACACGATCGTGGCAAACGCCAACCAGTTGCTGGCGGTTGTGAGCATTGCGCAGCCGCGGCTTCGTCCACACCTGGTCGACCGCTACATCGTGGCCGCGCTGAAGGGCGAGCTTCACCCCGTGCTGTGCTTCAACAAGATCGATCTGCTGCGCGAAGACCTAGTCACAGAGGACGACGACGACCGGCAGACCGGGCTGCGTGTTCAAGATGTCATCGCCGAGTTTCGCGATCTCGGCTATGAATGTCTGCCCACGAGCGCGGTGACCGGCGAGGGGATCGACGAGCTCCAGGCTGTGCTGAAGGACCGGGTCACGGTGCTGGCTGGCCAGAGCGGGGTGGGCAAGAGTTCGCTGATCAACCTTGTGCAGCCGGGGCTCAACCTGGTGACGCGCGATGTGAGCGAGGAGAACGAGAAGGGTCGCCACACAACCACGCTGGCGGAGCTGCTGCCGCTGGATTCGGGCGGGTACGTCGTGGACACGCCGGGCATCCGCGCGTTTGACTTGTGGTCGGTCGAGCCGGGCGAGCTGGAGGCGTATTTCGTCGAGTTTGTCCCGCACATTCCGAATTGCCACTTCGGCGACTGCTCCCACCGGAGAGAGGACGGTTGCGCCGTGATCGCGGCCGTGGAGAAGGGCGAGATCACCGAGCGGCGCTACTACAGCTACCTGAAGATGTTCGACGAGGTCTGACGCGGGCCGCGGCCGGCGGTACTCGCGAGCGACATCGCCCCCCCCCTACCACATCGAGCGGCTGTTACTGACAGGCGCCGGTCAAACACGCCACGAACGGGTTGATATCGTCAAAATCGACGACGCCGTTGCCGTCGATGTCGTTCGCGCACAGATAATCGCAGGTTGGGGCACCGCCCAACGCGGCCGCCCAGGCGTCTTCGCTCGTAAGAGCTGCGACGAAGGGGTTGATGTCATCGAAGTCGACATCGCCGTCGCAATCAGAGTCGCCGCGCACGAACGCCTCGCAAGGATCGATCTCGGCCGAGACACGAAAAGCGAACTGGTACCCCGTCAGGCCGTCGGAACTCTTGTACACGGGCAATGTGAGCAAGAAGGAACCGGTGCGCGGGAGATCCCACACCGTGCCGACCGCGGGCGCGCCCGTGATGCCATCGGGGACATACAGAAGCTCGAGTTTGAGCCGCCGGTTGGCCGGCAACGGTGTTGTCGTGTCAGGCTCCCACGAGAAATCCATCTGGGCAGAGGTGAAACCGGGGTCCGCCCAGAGAAGTATGGGCGCCCACGTTTTCTCCTCGTCGGGAGTGGGGATCGCGCGTGCATCAACGATGTAGAAGCCGGTGTAGCCCTGCCATCCGCTGACATCGCGCTCGTGATACACGCCCGCGTACCCCGACGCGACCCCGGTCGGCATCATGAGATCATAATTCGGATCCCAACCATCGGTGGCGTCTGACCAGACGCCGAGCCAGCCCCCCCCTCAGCAGCTTTGCCCGAAGGCAAAGAAGTAGCCGAAGCCGGAGGCTGCCAGAGCATGAGCGGGAAGCGCGGCGAACAACACGGCCAAGACCAATGGTCGGTAGCGAGTCTTCATTCCTCTCCCTCACCGGCAAACTGCCTGAGACCCCCAGACGACACAGCAACCATATAGATCGTACCGAAACGCCGACTTCGGGGACAAGCGCACCAGTCCCGCGGGAGTCGCGAGTTGATGATGACAAGACATTCTCAGCTTGAACGCAGGCTTAGTCGCGCCTCGCCGCCCAGCGAGTGGCGTTGTAGAGAATCCGCCGAACATCGGGGTTGAAGTACGTCGGGACGGATTCGTGTCCCGGTCGGAAATAGAAGACACGTCCGATACCTTCGCCCTGCCCCACACCCTGCCCCGGTCCGGATTCGAAGTTTGGATCGATTCCCTTGCCGACAGTCCACGCAAGACCGGAGGGGAAATATTCGCCGCCGGCGGGGAAATACGACTGGAGCACGGTCACCTGCGGGGCGGGGACGTCGAAGGGCGCGCCGTACATCTCCTCCTTGAGCAGCGTGAAATCAGACACACCCTGCACGATCGGATGATCCGGGGCACAGATGCGAATCTGCTCCGGCTGATCATCCTCGCGCCAACCACCCTTGAGGTGCCCGGTGCACCCGAGGACCTTCTTCAGCGTCTTGGAGTAGTGGGCCGAGTGCAGACCGATGAACCCGAGGCCGTGCTCGTGGACGCGCGCGGCGACGCGATCCGCCGTTTCGTCCGTGACTTCGCGGTGACGGGCATGGGCCCACCAGAACAGAACGTCGGCCTCGGCCAGGGCTGCGGCGGAGACGCCCTGGTCAGGTTCATCGAGGTGGGCGACGCGAACGTCAACCTTGTCGCCGCCCAACTCCCGCAGGCCATCGGCCACGGCGCCGCGAATGCAGTCGGGGTAGACCTCGCGGGGCGCATGCGAGGGGTTCTCATCCCACACCAGTACATGAATCGGGGAATCGCTCATGGTTTTACTCCAACGACGTCATCGAGGCTGACAGGCAACCACAACGCGCGGTCACACGATCGCCGGCAACGCGCCGCCTGTCATCTCGGTGCCTCAGGCATTGTCCGACACGAGTTCGTGCCATGTCAAATTCGCATCCTGCACACCTTCGTCCATGGGCAGCGACCGGCGGTCAGCCTCGCCATCGTAGGCGGCGACGAGGCGGAACGGCGAGCGCTCGATAAAGGCGGACCACTGCTCCCAGTTCCATTTGCGGAGGACGTGGCGGTCGGCGAAAACATCGCCCACGTTCAATCTCGTGAAGTCGTCGGCGCACCACGAATCGTCGGGCAGCTTCCAGGCAAACGGGGCGGCTGTCTCCGTCCCGCCGGCCGACCGTGCCGCGCTGGCGCACACCTCGAAGCGGCATTCCTCCACCTGGAGGCCGGTAGTCGCGTCGAAACGCAGCGCGCTCCACGTCGTGCGCAGGCATTTGTCGCGCCATTCCACGTCCCACTGGTTGCAGTCATCCCGCGCGTACTCGACGGTGACGCGCGTATCCATGAGATCGAGCTGCACGAGGTACGCGGCTTTGGGTTTCAGGTGCCGCGCGACGGCCGCCAGGTGGTCGCGCAAGGCGTCGGGGTCCAACAGGTAACCCAAAGAGTTGATCGGGCAAACGGCACCGTCGAAGACCTCGCCCAGGCTGGACGATTGCATATCACCCTGGCAGATTCGCGGCTCCGGCAAGCCCTGTGCGGCCATGCGTTGCCGGGCCCGCTGAATCATCGCTGTCGACCGCTCGATGCCCACGATGCCGACGCCGCGCTCCGCGAAGGCCGGGAACATCCGGCCCGAGCCACAAGCGGGCTCGAGCAGACGGCGGGCGCCCTCGCCCAGCCGCGTGATGAGCCAGTCCACCTCCTCACGAACATCCCACGAGAAGGCGATGTCGTACAGCGGCGCGAGGGCGTCGTAGGTTGGCTGGTTAGCCGACACACACACTCCTCAGGACGTGCTGTTCGGCACAATCCGTAGCGTCACGATCTCCTTGGGAGCAGCCTGGACAGTCACCGCATCGCGACGCAGGGTCAGTTGATCCTGTGGTTGCTCGAGCATATCCGCCGTATGAGCCGACTTCGGCCGCGTCATGAACGCGAGCCGCTGCCGAGTTGTCTCGTCGGTCGGATTGAAGAGCCGGATGATGATCGCCTGACCGTCTTCCGATCGCTTGCAGGCACTGATGACGAGCGGGCCTCGGTCGAGTGTGAACCACGAGCCGGTCGCCGGCAGCGACGGCTTGCCACGCAGCAGCTTCTGCCGCTTGAGATCCGTGCTGATACACTCGACGCCGGCGGCCAGGCGCTGCCCAAGTTGGAAGAGCTCGGTGGTGGGCAGTGGGCCGCGATGCGGGTAGAGCCAGTAGTCGTGGGTGGTCGTGCCGAGCATCTGGCCTTCCGGCTCGCCCATGGTGGCCACCGTGCGGGCGAAGCCGCGGAACAGCGTCAGGGCGATCGGGCGTTCCGACAGGTCACGGACCGCGGCCTCGGGCTGCCCGCAGGAGATGACGGCCAAACCGTGTTTGCCATCATTGACCGCGATGAAGCTGTGCTGCGGCTTGGTCTCCACCTCCTGCTCATACAGCTCGTGCGAATCGGCCCGCAGCGTGACGCTGCGCTCGATCACATCGAACGGGCTGTCGGCGAACCAGGTGTCCACGTCGAGGTCGGTCGGGAAGAGCACGCGCAGCCGGTGATCGCGGGCCGTATTGTCCACTTCGGTGTGGACCTCGAGCAAGGGCGAACCGGCCCGCAGCGTGATCCAACTGGTGATCGCGAGCGGAACGAGCTCGTCGCTACGGCGCATGATGCGCGGATCGTGCATGAAGCAGGCCGGGACGTTCATGACGGTGCGGACGCGGAACGTCGTCAGCGCAAACCCGTCATGGACCAGCGCGATGTCGGCGGCGGCCCCGCTGCTGCTGAGGATCTCGTCGTTGACGGCGGTGCCGTGGTACCACCCGTCGCCGATGTCGGCCCGCTCCTCGAAGGTCAGTGCGTTGCGGTAGGTCTGTCCGCCCTTGCGATCGGTAACGTCGACGGTTCCGTTCGGGTTGATGCAGACATGCAGGAGATCGTTCTGCATCGTGTGGTCATCGACGAGCTGCGATCCAACCGAGCGAGTGCGATCGCGGGTCGGCTTGCACACGAGCGTCGTCCAGCCCTGCGGCGGGATGTTCAGCCGGGTAGCGACACGAACCTGCTCCTGCGCGCTGCCCGTGTAGTCGGCCAGGCGGTCGTACGCCTTGACCGCCACGCGCTTCGTGACGTCCATGCGCTGGTAAGGGATCTCGTTGTCGTCGACGTCGTAGAGCCGGAAACCGACGATGGGCTCGTACCCGAACCACTCCTGGAAGCGATTCTCCGTGTCCACCGGGAAATGCAGCGGCAGATCGACGACGCCATCGAGCGGCACGGCGTTGGGATTGAACACCGTGACGACGAAATCCTCTTTGCCCTCGAGCTTGGGCAGAGGTGTGCGATCGGCAATCGCTCGCAGGCTCATCTGGCATGCGCGATCGGCGATCAGGCCGCATTGATCGAAGCGGTGCACCATGTCGCGGTGCACCTGGTCAATGCTGCAGCCACAGATGCTGTCGTGAGGGTGGTTCCGCAGAAGGTACTGCCAGGCGAGGTTGAGGAAGCCGGCGGGGAAATCAGCACCGACCAAGCTCGCAAACGCGCCGAACGGCTCGGCCCAATGCAACAGCCTGCTCTCACAGCGCGCATTGGCCTGCTTGAGGTAGATCCGGCTCGACAAAACACCAGGGATAAGCTCACCACCCGAAACCCCAGGCTCACGCAACTCGCCGCGCACACGCTGTAGCTTGAGCTTCTGCGCGCGGACCGCCTCGAAGAAGTCCGGCAGGGTGCTGTGAACCACGTTGATTCGCGACGCGCGGGCCTTGGCGAGCAACTTGCTCGTCGCGGGCTCCGGCGGAATGTGATCGATGCCATCAAAGAACAGCAAGGCTTTGCCCGGCGTGCGTGAGGACTCGATCTTCAGTATGTTCCGCAGCCCGTCGACAGCCCGGTTGAGGTTGAGCTTGCCGGACGGCGTCCGCGCCGGCTTGCGCACCTCGAACTGGTACTGACCGTAGCCGCGATCTTCGAAGGCGTACGTGAGCACCTCACTCCCGTCGGCCCCCTGCCAGCGGAACAACCCCTTGACGTCAGGGTAGTTCGTGCCGCGCCAGAGAACGGCGGAGTCGATGCCGAAGCCGCGGAAGATCTGCGGCAACTGCGAGTTGTGGCCGAAGATGTCGCAGATGAAGCCCACCTTCATGGGTGGTCCGAACGGTTCGACGACCTGGTGACCGCGGAGCAGGTTGCGCACGAGCGATTCGCCGCAGGGCAGAAACTCGTCGGGCATGACATACCACGGCCCCGATTGGATGCGCCCCGCATCGACCAGCGCCTGGAAGCGCTCGCGGCGCTCGGGCCGGATGGCGAAGTAGTCCTCCAAGACAACCGCCTGCCCATCGAGCTGGTACGTGCGATAGTCCGGATCGCGTTCCAACAACTCGATGGCGGCGTCGATCACATCCACCAAGCGGAAGCGATAGTGCTGAAACGATTCATACCACTCGCGATCCCAGTGCGTGCTGGCAACGTAATGAGCGGTGAGCGCTGTGCGAGGCGATGGTCGGCGGGCCGACTTACTCATGGCATTCTCCACTGGGACAATCCGGGGCGCTGCAAATTCGGCCACGTATTAGAGGTGAACCAATCACTCGCCACAAGTCCCCCAGGGGGGCCCGCGGGGGCCGGCGGCAATCGCCGACAAACCGGTCAGCCCGGTCGGATTCAAGGGGAACCGAGCCGAGACGATCGCAGCCCGGCTACCGACGGCGGACGTAGCGAGGCTGGGTGCGCGTTGCGTTTCGGCAGCACGTGCGGAGCGAGGTCCGAAAAAGACACATCCCACGGTCCCCAAGACGGGGGAGTACGAGCGTCCATGTTGACTCCTAATGGTGTTGCCACAACGCAACGATAATCACTGACAGCAACACACACCGGGAACGGACGGTCGCAACGCCGTTCTTGCCTGAGCCGAAGGGACACGTGGGATACGTTATCGAGGGAGAGGACCCCCGCAAGGAGGAGTTGAATGCGAGAGGGAGGAAGTCCGGGTGTGCACCGTATCCTGGCGTCGCTGGTCTCCGGATCGGCACCTGCGGCGTTCACGCTGTTTTCCGGAACCACAGCGCTCGCGCTGACACAGAGCGGCGCACCGTGGGCACGCTGGGGCATCGTGTTGCTGACAGCCACCCTCGGCGCTGCGTGTGGTCTCGTCGCGTGCTCACTCCAGCGCGTCCGGCGCGAGCACAAGCACCTGACTCGCGAGGTGCGTAGCCATGCCACGTTGATTGATCTGAGCAACCAGCAACTCGAAGTCGACCGAGCGCAGTGTGAAACGCAACAGGACGCTTTGGAGCGGGCGAATCGCGAGTTGCGGGCCACACTGAGCCAGCTTCGAAGGGCGGCCAGCGAAGCACAGAGCGCCAACAGAACTAAGAGCGCGTTTCTGGCCAGCGTGAGTCACGAGATCCGCACGCCACTGACATCCATCCTCGGGTATG
>Ga0272441_10010522_pt1 | contig 13970 bp, 9 predicted proteins | sample SSMProp6N_FD_193582 | JGI IMG/M metagenome (GOLD analysis project Ga0272441, IMG submission 193582) | Marine sediment archaeal communities from Little Sippewissett salt marsh, Falmouth, MA, United States - SSM-Prop-6N | ecosystem: Environmental > Aquatic > Marine > Wetlands > Sediment ... | reverse complement strand
TATACCGGTACTCTCTGGACGACTTAACAATACTGCGTTACGCTAATTAAGAAAACACAATGAGGTGCAGGAATTGACAGACATAAAGACCATACTTCAGGGAATCATGGGACAGACTGACACTGAATCCAGCCACGAGGGCAAGGCCAAAGCCTTCGCATGGGCACGCGTGTCGACAGAGGAACAGGCGAAGCGTGGCCTCTCTATACCGCAGCAGCTTAAAGAGATCCACGAGTATGCAAGTCAGCGGGGTATAGAAATCGTTGAAGAGTTTGAGGAAGCTGCAAGTGCATTCAACAGGAGAGGCAAGCGTCCTGAGTTTGACCATATGATAGAGAAAGCAAAGAAGGCCCCTGAAATTAGTGCGATTATTGTCCATGATATGTCCCGGTTCTCAAGGGACAGCGTTCTGGGCCGCGGATTATTCAGGGATCTAAGAGAATCGGGGATTAATGTGCTCTCGGTCAATGACCCGGATTTTGATCCTGATACTGAAGCCGGGGTGTATACAGAAGCTTTCACGTTCGCAAAGAACGAAGCTTACAGCCGGACTCTCTCAATGCATGTCAAGAAGGGTTGCAGGGCAAATATCCGGACTCGCGATCCAGAGACTGGTTGGTGCTATAAAAACGGTGGAATGCCGATGTGGGGGTATAAACTCGAACACGTTCAAACAGGCGTTGGGAAAGGTGGCATGCCGGTTTACAAGGGCATCTGGCTTCTGGATGACACCATTGTTTCCGGGAAACCACTTCATGAATGGGTGCGCCATTGCCTTGTTGAGCTTGCGAGTAAAGGTGCATCAATTGTTCAACTCAGAGACTTCTGCAATGAAAATGGGATTCCATGTCGACGTGACAAAATATGGAACTCAACCAGCTGGAAGGACCTGCTATACGATTTCAATCTACTCAAGTTCGCGGGTTATGGTATCTGGAATGTACGTGGTCCTGGGACGCGACGTAAACCCATTAGTGAGTGGGAAATTGTAGAAAACGCCCATCCTGCGATAATAACGAACGATGAAGCTCTCAGAATAATCAAAGTCAGGCAGGAGTTACGAAACAAGTACGGTGGACCTCCAAAAGGAAGAGCAAGAAAGTCTAATTATCTCCTGACAGGTGGGATTGCCGTTTGTAACAGGTGTGGAAAAAACCTTGTTGGCCACAAAGATTACTATGTCTGTGGAAGTGAACCATACCGCGGAGGGAAAGGTTGCGGACCGGGTGTTTATGTCCCCCAAATGCTACTCGATGGACAGGTAATCGAAGATATTCAGGGCATACTCGCGAAGCTTGCGGATCCTGAAGGCTTTACACGCAAGGTAAATGACGAACTCAGGCTGCTTTGGGAGCGGCATTCTGGGTATGATCCGGATGCTTCAAGGCATATCAGTGAAATTGATCGTAAAATCGCTCATCTGAGGAAGCTTCTTGAGGACGGCCTTGACGATGTCGAGTATGTTAATTCACGGCTTCTAGAACTGCGCACGGAACGGGAAGGGCTTTCAGAGTCCCTGACAAAACCCGGTCAACCACTTCAGGTGGATGTGCATAAGGCGCTTGAATGGCGAAATGACCTGCCGAGAGTCTTGGATCAGGCTAAACCCGAGCAGAAGAAAGAGTACATACAACCCTGGGTAGATAGGATAACCTTGTTCCCGGACAATCGAGAACTTGAGATACACTACAGAGTTCCCGCTGAAATGACAAATCAACCTGTCATGAATAAGGGTGACACGGTATCTCCTTTGCCGGGGTTTTATTTATCATGAATGTATCCCGGCAAAGGAGATGCCGGGCTACGAGACTGTCCAAGTCCGACTCATGCGCGAGCAGTACCATGCATGGCCTATGCATGGGCTGTAGCATCGACGGTCCGTCGATGCGCTCTTATTTCCACCTACGAAAAAACCACACCATCTACGGTGTGGTTGCTGGTCTTCAGTTTAATTTCCCCCGCCTTCAGCCAATACCGCCTGCCTTAAGCTTTATACACCCGCGATCTACGGGTAGTTCCTGAACATACTCACGTTGACCATCGTTCCATTGCGATGAAGCACGTGCACCTCGTACGGGTCCTCGACCGCGTCGAGCGAGCACGGAACGCCCGCGTATTCCTCCGACAGCCATACCGTCTGCGCCTTCTGGTCCTCGGCCTGCGTCTGGTCGAAATCGAACACCCACACGCGCCACGTGTTGGCCGAAGCGCCCTCGCACAGCGCGGCCACATGGTTGCGCGTAGTGCCGAGGTCTCTCGTCTGGACAACCTCGAGATCGACGATATCCGTAATCTCGACGGGCCAGTTCGGAATCGTCACTGTCCCGATCGCCGTGTACCCGGAGAACTCGTCCTGCGCGAAATCGCACTCCACCACCTCGATCTCGTCCATCGAATCGAGGATGTAGCATCGCGCCTTACCGGTCCAGTCGTCAACCGCGAGCCTGTGATCGTACGGCTGGCCGATATCGACGTAGCCCGGACCGGTGCCCTGTGGCGTCACGTTGTCCGGTCGCTGCCACCTGCAGTCATTCAAATCGGGCTGGTAAAGAGGCTTCCACCGTAAAATTATGTATCTCTGGGGATTCGGCGACGGATTCGTGCCCGACATCCCGGTCGTGTCGTATATGAACACGCTGTACATGAAGTCATTCGTCGACTGGACACCATTCGACGGGTCGGTCGCCCAGTAGCGCGGGTAATCGTCCGCCGAGAAGAACACGGTGCTCCATGCCGCCGCGGGGGCGTTCCCGAGGTAGTCGTGCGTCACCCAGTTGAAATAAGAGTAAAGCGGATCGGTCTCGCCGTCCGGAAATTCGTTGTTGATACTCGTCGTTGTAAAGAACAGCCTGTTACTCATGTCGCAGACCGATATCCCCGCGATGTCGTCCCACAGCCCGGTGTCGGATAACGGGTCGAGCGGAAGATGATAGTGTTCCGGAAGCGACCACGTGTCGTAGTCGTTCGTCCAGACTGTCACGCTGTCGGGCATATGTCCGCCCTCGTTGTTCGGATCGGGATTCTCCTGGTCGATCATCGCGACATGCACGTTGTTCTGGAATTTATAGACCGCGAGGTCCGGATTGTTTTCACCCTGGTCCGGCTGCTCGGGGTACAGGAGCTTCGTGTACCTGTAATTCCACCCGGAATAGACATCCGCGTCAAGCACCGGAACGCTCTTTACGAAAAACGCCTGGGTGGGATCATCGCTTAGGAAATTCGTCAGGTCCTGCTGGTATTTTCCCTCGGAGCATGTCGCCGCCACGACCACGTCCAGTTCCTCGTATTTGTCGGGTGAGAAACCGGCGATGATCGCCTCGTAGGTAGACATGTGCCCGCCGGTGCCGCTTCCGTCCACAACCGTCGCATTCAGCGCACCTGTTCCAAGCGCCGGAATCTCGACCAGGACCTCCGTTATCTCCATCGGTACGGTCGAGTACGGGTCCATCGCCTGCCAGTCGTAAACATTAATGTTCAGATGGACATCGCCGGACGTCCCGCTGAGCTGCGTCGCGCTGAAAGTGTTCATGCTCTCCGTGACGTTAATCCTGTATGGTTCCGGGCAGTTCGCGGTGAGCGGGAAATCATCCGGAACAATCGGATCGGGTCCGCCCGGTTCGAATCCCGGTATCAGTCCCCAGCACGCGTCCACCGCGTAATTGAAAACGAGGAAATTCCCCGCCTCCGATCCGAAATCGATTAGGTACCTTCGCGTGTTCGTGCTTCCCGCCCTGAAAACTCCACGATCGACCGAATCGAGATCGTTCATCGAGTCGAGTGGTTCGAGGCTGTCCGCGAAGTACTTGTATCCCGCGAGGTTGATCGGGTACATCCCGACAGCGTTCGGGGTCCCGTAAAGTCCGTCGTTGTAACCGAGCACACCGTGCATGTGGAATTCGGACGGGTTCCACCACCTCGTGTATCCATCGGCGTTGACAAGCCTCGGTTCGCCCGGATTCGTCATCCGCACGTTGCTGACATCAAGCTCGTACGAGCCGCCACGTGTGAAGAGAATTCCCCTCACATCGAATCCCGCGACCTGCGGGGCGTTCGGTATCGGGTGCGTGAGCGACACATCGATCGATACTTTCCTTGAGGTTGGATCCACAAGGAGGTTACCGAATGTAATCGACGATTTCGGGGTGCCTTCCTTAAGAAGGGGTATCACGTTGAAATGAAGATCGGCGGTACGCATCGGGACCGCGATAAGCTCTTCATTCTCCAGGTCGATCGTCACCTCCCACATTCCCCACATGGATCGTGCGAAATCGTGCTCAGCCTGGGCGCGTATCGAAAACTCCGGTGTCTCGGATGGGGTCACCGGCGTATCTGACGAACAACCAACCAGGATGACCAGGGCGGATACGAGCACCAGGAGGAAGGGAATCCGGTGCCGATGCATAGGACGGCCTCCATATAATATGGTATAGAATTTTATACATACAGTATACGGTAGATCGCATTTACGGTCAACGCCCAGACGCATGTGAAATAATGTTTACCGCCCCGAAACGTGACTTTTCACCGTCTCACGCGTTACACTCCCCGAAATGTACCGCGCGATTCCATGGCTGGTCCTCCTGTTCGTCACCCTGATGGCCGGTGGGACCTATGTCATGATCCGCTACATGGTCGGACTTGTCTCGCCCGTCGTCCTTTTCGGCCTTCGTTTCGTTCCCGCGGCGGCTTTCTCACTTATCCTCCTCCTGATCTTCTATCGCAAAACCGCACTGAAAATCTTCCTGAGGGACTGGAAGTACTTTCTCATAAGGGAATTCGTCGCGGTTGTCGGATTTCACCTGACCCTGATCTACGCGACAAGTGTCCTCCCGGCAGGAATCGCCGCGATAATAGTCGCCATATGGCCCATCATCGTTATTTTCATCGCCGCGCTTGTTCTCGGAGAGGCCGTAACAGCTAAGAAAGTGGTCGGCGCATGCCTTGCGTTCCTCGGTGCCGCACTTGTGATAATACTGAGGGCACAGGCCGAGGCGGAGATGGCCGGCATCACCATCCACGACTGGATAAAATTCTCCCTGATCCTCCTTATTGCCCCCTTCTGCGCAGCAACAGTTACCGTTATCACACGTCTCTACCTCAACCGCGGCGAAGGCAACGACCGTCCCGACGTCTTTATATTCAGCCTTATCTGCCGCGTGCCGAGCGCATTATACGTTATGATCGCCCTCGCACTTTTCCCGAACGGAGATTCTCTCGTAACCTCACTTTCGGGGCTTCCGCTCCTTTTCTGGCTGTTTGTTTTTATCCTCTCAATCTACAATTCGGTGATCGGGTTCTGGATGTGGAACTGGGTAATCCAGCGACTGCAGGCCGCGAGTGTAGCGTCGTTCAGCTATATCCAGACAGGGATCACCCTTGTTATCGCGTGGATATTTCTCGGCGAACCGCTCGGGTTCGTGAAAATTCTCGGGGCCGTGATGATAATCGCGGGAGTAATCTACGCGAACGTCGAACATCTGCCCAAGAAGCCCGGTGACAGGCCTCCCGCAGCGGTGAAGCTCCCCGTGTCACCCGGAAGCACCTGATCAAACAGATTGTAAAAATGGTTTTGGCGCATTGATTTAAATATACTTATATGGTATATTTGTATTTAATTCAGGTTGTTTAAAAAATATAGGAGGTACGAGCAATGTCAGAAAGTGCTCCGTACTACCCCATAATCCTCGTCCGCGGATTCGATCGCAATCGCGATTGCATTGGAGACCCTTACTACGGATTCAACGACGGTACCGTCTACTACCGTGAGACGCATCACAACAGGATTTACGAAGGATTTGTAATCAATTTCCTGAAGGATGAGAAGCATGGTTACATCGACACATCGAACGTAATTCTATTTGGTGAAGCAACGCAGAATAATAATTTTCATAGCTTTGAAGTTAATGAAATAATGAAAAAAAATTTCATTGAATCTAATGTACTACCCCAGGATGAGACAGAAGAAAACAAGAAAGCAATGAAGACGTTCTGGATATTCAGATATTACGATGCCATTGAGCAGGGAAAACTGGATGCAAAAAATGTAAAGCTGATCCCTTATTTTGCCCGTGAACTTCATCGCTTTATCTTTGCCGTAAAGAAAATAACGGGCGCTGAAAAAGTAAATATTATCGCGCACTCAATGGGAGGCGTAATAACAAGGCATGTTGTTCAGAGAAGGTTCAGTTGTAAGCCGGTAAAAGAAGCCGAACAACATATCCACAAGGTTATTACGATGGGCTCACCATTACTTGGTGTTGAGAAATTGCCGTTATGGGCAGTTTCAGAAACATATATGGTATTTGCTCGAGAAGATGAAAGAGACGCAATGAACCCAGATTATATTTCTGATAATCCAACACAGGTAAATAAGGAGAATTGTCCATTCAGTCTTCCGGTAAGTAAGAAAAGGGACAGTGGGGGAAAAACGTACGGCCTTGGTGGTGCCGAAATAAATCCTCAATTCAACCCAAAACGCTGGTTATGTATTGTTGGTACTCGTTGGGAAGACTACGAACCCTCAAAATTTGGATTATTCAATAAATTTTTAACAAGAGGAAAGGGGTCAGATGGCCTTATCCTTCAGTCTGAAGCTAAGCTCAAAGATGCACCAATTGCGTACCTGCATAAAACACATGCAGGCTACGACAGCCTTATGACCTGTCGCGAAACCTACGAAACCGCAACAAGGTTCTTTTTCGGTGATTACTGGGTTGAGTTAGTTCTTGAGAAGGATTCCAGGATTATCAACTTCAACAGCAACTATGAGTACCACCTGGGCTGTTCAATTAAAACCCGCGACCTCGACTTTTACCTTACTAGGCAGGACTACGAATCCGTTAACTGCCAGCGGCTTCACGACCCGGACGAAAAAGTTAACAGGATCGATACACGGACAGGCGGATTAAAGGATGAGGATGAGGAGGAGGACTTCATTCTCTACGCAGGTGCGCTCGATTTACTCCGCTCAAAATCAAAAGACAATACAATGATGTTCAGGGTCGATATTAAATGCTACTCTGAAGCGGCACCTTCCAAACGCGATAAAAATAGTGATAAAAATAATAATGAATGCCTCGGGCATAGCGACAATCTCGCGTTCAGTTTCCAGATTATCGTCGAGGCCGATATCAAGGCTACCGAGATCCTGTGGTGCTGCTGTTCGGAGGATGAATACGTCGAACTGAGACCTCACCTCGAACCCTATGAGTTCACGAAAGACGATACAACAGGTGATCTCAGCATATCCGGGCTTCCTCTCTACGCTGAGGGGCGGTTCGACGGTTCATGCAAACTCACTGTCCGCAATCGGACTTAATTTCTGAAGAAACAGCCCGGTCACGTAACCGACCGATATCCCCGCGAGCGCGCCGGACAATAATCCGGCTCCCGTAACCATCACTATCCCCGAATCCGCGGGCATCAATGTCGCGCCCACGAAAATAAACACCATCCCGATCCCCCATCCGATCGCGTTCGCCATTATCCACTTCACTGCATTCTTAGCATGTTTCCTGAGCACAATCCACTGGGCGAATCCGAACATCGCGCCCATGATGATCCCGATAATTATCCCCACCCAGACCACCATTCCGATCGTGATCTCCTCCGCGTGAGCGCTGACATCAGACGCCACATCCTGTCCCGGACCGTTAAACATCGACGGCACGCTCCCCGCGAGCCATCCGAGCGCCGCCACTACCACAGTCGCGGTTATCCACGACCCCACCTTTATCCCGCCGAACCTCTTAACTATCACGTTCCACTGGAACCATCCGAGTGAAAGTCCCTCGAGCACCCCCGCGATGGCCATCGCGATTAGTATAGCCACCTTCCCGCCGGTCGTCGATGGCTCCCCGATCGTGTTGTTCACGATCCATGAAATAAGCGCTGCGAGTCCGATCCCGATCATTTCACCGAGCCCGCACGCCTTCACCCACGCGATCAGATATCCCTTGCCGTTTTCGTCCTGTTTCATCGAACCAAATCGTAACATGCGCGCTTTTATTCTGCTATCATACCTGCCTGACGGAGGGAGGTTATTGTTATGAATATCATGATGCTTGCGGTCTCGCTGCTTCTACAGATAGGGGCATCGCCCGACGCAATGGACCCGTCGTATATAGTCGGACACGATGTCTATTCATCGTGCATCACCGTCGGTACTTCCCCCGACGCTGATTTCGCCGATCTTCAGTCCGCGATCGACTTCGCTGGAGATTTCGACGTGATATTCATCGAAAATGGACGCTATGCTGCAAATCCCTCTGATTATTTGGACCCTTTATGCGGTAACTGCCTCGAACACGAAACCGAGGTCACCGCGACAACCGGTTACGTAATCACTGGAAAATCCCTCACCGTTATCGGTGAAGGCCATGAATCGGTCGAGCTTGTAACAAACGCGGGTTACGGCATCTTCATCGATGACTGTAAAGTTGTTGTAATATCCGGTGTCACGGTCACCGGGGGTGTACGCGATCAGGATGGGAACGCGACTGATGCGGCCATCGTGGTGCGTGACTCCTTCGTGAATGTAAAAGACTGCGAAATCCGCGACAACGAGGGTAATTTCGAAACCACGATCGCCGGTATCGGCGGCATCATGGGCCGCGAGGGTGCGACCCTCTATATTGAGGATAACTACATTCATGACAATAGCTGGGATGGCGTCGCGTTATATCGCGGGGCGCATGCCACGATCATATCTAACGAAATCTGGAACGGGCGGGGTGCGGGAATCGGCATAACATGGGACTCGACGGCAAACATAAGCAATAACGACATCCATGACTACTGGAAGGGTATCGGCTCATTTGGCGAAACCGATGTAACCGTCTTCAACAACTTCGTTCACGACCTTCGCGGATGGGGAATCGTCGCGACCGGCGAAAGCACCATGAATTGCTACCATAACACTGTCGTCAGGTGCGGGAACGTCGGCATCGCCGGATGGAACGGGGACGCTACGATCGACATCTCGAAAAACATCATCGCATTCAACGGCACGGTCGATCAGTGGGTCGCCCCGCGGGTGGGCATCTGGATGAACTGCAATGAGCCCAATTACACAATTGAAAATAACTGCATCTTCGGAAACCACGATGCCGGGGTCGCGTTCGGTTATTCCGAATTCGACGACGGCACCTGGGGATTCACCGAGGAGCACGATTACGACGGCATTAACGGGAATTTCTATTCCGACCCGATGCTCATAGACGACGGTTACCAGTTGCATGATGACTCACCGTGTACTGTCGCCATGGCCGGATTCCATATAGGCGCATCCGATGATCTTCTCTTCGACGGTGAAGTAAGATTTTGAAAAGGAGACCGTAAAGTTGACAGGTAATAAGTTTAATGTGGCAGTTCTTGGAGGAGGTCCGGGAGGTTACACCGCCGCGATCCGTGCCGCGCAGCTTGGCATGAAAGTCGCGATCATCGAGGATAAGTTCCTCGGGGGCACATGCCTAAACGTGGGATGCATTCCGTCGAAGGCTCTTGTTCAGTGTGCAACGACATATAAAAAATCTACAGGCGGAAAGCAGTACGGCATCACGGCCACCGATGTTAAGTTCGACTGGTCCGCGGTCCAGAAATATCGCGAGCGATGCGTGATCAGGCTGCGACGCGGTGTCGAGAGCCTGATGAACAAAAATAACATCGAGGTTTACTCTTCCCATGGAGCTCTAAAGAGTTCCGACACTATAGAAGTCGATGACGCCGTTATTCAGGCTGATAACATCATCCTAGCTCCCGGATCGTACGCCCGATCCCTGCCGTCGCTTCCCGTCGATGGCTCCAGGATCATCACATCGAACCATGCCCTTTTTCTGAAAGAGCTTCCGAGACGCATGCTGATAGTCGGAGCGGGCGCCATCGGATGCGAGTTCGCTTACATCATGTCCTCGTTCGGTGTCGAAGTCACAATGGTCGAATACCTCGAACATGCCATCCCGATGGAGGACGAGGATGTATCGGTCGAGTATGAATCCATACTGAAAAGACAGAAGATAAAACTCCACACAAATGCCAGTGTCGAAAGCGTCGAGGACGGTGTCGTCGGCCTGAACGCGATCGTAAAACCCCGCGACGGCGGCGAAAGTTTCTCCATCGAAACCGACCAGGTACTTGTTTCTGTCGGGCGAGGCCCCGCAACATCCGACTGCGGGTGCGATTCGGTTGGAATCCCGATGGAGAAGGGATTCATCAGGGTCAATGAATTCGGTCACACGGGCGTAGATAACATTTACGCCATTGGCGACGCGACCGGCGGACTTATGCTCGCGCACAAGGCATCCGCCGAGGGAATTATTACCGTCGAGCATATCGCCGGACTAAACCCGCATCCCCTGACCATGGCAGATGTCCCCAAAGTAACCTATACCAGCCCCGAAGTCGGTAACATCGGTTTAAGCGAAAAGGAAGCAATCGAAAAATTCGGCGACTCCGTAAAAATATCAAAGGTGCCATTCGCCGCAATCGGAAAGTCAGTAATTATGGGCGAGCAGGTCGGATTCGTTAAGCTCATTGCCGCCGGGGATGACTCAAAGCTTGTTGGCGCATCGGGTATAGGGCCTGAAATGAGCGACCTTATCGCAATCGCCGGTACCGCGATAAGCCTTGGCGCGACCTCACATGAGTTTGCCCACGTCGTCCAGGCTCATCCCACCCTCGCCGAATCCTGGGCCGAGGCCGGGCATGGCCTTATCGACGGACCGATCAATTTCTGAGTCTGCCCGCCACACAATTTCATATTCCATTCCACCAAGTCCATAATCGGATTTATATAGTTATATTGACACTGATAGTGTCCCCGCATCGGATAATATTTACTGGATGCATACGGACCCAACAAGGTCCGATGCGGGGGATATACATGTTTGCAACATACCTTTTCATGATAATCCTGGCTGTCGCCGCGGGCGCATGCCTTGCCTACAGCGGCTCCATCGGCCAGCTGATTAAAACCGGGAGTAAACCCGGCAGAACAAAGTCCGGGAGTAATTCCGGGGTACGGAAACCGGATGGTCACCTGCTCCCACATATCAACAGCGTACTAAAACCGTCGGATGAAGGTGTACACCATAATTCGGCAGTTCTTTCGGCAGAATCATGGGCCGATTTGCAGCAGACTCTCATGGCGATGTCGAGACTCCCGAAGGAAACATCGGAGCTGATCGATATCCTTAACGATCCCGAGGCTTTCGACTCCGATATCCCGATTCTCTGCATGCGGAATATCGAGCTCAGCGGGAAAATTATCAGCCTTCTCAATTCACCGTTCTACAGCCTCGACTTCGATGTTCACGATCTTCGATCGGCCGTCACCCTGCTCGGTTTCAGCCCGGTGAGAAGAGCCATCCTTGCGGCAAGTCTGTTCATAGAGGATTCCGGACGGAACGATCCGATCGACCGTGACGATCTATGGAAACATTCGATGGCTACAGGGCGGCTGGCTATGTGGCTCGCGGAGAGATCGGTAATCGGTACAAGACACACGCTTCTCGGGGCGGGATCGATACTGCACGATGTCGGCAAACTGGTACTGCAGGAATGGCGTCCCGAAGGGTTTAAAAAGGCCATGCTGATTGCACGAAAGCAGAGAATTCCGCTGATCGAGGCCGAACTGGCGGAGCTTGGCGTGTCGCACGCCATCGCGGGATCGTGGCTCCTTGAAAGGTGGGGATTCCCGTCCATCCTGTGCGCCTATGTCCGCGAAACACATTCGAAGGCATTTCGTGAGGAGTTTCCCGAACCATCCATCACCAACCTTGCTGGGAGGATCGCAAGGTATCTCGCCATCGGGTTCGACGGGGAACCATCGAGCGATATCCTGCCGGAGGACCTCTGCCGCAGGTTCATGATAGACGAATCCGACATTCCCACGCTTATCGGTGAGGAACTCAGGTTAATTATCGAGGAATCGCTTTCGGATATCAGGGCTGCATGCGCAGTCTGACCGGAAATTACAATCGACACTGTGATGTTTACAATACGGGAAATATTAACGGTTTTTTCGATAACTTTAGGACATATTGAATTGAAGGGTGGAAATTAATAGATGTTATTGTAGCAGGATGGGGATTAAGCAGTCTGGAGGTTGTGAATTAATGTCGCTTTTTAAGTCTTTAAAGAAGAAACTACAAGGGCGGGGGCCAGACAAGGATACTTCCAATAAGGAATCCGAGTCGATTAAAAAACTGAGCGAGGAAAGCTCAAAACTGGCAGACCCGGTTGAAGAGGCTACGGACCAGCCTGTCGTATTCGTCAAACCGGTAGAAGAGCAGAAGCTTCCAGGCGATGAATACGGATTCGCGAAGCATTTCCTCCCTGAGGACTACGGCAAGTACCACCGTTCCGACCAGATCACCGAAATGGGCTGGGGCGACCTGGACTACGTAATACAGGACCTGAGCACCATGCCGGTCGAGGCGGGAGAACTTCTGCAGGTCCTTAACGACCCCGATTCATCTTCCACGCAGGTCGCGAAGATCTGCGAAAAGTCTGTTGCCCTGACCGCAATGGTTCTCAAGCTGGTCAATTCACCGTTCTACGGACTGAGCGAACCCGTCGACGACATCACACGTGCGGTGACGCTGCTCGGTTTCAACGAGATCAGGCAGATCATCATCGCGATGAGTGTCTTCAAAGAATCGCACATGGCCAAGGGCGCGATGAAAATTGACGATCTCTGGACTCACTGCATCGCGTCTGCGCGTATCACATCATGGCTGATAGACCGCATCAAGGTTCCGATGAAAGCAGGACTTACCGGTACAGGCGCCATACTTCACGACATCGGGAAGTTCGTCCTCATGAAATGGAGGCCCGGCGCATTCATCGAGGCCATGGAAGACGCTGAGAAAAATGGCACAACGCTCATGGAGGAGGAGCTTAAGCACATGGGGCTTAACCATGCCCTGGCAGGTGTCCTTCTCCTCGATCAGTGGAATCTTCCGGATAATCTCAAAAGCCTTATCAAGGGAAGCCATCTTCCGGAACTCGACAGGAAGATGCCCGAGATGGCCCTTATATATCTCGCGGAGCAGATTGCCCGCCAGCAGGAACAGGGAGATGATGGCGATCAGTACCGCGATGAGATTTCGCCGGATCTGAAGGAATTTCTCAAGCTCAGTGTCGATACGCTCACCGAGCTTTCCAGCGATGATTTCGCCGACTACGCCGAGGTTGTTCTTACCGATCTTAGTGTAGGATTTGTCGCCTGAAACGGATACTAATATCGTTAGTAACTAAAGACAACAATTTAATAACGGGACAGCTTCCACCCTGAGCAAAGTGAACAAAGGCTGTCCCATTTTTTATGCCCGAATTGTCTTATGCCCGGGAAACAGACTACCTCGATACCAGTGCAACTATCGCTATCACAACGAGCAGAACGATGACAAATGCCGATCCAAGGATCACCGGAGGTATCCGCGAAAGGCTCTGCATTACTTCGGCAGGCGTCAATACCACTTTTCTGCCGAGTCCTGCGAGAGTCCTCGACGCGGACGGGTTAGTCGGATCGGTCGCGAGAGCCCGTTTCACGTGATACCTCGCATCGTTCTCGTCACCCAGCCCGAGCATCACCTTACCCATGAGCGCGTGGCTTGATGCGTGATGCGGCACAAGCCTGAGGCCCTTCCTAAGCGAATCGGCCGCCTCCTCGTAATGCCCCCGCTTCGCCTGGAAAAGCGCAAAATTATAATGTTCACAGCATGCAGCCAGGGCGTTCTGATCGTCTGAAGCCTGGCGCTCAATACTGTCCAGTATCGTAAGCAGGAATTCATCTACCTCTTCGATTTTATCCTCTATGGACTTTATTCTCGCAAGCGCCCCAGCGGGATTGCCAAGTAAACGGTCAGCCATCGCACGAACCGCTTCGACATGAAGGCGATGACGCTTTGAGGTAGCGTGTACGAAGTCGAGACGTTTCAGGGCTGATTCTACCGCCCCGATCCTGAGAT
>Ga0272441_10010521_pt1 | contig 13974 bp, 6 predicted proteins | sample SSMProp6N_FD_193582 | JGI IMG/M metagenome (GOLD analysis project Ga0272441, IMG submission 193582) | Marine sediment archaeal communities from Little Sippewissett salt marsh, Falmouth, MA, United States - SSM-Prop-6N | ecosystem: Environmental > Aquatic > Marine > Wetlands > Sediment ... | reverse complement strand
GCACAAGCACGAGACCGCCGCCGATGCCCGTCATGCCTGAGGCCAGGCCGGTCGCCAGGCCAATCGCGACGGCCAGTCCGTCCAGCCGGTAGCCCCTGGTTTCGACAAGGGTCTTGGGTTCGCTGAGCATCAGGCGGATGCCCATGACCCCGAGCAACGCCACGAACAGCCACGTGACCGCGGCCCCGGACATGAGGCCCGTGAGCCATGCCCCCGCGTACCCGCCGGCAATCGAGCCGCATGCCAACCCGGCCGCCTGACGCCATGGCACCGTGTCCCAGCGCCGGTTCTCGCGCCACGCGTTGAGCATGGCGACGAAAATGATGATGAATAGGCTCGTGCCCTTCGCGGTGTGGGCGTCGATGTTGGGGACGGTCTCGCGCAGGGCGGGCACCATGAGGATGCCGCCACCGATGCCGAGCGCCGCGTTCATCACGCCCACAAAGCATCCCACCACAAACATGCCAAGGTAGAAAATCACCGACACGCTCACGCCCTCACGCGAATCCGTCGTCTTGTCCTTCCGGTGGCCAGGAGTGCGGACGCGATGGCGCCGAACAGAACAATGTCCCCGCGGGGAGCCGGAATGGCGCTGCCGGAAGCCCCCTTGCCGCCCAGCGAACCGCCGAAGCACCCCGGTGCCGCCTCAACCGTGATGTAGTCCTTCTTGGTCTCGGTGCTGCTGTCCAGGCTTGAGGTCACGGTCAAGGACACCGTGTATGCGCCGGCTTCCGTGTAGGTATGTGTCGGGCTAGGGTCCGCGCTCGTGACGCCGTCGCCGAAGTCCCAGTGCCAAATCGTGATCGCCGAACTGCCTGCCGCAGACCTATCGAAGAACCGGACCTCGAACGGGGCCACGCCGGATCTGGGGTTTCCCCTGAACGCGGCTTGCGGCCCTTGGGTTGTGCTTTGAAGAAGCAGGTTCACCGTGGCAATTTCGCCCGAACTGACCGTGACGCTCTGGCTCGAGGGGGTGTAGTCGTCGGTTGTGGCCGTAAGCGTGTACGTTTCAGCCGGCAACATAGCAAACGCGTAAACCCCGTTGGCATCCGTCCGCGTCGCGAGGTCGCCGAACGCGCCGAGGTCGAGGCGGACGTCCGCGATGGCTTCGTTATTGCCGGCGTCGACAACGATCCCCACAATGCCGCCGGGCACGATCGCGCCGGACTCGCGCCACAGCAGCAGGTCATAGTACGTGTCTGCACCCGCGGGAACAGACGAGATACTCGTCACGCGGACATAGTAGAAGGCCGTAGTGTCAAGCGTTGCGGCAAGGCGAGAGCCCCGGCCTCCCCCAGGGTTGTCGTCCTGGCGCAGCAGCGTGGTGCCGTCGCCCGCATAGAGTTCCACTGCCGTGTCGCAGTCCGGCCCGAGTCCCAGGGTCCGAATGATGACGACGTCTCCTGCGCTTGCATAGAACCGCACCCAATCTTCGTCCCCGGCGTTGTAGAAGTTGTGGGTCTGCTTTGCGCCGTCAAGTCCGATCCAGGCGGCCGACTCAGGACTGTCGTCATCTTCATAGCGATCGGGCGCGGCCAGCGGCGGATCCGCCAACAACGGGTCCGTGCCCAACTGGGCCTCTTGCAGGTTGGACCGGGCATCGTCGTCAGGGTCCGCGGCGACATCCTCGGGGGTGTCGATTCCGTAATAGGCGGCCCAGTCGTCATAGAGACCGTCGTATCCGACGTCCGCCACCGGCGCGTCCAATCCGTCGGTGACCGTGAAGGAATAGGTTTCCGCGTCCGCTGCGTTGCCCGCAACGTCTGCGGCGTTGATGGTGACCGTCACGTCTTGGCCAAATGCGAAGCGGGCCTCGGGGACGTAGCAGGCGTAAACAGAACCTACGCCGATGCTCACTGTCTCCAAGGTCACATCGGTCCCGTTCACGGCGAGCCGGACCGTCGCTGCATCGACCCCGGATCCTTCATCCGTAACACGAAACCCAAAGCGGGGCCGGGGAACCACGCCCGTCGCTGACGGCGGTGGGAACTGAGCGCCTATTTCAGGCGGCGCGTGGTCCTCGCCTTCGCCCTCGCCCTCGCCTTCGCCCTCGCCTTCGCCCTCGCCTACGGCGCTCAATCGGAGGTGAACCGTTGTGACCTCGCCGGACCTGACGGTCACGCTTCTCCCTGCAGGCGTATACTCATCTGCCGCGGCGTTGATTCCGTACGTTCCCGCGGGCATCATCAAGAACGCATAGACTCCGTTTGCGTCCGTGCGTGTGGCGAGGCTTCCGAAGGCTCCGAGGTCGACTCGGGCGTTGGCGATGGGTTCGGCATTGGCGGCATCCGCAATTGTCCCCACAATACCGCCGGGTACGATCGCCCCGATCTCGCGCCACACCAGCAGGTCATAGTACGTGTCCGCGCCGGCGGCAACAGGCGAGACGTTCGTCACGCGGACGTAGTAGAAGCCGGCTGTGTCAAGCAGTGCCGCCAGGTAAGACGCCCCGTCGCCCCCGCTGTTGTCGTCCTGGCGAAGCAGGGTCGTGCCATCGCCCGCGTAGAGTTCCACGACCGTGTCACAGTCCGGCCCGAGGTCGGACGTCCGAAGACTCACGACATCTCCTGCGTCCGCATAGAACCGCCCCCAGTCTTCATCGCCGGCGTCATAGAAGTTGTGGGTTTGCTTTGCGCCGTCAAGACCTATCCACGCGGCAGTGCCGGGAGCGTCGTCGTTTTCGTATGGGTCGGGCGCGGCCAGCGGCGGGTCCGCGACCGATGGATCGGTGCCCAACTGGGCCTCCTGCAGGTTGGACCGATCATCGTCGTCAGGGTCTGCGGCGACATCATCGAGGGTCTCGATTCCATAGTACGACGCCCAGTCGTCATAGAGACCGTCGTACCCAATGGCCGCCACAGGCAGGTCCAAACCGTCCGTGATTGTAAAGGAATAGGTTTGAGGATTCGCGGGGTTGCCCGCGTCGTCCGACGCGTGGATCGTTACCGTCACCTCCTGACCGAATGCGAAGCGCGCCCCGGGGACATAGTAGGCGTAAACAGAACCTACGCCCTTGCTCACTAGCGCCAAGGCCACGTCAGTCCCGTTCACCGCGAGCCGGACCGTCGCTGCATCGACCCCGGATCCTTCATCGGTAACACGGAACGCAAACCGGGGCCGGGGAACCACGCCCGTCGCTGATGGCGGCGGGAACTGAGCGCTTATTTCAGGCGGCTCGTGGTCCTCGCCTTCGCCTTCGCCCTCGCCTTCGCCCTCCCCTGGTGGAATCATTGTCACGATGGGGCCGAAATCGGTATCAGCCGGGGTACCCGCGTTGTACGTTCCCTCTCCCACGATGGTCTTGTCGCCGGTTTGACCGGCCGGAACATCGAGTCGATACGTCAACGTGGCCGGAAAATCCGTCGGTGGCTGCAACCACAGGAACGGTATATCGCCCGTGTCGCCTTGATTGGGCTTAAGAAACAGTCCGCCGGGGGCGTCGCCGACGATCATGTCGAAGGCCCACCCCTCAGGCAGGGTCTCGGTGATATTCAATGCAAGCAGTGAGACGGGTTCGCTGACATCGAACGTGAGCGCGACGTCAAGCGGGCCGCCGTTGGACGGATAGGTTCCATCATCGCCCACGGCTCTTTCAACGAAAAGCTCGACCTCTTTGCGCGCCTTCTGGCCGGAATTCTTGCGAAGCAGCGGTTGAAAACCGTCGGGCGTCACGGGATTCACGCGGTAGCCCCCCGCATTGTAGAAGGCGATCAGCCGGCTGATCTCCGTTATCGTGATCCGCCAGTCTTGTGGGGTGTAGTCGCTATCGTGGGGTGGCCCGTCCTGGGATCCGTCAAACGGCGCGTAGCCATCCGGGGTGGATGCGTCCACGTGGTACGCCCCCGCATTGTAGAACGCGATCAGCCGGCTGATCTCGGGGATCTCGATGGTCCAGCTTTGGTCCGTGTCCGCGCTGTGGCACGGGCCCTCCGCGGCCTGATAGACCGTGGTTTCTCGGGGCAAACTGACGTTCCCTTGGACGTCGATGGCGTAGATCGCCACCCGTAAGCGCCCACGGAGACGAAACCGTTGTAGGTTCCCTCGTACTTGCCCGCGGCCACGCGATCGAGTTCCGTCATCGGCAACACCGGCGTGCAGATGTCCGGCGGGTCGTAGTCCGGCGGGGTGATGACGGCCCAGACCCGGTCGATGGTCGTGGTGGTAGTTACGTCATGCGCCCACAGGATTGCCGAGGGCTCGCCATCGAGTTCCTGATAGGGCGAGACGGATCCGACGAGCGGGTCGTCTCCGGCGAGCATGATGCCCGCCCCGAGGGTATAGGTCCCGGCGACCTGTCCGTCCAGCCTCTCGTTGCCGATGCCGTTGCCGTTGTCATCGCAGTACGGCGTTTGATTGCCGCCGGCAAACTCGACGGCCACCTTTGCATGCAAAAACGCGTCGTTGACGTTGGCGCCGTTCAGGACGTGGGTCCAGAAGAACTTGGAAAACGACACCTCGCCGTCAGAAAGGAACAGGGCGGGCTGATAATCGCCTGTGCTCGATATAACGATACGTTCTTTGCCCGTGGGTGGCATCAGCGCGGGGAGGAACGTGCCCGCCATGCACGCGTCGCAGACCACCGCGACTGTCCCGGGGATTGCGGCCTGCGCCTCATCCAGCCAGGTGCCCAAGTCCTGCGCGAGAAGCGTCTCGGTCTGCGAAAGCTGGAAGAGGCCGTCCCCGCCGTTGCCGAGCATATAGAGCACCAAATCCTGCGTGTTCTGTGCAGCCCAGGTTTGCAGGGCGTATTGCAGGTTGCCGAGCGTCGGTTGGCCGTCCACGCCCGGCGACATGACCACAGGGCTCAGGAAGTAGATGTCGTCGTCCGAATATCCTTGGAAACTCAGCGCCTCGTAGGCCAGCAGCACGTTGCGTTCAATGGCGGGCCAAAGCGGGTCTGCCTCGAACCCGCCCGCCACGAGAACCGCCCGGCGACTCAGCGGGCTTTGCACCGAGACCGTGGTGAGCGCAGGCAAGGAGGTGTTGCCGCTGCCGTCCTTGGCGTAGATGGCGATCTGATAGGTCCCCACGACGTTGAAGCGGTCATAGACAGCCGTGTACGTGTCGTCGCCCGCGGGCCACAGGTCAATGGACGGAAGGTTGATGACGGGGTTGTCGGGGTCCTTCGACCCGAAGCCCAGCAGGTCATAGCCCGCCTGACCGTAGCCTCCCTGGCCGTAGCCTCCCTGGCCGTAGTCCGGCGGCCGGATCACGGCCCATACCCTGGTGATAGTGTCATCGTCGGTCACGTCAAAGGCTGAAAGGGTGGCTGAGTTCGTGTCCTCGATAATCTGGGGCGCCGAAACGCTCCCGATGACGGGCCGGTCGTCGTACAGCCCGGTGCCGCTGCCGATATAGACGCCGGCCACCGCTGCGTAATCATTGGGCTCGTTGCCTTGCCCGTTCCCGTTGGCGTCCAGGAGCGGGTGCTGGGTCTGGATAGCCTGGCCCAAGGCCGCGGCGGCAAACGTGTAGGCGTCGCCCACGTCGAGGCCGTTGAACACCTCGGTCCACAGGAAGTTCGAGAACGAGACGGTGCCCTGGGTCACGAAGTAGGCGCTCTCGCCCGGCGACGTGCTGGCAATGACCACCCGGTCCCCTTTCGCGCCCGAAGCCAAGGCCGAGACGAAACTCCCCGATTCGCAAGCGTCGTAGATGACCATGACCCGGCCCGGCATGGTGGTCTGCAGTTGGTCCAGCCAGGCCGCGAGGTCCGAAGCCGACAGGGTTTCTGCCGCACTCATCCGAAACGTGCCCGAGCCGCCGTGGTCCGTGGCGTATATCAGCACCTCGTCCGCGTCCGCGGCCCACTGCGTAATGGCGTACTGGAGGTTGGCGTTCGTGGCGTCACCCGCCACGTCGTCAAACTCGCCGTTGTTGTCGAGGTCCAGGTCGAGGTCGGCGGTCAGGTAATGGATGCTGTCCTTGGTGAATCCCTGGTACGTCAGGGACCGGTATGCGAAGTTCGCGCACATCTGGGTCGCATCCCACAGGTTATTGCCCGCAAACGGCCCGCCACCGGCCACAATCACGGCCTTGCTGTTTTCAGGTACGGCGACCGGTTTGAACTTCTCGATGCGGTTGTTCTTCTGGTCGGCCACGTAGACATTGCCCTCGGTGTCCACGGATAGGCCGCTCGGCCAATTCACTTGTCCGGCCCCGCTCCCTTTGGTCGCCCATTGGGTGAGAAACTCGCCGGCCGCGTCGAACTTCTGCAGCCGGTGGTTGTTCGCGTCCGACACGTAGAGCTCGCCCGCGCTGTCCAACGCAATACCGTTCGGTCCCAGAAACTGTCCCGGATCGACGCCTGTGCCGCCCCATTCCGCGACATACGTCCCGTCCGACGCCAGTTTCTGGACCCGGTCGTTCTTCCACTCGGCCACATACACGTTGCCCTCGGCGTCGCCGGCCACGTCCCTGGGTTCGTCAAACTCGCCGGGCCCGCTGCCCTGCACACCCCACGCCGCCAGGAAGTCGCCGCCGGCCGTGAACTTCTGCACCCGGTGGTTGTACCGGTCCGCCACATACACGTTGCCCTCGCCGTCCGTGGTGATGCCGTTGGGCCAGAAGAACTGGCCCGGAGCTTCCCCGCGCGTCCCCCACCGGTTCACGTAGTCCCCGTCCGACGTGAATTTCTGCACGCGGTGGTTCTGTCCGTCCGTGGCGTAAACATACCCGTCCGCATCCACCGCGATCCCATATACGAAGTAGAATTCCCCGGGCGCAAAGCCAAGCTTCCCCCATTCGGTCAGAAACTGGCCGTCCGGTCCGAATTTCTGAATCCGGCACGCCTCCGTATCCGCCACGTACAGGCTGCCGTCCGGACCCACGGCCGTGTCGCCGGGGCCGATGAACTTGCCCGGCGCCAAGCCCCAGGACATCCACTCCGCCAGGAACGACCCGTCCAGCGCGTATTTCTGGACCCGCTGGCCCCCGCCCGCCTCTGCGAAGTATAAGATCCCCGAGGACACATCCATGGCCAGCCCCGTGGGTTGGTAGAAGTGCGGGTCCTCCCCGAACGACGCGCTCACCAGGCTCCCTTCCCGCGTAAACACCTGGACCCGGTTGTTCCCGTGGTCCACCACGTACACGAGCCCGGCCGCGTCCACCAGGATACCGCAGAGGTACGGGCCGTAAGCCCCGAAGTTGAACTCGCCGGGGCCGCTCCCGTGGCTGCCCCACTCGTCGAGGTACACGCCGTCCGCGGTGAAGCGCTGGACCCGGTCGTTTGACGAGTCCACCACGTAGACCACCCCCTCGACGTCCACCGCAACGCCCACGGGCCAGTCGAACTCGCCGGGCCCCGTGCCCTCAACGCCCCATTCCGTGACGAACGTGCCGTCCGTCGTGAACTTCTGGACGCGGTTGTTGCCCACGTCCACCACGTACACATGGTCCTCGGCGTCGAGGGCGATGGCGCGCGCCTCATTGAACTGACCCGGCCCCGTGCCCCCCTCGCCCCACTCGCCGAGGTATTGGCCGTCCGCCGTGAACTGCTGGATTCGGTACAGGTCGGCCACGTACACCCGGCCCGAGCGGTCCAGCGCCACGCCCTGGGGTCCCCGAAACTCACCAGGGCCGGTACCATAGCGCCCCCAGGATAGCAGCAACTGGCCGTCCGCCGTCAGTTTCAGCACCTGGAACGTGCTCTGCTCGACCACATACACCGCGCCCGTGCGGTCCACGGCCATCCCGATCGGGAAATTGAAGTACCAGGGCTGCTGAAGGCTGGGCCAAAGCCTTGAAAACACATAGGTTGTGGCCGATTCCGCCTGCACGGACCCCGGCAACAACCCGAGAGCAAACAAGAGCACCGCAAAACCCCACGAGAAACGCCGCATGATAGTATCCGCCTTTCCGGGCCCGCACTTCCACATACCGAGCCCACCCGCACGGGTCACTCGCGCTGACCCGGCCTCGGGATGCACCACTACCCTCCAGCCGCCAACCCCGCGCCCCATCATGATGGAATTGTACCACATGACGAAGCCAGCCTTCCCGCCCAGATGCCGTCGCGAAGCCGCCCGGAACGTGTGGCACAGCCGCCCCCGGCTGTGCAAGTCTTTGGCAGTGAACGCGCCGCCCACTGGAGAGCACAGCCGCGGGCCGCTGTGCCGTATTCTCTCCCGTCACTGAATGGCTCTCCGTGCGCCTCCTTCCTCCTTTTGACAGGGCGCATAAGAAGACATTATTATCCGCTTTCTTCTGTGAAGTACGTTTGGTTGGGCTGAGCGCTGCCCGGCGAGAGAAGCATGAACTTGGTCTGTGAGGAATCGGTCTTGCGGGGCTCCGTCGAGATCCCCGCATCCAAGTCGCACACGATCCGTGCGGTGGCCATTGCCTCGCTGGCCGAAGGCGAGAGCGCCATCCGTGCGCCGCTCGACTCTGCGGACGCCCAATCTGCGCTGAGCGCATACCGGGCGTTGGGTGCGCAGATCGATGTCGAGCCGGGGCTGTGGCGAGTCCACGGCACCGGCGGCGAAATCCAATCGCCAGACAACGTCGTCGACGTCGGCAATTCGGGCACCACGCTACGCATTGCGCTCGGCTCGTGTGCGCTCCTGCGCTCGGGCATGGCCGTGCTTACCGGGGATGACCAAATCCGCCAACGGCCGGCCGCGCCCCTCGCGGCGTCCCTCAACGACCTAGGCGCCCACGTGCGAACGACGCGCGGCAACGGGTGCGCCCCGTTTGTCGTGGAAGGGCGGCTCTGCGGCGGGCAAACGTCGATTGAAGCCGTGAGCAGTCAATTTCTGACGAGCCTGCTCATGAACGTGCCGCTCGGGGATGGCGATACGCATATTCGGGTGCCGTTGTTGCATGAGCGGCCTTACGTCGAGATGACGCTCGATTGGCTCCGCAACCAGGGCATTGCGCTCGAGCACGACGACGCCCTCAGCGAGTTCAGTGTCCCGGGCGGGCAGCGCTACGCGCGGGTGGACCGGCGGATCCCGGGCGACTTCTCGTCGGCCACCTTCTTCCTTGGCGCCGGCGCGCTGGGCGACAATGACGTGGCGTGCGAGGGATTGGATGTGCGCGACACCCAGGGCGATCGCGCGGTCGTGGATTACGTGCGGCAGATGGGCGCGCAGGTTGCCACGCAGCCGGACGGCGTCAGGGTGGCCGCCAAGGATCTCGTGGGCTGTGAGCTCGATCTCAACAACACACCGGACGCGCTGCCGATGATGGCGGTGCTGGGGTGCTTTGCGCGAGGAACCACGCGGCTCGTGAACGTGCCGCAGGCGCGGTACAAGGAAACCGACCGAATCGCCGTCATGAAGGCCGAATTGGAGCGGCTCGGCGCACGAATCGAGGAACTGCCCGACGGGCTCATCGTCGAGGAAAGCGACCTTTACGGCGCCGAAGTGGATGGGCACGGCGACCATCGGGTGGTCATGGCGTTGGCCATAGCCGGGTGTATGATCCCCGGCCGGACGGTCATCCGCGGCGCCGAGGCCGTGGCGATCACGTTCCCCACGTTTTTGGAAGCCTTAAGAGACTTGGGCGGGAAGCTCCGCCTGGAAGAGTAAACCGATTCTCACGATTGCCTTGACGGGCAGACGTGTGGCGTCTTGTTCGCGACCCCGATCGTCAATCGTCATCGTCAATCGTCATCGAAATTCGACCCGAGAGTGCAAGGCTAACGAGAAGTGCAATTGGACCACGAGAAGCTCAAAGTCTACCAAGTCAGCATCGAGTTCGTCTCGTACGTCGCCAGCATGGTAGCCGGCCTAAAGGGCGACCACCGGCATGCGCGCGATCAACTGTTGCGCTCGAGTCAGTCGATCCCCCTCAATATCGCGGAGGGCAACGGGAAACGGAGTTTCAATGACCGGAACCGCTTCTTTGAGATCGCCCGGGGGTCGGCCCTCGAGAGCGCGGCCGGATTGAATGTTCTGCGGGTCACCGGGGCGTGCTCGGAAGACGAGATTGAACGTGGGAAGGCCCTGCTCGTTCGGATTGTTTCAATGCTCTACAAGATGACGAAGACACGGGAGGGGGTTGCCAGAGAAGCCGAGAGTCCGTACGGCAGCGGTGAATACGATGACGAAGACGACCGACGAATCACGATGACGATGACGAGTGACGATGTCGATGACGATGACCATGACGAGTGACGAGTGGCGAGTGACGATGGCGATGACGAATGACGAATGACGAATGACGATGTCGAGTGGCGAAGCACGATGACGATGACACGAGACGATGACGAAGCACGATGACGAGTGGCGAGTGGCGAAGCACGATGACTAGCCCCAAGTCTTGAGGAGAGCCGAAAAATGTTGGGATGCAGCTACGGGACGATGTTTCAAACGACAGTGGCCGGGGGCAGCTATCAGGAAGGCCTGACGGTACATCTGCAAGGGGTTCCGCCGGGTCTGTACATCACGGAGGCCGAAGTCTACGGGGCGTTGCTCACGCGCAAGCCGGGCACCAGCGAGTTGGCGTCGCCGCGCAGAGAGCCCGACGTGCCCGTCATCTATAGCGGCGTCAACGCGGCCGACACGATGCCGGGGTTTGCCAACAAGGGGTATACGAACGGGACGCCGCTGGTCATTCTGATCCCGAACCTGGACCGTCATTTTGAGCATATCGAGCAGTACCAGGTCACCAACCGGACGCCGCGGCCCGGCCATGCGTCGTATGCTTCGTACCAGAAGTACGGCGAATGGGACGATGCCATTGGCGCGGGCTTTTTCAGCGGACGGTATACCTCGACGATTGTTGCGGCGGGGGCGGTGGCGCGCCACATCCTCAAACGGAACGGGATCGAGGTCTTTGCCTATGTCAAGGAAGCGGCCGGGGTGCGCGCGCCGGACGTGCCGCACGAGACCGCCAAGCGGCAGGCGGACACCTTCAAGGAGGTCCGGCGGCTGTACGACCCGATCTACGAATGGGTGTTTGGGGCGGGCCGCATCAACCCGGACCTGCGGTTCCTCGAGAAGATGGCGGTGCTCGCCGAACTCGAGCGGGACCTGATACAGATCCGCGAGCAGGCCAAGCCCATGGACGCGCAGGCTATCCGCGAGGAATACGGGATACATCCCACGATGAACTGCCCGGACGTGGACGCGGCGCTCGAGATGGAGAGGCGCATCCTCGAGATCCGCGACGAGGGGGATTCGAGCGGCGGCCTGGTCGAGGTCGTGGCCACCGGGCTTCCCAAGGGCATGGGCGAGCCGGTGTTCCGAAAACTCGACGGCGAACTGGGCCGCATGATGAGCATCGGCACGATCAAGGCCGTCGAGGTCGGCGCGGGGTACGCGGTCAAAGATATGCGCGGCTCGCAAAACAACGACCAGCTCCACGCCAAGGACGGGCGCGTCTCGTTCGACTCGAATCATGCCGGCGGCGTCACGGGCGGCCTGACCACCGGCCAGCCGTTGGTCGTGCGCCTGGCCGTCAAACCCACCCCCACTATTGCCAAGGCACAGAGCACCATCGACAAGGTGTCGCTCGACAACGCGACCCTCGCCGCGGTCACCCGCCGCGACCCGACCATCGTCGCACGCGTATGGCCGGTGGCCGAGGCCTTCACGGCGATCATCCTGCTCGACCACTACGCACAGCACCTCGGCTACCAGGCGCTCGGCGAGAAGACGCGAGGCTGACGCGCGAGAACACAAGAATGGGCGGGGAGATTGGGGCCGCTACCGCCATGTTCGCGTTCCCGGTTCAAATCGCGCGCCCCTAGGCCTCTTCGACGACCTTCCAGCCTGCGGCGTCGGCAAGCGCGTACACGGGCTCTTTGAGGTCGCCGTAGAACGTGACGCGGTGCCAGCCCCAGTGGTCCCACATGGAGAACAGCTTCTCGATGTCGCCCAGCGGTTCGGCGCACAGCTTGGTGCGGCACGCACGGTCGTCCGGGTCGTTTGCGACCGCCTTGCCCTGGTGCAGAATGATCTCCTTGCGAGAACCGTTGAGCTTGAGCGAGGTGGTCAGGTAGCCCAACGGCAGAATCGAACGGACGCACGCGCCCTGCCGGTCTTCCGAGTGGGTCATGATCTCGAAGGGGTTCGACGCGCCCTCCGGCCCGAAAACCCGGTTCGATGCCACGCAATGTGCATAGATGATCTGACGCTTGGCCGTGTCGATCACCGGATCGGAGATGTAGCCCGGCCGGCCTTGGGTGAGCACGTTCATGGCCACCATCGTCGACGTCGATGCCACGTCGCATTCGCACGCGCCCACCAGGCCCTGGTTGTTGAGCTCGTGAAAGCCCAGGCACGGGTACGCGTGGATGTGCCCGCCGTAGAAGCCGCCCAGGCAGTTGATCGTGATCGCGTTCGCGCCGTGCGCCTCCATGACGGCCTTCTCGGCAAGGTACATGGCCGCGGACTGATCGAGGGTCTCGCGCGACACGTCGGTCACGGCCGTGGCCGTTTGCTGCCAACGTTCGGCAATGGCCTTGGCCTCGTCCTTATCTGCTGCCTCCCACGCCGCATTGACCTCGGCGAAAGGTACCTTCACGACCGGGATTCCCATAACCTCGCCCTCGGGGCCGGACTCCTGGTTACGCACGGCAAGGATCTTCGACGCCTTCATCTTGGCCAGGCATTCGTCGGGCGATAGGACCTTCAGCGGGTCGGGCGTGCAGGTCAGGTCGCCCGGCTTTGGCGTGCGCTCGATGCGCGCCCGCATCGTCGCGGCCACGAAATCGGCCACCGAGCCGCCGCGTTTCACCACGTCGAAGCATTTCACCGCCGCAATGAGGTCCTCGATCTTGGAGGAGGCCACGAAGCCCACGTTGGGCGCCTGACTGCGCAGGAACCCGGCGGTGTACACCAGGAACCCGCCGCTGCCGCCAAACTGGAAGTCCGCATAGAGCACCGGCTTGCCCGACGCGGCCATGGTCTGGACCACCCGGTTCCAGCAGTTCAGTTGATAAACCACGTAGCCGTCGATGTTGGCCGCCGCGTCGTCCTTGAGGATTTTTTCCGCCTGCTCCGCGCCGTTGGCCATGGCCGTGACGAACTCGAACTCGGGGCATCCGGCCGTCAAAGCCGCGTTGATTCGCTCCATCACGGGCGCAAAATCAAACCCGACATTCGGCCAGTCCGGCCCCGGCTGCGTCACCGCATGCAACGAGTACACCACGCGAATCCGCGGTTTCCCGCCGGCCTGTGCCGCGCGCGCCGTGCGTGGCGACGCCAACACGCCTGCCGCACCCGCACATGCCGCACACCCTGTGGCCAGAAACCGCCGCCGGCTCATCGCGCACCCCGGACACCCCAGAGATCTCGCCGTGCTTTTCATCGTTCCACTCCCTCGTTGCTTCGAACCTTCGTGACTGGCCGTCCAAACCCTCCGCCGCCCTGTGCGGAGCGGCCGGACTTCTCTGAATCGCGCCGTCGCCAGTATGACCCCGGACCCCGGCCCGCTTCAACCCTTCCAGTGTGTCACAGTCGAGGACCTGCGGCGGTCCGTCAGATCAGGGCCTTGAGATAGTCGATGCTGCGTTCGGCTTCGGCGACGGTGCCGCACTCGACACTCATGACGATGTCGCGCGGCGCGCTCTTGCAGACGCGGACCACGCCTTCCCAGTCAATAACGCCCTCGCCGCACGCGCACCCGACGGCCGTGCCGGTCACCTTGCCGCGTTCGGCGTCGGACTGCTGCTGGGGGATCTCTTTCGCGTGCAGATGGACGAGGCGATCCTTCACATGCTCGAGCCACTCGACCGGGTCGTGGCCGCACAGGTAGCTGTTGCCGGTATCGAAGTTGATGCCGATCGCGGGCGAGTCGACCAGATTGTAGATCCGGTCGAGGCCGTCGGGATGTTTGCTGTATTGCTGGTGCGGCTCGAGGCCGATCAAAATGCCGCGCCGCTCCGCCGCCTTGGCCGCTTCCGTGAGCACGTAGCGCATGAGCACGTGATCCTCTTCCTCGGTAGTCCAGTCGGGTTTCGGGCCCTCGTCCGTGTTGACCACGGGCGCGCCGCACTCGGCCGCAAAACGGATGGCCTGCTTGAGG
>Ga0272441_10010520_pt1 | contig 13977 bp, 9 predicted proteins | sample SSMProp6N_FD_193582 | JGI IMG/M metagenome (GOLD analysis project Ga0272441, IMG submission 193582) | Marine sediment archaeal communities from Little Sippewissett salt marsh, Falmouth, MA, United States - SSM-Prop-6N | ecosystem: Environmental > Aquatic > Marine > Wetlands > Sediment ... | reverse complement strand
ATATACACCATGCTGGGACTGTGGAACGACGGGTATCGCAAGATCATCATCGTCAACAATCACGGCCAGCTGTGGATGCTGGAGAACGCCCTGCAGGAGTTCTGCAAGCGCTACCAGCTGCCCGGCATCTACCGGGTTATGGACTGGCACCGCACGGTGCGGGAGTTCTTCATTCCGATCGAGCGGGCCGACAGCCTGGAGACGACCTTCGTGCACGCCGATGAGAGCGAGACCTCGGTGGGGCTGCTCATGTTCAACGAGATGATCGACATGAAGCACGCGGTGGATACCCAAGGGACCAACTTTCTGCCGGGGGGACATTTCGACACCTCGGTGGATCCGTGGCGACGGCCCCACAAGTGGTCCGAAGGGCAGGGGCACTTCCCGGTGGAGCGGAAGGGCACCCCGGAAGGGGTCGTTGGAAAGCCGACGCTCTCAAGCGCCGAGAAAGCCAAGCGTCCCATCGCCGCCGTGCTGAAATACATCACCCTGGTGGTGGAGGAGATCCTGGAAGCCTATCCTTCGGGCAAGCTGCCCCCCATCGACCAGATCACCCTGCGGGATCCCAAGTCGCTGGAGCCGTTTCTCAAGGAACCGGGCAGCGATGGCTGGAAATCCGTGTATGAGCTGCCCATTATGGGGCCTTTCCAAAAGGCCTGAGGCACGGAGAAAACTGAGAGGGTAGGGAGTCGGCCCGCCGGGCCGGCTCCGCTGCCCCTATCTGGTGAAAACAATGAACTACATCTTTCCACTTGCGATTCAGCTGACTCTGCCCGCGGACTACAGGAAGAAGCAGCACTTCGCAGAGGTGCTGCGCACACTACAGAGTTTGGGTTTCTCCGGGGTGGAGCTGAACATCGCACAACCCGAGCGAATCGACCCAAATGATCTGATGGACTATTTAAGCAACTACCGGTTGCCCATGACCATGTTTGCCACCGGGGCCACGGCCAAAGCACTGGAACTGTCCCTGTCTTCCACGGAGGAGGCGGTGCGAAAGCGTTCGGTACACAAGTGCAAGGAGTTCATCGAGTTCGCCAGCCTGTTCGGTGCAGGAATTATCGTCGGTTTCCTTAAAGGAGGTCCGGGCCCGGATCCCGAGCAACGACGCCAGAGCTTCCGGCAGTCGCTGCTGGAGGTGGCGCCCCGGGCGCTGGAGATGGAGGTGCCCCTGTTGATCGAGGCGACCAATCGCTATGAATCGGCTGTCGCCAACAGTCTGGATGACACTGCCGATCTTATATCCCACTTGGCCGCCAATCCCTTCATGCGGATTCTTCCCGATACCTTTCACATGAACATCGAGGAGAACGATCCGTTCGTTTCGCTGGAGAAACACAGGGCTCTCTATGATTCCATTCATATCTCGGACAACAATCGATTCTTTCCCGGTTTCGGGGCCGTTCGCTTTGTCGAGCTTTTCAGCTTTCTCGCCAAGAGCGGCTACAACGGAGGCCTGGCAATCGAGGGAAACATCAAACTGGATCTGCTCTCCGATATCCGTGCGAGTGCGGAGTTTCTGAAACCTCTACTGCACTGCTAGCTAGTGGGGCAGCGGGGCCGCAACTCATCGTACGGTGAGGGGATTGCTCAGAGAGAGTTCCGTGCTCTGTTGTGCACGTTCATAGCCACGTTCAGACCGATGCCGACCCAAATCGAGTTACCGGCATGGCTGAAAACTCGCTTTACCACCGAGGGCAGGGAGAAGTATTTCTTTCTCACATTTTGCATCTCCTCTACGAATTCGACACAGCTGAAGTTTTGGGGCTTGAACAACAGGTTGTTGATATCATAGAGGCTCCAGTCTTTGCTCAGCAGCCTGTCCTGCTGCTCCAGCCTGCCGGCCAATCTGGTGCCCGGATAGGGCACCAGGATCCCGAGGGATGCGGCGATCAAGTCCAGGTCCTGGAGGCGATCCAGGGTTCTTCGCATCGTGTCTTTGGTATCGAAATCATGGCCGAAGATCATGGTGGCGAGTACGGAGATGCCGTAGTCTTTCAGCAGCTTCAGGGCTTCCTTCAGTTCCTCCAGACTCTTCATGCTCTTCCTATACTTCTGGAATCCCTCTTCCACCACGCTTTCCAGACCCACCAGAAGCCCGAAACAGCCTGAATCAGAGGCAAGCCTGACCAGCTCTCTGTCCTTGGCAATTCCGATAGTGGCTTGGGCGGTCCATCGCTTTCTGAGGGGCATCATCTCACGGAAAAGTTGCTTGGCGTAGGGAATGTTGGCGATGATGTTGTTGTCGACAAAAAATAAAATCCGATTATCGATGCTCTCCATTTCCTGCAGTACCGGCCTGAGGGGACGGTTGCGTATCTTCCTGCCGTGTATGATGCTGACCGAGCAGAACTCACAGTCGTACGGGCAGCCGCGGGAAGTCTCTATGGTTCCGATGTCGAAAAAGCGGGATCGGCGTCTGGCTATTGCCCGATGATTGAGAAGAGGATAATCGGCGAGGTTTGTTGTTTGCTCCTGTTTGTAGAAGGGCCGCAACCTGCCGTTCTTGAAATCTTGCAGGATTTCCGGCCAGAGCTGTTCCCCTTCGCCTACACAAACCGCATCGCAGTGATCCAGGGCTTCCTGAGGAAGAATCGTCGGATGGATTCCACCCATGATCACCTTCTTATCCCGTTTCCGGTATTCGTCGGCGATCTGGTATGCCCGGTGCGCCGTGTTGGTGACAACGGTTATTCCAACAAGATCCACCTCCTCATCGAAGTCTATCCTGTCGAAAGGTTCCTGTACGATGCGAACATTCCAATCGGGAGGCGTCAGGCTTGCCAACAGCTCGAGCACCAGGGAGGGGACATGAAACTCGCTTCGTAGTCCCGCGTGCCTATTGACCGGTTCGATGAGATGCAAAACCATTACTTTTCGATTCAGTTGCCGCGGCAACAGATATCCGTGATGAGATAGCAAATGAGGCTCTACATGCATCAATTCTAATTCTTTGAGGATTCAAACGCAAGGTGAACGCTTGTAGGCATCCGGTTAATTCTACTGTCGCTGTTGCGTGCCCGGTGGCCGGGATTCTCAAAAAAAAAGCCGAATATTTTCTTTTGCCCATCCGCCGAGCGTGATACAATGGCAGCCCCGGTTCGGGAACAAAGATAGCGGCATCCCTGAAGAACCATGAAAACCGCAGGGCTGCTGACTGCCGCCTGTTTTTGCTCGCAACTGGTTTGCTTCTGCGCAAAACAGTCAGCGCAACCGATAACAGAACAATCCCTCCATCGCTATCACGCGGCCAGGAAGTACTACACCGAACAGCACCTGGAGGAGGCCCTGGCCTTGCTGCTGGAAAACCACAGAGACGCCCCTGAGTTCTGTGCCAACTCCTGTCTAATCGGGAAGATCTACTATTTCAGCAGCGATCTGACCGAAGCCGAGCGCTTTTGGCGTCACACCTTGAAGGTCAATCCCCACCATCTGGACACACGCAAATGGCTGGCACGGCTTTATCTGCAGCAGCAGAGGATCGACGAGGCCGAGGGTGTGTTAGCCGAGGCCATGGCCATCAGCTCGGAAGATCCCGAGTTGTTGATGCTCATGGCGAAAGTGAAACGCCGGAATCAGGACCTGGCCGGCGCAATCGAGCTGTATCTGAAATCTCAAGCTTTCAGCGAACGCCTGTCGGAAGCTTCGATCGACCTTGCAGAGATCTACTACAGCTTCGGGCTTACCGATCGTGCGCAGGAGGAATTGAAAAGGGCACTGGTTCTTGCAGGGGAAAACTCCAGCATTTCCCAGTCCCTTTCCGCCGCCTTGGAACAGCTCGAATACAACATTTCCCGGGAGGTCGAGCCGTGAGGAGAATTATGGGCGTCGCCGCGTTGTTTCTATTCCTCTGTTCGTGCCTGATTTTTCAACCCCGCCAGGCGCGAGATCTCTACATCGAGTCCGGTTACGCGGAGAGGATCGGAGGAGCCGAGTTGATCCTCGATTCCCTTACGGTTCAGAGAGGATTCGATTCTCAAGCTCTGGAAGAGAACGCCTCCTACATTCTGCGTCTGCTCCTTGCCCGGCGAAATCAAGATTCGAAGCGTAACGGGAAGGCTCTGTCGGTACGCGCCTTGATCAAGGAGGAGGAGTTCTCCCGGGAGTTTCATACCCTGAACACCGTAACCGTTGAACTGAGGGTTTTTGACCCGCCGAATACCGAAGCCATTGCTCTGGCTCTCTACAGTGAGAACACCAAGGATACCATTGCCTCTTACGCCTACCTGCACTCTCTGATCCGACGCGCGCTCCGGCTCCTGCTGCGATGAAGCATCGACTGATGAACGGAGCCGTGACTCGAAATCGCATTATTTCTCCAATCTGTCTCTGCTGGGTACTATTCCTTGGCGCCGCCACGGCCGCGGGCCAGGTTACTCGCCTCGATATCGAGGAGGCCCTGATCCGTGCTCTTGGATCCAGCGAAGAGCTTAGATTCACCCGCCTGGAGTACGAGTTCGAGCTCTCCCGCTACTCTTTGAGCCTGAGAGATTTTCTACCGGCTATCACCGTTGGCTACACGCAGGAGGACGCGGTTGCCTACCACGCCCCGGACAGTCACTTGAAAAAGTTGTCAATTGGGATCGATCAGCTGCTGTACGCGGGAGGTTCCCGATTTTATGAGCGTAGAAGCCTGGCCGAGCACCTTCGTATCCGCGAGCGAAGGATCGAGGAGATGGAAAAGGAACTGCGGCTCGAAGTTATGAATCGATACGTGGAGATCCTCAAACTCGAACTGCAGATCCAGATCCTCGAGGATAGCCTGGCCATGGCCGGCGACCAGATTAGCATCGCGGCTCAAGAGCTGAAGCTGGGCGAAATCACCCGTCTCGACTATATCGACATCGAGTTGGCAGTTCAGGATCTTGAGATCGAGCTGGCCGTGCTGGAGCAGGAGCAGGAGCGTCTGGAGTTCGGGTTCAAAGAATTGCTGCTCATTCCGGCCGGCAATTCCCTGGAGCTGACAGGAGCGATAAATCCGGATTTTAGAGGCCTGCTGCCGAATCAAGACGCCCGGTTTTACGTGGGCCGCGCTCTGCAGAATAGTTTGGATCTGAGCAAGGGGAAGGCGGAAATCACGGCACGGAGCGATGCGCTGAGACAGGCCCGCCGCAGTTGGCTGCCCAGGATGTCTACCTTAGTGGAATTGAGCGTAACGGGAGAGGAGTTTCCCCTCCCAGATCCGGGATTTTCAGTGGGGTTGAATCTGGACTTCTCAACGCCCCTGGTGCCGCTGCATACCGGCATTACCGCCGGGAGCCGTGGGATGGAGGAACGCTCGTTGGGACTTTCCTCCTCAGCACAGATCGGAGAGAATCTTAGCGGTTGGCAATCGCCCCGGGTCGCCAGAATCGGGCTCCAGAAGGCGCAGACCAAAATGAGATCGGCTCAGAGAACGCTGGAGTTCTCCGTCCTACAGCAGCTCAAGGGACGTTCCTTTCTGCTGGACACCCTCCGGTTGGAAGCGGAAAGGCTCGCCTTGCAGGCCGAGAGACGCTCGATAGAGGCCCTGATGCTGGAAATCGGGGAAATCACCCGCCTGGAGTATCTGCAGAGTGGAATCGCCTTCGCCCGCCAGCGTATCGACCAGCTTTCCCGCATTGTGAGCCTGTTCCAGATGGAAACGGTACTGTTGGCGGAATGCGGATTGGACATGCTCGAGCGCAGCCACCGTTACATCCTGGTTCCCGGATCGGAGAAAATGCAATGAGTGCAAGAAACCGATTCCGGAAAAACCGTGCGTTCATCGTTGCCTTCTGCGTAGCTCTTGGGGTGTTTGGATGCGGGGATGGAGAGCAACAGAGCCCGGCTCGGATCAGCACGGTTCCAAAGCCGGTGCGGGTCGGGCATTCCCTCAGCCAAATCGTCCGGCCGGTCTTGGATACCTTCGGAACCCTGGTCTACCACAGCAAGGCCGATATTTATCCGGGGATCGACGGAACCATCGAACAGATACCAGTGGAAGAGGGACAGAGAGTGGTTCAGGGCCAGGCACTGGTACTGTTTGCCAAGGACAGACTTCTCACCAGCCGGGAACAGTTCGCCGCCGAGGTGGCTTCCAGGAAGGCGCTGATCGCTTTGGCAGAAGAGAAACTGCGGGAAGGCAAGAATGCGGTTGAAGCCAGAATCCTGGAGATTCAAAAAGCCGAAGCAGAGCTCTCCCAAGCACAGGCCGAGTTCCAGCACATCTCCCAGACCTATGCGAACAAGAAACGCCTGTTCGAGGCCGGAGGTATATCGGCGGGAGAGTTACAAACCCTGCATACCCGTTTTGTAGCCGCTGAGATGGAGTTGAGCAGGGCACAGAAGGATCTGGAAATCCGGCAGATCGGGTTTCGGGATCAGGATATTCTGGCCGCCGGATGGACTGTCCCCGCGGAAGAACAACAGAGGCTCCAACTGCTGACGCGACTCAATACCGGCATGCTCGATGCGGAGCTTCGGGTTGCCCGGGCTGGTTTGGGAGCCGCCGAAGCGGAGCTGCGCCGGGTCACGATGATGCTTGGCGATACTACGGTCAGGTCGCCGATCCGCGGCATTGTGGGCATGCGTTTCGTCGAAGTCGGGGAGAAGGCTGATCGGGATACGCTGCTGCTGACTCTGTTCAACACCGACACCTTGTATGCGCAGGTGGAGGTTGGGGAGGCGGATCTGCGAAAGCTGCGGTCCGGCCAGCAGGCCGATCTGCTGTTCGAGGGCGAAGATGAGTCAAAAACGAGCGGGCGGGTCGAGCTGATCTCCCCCTATATCGATCCCAAGGCACGGACCGCTCGAGTCCGCATACACGTTGACAACAGCTCCGGCAGCTATATCCCCGGGATGTTCGCCCGGATACGCATCTTCATCGGAGAGGCTGAGGAGCAGGTGACGGTTCCCCTGCAGGCAGTGGTCACGAACGCCGAGTCTCTGCCTGCGGGCAAAGCGATGGTTTTTCTGGTGCGAAACTCTCGCGTATTCAGGCGGGAGGTGGAACAGGGGCAACGGGAGGGAGATCGTGTTGTCATTTTGTCCGGATTGGGGCCGGGGGAGATGATTGTACTGGATGCAGCCCCCGGGCTGAAGGACGGAACGGAAGTTGAGGTGCTGCCATGATCGCCGTGGTTCGGCCAATCCTCTGTCTCTGTGTCGCGCTCTTCCTGATTTCCTGCGGCCTGCTCATCGATATCCCGGATGACTCCGGGGTCAGCACCTGTCCGGGAATCGAGAATCAGGTGCTCTCTGAACAGGAGATCCCTCACATCTGTTTCGACTTCGAGGTGAATCGGTACTCTGTAGAGGCGATATTCTCGGTCAGGGAGGCGGCGGGAGCAGTTCCCGGCATATATGAATGGGAGGATCAAACGGTTTTTTTCCGACCGTGTCCCGAGCTGATACCTGGAAGACGATACACGTTCGCTTTTGCCGGTACCTATCGAGACCTGCAGGGTAGCGAGTATGCCACGCATCGAATCGTACCGTTTTATTACAAGCAGCGGGATGAATCAGTTCCCTACCTGGTGAGCTCGAATCCCCTGCCGGGGCAGATCATATCCATGGACGCTGGCATACGCATCGAGTTTTCCGAAGCCATGGATCCCTGCTCTGCGGTGCACGGAATCCGTATTGAGCCGGATACACCGGTCACGATGGTCTGGGAAAAAGCTGCTACCGAGGTGGTCCTGGCGCCGCAGGAAAAATGGGAGCCCTGCCGCTGCTACACGATCCGAATCACGGAGGAACTGTTGGGCGAAACCGGAATCCCCCTTGCCGAGACACGGGAGCTGATATTCTGGATCCAGGAAGATATCGAGTCTCCACGAATCCTGCTGGTGGAACCGGCTCTCAACCAGCCGGCTGCCTTGTATCCGTGGACCGGCTACGGTATGGATCAGCCTTTGGGTCTGCAGGATGTCGTGCGTATCCGCTTTACCGAAGCGATGGATACAGGTAGCACCGCGGACGCCCTCACCCTCGTTCCCGCCGAAGCTGAAGAACGCATCTGGGTCGATGCTGCCACCCTGGTGGTTATCCCGGCAGCTGGATTTTCACCGGGCACCGAGTACCTTCTGCAGTTCAACGCCCAGGCCAAAGATCGGGCAGGCAATACCCTCTCGATGTCCGAACCGATACGCTTTACCGTCATTCCCGGTGAAATAACGGCGGTTACCGAGTTCGTGCAGGACGGGATTCAGGTGAGCCCCGGAGATTACTCAACGGCCACGGCTATTGAGATTCAGCCGTACCCGATTTCCTCCTCGGGGGATTACGAGCTGTTGTTTCGTTTCACCGGCTGTGAGTTTGACAGCAATACGGAAAAATACGCGGTGCAGGAGGCGATTTCCCTCCTCTGCATATTTCCCGATTCCGGAGTCCCTGATCCGATCGCTACCGGTTACTCCTGGATGGGGGATCTGGTGTTGGGCGTAACTTATTCCGAGTTGCAGAGCTCGACTGCAGACCAGAGGATCTACTACCTGCTGCGCATCCGCGGGGGCCCGAGCGGGATTGCCACGGAGGAGGGGTACCGGCTGCAGCGGGACCTGGAGCAGCTGGTGTTGACGGCCGAGCAGTAGAGGAGGCGAGCAAATGATCAGGCGATTCCTTAGGATTGTAATACTGTCGCAACTGCTGTGGGGTTGTTCGTTTGTCGTCGGGCTGCTGCGCATGGAAGCGGTGGAAATTACCGCCTGGTCTCCGAATCGGCAGCTGGTGCCGGCGGGGCAGGTTGAAGCGATCACGATTACCTTCTCCAGCTCGATGAACCGGACGTTGGCTGAAGATGCATTTTCTCTGAACCGGGAGAACGAACCGTTGCAGGGACGATTCTCCTGGCGGGCGGCTGATACGATCCTGGTTTTTGTGCCAGCGGCTCCAATGACCGACGGGCGTCGGTACACCCTGGAGGTGACGGAGGTTGCCGAAGATCTATACGGTAACTCGCTTTCCCAGGCGTTCAGTTTCGGTTTTGCCACGGCCGAGGAGCTCGAGCCTCCCGAGGTCGTTCTTCACGAACCGGCGGACGGAGCCCAGGTGTCTTCGCCCCGCATGCCGATCCGTATCGTATTCTCCGAACCGATCGATCCGGCCAGCTTCTATCCGGGTTTTTCGCTTTTTCCTTCGATCCGGGGAGGATTTTCCTGGAACTCCACCGCAGAACAAGTGCAGTTCATCCCTCTTGCCGATTATCAACCGGATCAGACCTATGAGGTGGTGTTGAGCCGGGACATATCGGATCGATCGGGAAACCAGCTGGCCGAAGAAATCCGTTTCGAGTTCGTTACGGAGGACATCCAACATCCATCTGTCGACAGTGTTACAACCCTGGATGAGGGTAAACTGCTTGTTCCTCTTCAATCGGGGGGCGGCATCGATCCTACACTGGAGATCGAGAAGGATGAACGTTTTCTGTTTACCTTTTCCCGGGAACCGACTGAGCAGCAGAAGATCGATCTGTTCACTGTCGAACCCCTAACGCCCTTCATCGTTACCTGGAAGCAAGAAAACCGGCTCTGTGAGCTCGACTTCGAACAAGAGCTCTGTTGGAATCAAGTGTACAGCATCGAGTTGTTGGGGATGACCTATTCCTTCATCGTCAACGGTCAGCGCTCCCGCCCTCTCACGGTTACGGCGCTCTCCTACTGTCCGGATCTCAACGCTCCCGCCGGGAATGATAAGTTTGTGCTGCTGCAGTTTGCCGACAACCTTGATTTCACCGGCGCTGTACTGCCGGCCTTTGATTTTCACCTGGAACACGCCCTCGGCCTGGAGGTGGATATTGGCTCTTTCCTGCAGGCCTTCGAACTGACGATCCTACCGGCTTGTGTTTCGCTCACCATGCAGGACGTGGAGCTTTCTCCCCTCGCTATCCCTCCCTATGCCGTCCCAGGGCAAGGGCAGAGCGTTGTTCGGCTGCACTGTTCGGTGGCGGAAGATCCGGCGGTAACCGGCACGGTTACCTTTCGGCTGAGCACCGAACTGCGGGACACCGGTGGGAATCAACTTGCAGAGGACTACGTTCTGCTTGTCAACAACAACTGAGATGCCCGGAACATGAGGTTGGTGAAGAGCGCGGCCGAACACCCCATTTCGGTGCTCATGGTATATGCAGCCATCCTGAGCCTGGCCCTGGTGTGTTTCAGGCAACTACCACAGGAGCTTCTGCCCGATCTTTCCCTGCCTGCCGCCCGGGTGATCAGCGAGTACGAGGGTCTTCCGGCTGCGCAGATCGAGGCGCTGATAACCGTGCCCGTAGAGAATGCCGTGTCCGCCGTGAAAGGAGTTCGGTCGATCAGTTCGGTGAGCATGGAAGGGGTTTCGGCCGTGCGGCTGGATTTCGATTGGGGCGTCGATCGGAGCCGGGCCGCCGTAGAGATCAGGGAGAAGATCGACGGCCTGTATCCTTTTCTTCCACACGGATCCAGCAAACCGCTGGTGGTTGCGGCGGAGGATCCCTCTGACAGACCCGTACTGACCATGGCGGTGGTGCCGGTGAGGGGAAGAAAGATAGAGGATATCAGCAGCATTGTTCGGGGCGAGCTGTGCGCCAAACTCAAACAAGTTCCCGGGGTGGCGACAGTGCGCATCGTGGGGCTGGCCGAGCCTGAGATCAAGATCGATGTTGACGGCAACAAGCTCACCGCGGCCGGTGTTCCCCTGCAACTGCTCGCCCGGATTGTGACCTCCTCGATCTACAGCGCGCCTCTGGGAAGGGTTGTCGAAGGACCCAGAGAGTATCTGGTTGAAGCCACCACCGATATCGATACCTTGGAGGATATACGCCGCATTCCGATCCTCACCTCGGGTAGCGGTGTGGTCGGGCTGGGTCAGTTCGCTAGGGTCTATCGGGATGTCAAGGAACCTACCTCCTTCTTCCACCATAACGGCGGACAGGCCATCGGTATCTTCGTCGAGAAAACGCCTGGAAGCGGCAGCCTCAATACAACCCGCAATTTGAAAAACGCCATCACCACGTTGCGCCCCATGTTCGCAGGGGATCTGGAGCTGCAGATCATAGACGACCCAACCGAGGAAATCGAAGGCGGAATCAGGAATCTTCTCCTGGCCATGGCCTTTGGGGGCTTCGCCGTGTTCGCGGTCCTGCTGATCCTGTTTCGAAGGCCGGCGGTTCCCCTGATTGTCTGGGCATCGATTCCCGCTTCGGTGATGACGGTCTTCCTCTTCATGAGGTTCGCCGGTATCGGGTTGAATCTCGTCAGTCTTTCCGGAATCGCCATTGGTATCGGTTTGATCGTGGATAACAGCATTGTGGTCTTGGATTCACTCATCCAAAGTGAAGCGCGGGGCGCTGCAGCTATCGCTTTGGCAACCGGAAAAACTACGAAAGCCATCGTCGGTTCCACCCTTACCACCCTGTTGGTGTTTCTGCCCGTTGTTTTTCTTCCGGGAGTAAGCGGTGCCCTGTTCCGCGATCTGGCTCTCATCATTTCTTTCCTGCTCATCGCTTCTCTGCTGTGCGCCCTGACCCTGACACCGGCCCTTTATAGTCTCTTGTTTAACAAAGCCGTACCCGCGAATCGCCGCACTAGGCTCAGTGGAAAGATCGGGTTGGTCTACACCCGCTATCTGGGGAAACTGCTGCAGCGGCCCTGGATTGCGCTGGTACTGATGGTCCTGTTCGTGTTGGCCGGTTTGACTGTTTTAAAAGTCATTCCGAAGCGCATTCTTCCGCAGTCAGATTTTAGCAATCTAGAGATCAATGTCGAGTTTTCCCCCGCGACTTCTATCCGGGAAAGCCTGTCGATTAGCCAACGCATTGCCTCGGAACTATTGGAGATTGAGGGAATCGGATCGGTATTCGCTTCCGCCGGTTACGATCGGGATTCCCTTTCCGATCGCAGTGAACCCCAACGGGATCCCCGGCGTGTTCACCTCCGCGTTGCCGCGGGACCGGAGATGGGCCGTTCGATCGCAACGGCAGTAGCTGAGGTTCAAGAGATTTTGAACGGTTTCCCAGGTATTCGCTATACCCTGACTCGGCCCGAAAACGCGGTCCGCCGTTTGCTTGGAGACACGGACCGCCTGATCTATCGTCTTGACGGTCCCGACCGGGAATTGCTCGTCCAAGAGGTCCTTTCGCTTTCAGAGAAACTCGAGGAGTCCGGGTTGATTGGTTCTGCCTGGATTGATACCCGCCGGGATACAGACCGCATTGAGCTGGATTTGAATCCCACGAGCCTGGCAGCCCGGGGCGCGGAACCCGCCGTTGTGCTCGAGACCCTGCGCACGGCTGTGCGCGGTCAGGTTGCGGCACAACTGCCGGCTGAAGCAAGGCGGATCGATGTGAGGGTCCGACTGGACCCCGTGCAGGCCGAGAGCGACACGCAGCTCGGGAAGATTCACGTTCCCGCAGGGGGCGAGCTCGTTGAGACGGGGATTTTGGGAGCCTTCGAACACCGCAATTCTTATTCTCAATTGTACCGGATCGACAGGAGACCGGCGGTTTCTCTCACCATACACCCCGTTGCCGGTTCCAAGGGTGAGGCTGCAGCTTTTCTTTCATCCCAAAATCGAGCTCACGGAGAGGTTCTTTCGGTTTCAGCGCTGCATAGCAATCAACGACACATCCTCGTTGTCTTCGCCTTTGCCCTGCTGTTGATGTACCTGATGATCGGCGCTCAGTTTGAATCCTTTGTTCTTCCCATCCTGCTGCTCACAACCCTTGTGCCCGCGCTGTCAGGAAGCCTGATCGTGCTCCTGATCTGGGGGTACAGCCTCAATATCAACTCGTTTCTCGGGATTCTGATTTTGCTCGGCACGGCCATCAACATTTCGATTATTCTGACCGTGGCCATTCAGTCAGGGGGTATCCTGAGCCGGGAACAGCTGGTATCCGTGTGCAGAAGTCGGCTCAAACCGATTGCTGCAACCGTTGCATCTACAGTTGTCGCAATGATTCCCATTGCTGCGAATACCTCCGGGCAGGGTGTCTTGCAGAGCAACACGGCGGTAGCATTGCTGGGCGGACTCATTGTTGGTTCGATTTCCATGCTTCTGGTTTTTCCGGTTATGCTCGATCGGTTTGCAATCTCCCGAACTTCACGACGATAATGGATTACTACAGGGATTGGGTTGACAAACCCCGTCGTGTAATCATGCTGCTGGTATTGCTGTGCATCGCGGCCGGAACGCTCGCCATCTCGATACCCCTGGGTTATCTGCCGCGCTCGATCAAGAAATCCATTCTGATTACCCTCGAATATCGAGGCGCCTTCGAGCAGGAGATCGAGCGCGTCGTAGTAGATCCGCTGGAGGCCGGCCTGTCTGCAGTACCCGGGATTACCGAAATAGCATCGGTCTGCGAAAAGGGCAGAGCACGTACGGTGATCACCTTTTCAGCGCGGACCGATCTGGATGCGGCTTTTCTCTCGGTCAGAGAGATCGTCTACGCTGTTCAGGCCCAGTTCCCTCCAGATGTTCAGCGTCCCGTCATACTAAAAAGCGATCCCGCCGGCAAACCCGTATTCATCGCAGGATTCCCAACCGCAGGCGGATTGAGCAAGGGGGATCTCAAAGCAATCTTTGAGAATGTGGAAGGCAGCGGAGAGGTGGAAATCGCCGGAAGTGCCAGGCCGGAGGTTGTCATCCGATTCGATCCGCAAAAGTTACCAGTCGCCGGCCTTGAATTGCCCGATTTCATACATTTGGTGCGAAGCACAAACGTCCTGGGAGGCTTTGGCCGGGAAACAGGGCCGTCCTACCTCGTGGATAGTCGCTTCCGGAGTGTGGAACAGCTGCTGGATCTGATGATCTGGCCCGGGGTTCACCTGCGGGACCTGGCCGAGGTCACGGTGCAGGATCGTAGAGCCGAGATCATCGGAAGAGTGAATGGCACAGAACGGATGGTACTTTACGTGCAGCCGGAGGGAGATGCCAACATTCTGGAGCTCTGCAGTCGCCTCGAAAGACTCAGCGAAAGCCTGCCGCAAGCCGAAATCCTCTACAGCTACGGACGTCTGGTGCGCAGAGCCCTTGTACAGA
>Ga0272441_10010518_pt1 | contig 13979 bp, 11 predicted proteins | sample SSMProp6N_FD_193582 | JGI IMG/M metagenome (GOLD analysis project Ga0272441, IMG submission 193582) | Marine sediment archaeal communities from Little Sippewissett salt marsh, Falmouth, MA, United States - SSM-Prop-6N | ecosystem: Environmental > Aquatic > Marine > Wetlands > Sediment ... | reverse complement strand
CCAGGGCCACGGAGAGCGATACCGAGGAATCGCCGTGGCCAATCACGGCCGTGATGCGGGGATCTTCGGCGAAGGTCTCGGCCAACAGCAGTGCCTTCTCCACCTCCGCTCCGTCGTCCTCCATGACCAACTCCAGGGGCCGGCCCAGGACGCCCCCGCGACCGTTGATCTCATCCACGGCCAGCTCGACGCCTTCCGCGATCAGGTCATCGCGCAGGCTGAAGGGCCAAACGAGGGCGATCTGCACGGGGCCGCTCTTGTGCTCGGCATAGGCCGATCTGCGATCCGGTGCCCGGGAAGGCGCACAGGATACGATCAGGCAGCAGGCGAAGGCCAGGGCGACTGCGATGACCCTGAACCGACGACTCTCTCGCCGCCCCCCTACTTCCCCCATTGCTGCAATTCCCTTTCCAGATCCCTGCCCAGGAGTGAGAGCCGTTCCAGGGCGACGAGGAAGATGTTCATGTGTGCCTTCTTCAGCTCATTCTCTTTTTTCAGATACTCGACCTCGATTTCCACCAGATCCAGCTCGCTGAGCTCGCCGATCCCGAGCAACTGCCGATCTATGTCCTTCTGCCGTTCCAGGAGTCTCAGGTTGTCCGTGAGCAGGCGCACCGTCTCCTGCAGGTTGTCCTGCCTGATCGAAAGGGATTCCAGCTGCATGGCGAGCCGTTGTTTTTCCACGGAAAGGGCCTCTTCTCCCATCTTCTCGTTGACCAGGTCAGCGGACTGCCTGGGTCTGTCCTTCCTCGGCCCGAGAAACGGCACGTCCAGGTGGATGCTGAAAGACACGTCGATGCCGGCCAGGGGATCGAGGAACGCGGAAAACGAGGTATCGAAATCCTGATCCCAGCTTTCCGTTCGGCTGTAGGGGTAGCGCGGGGCGATGCTCAGTCTGGATGTGAGCGATCCCGCCTGGGCGAACCCGTTCAGGATGGTGGCGATCCTCTTCCCGGCCAGGTTCAACTCGAGCAGTCTGAGACTCGGATTGCGCGCCAGGTTCTCTTCCCCGGTCCGCGGCCTGGGCGGGGGCTGAACCCAGCGTATGTCCGCAAAATCGTCGTCGAAGACAATGGGGCTGCCCTGCCGCATCCCCAGCGCCGAGCGCAGGTCGTCTTCCTTCGTGGCGAGCTGATAGGCCGCCTGGAGGAGGATCTCCTTCTCCTTGCCGATCTCGACGCTCATCTGGGCCACGTCCGTTTCCGCCACGATTCCGCTTTCCAGGCTCTTCTTCAACCGCAGAAGGCTCTGGTTACGGATTTCGATCGCCTTTTCCTGCTGGCCGATGAGGTTGCGCAGGTTCAGCACGTCGAAGACCAGAGCGAATGCGCCGGTGAGGACCCTGTTCCTGACGGCCCGCTCCGATTCCAGGGCGGTCTGCCTGGCCAGCTCCTGCTTCCGGAGCGCCGATGGGTAGATCCGACCGTCGATGAAGCGGCCATTGCAGAACGCGGGCTGCTCGAGGGTGACGCTGAAGGCGGGCGCCTGCGCGAACCTGGGGTCGGTCGGCGAGCCGTCGAGCGCGCCGAGGGTGGCCAGGGTCAGGGTATCGCTCAGGTCGAACTGAAGGGTGCCGTAGGTTGGCAGGAGCTGCTTCGTGTAAAACCCAATGGTGAATGAGTGGGTCGCGCTGTTTTCGTAGTGGTAGTCCTCGTCCTGCTTCCTGTTCTGGTAGTACAGGTCGTAGTCAGTTTCCATTCCCACTGCCGGAAGGCGGCCGGAGCGAACCGCTTCGAGGGAGAAAGACGCGTACGATGCTGCGTCCGCGGCCTGGCGGACATCCGGATTCCTGTCGAGGATCAGCCTGAGCAGCTCCTGAGGGTCCAGAACGGGAACCTCCGACGCCAGCGGCATGGCGCAGCACAGGAGAACGAGCGCAATGAACCAGGTTCTTTCCATTTGGCTCCCAGGATTCCCTTCGTTTCGCAACCTCGGTTAGTATATTGGGAACCCATGGCAGGCGCAAGAGAAAGCAGCTCGGCATCATGTGGAGCACGGCCGGCGCACGGCGCGGGGCTGGTCGGGAACCATGGGCCAGACACGCGCCAACCTCAGGCGCCTGGACATTCCACCGGGCGAGATCCGCTACGCCCTGGCCACGCATTGCCGCATCGATCGGCATTCCCGGAGAGATCCTGCGCACCCCCGGACACTCTGAAGACAGCGTCTCCCACTTGCTGGAGGACGACCCGGCGTTCACTGGCGAGCTTCCGGCGGCCTCCCAGACCCTGGATGACCCGCAAGTCCTGGCCAGCACCGCGGTATAGGGCGCGCGGGGTGCGGCGGCCCCAGAGCCTCGCTTGCCCCTCACGTTCTGCGTCGTTGCTGTTCGTTATAGAGGAGCTGTACATCAAGCACTTCAAGAAGAACCGACCTGAGAATGTTCGTTCCATCGAGCAGATGGTGCGGGATTATCGCAAGAAGAAACAGGAGCGCAAAATGCGGCGCTCAAAGGAAGAAGAGACAGGGCAATCGGGTAAGGGAAGAAGTCCGCAATAACGAGAACTGTTTCTCTCCTTCTTCAAGCTGTGGCGCCTTGCCGACTGTCTGTCCTCCTTGACCCCCACCCCCCAGATTCCCGGCCAAATGGATGACATCGTGGTTCCGCTGAAAAATAGCAGAAATCATTGACCGACCTCCCACCATGTCACCATTTCCTAAGACCTGGGAGGGGACCATGAGCCTACCTCGCAATCAACAAGAAGAGCTCTTTTCTGCAGATAAAGAGTTGGCGGATTTCTTGCCGGCCGACGACCCGATGATGGTGTTCAGCCGAGAAATATATCCGGCTTTCAAAGATGAGGATTTTGCACAGTGTTATTCCACCAAAGGCCGCTGGGCCACTTCGCCGGCATTCTTGGCCTGTGTCACGATCTTACAGTTTCGGGAGAACCTGAGTGATCCCGAGGCAGCTGAAGCCTGCGTGCGCAGATTGGATTGGAAAATCGCCCTTCATCTGCCGGTAGGTGAGAAAACCAGCTTTCACCCTTCTACGCTTTGCTACTACAGAAGACGATTGAGAGATCACGAAGCGATGTCCCTGATCTTCGACAGGACGGTGAAACTTGCCCAGGAGAAAGGATTCATCAAGAAAAGGACGAGTCAGAGGATTGACTCCACGAAGATCATCGCTCACGTGAATCGGATTGCCACCACCGGCCTACTGTTTCGAGCGGTAAAATGCCAAACCGAGGAGATTGAGAAGAAGGACGCGGAGTACTTTGAGCGGGAGATTCCCGATTACATTCGAGAGCGGTACAGCCAGTACTTTAGTTCTTTTGGGATGGGTCTCAGCGCCGGATATATCATAGACAGAATCGTCGGAATAAAAGTTGACACTTCCGTCGTTTCAATCTGAACAGAAAAGGGATCTTCTTCCAGGGGAACGCTGAATAGAATTTTGAAGGAGGTAGGATTGAAATGATGGCCTATCCATCCCTTTTTGAATACAACGATGAGGAACAAGTCTACAACGTTCGATTTCCCGATCTTCCGGGCTGTTTTACATATGGGGAAACGATTGATGTAGCCATGGCTATGGCGAAAGAAGCATTGACCGGCTATCTCCAGTCAATGGATGCGAGAAAGATGAGGCTTCCGGATCCGTCAAAGCTCGAAGGCGATGAAGTGGATTATGTTACGCCTGAAATTCCGGTAGCATTTGCTATTTGGTTAAGAAAACAGCGGGAAGCTTTGGGACTGTCTCAATCTGATGTTGCCAAGAAGCTTGGGATAAAATATCAGACCTATCAAAGAATTGAGAGTCCATCAAAAACCAATCCAACGTTGAAGACGATTATGAGAGTCGAAAAGGCCTTCAATCAAAAACTATTCAAAGTGTAGCAGCATCGCAGTTCCTGTGATCGGGACACAGGCAAAAACACGGTCAAATATCGTCTGTCACGGTAGAACAGCCGGTTAGCCGACTGCCCCGGCACAGGTCCCGGCGTGCGGGATTACCGCAACAGGCTCTTCAACAGTAATCGCTTCCGCAATCGGTCAAGACAGATCCAATTGAAACTGGTAATTGCGTTTCTCGTTGATCCTGGGCATGTCAATCCGGTAATATGCACACACTTGGTCAAAGGCATTGTAGTCCAGGCTGCGCTTTTGGCTGCGGCGGTTCAACCATTTGTACAGGATTTTCCTTGCCTGCCGGAAGAATTCCTTCAGACTTCGGCCGGTTCCCATGATCCCATAGTAGTTGTGGTATCCTCTCAGCTTCGCATTCAGTCTCTTGAAGAGCTTCCGCAAACTCCAGTGCCGGTTCTCCTGAATCCGTTCTGTGAAGGCCTGCAGAAATAGGCCTTCTCCTCTTTCCTGAACCGGGTAAACCTGATGATCCTGGTTGCGAGCCCGGCGGGCCGTGGTTTACACGCCGGGCAACCGGTCGCGGATCTTGGCGATCGTCAGCGGGGCTGAACCCTCGTAGTGGTTGTTCACGTTCAGGTACACGTCCGTGCCCCTGCGCAGCAGCCTGCCGATGGCATCGATTATCTCTCCGATCTCCTCGTCCTTGTCGGCCACGATCCGATCCCAGCGCTTGCCCGTGCGCTTCTCCATGCCCGGACGATCCGGACCGTGCAGGCGGATGACGGCCAGGTCATTCGCCGCGAACCAGGACTCGCGTCCCGGGAGGATCCCTCTCAGGTCGGGCATGTAATAGCCCTGCAGAAAGCACGGAAACAGCCGGTTGCGGCGCAGGAACTCGAAGTATCGGTCGTTGAGGTACTGCTGGTTTCGCGTTTCCACCGTACAGGGATAGGGGCATTCAACCTCCGAGAAGAAGGTCTGCAGGCGGGATTCGAACTCGCCCTGGGAGGCGATTTTCTGCCGGTTGAGGTACTCGAACTGGAAGATCAGGGCGCCGATCCGCCCGCGCAGCGCTTCGATGCTTATCAGAAAAGCGGTGAAAAGCTCCGGAGAGAAAAAATGAGGATTGACACGCAGGGGTTTGGACTTGTCCTTGCGGTAGTGATGGGTCAGGGTGATGCTGTTGGGAACCTTGACCGTGAAGCGAAATTCCTCGGGCACGCTGCGGGCGTACTCCTCGGCGGTGCGGGGATCGGGCAGGAGCGGCTGTGGGGATTCGAACAGCGACCAGAACCACCGGTCGATCTCCACGGTATCGTAGCGTTCGGCGTACTGCTCCAGGTAGCTGAGGCGGCTCCCGCCCTCGTACACCAGCCCCTGCCACGAATCGAAGTTCCAGCTGGAAGTTCCGATGCGCAGCACGTCTACACCCCCTGCAGGCTCCGCGTGGCCACCAGATCCACTCCGGTCCCCTCGATATCCTCGATCAGGACATCACCGCATCCTACCGGCAGCGGAACCTCCATGCGGTACAACCGGTCGAGCAGGGCGGGAATGTGCTCCTTAAGCAGGGAGGCGCTGGTTTTCACGGGAAGGCGCCGGCCGCTCGCTGCACGGGTGCGCACCGTGGCCGTAACCACCCGCTTGGGTGCCAGGATCTCCTCGCGTGCGTAGCTCTCGCCCTTGGCGCATCGGTTTCCCGTGACCGTAACGTCCTCTTCGTTGCTCCAGCGCACGGTCAAGCGGCAGCCCAGCGGGCAGGATATGCATACCATCTTCCGTTCCATCAGTAGATGCTGACCTCCAGTTTGTTCTCCGGCGGATCCGGGATCCCGGCCAGTTCGCTCTCGCTCAGCTCGAAGCTGACCATTTCCGAGGGCTGCACGTGAGCCAGTCGCTTCCTCTTGAGCGGCTCTCCGCCCGCCGAGATCAGCAGCTCGGCTTTGTTCTTGACGATCAGCGAGCGGAGGTAAAAGCGATTGTCGCGCCCCGGCAGGTAGCGGTTGGGCACTACGTATTTCACATTAGCTCCGGCGGTCATCGGGTGATGGGAGCTGCTGTATGTGCCGGCCAGGTACTCGGCGACGAAAGAGGCGCAGCGCTCCGACTCCTCGCTCACATAATCGACCAGATCGTGGACGTGCAGCACATTCCCGCAGGCGAAAACGCCCGGAACGCAGCTCATCAATCCGCCGTCCACGAAGGCGCCGCCGGTCTCGGGGTTCAGGCAAATTCCAAATTTCCGGGAAAGCTCGTTGTCCGGAATCAGTCCAACCGACAGCAGAATCGTGTCGCACTCCAAATCGAATTTCCCCTCCGAGTTGGCTTTGCCCTCTTCCAGGGGCGTGACAGTCACCCCGCTGACCCGGTCCCGGCCGCGAATATCGGAGACGGTGTGGGACAGGTACAGGGGAATCGAGAAGTCGTTCAAACACTGCACGATGTTGCGGGTCAATCCGGAGGGATACGCTTGAATCTCGATCACACCGAGCACTTTCACTCCGACCCAGGTCAAACGGCGTGCCATGATCAGTCCGATATCCCCGGACCCCAGGATCACGGCCCGCTTTCCGGGTATATAGCCGTCGATGTTGATCAGCCTCTGTGCCAATCCGGCGGTGAACACGCCGGAGGGGCGTGTGCCGGGAATGCCGATGTTGCCCCTGTTTCGCTCTCGGCAACCCATGGCCAGCACGATGGCCCGGGCGTTGATCTTGGTCACGCCCTCGTGTCTCGAGTATCCGTACACCGAGTGAATGCTGCCGGGACTTACCTCGAGGGCGGTGGTGTCCAGCAGTACCTCGATGTTCTTGTGGCTCTGTACGGCCTCAACGAAGCGTTCGGCATATTCCGGGCCGGTCAGATCCTCCCTGAAGCGCTGCAGGCCGAATCCGTTGTGGATACACTGATTGAGAATCCCGCCCAATTCCTGTTCCCGCTCCAAGACGGTTACACTGTATCCCTGGGAGGCGATCCGGGAAGCGGCTGCCAAACCGGCCGAACCACCGCCCACGACCACGGCGTCGCAGTGTTTCTCCCTCATGATTTACCTTCCCCCGCGGCCTTTCCGACGTCTTGCACCGTAAGATTTCCCACTTTGCCCGTGATTAAACCGCTTTCCGCCCCGCGCTTGCTGATCTGCTCGATGGACATGCCGGTCTCCCGCTGCAGGATCTTCATGATCTTGTACGTGCAGAAGCCGCCCTGGCAGCGGCCCATCTGCGCCCGGGTGTAGAACTTGATCCCGTCCATGGTCGTATGCCCGCGCCGGATCGCGGCCACGATTTCCGCTTCGGAGACGGATTCACAGCGGCAGACGATCTCCCCGTAGGCCGGATTCTCCCGGATCAGCTCATCCGCCTCGTAGGGGGAGAGCCGGCGGATGCGCGGCACCTCGTCGATCATGGGATCGAAATCGGGGCGTTCGGTCAGCACCAGCCCGGCGCTTTTCAGCAGGTCCTTGACGTACTCTCCGATCGCCGGGGCGGCGGTCAGGCCGGGGGATTGGATACCGGCCACCTGGATCAGTTGAGGCTGCTGCTCGGACTCCGCTATGTAGAAATCACCCCCGGACAGAGCCGGACGAAGGCCCGCAAAGCAAGTGATGATATCCCGCTCCGAGATCTTCGGGATCAGGCGACGAGCCGAGTGGAAGATCTTCTCAAAATTTTCCTGAGAGGTGGACGCATCCTCTTTGTCCTCCTGCTCCACGGCCGTGGGACCGACCATGCAGGTTCCCTCGGGGGTGGGGATCACGAGGATGCCCTTGGAGGTGGGATTGGGAACGGGAAAGACGACTTTTCCGGGCAATCCCGAGGCGTTTCGGTCCAGCAGGTATTCCTGTCCCTTGCGCGGAATGATGTGAAATCCTTCGGCGCCGCAGGCCCGGGACACCTCGTCCGCGTACAGTCCGGCGGCGTTTACTAAAAAACGCGCCCGTACACGCTCGCCGTTTTCCGCATGGATCAGGAAGTGGCTATTGTGCTTCTCCGCCCGCGCGACCCGGAAATCCGTCTTGACGGTCACCCCGTTCTTCTTGGCCGACTCGATCAGGGAGAACACGTAGCGATACGGTTCGATCACCCCGCCGGAGGGCGCGTGAAGCCCACCTACCACATCGGCGTTCAGGGTAGGTTCGATGGTGTGGATGCGCTCGCGGTTGCAGATCTCCAGGCCGATGATCTTGTTTGCCGTGCCCTGCATGTACAGCTTTTCGATCGTCTTCATCTCCTCCACGGTGAAGGCGACCACCAGGATGCCGCAACGCTTGAAGGGAAAGTGCAGCTGCTGCTGCAGCGTGTCGAACATGATATTTCCCAACACCTCCAGCCGGCCTTTGAGCAGCGAGGTCGGGTAGTGAAATCCGCCGTGGATTACCCCGGAGTTGGTCTTGGATACTCCGAAGGATACGTCGCACTCCTTCTCCAGCACCACGGTATCGCAGGTGTAGGCGGAGAGCTTTCGGGCGATGGAAGCACCGGAGACACCCGCTCCCACCACGGCTACAACGAACAGCTCGTTTTTCATCTACGCGTCGGCCTCCATCCCGTCGGATTCCGGGCCGGGGTCCGGCGGCCCGTCGGCTTCCAGCCAGTCGAAACTGCGGCTCACCGCTTTTTCCCAGAAGTGAACGCGCCGCCCGCGCTCTTCATCCCCCATGCGCGGCAGCCAGCGGCTGTCTTCCTCCCACAGAGCGGAGAGCTGTTCCTCGGAATCCCAGAATCCGACGGACAACCCGGCGGCGAAGGCGGCGCCCAGTGCGGTGGTCTCGGTGATGCGCGGCCGGATCACGGGCACGCCGAGCAGGTCCGATTGAAACTGCATCAGGATCTGGTTGACCACCATGCCTCCGTCCACCTTTAGGGAGGAGATGGGCAGGCCGGAGTCTTTTTCCATGGCTGCGAAGATCTCCAGGGTCTGAAAGGCGGTAGCCTCCAGGGCGGCACGGGCCAGGTGGCCCCGGGTCGCGTAGCTGCTCAAGCCCGCGATCAAGCCGCGAGCCTCGGAGCGCCAGTACGGTGCGAACAGGCCGGAGAACGCCGGCACGAAGTAAACTCCGCCGGAATCCTCGACCTCTGCGGCAAGCTCCTCGATCTGGGCGGAGCTGTCGATCAAACCGAGATTGTCCCGCAGCCACTGCACCAAGGCGCCGGTGATGGCGATCGAGCCTTCCAGCGCGTAGATCGGCCGATCGTCGCCCCTGCGGTAGCCCACCGTGGTAATCAGACCGTGCCGCGAGTGGATGATCTGTTCCCCGGTGTTCATCAGCAGAAAGCAGCCGGTGCCGTAGGTGTTTTTCGAAGTACCGGGGGAGAAGCAGGCCTGGCCGAACAGAGCGGCCTGCTGATCTCCCAGGACTCCGGCTACCGGGATCTCCGCGGAGAACGGACCGTCGGCCGTGGTGAGGCCGTACGGCTCGGACGGGATCGAGGGCACGATGCGGGGGAGCATGGCCGGAGGGATATGCAGGATCTCGAGCATCTCATCATCCCACTGCAGGGTTTCGAGGTTCATCAGCAAGGTACGGCTGGCGTTGGTGACATCGGTTACCAGCCGGCCCCGGCCCGGGCCCCCGGTCAGATTCCAAATCAGCCAGCTGTCGATTGTCCCGAAAACGGCCTCGCCGCGCTCGACCCCATCGCGCAGGCCGGGATTGTTGCCAAGCATCCAGCTGAGCTTGGGGCCGGAAAAGTAGGTGGCCAGGGGAAGCCCGGTCTTGCGGCGGAAGCGGTCGATGCCTCCCTGCTCGGTCCCTTCGGCGGCCAGCCGGTTCACGATTGCGCCGGTGCGGGTATCCTGCCACACGATGGCGTTGCCGTGTGGAGTACCGGTTTTCGGGTTCCAGGCCACCGTGGTTTCGCGCTGATTGGTGATGCCCACGGCGGCTATCTGCCGCGGCTGCACCTTTGTGCGCTCGAGGGTTTCCCGGATAACCCGGACGGTGCGCTCCCAGATCTCGGCGGGATCGTGCTCAACCCAGCCGGAGCGCGGAAAGATCTGCCGGTGTTCCAGCTGGTGGGAGCCGACGGTTCCTCCATGGCGATCGAAGAGGATGAAACGGGTTGAGGTGGTGCCCTGGTCGATGGCACCGACGTAGCGTGCGTTGGATCCGTTCATCGGAAATCTCCTTGAGATGCCGCTTTGCCGTTGCGAGCGCTATCGCCACTGTACCCCTGTTGCAGATGGATTTTCAATCCCGTCGTCCGTTTGTGCCCGCCTGAGCGCTGGTCCTGCGCTTGCACAAAGTGTGAATCTGCTTAGAATAGATGTCGCCTGTACAGCAGCACCGCGATCTGCTACCATGCTTATAGTTATTTACCAAAAGAAAATAAAAAAAATATGCAACGACCCTTGCGAAGCTACGATATCCGGGAACGCAATGAAAAACTCATCCTCAAGCTGATTTCGACTCGAGGAGCGGTCTCCCAGTCCGAGGTGGTCGCCCTCACGGGTCTGAAAGCGCCGACCGTATTTCGCATCTTCATGAGCCTGGAGGAACGCCGCTATATCCGGATCAGCAAGGAGGAAAAGGCCTCCGGCGAGCGAAAGGGTCGAAAGCCGCTGTACTATTGCATCGATCCGGGAGCCCACTACGTAATCGGCGTCGATTTTTGGGCGGATTCGGCGACCGTGGTGATCGTGGATTTCGGGCGCACGCCGAAATACGAAAACTGCATGGAACTGCCGCAGGGCACGAACGCGGAGACGGTGGTGCGGACGCTTGAGCAGCTGATCGAACAAGCGATTCACAGCTCCGGGATCTCGAAGCAAAAGATCCTGGGCATCGGGATCGGAGCGCCGGGAATCGTCGATCTGAAACAGGGCTCGGTCCTGTATTACCCGCGCATCCGGGGCATGGTCAACTTTGACATCCGCGAGCGCGTGGGGCGGGTGTTCTCGGTGCCCGTGCACCTGCACAACAACAGCTCGGTGATCGCTTCGAGCGAGTATCGCTATGGCAAGGCCAGGGAGTTCGACTCGCTGCTGCTGGTCTTGATCCGTTCGGGAGTGGGGGGAGCCTTCATCGACTCGGGCCGTATCTTCGCCAACCGGGGTCAAACCGCCCTGGAGATCGGGCACATGGTCATGGATCCGGCGGGCCGTGCCTGCTGGTGCGGCCAGAGCGGCTGCCTGGAGACGGAGCTGCGCGAGGAGGCGATCGTCGGGCATCTGCGTCGGCATACCGGCCTGGACTCACTGGAGGAAATCGGGGAGGCGTTGATCTCGGGAAGGCGGGCGGTCACGGATGCGTTGCACGGCAAAGCGGATTTGCTCAACCGCTGCCTGCGCAATCTGTACATGGTGCTCCGGCCTCAGGCGTTCATGATCGTCACCCGGTCAGCGGCGCTCTCAGAGTTTTTCGCCGCTTCGGCCCGGCAGAGCCTTCGCGGCTTGGGCGCCGCCGGAGGCATGCACCCTGCCGTCGTGCTCAACCCTCCGGAAGTGCTGAGCGAGCAATATGATCCGATCATCGCGGGACAAGGCGCCGCCGACCTGGTATTCGATTCCTTCTTCACCGAAAGCTGTTCTTGACAGCGTATTTCTTCTGTGCTTTGCTTTCTTAGAGAAAGAAACCAACAAGGAGGATGGAATGAAAAAAGCATTGCGGGTTGTCTCGGTTCTGCTGCTTACCGCCGTTCTGTTTCTGTCCATAGGCTGCAAGAAACAGGAGGAGGAGATCGTGCTGCAGTGGCCGTGCATCTGGGTTGCGCAGGACTCCAAGGCGGCCACGGTCGAGGCTCTGGTGAACCAGTTCAACACGGACAACGCCGGAAAGATCAAGGTCGTGATCGAGCCAAATCCGGACTATGACGGCTATCGGCAGAAGATCAACACCATGATGGCCGCCGGCGAGGTCCCGGACCTGTTCGTGTTCAACCCGGATCCCACCCAGTTCTCTTTTTACGAGGGGGATCTGCTGATGGACTTCAGCGACGATCTGAAGGGCGACTGGGGTAAGGATTTTTCCGAGGGTACCATCGCGGCATCCACCCGGGGCGGGCGTACCAAATCGATTCCCTACGAATTGGCACTGACCCCGATCTGGTACAACACCGCGTTGTTCGAGAAAGCCGGCGTCGGTGAGTTTCCCAAAACTTTCGAGGCGTTCTGGAGCGCCTGCGAAAAGCTCAAAGCGATCGGGGTGGTTCCCATGTCTCAGATGACCGGAGGAACCAACGCCTGGACTTCGATGCTCTGGTACTCCCACATCATGGCCAGTATCGGCGGACCGGATGTGTGGTCCAAGCCTCTGAGCGACCCGGCCTACGTCCAGGCCGCGGAGATCCTGCTGCGACTGTATGCCGACGGCAATACCACCAAGGACGCGGTGGGTGCGGGACCCGGAGATTCCAGCGGGCACTACCTGGCGCAGGATACGGCCATGTTCATCAACGGTCCGTGGTACATCGGGGCGGCCAAGAAGAACGCTCCGGAAGTCCACGCGGCGACCGCCGTAGCCCCTGCTCCCGCGGTGGAAGGGGGCCAGTACGGCGCCCAGATCGGTTTTCTGCTCTCCAATCTGGCCGCGGGCAATACCGACGATCCGGCGCGCCGGGAAGCGGTGCTCAAGTTTATGAAGTGGATGACCGCGCCGGAGAACGTCAAGAAGATCTCAATGGCCGCCGGCTCCCTGTTCTGCATAAAGTTCGAGTTCGGCGCCGGCGACTCGGTGGATCCTCTGCAGCAGAAGTTTATCGAAGCTTCGGCCGCTGCCTCCTTTATCACCTCTCATCTGGCCGCCAACTACAAGACCGAAGTGGTGCAGGAGTTCGGCCAGGCCCTGGGTGCGATGGCTCTGGGCAAAGCCACCCCCGAAGAGTTTGTGGAGATGCTTCAGGCTAAAAACTAGCAGCGTCAGGATTTTTTATGACCGGAGGGATCAGCCTGCGGGGCTGATCCCTCCGCCTTTTTATTTGTTCTGCCAGAGCTCCTCCTGCCGGCGCACGGCCTTTGCCCGCCTCATACACAGATAGACCATTTTCTCCAAGGCTTTTTTTCGTAGGTCGTGTTCGCGGCCTGCGAGAGAATTTGAATTGGCCGGCCGCACGGGCGCTTGCCCGAAGCCGGCCCGGTGTGATCAGGCTACGATTTCCGTCAGACCCAGGCGTTGCAGCGTTTCACCTGTGGGAATGCCCCGTGCATCCCAGCCCATCACCGCGTAGTACTCGTCCAGGAGAGGTTCGAGATCTACGGTGTGGCCGGCGCTTTTGCCCTCAGTGAACACTTCATTCAGGAAGCGGGGGGGAAGGGTATCGTGTTTTCTCGACAGCCCGAGCCGTACGTTGTACATACGTTCCAGGTTGATGATCCGTTCGGCGATACGGTTCAGTTCCTCGGGGCTGTGTTTCACTCCGCTGACCGCCTGCAGCGCTTCGGCCATATCTTCGATCGACAGGCCGATGCGCATGGTCGAACACACCCCCAGGGTGTCCACCACGCACATGCTGAACTGCTGTTGTCTCTGAAGCTCCCCCTTGCCCTCCTCCTCGAAGCGATTGCCCGCGGCGATTTCCGCTCCGAAGGTGGTGGCGAACATGTGATGTGCGCCCTTGGAGGAAGTGGCGTAGGTCAGGGCCATGCCCTTGGCGCCCCGGGGATCGTAGGCGCCTGGAGACATTCCTTTGGAATGGATCGCCAGTTCCGGGGCCCCGAAGCGTTCGGCGGCCGATCTGACCCCCTCGGCTAAAATCGCGCCGATCCCGCGCCGCGAAGCGATCATCTCGAGCACGGCCACGGCCGCTTCGCCGTTGCCGAAGGTCAATTCCAAACCCCCGGTGTCCGCCGTGGTGAGAATTTGCCGCTCAAAACACTCCATGGCCAGGGAGAGACAGACGCCGGCGGACATGGTATCGAACCCGTTTTGATCGCAGATCTGGGTCGCCCTGCCCAGGGTCTCCCAATCGCCGATGCCGCAGTTGGCGCCAAGCAGGCCGATGGTTTCGAACTCCGGGCCTTCCATGACCATCGTGCCGTAGCGTGGGGATTCGATGCGCGTGTTTTTGCCGCAGGCCACCGGGCAGGCGTAGCAGGAGGCGTTACCCGTGACGATCTGCCGTTTCATGGTTCGCCCGTCCAGCCGCGAGCCGTACTGGAAGAAACCTTGCGAGAAATTTCGAGTGGGCCAGAAGCCCAGGTTGTTGATCTTGTCCACCAGTTCCGCGGTG
>Ga0272441_10010517_pt1 | contig 13979 bp, 14 predicted proteins | sample SSMProp6N_FD_193582 | JGI IMG/M metagenome (GOLD analysis project Ga0272441, IMG submission 193582) | Marine sediment archaeal communities from Little Sippewissett salt marsh, Falmouth, MA, United States - SSM-Prop-6N | ecosystem: Environmental > Aquatic > Marine > Wetlands > Sediment ... | reverse complement strand
GGTAGTTATAGCGGAGAGGTCACACCTGTTCCCATCCCGAACACAGTAGTTAAGCTCTCTTGCGCCGATGGTACTGCAGTTTTTCTGTGGGAGAGTAGGACACTGCCGGGATTTTTTTATGGTTTTAAAAAAGTTACTCTGATTTAATTAGTGATAATTGGTAAATCAGTAAAGAGAATGATATACTATTCACTAAAATAATCGGAGGATTGATGACTTGCATAAAAAGATTAAAATTATATCTTTTGATGTAGACGGTACAATGGTTGATCCGGAATACAATGATTTAATATGGTTTAAAGAAATTCCGGAACTATTAGCCGATAAAAGACAATTACCTTTTGAAGAAGCAAAAAAAAGTGCTTTAAGGGAATATGAAATTCTGGGTAGTAAAAATCTGAAATGGTATGATATAAACTACTGGATAAAATATTTTGATTTAAAAGTGTCTTCCTATGAAATATTAGAAAAATATGAGTCGCGAATAAAAATATTTCCTTCGGTCATCCCACTCCTGGAAGATTTAAAAAATCGTTATAAATTAATCGTTATCACAGCAATGCCCCGCGAATTTTTATCTCCAAAAATGATTAAATTGGGGAAATATTTCCAAAAAACATTTTCAGCTACATCAGATTTTAACCAACTTAAAAATACTGCATTGTATAAGAAAATATCTTCTGATTTAAATATCAATCCTTTGGAAATCGTTCATATTGGCGACAGCTGGAATTCAGATTATCTGGCAGCAAAACAGGCCGGAATGAATACTCTCTATTTAGACCGGAACAGGGAAAAGACTGGTGAAGATATCATTTACAATTTGGAAGAAGTGAATACAATTCTCAGGATTTATGAAAAATATCAATAAAATAATGTTTTATATAAAAAAATTGAGCTAGAAAAAATAAATCAACAAATATCTTCGTTTATAAAAAAGTGTATGATAATGGTTGTGTTAAATACGAGGGATATATATGCCAGAATTACCAGAAGTTGAAACTGTAAAAATTGAATTAACCGATAAGATTATTGGTCTGGAAATCAGCAAAGTAGCTCTGACTCGGACAAAAATGCTAATAAATATTACGCCGGAATATTTTACATCCCGATTGGAAGGTAAAAGAATCATAGATATATCTCGTAGAGGAAAATATATTATTGTTCATTTGCTTCCAAAAATTAGATTAGTTTTTCATTTAGGTATGACCGGAATTTTAATTTATCCCTACATGGAGAAATTCGCGAAAAATAATTCAGGTGACATAAAATTAAAACATAATCACTTCATTTTTAATTTTAATGATTCTACACAAATGGTCTTTAATGATGTCAGACGTTTCGGTAAAGTGTATCTGGTCAATGATGTGTCGGAAATCAAGGGTATTGCACACCTTGGCATGGAACCGCTCGTTGATGAATTTACTCCGGATTCATTTTTTAATATATTAAAATCGAATTCAAAAAAAAGAATTAAATCTTTAATCATGAATCAGAAATTAATTGCCGGATTGGGAAATATATATGCAAACGAAGCCTTGTACCGGGCAAATATTCATCCTATGCGCATGGCTTCATCTTTGACGCATAATGATGCAGTTACTTTACATGAACAGATTAAACATGTTTTAAATAAGGCAATTCAACTAAAAGGTAGTACGATATCTGATGGTGCATTCCGGAATACTGAAGGCAAGAATGGAAAATTCAAGCAGGAAATATTGGTCTACGCGAGAAAGGGAAAAAAATGCCTAAAATGCCAGCATCTGATAGAAATGGTAAAAATAGAAGGGCGAAGTTCTTTTTATTGTCCTGTATGCCAAAAAAACAATGTATTTCATCAATAATGGGTTAGATAATCAATGATGAAGTTTTTAGGTAAAGATTATTTCTCTCGCTGAGACTATCTGGTTGTTTTTTCGAAGCCATAAAAGTTATTTAAAAAAAATTCATTTATCTATCCTATTGCGAAAAGAAAAAAAGAATAATATAATAGATAGAAAATAAATAATTTATCATTTATTTATTAAACATATTCTCCGAGCTATATTACCTAAAGCGAAAACAATGGTAATTTAGCCGAAGGGGAGAAAAAGGAAACTTTTTATCCCTCCCGTGTTTGGAAAGGAGAGCCATTAATTTTTTACAAGTATTAACCAGCACCAAACATAGTGTTGGTTTTTTTATTTGGTTTTATTGATTTTATAAAGAATAAAATAAATGATTTTTATCATAAAATTGTATTGGAGGATATCCTGATAAATGTCTGAAACACCATTTGATGTTACGACACCGGATAAAGCGATTTTTCTGTTAAGAAATTCTCTCAATTTAGCATTGCATTTGCAGAATAGCCGTGAAAGTGTAGAAATTAGAAATGCCTTAAATCGCATTTTGTCAAAAAATATTGTTAGTCATATAAATTTGCCTGGCTTTAACCGTTCAACAATGGATGGATATGCCATCAAAGCCGAGGATTCTTTTGGAACAACCGATAGTTTACCGACATATTTTGAAGTTGTGGAAGAAATTAGTATGGGAAGTAAGCCTGGATTTGAATTGAATCCGGGAGAAGCTGCAAAAATATCAACGGGTGGTATGTTGCCGGAGAGTAGTAATGCAGTAATCATGCTGGAATATGTTGAACAAATCAGTAAAACAAGTATTGAGGTAAGAAAATCAGTTGCTCCATGGGAAAATGTCGTAAGAAAAGATGAAGACCTTAAAATGGGAAAAACCATCTTAACAAAAGGCCATAGAATCCGACCGCAGGATATCGGAATTTTAGCCGGTATCGGAAAATTAACTGTTGAAGTCTATAAAAAACCAAAAGTTGCAATTATTTCAACGGGAAACGAGATTGTTCCTGTTGATGAATTGCCCGGTTTGGGACAGGTGAGAGATGTCAATAGCTATACCCTGGGAGCCCGACTCCTTGAAACATATGCTATTCCCAAATACAAAGGTATTGTGAAAGACGATAAATATCTTTTAGAATCAAAAATTAAAGAAATTTTGCAGAAAAAAGAAGCAGATGCAATCCTTATTTCCGGGGGAAGCTCTGTGGGTAGCAGAGATATCACTCTTGAAGTACTCAATAATTTGGGTAATCCCGGAATCCTGGTGCATGGCGTTTCGGTAAAACCAGGGAAACCGACAATTATTGCAGTAGTTAATGATATTCCGATATTTGGCTTACCCGGTCACCCGGTATCAGCCATGGTTATTTTTGAAGTATTTATAAAGGATTTAATCGGTTGGTTAGAAGGCCATAATGTAGAACTTTCCTTCAACAAAGAAATTGAAGCGGAAATAGATTCAAATATTGCTTCTGCTTCCGGGAGAGAAGAATATATTCGGGTATTGCTTTACAAAAAAGAAGAGAAGTATTTTGCTAAGCCCGTTTTAGGAAAATCGGGATTAATATCAAATATGGTTTTGGCTTCCGGATTTGTGAAAATTGGTTTAAACGTTGAAGGGTTAGATAAAGGGACAAAGGTGAAAGTAAAATTATTTTAATTCTATAAGAAACGGAGAAGTTAGTATTGAAAAGAAATATCTATTTGAATAAATTATCTTTAAATGAAGCACGAGTAAAATTGAGCAAAGCATTACTTCAGATAAAGTCGAATCTACCATTGCAGGGAGAGTTGGTTTCCACAGTGGATTCGTTTTCCAGGGTAACCGCTGAATCAATATTTGCAAAAACATCATCTCCTCATTTTCAGTCTGCCGCCATGGATGGCATCGCGGTAAAAGCTGAAAATACTTTTGGAGCATCTGAATCATCTCCTGTGAAATTAGAGAAAAATAAAGATTTTTATTATGTGAATACCGGTAATCCAATTCCAAAAGATTTTAATGCGGTCATCATGATTGAAGATATCAATCAATTTGAAAGCAAGCGATCACTAAAACAAAATCAAAAAACTTCAATTTCTAATAGTAAAACGGGAAGTGAATTTGATAAAGTTGAGATTTATTCAGCTGCCTTTCCCGGGCAACATATTAGAAATATTGGTGAAGACATCGTGGCGAACCAGTTGATTATACCGATAAACCATAAAATAAGACCGGTAGATATTGGTGGATTGTTAGCTGGCGGAATCGTGAAACTATTGGTAAGAAAAAAACCATATATAAGTATAATTCCTACCGGAGATGAACTTATTAAACCGGGAGAAGAACTATTACCCGGAAAAATTGTCGAGTATAACTCAAAAATAATCGAAAATATGATATCTGAATGGGGAGGGAAATCAAGCATCTGCAAAGTGGTAAGGGATAATCCGGTTGACTTGGCAAATGCTATACGAAATGCAGTTAAAATTAGCGATATTGTTGTGATACTTGCTGGTTCTTCAGCCGGTTCCAAAGATTATACTTCAAAAACCATTGGAGAATTAGGTGAGATTCTGGTTCATGGTGTAACTATTATGCCGGGAAAACCTACCATATTAGGAATGGTTGAAAAAGTACCCGTTATCGGTCTACCCGGGTATCCGGTATCAATGTTCATTTCTGCTGAGCAGTTTATTAAACCTCTCATATTTCAAAAAATTGGTATTTCTCTGGATGAAAGAAGGAAAATAAAAGTTTCTATGGCACAAAAACTTTTTTCCCGTTTGGGAAATGAAGAATTTTTAAGGGTAAAACTTGGGGAAATAAATAAAAAAATAATGGCTTTTCCTTTACCCAGAGGAGCCGGAGTCATTAATTCATTAATCGATGCAGATGCTTTTGTCCGCATTCCTTCACATAAAGAAGGCCTGCAATACCGGGAAGAGGTTGATGCAGAGCTGATGAATGATTTTAAAAAGATTAAAGATAATATTATTGTCACCGGTAGCCATGATTTGATTTTAGATGTTCTAAATCATGAATTACATAAAAAATTATCCGGTCATAATTTAGTCTCCTTTAATGTTGGGAGCATGGGTGGTTTGTCTGCTTTGAAACTGGGTAAAACTCATCTGGCAACTGCCCACTTATTAGATCCTGAAAGTGGGGAATATAATTTTCCCTATATCAGGAGAATTTTGCCGGATATGAAAATTAAGGTAATTAACCTGGCTTACCGGGAACAGGGTATATTTGTTAAAAAAGGGAATCCTAAAAATATAAAAAATATCGAAGACCTGATAAAAAAAGAAATAAATTTTGTTAATCGTCAAAAAGGTTCGGGAACCAGAATTTTACTGGATTATTTGCTAAAAGCTAAAGGCTATAATCCATCAAAAATAAAGGGATATTACCGGGAAGAATATACTCATTTAATGGTTGCGTCTTCGGTCGCAGAGGGCAATTCAGATGCAGGTCTGGGGATATTATCTGCGGCGAAAGCTTTCCATCTTGACTTTATTCCGGTAGCTCGTGAAAGATATGATATTATTTTGGTATCGCAATTCTATTCAAATCAAAAAATGCAGGAGATTTTAAAAGTTATCTGTTCAGATGATTTCAGGAAAAGAATATCTGATTTGGGCGGTTATGATCTCAGCCTTAGCGGAAAGGAAATAAAAGATGAATCAATTAATCGATAATTTTAATAGAGAGATTACCTACCTTCGGATTTCAGTAACTGATCGCTGTAACTATCGATGTATCTATTGCTGTCCTGAGAAGCCATTTGAATTTATTCCACACCCGGATATACTAAGATATGAAGAAATGGTTGAAATCATTGAAGAAGCAGTGGAACTGGGAATATCAAAAGTAAGAATAACCGGTGGTGAACCACTGGTGAGAAAGGGTATTATTGATTTTATCAGCCAGTTGAATCATATAAAGAATTTAAAAGATATTTCACTGACAACCAATGGATTTTTTCTTAAGGAAAATGCAAGTAAATTAAAATCAGCCGGATTGAATAGAGTAAATATCAGCTTGGATTCATTACAGGAAGAGAAATATAAAAGCATAACACGGGGTGGTAGCCTGAAAAAAGTACTTTCCGGAATGCATGCTGCAATTGAAGAAGGATTATTGCCTGTAAAGGTCAATACAGTTGTTTTAAGAGGTGTGAATGATGATGAAATTGATGATTTTGTTCAGCTTACTTTAAAATATCCGCTAAATATTCGTTTTATCGAATTTATGCCTACTACTGATTTATTAAACAAAGAATATCAAAAGGGTTTTATCTCTGTTATGAAAATACGTGATAATTTGATTAAAAAATATTTGTTAAAACCGGTCAACGTTATTCAAAATAACGGCCCCGCCAGTTACTATCAAATCGATGGCAGTAAAGGTACAATAGGATTTATCACTGCTTTAAGTCAACATTTTTGCGGCAGTTGTAATCGAATAAGATTGACCTCCGATGGAAAAATAAGGCCTTGTCTATTTTCCAATACAGAAATCGATTTAAAAAATGAATTAAGAAAGTTGGAAAAAACAACAAATAATACACCTGATTTAAGAAAAAAAATAATCAGGGAAAAAGTGATTGAGGCTATTAGATTAAAACCTGCAGGTCATCAGTTAAACAATAGAGAAAAGAAAGATATTTCATTTGAAATGTCTAAAATTGGAGGATAAAAACCATCTATTTTTTTTAATTTTAAATGAAAATGGATAAGAATCGATTGAATGAGAGGTTTCCAAAAAAATGGATAATAAAAAAATTGGGAAAATATTGGCTGTATGTAAAAGCGTAAAAAAAGGAACAGCCAAGAAAAATAATGATAAAGGAATTTTTATAAAAGACTATGGTTTGAAGGACGATGCACATGGAGGAAAATGGCATCGACAGGTCAGTCTTTTGGGCATTGAAAGCATTAACAAGATGAGAAGAAAGGACTTTGAAATAGGTTTTGGTGATTTTGCAGAGAATTTAACAACCAAAGATATTATATTGTATCAGTTAGTACCCGGAACCAGGTTATTGATTGGCAAACAAGTACTCCTTGAAGTGACTCAGATTGGCAAAGAGTGTCATCATAATTGTGAAATAAAAGCTAAAATCGGACATTGCATTATGCCAAAAGAAGGAATATTTACACGGGTCTTAAAAGGGGGCAAAGTGATGACCGGTGATGTTATCAAGGTCATGCCATTGTAAAAAATATTCTGATATAATTTTCATGTTACTAATTTTGTCCACAATTTCATGATTTGTGGCTATCAACTATTTAGACTTAAAGAGGAGGCGAAATGACAAAAAATGGATAAACCGGAATTTTCTCATTTTAATAAAGCGGGTAGAGCATGGATGGTTGATGTTAGCGAAAAAGATGATTCAGTAAGAACTGCTATTGCCGAAGGAGAAATAGTGATGCTGCCTTCGACCTTAAAAATGATTGCAGAGGGAAGGGCATCTAAAGGTGATGTTTTGGGAACAGCTCAAATTGCCGGAATTATGGCTGCAAAAAAAACCTTTGAAACCATACCGATGTGCCACCCATTGTTATTGACGCATGTCGATATAAATTTTAAATTGGATGAAATGCACCAACAAATTATAATTCAGGCAAAAGTATGTACGGTTGGGAAAACCGGTGTGGAAATGGAACCCTTGAATGCTGTTTCAGTAGCTGCTTTAACGATTTATGATATGTGTAAAGCAGTCGATAAAGGAATGACTATTCAAAACATCCATCTAGTTGAAAAAATTGGAGGACGAAGCGGGCATTATTTAGGTAAATCAAAAATGGAGAATTGAAAAATGTTGAAAAAAAAAGTTGGTAAGATTATAGCAATATGTCAAAGTAAAATAAAAAAAGAGAACAAAACAGTGATATCAGAAGGGTTGATTAAAAAAAATTGGGGATTGGACGGGGATGCTCATGCTGGACAATATCATAAACAAATCAGCCTTTTATCTATTGAAAGTATAAAAAAAATGAAGGAGCAGGGAGCAAATATTGATTTTGGAGATCTTTTTGAGAACCTTGTTGTAAGCGGATTAAGCATTCATGAATTACCGATAGGGACAAAACTGAAAATTGGAGATAATATCTTACTTGAAATAACACAAATTGGGAAAAAGGAAGAATACCTTAAGGAGATTGAAGGTAAAAAATATAGCTCTATCATGACCAAAGAGGGAGTATTCACGCGAGTGTTAAAAGGAGGAATTGTAGAAATTGAGGATAGAATTGAGGTGATTTCGAATGATTAATGTTGGAATTTTAACTATAAGCGATAAGGGTTCACGTGGTGAAAGAGAAGATTTAAGCGGTAAAAAGATCGAAGAGTTGGTTACAAAAATAGATGGTTATGTAAAGTATTACAAAATTATTCCAGATGAAAAAAAAATCATTAAAGAAGAACTAATAAAATCAGTTGATGAAATACATCTTGATTTGATTTTCACAACCGGCGGAACCGGACTTTCTAAAAGAGATGTTACACCCGAAGCTACATCAGAAATCATTGAAAAAGTTGTTCCAGGGATTAATGAAATGATAAGAGCCGAGAGTTTTAAAAAAACTAAAAGGGCAATGCTCTCCCGGGCAATTTCTGGAATACGGGGAGAGTCTTTAATTATAAATTTACCAGGCAGCCCAAAGGGTGTTCGAGAATCTCTGGAAATCATATTAGAAACCTTACCCCATGGAGTGCAAATATTGAAGGGACAAACTTCAGAGTGTGGTAAGAGTTGAATGAATTGGATGTGAAACTATGAAATTAGTATTTTTAGGAACTGGTTCTGGTGCGCCTTCCATTAAAAGGAATGTCTCATCCGTGGCATTGATTTTCTCTGATGAGAGTAAGGTCTGGCTATGGGATTGTGGAGAAGCTACGCAACATCAGATTTTACGAACTTCTATTAAGATGTCAAAGATAGAAAAGATATTTGTCTCGCATTTACATGGAGACCATCTTTTTGGGCTTCCCGGCTTATTGGCATCCCGAGGATTGGCTTGTGGGAAAAACCAGCGAAACATTCAAATTTTTGGCCCTGAAGGACTTGATTCATATTTAAAGGACACTTTAGATATATCAAATACATATATACCTTATGAAATCAAAATAACAGTCATTCCTACGAATACGAAATCTGGAGTCATCTATGAAGACGAAGAATGCAAGGTAAACTATTGCGAAATTATCCATAGCATAAAAACATATGCATTTTCCCTGGAAGAAAAAAAGAAGGAGAAACATTTTTTAATAGAAAAAGCCCGGGAATACCGAATTCAGCCCGGTCCAATTTACAAATCTCTGAAAGAAGGTGGCACAATTCAATTGCCTGATGGAAGAGTTTTGCATGGAAAAAATTTTGTCATTAATTCCCAGAAAAGAAAAAAAATTATATTTGGAAGCGATACAACTTTTTCGAAAAACCTTGTCAATTTTGCCAGAGATGCTGATTTATTGATCCATGAATCGACTTTTTCCATAAAAGAAAAGGAAAATGCTTTGTGTAATTTTCATTCAACGGCAGGAATGGCAGCAGAAACAGCTAAAAACGCAAAAGTGAAGCAGCTTATACTAACTCATATCAGTTCGCGATACAATTTGAAAAATAAAAATAACAGGGTTTCCGAAAAAGACTTGTTGACGGAAGCTCGAGAAATTTTCCCAGATACTTTATTAGCAGAAGATTTTATGATATATCACATATAATATTAATAAAATATCGGTATTTCTTGACTTTTATAAAAAGACCTGTTATAATCCTACAAAATGAAATAACTATTAATAGACAGAAGTGTGCCTAGGGTTCCGTTCAATTAAAAATTGAAGCCTGGACCGAGCGGTGCAGACATTACGACTAATCAATGTTACACTTTCAGGAAAAAAGCCTGGAAGATAGGTTCTGCGAACATAACAAAACCTATCTTCCAGGCTTTTTTATAATCTGTTATCAGGTATTTTTTTACAAGTATATATTATACAGGTGATGCAATTCTTTTAAAGGAATGAAAGTTATGCAAAAATATAACCATGAAGATTATTTAAAGACATTAAATAAAATAAGTAGAGCAATTACATCTGAAATGTATCTTGAGGAAATATTGAAATTGATTGTTACATTAACAGCAAATGTAATGAGTGCAAAAATATGTAATATATGGTTATTAAATGAGAAAAATCAGGAATTCACTATAGAGGCAACTCAAGCAATGAGCAAAGAATATTTGTTAAAGAGAACGATAAATATTAATGAGGGAATTGTAGGCTTGGTCGCCAGAGAAAAAAAACCGGTCATCATTCCGGATGTTTTAAAAGATATTCGATATAAGGAAAAGAAACTTGCTGAAAAGGAAAGGCTGGTTTCTATGGCCAGTGTTCCAATGATGGTAAAAAATTGTAATGTGATTGGAGTTCTTAATGTTTATACGACAACTCAATATGATTATACCAAGGCAGACATTGATCTTCTAAGTACAGTTGCACATCAAGCAGCGGCAGCTATTGAAAAAACTGAATTAATTATAAAAACCGAAATTATTCAAAAAGAACTGGAAACTCGAAAAAAAGTCGAAAGAGCAAAAGGTATTTTAATGAGGGAAAATAGCATTAATGAAGAAAAAGCGTTTTCTCTAATAAGGAAATTTAGTATGAATAAACGTTTATCTATGAAGGAAGTCGCGGAGGCAATCATCCTTTCTCATGAGGTACGTAGTCATTGAGCTAACAAAGAGTTCTCATAAAAATGTCTAAAAAATTATAATATTTATAATTCTACATTGAAGTAGAATGCAACACTGTCGTTACAATTAAAAATAAGGCAAGGGAGCCTTCTTTAAGACTATGAAAGTCTTAAAGAAGGCTTTTTTATTTTAATAAACTGAGCCGTAATGCGGAGGTGTTTTGAGAAAAATTAAAAGTTCTGATTCGTCCAATGAATAAATAATTCTTAAATTTAATGTAAAGGGAGAAAAATAAAATGGTTTATCAAGTAAATGATAGAAAAAAGGATCTGCTGGAAATAGAGAAGAAACAATCTTTAAGTGTTTTTGAAATAGCAAATATGCAGCTGGAAATTGCTGCCAACAAAATTAATCTACACCCTGATATTCTTGCACAGCTTAAAGAGCCAGAAAGGGTATTAATGGTATCTATCCCGGTTAAGATGGATAGTGGAGAAGTTAAAGTATTTCAGGGTTATAGATCACAGTTCAACACTTCTAGAGGACCTGCCAAGGGAGGGATAAGGTATCATCCTGAAGTTAGTTTAGATGAGGTTAAAGCATTATCTGCCTGGATGACCTGGAAGTGTGCAATTGCCGGAATTCCATACGGGGGAGGAAAAGGAGGGATTAAGTGTAATCCAAAAGAGATGTCCGAAGGTGAGCTTGAAAGGTTATCCAGAAGATATATTTTTGAAATATCATCTATTATCGGTCCGAGACAAGATATTCCTGCACCCGATGTATATACAAATTCTAAAATAATGGGGTGGTATATAGATACTTACAATAAAATCAGTCACTCATCTTCCTATGCTGCAATTACCGGAAAACCTGTTGATTTATGGGGATCTGAGGGAAGAGAAGAAGCAACGGCTCGAGGCTTATCCATCATTGTAAAAGAAGCTGCAGATCTTTTAAAAATAAATCCGACAAAAGCTACAGTAGTTGTTCAAGGATACGGAAACGCAGGCTCAATAGCAGCCAGGTTGCTTCATGAACAAGGGTATACGCTTATTGGCGTAAGTGACTCAAAAGGCGGAGTGTATAACCTGGAAGGAATCAATCCAATAGAAATATTTGAACATAAAAAAAGAACAGGTACCGTCAGTAATTATTCAAAAGCAAGATCAATTACAAATGAAGATTTATTAAAAATGAAATGTGACATCCTTGTTCCTGCTGCTTTAGAAGGTGTAATTACCAAGGAAAATGTCAAAAATGTTAGAGCAAAAGTTATTGCGGAAGCGGCAAACGGACCGGTTACCCCTGAAGCAGACGAAATTCTATTTGAAAAAAATATTTTTGTTATTCCTGACATCTTGGCCAATTCCGGGGGCGTAACAGTATCCTATTTTGAATGGGTACAGGGTTTGTACGGTTATTTTTGGAAAAAAGAAACAGTAAATTCCAGGTTAAAAGAATTGATGGTGAAAGCATTTCATGAAATTTTACAAATTAGCCAAGATGCAAATGTAAATAACCGGACCGCTGCTTATATGTATGCCATCTCGAAAGTTGCAAAGTGTATGGAAATACGGGGAATTTGGCCATAAGAATGAGCTTTATTGTATAAATTTGTTGGATATCCTTTGAAAATATTTAAATATTAATTCAGTGATTGTCAGGGAAAATATCGAAGGTTATATTCGGGAATTGAACATATGGTTGGAGAAGATATGGCAAGAGTATCAGAGTAATTACTAGGAAGGCAAGTACAGGAATCATGCGTTTTGTTTTTACTCTGACAAGGAAAAAAAAGAAATAAGATTACAATCGTACACAAGGCAAATATAATGAAATATACCGATGGCCTTTTTTATCCTGTTCAAGGGAAGTTGCGAAAAACTATCCAAACATTTTCTTTGAAGAGGTTATTGTAGATGCAATGAGCATGAAACTGGTTCAAAATTTGCAGGATTATGAAATATTGTTATGTCTAATCTATATGACGATATACTCTCTGATTTATCTGTCGGATTGGTGGGAGGACTTGGTGTGTAACCCCTGGAATGAATATCGGTGATAACATTATGGTTTTGAGCCGTGCATGATACGGTAACAACAGGATTGATGGAGCATACGGTGAATCCTGTTGCAACTTTACTTTAGTATCATGATACTAAAGTATTTGAGTGAAAATGGTTTTGTAGATGTGATTAAAAGAGTATTACCGAAAATTTTAGGAGAAGGCAAAATTCGAATACCAAGTCTTGGAGTAAGAGCAAAAACGATTGAATTTGCATGGGCGATTGATTACCAAATGATGAAACAAATTAAAATATTCTTTATGTAAAAAGGCTAAATATGTGGTAAAATTTAATAAATACACCTACATCATTTATAAGAATAATATTAATCATGGGTTTCCTTTTCACATAATTATCTTATTTTTATAATACAAATAAGCTTATGCTGGTTGTTGATAAGTGGTTAAACCCTTAAAACGGATTGATTTTAATAAATTTTTAGTATTCTGAGGTTTTTCTCTTGGAATCTATTTTATCTTAAAGATAGTTTTGTTCTTTTAGTTAAAATACCAGATAAAAGGAGGAAGTGCAAAATGAAAGTCTCAGTTGATAAGGATTTATGTACGGGATGCGGGCTTTGCGAAGATACTTGTCCTGAAGTATTCGAGTTGAAAGATGGAATAGCAATAACAAGAATGACCGATGTATCCGAAGAATTATCTGAATCCTGTAAACAGGCAGCAGAGGATTGTCCGGTTGAAGCAATAAACTGTAAGTAAGTCATGTAATAAAAAAGGGCAAATATTTAAATATTTGCCCTTTTTTATTACACCTTAAACAGGTCAATCCATAAAACACTCGATATTTACCAAAATGGTTCTACATGTTTATGAATGTATTATTTGGTTATTTGCCCGGTAATCTATGCCGGGTCTTGTAATTTATATAGGTATTAAAATATTTTGTCTATATTCATGCAGGGCAAAGAATAAACTATCTGAATAAAGTTGACAAAAAAAGTCATAAATAATATAATTTTAAATTGAACATTCAAACAACCTGTTAATGTATGGATTTTTTAAGGACAAGAATTTTATAAAGTCAGGTAAATTACTTTTAGAAAATATCATCCTTGAAAATTACAATATTATTAGAAAGCCAATTAATAGATTAAGACTGTACAAATTTACCCGATTTTAAAAATATGAGGAATAAACAATGAAATTATCTACCCGAGGGAGATATTCGCTACGTGCTATGATTGATTTAGCTCAAAACGAACAAAATAGCGAAAGTCCGATTTGTCTAAAAGATATATCTTTGAGACAGGGAATATCTCTACAGTATCTCGAACAGTTATTTAATAAATTAAAGAAAGCTAATCTTGTTAAAAGTACACGTGGTGCATGTGGCGGTTACTATC
>Ga0272441_10010516_pt1 | contig 13979 bp, 11 predicted proteins | sample SSMProp6N_FD_193582 | JGI IMG/M metagenome (GOLD analysis project Ga0272441, IMG submission 193582) | Marine sediment archaeal communities from Little Sippewissett salt marsh, Falmouth, MA, United States - SSM-Prop-6N | ecosystem: Environmental > Aquatic > Marine > Wetlands > Sediment ... | reverse complement strand
TATAATACCCGGCGCATGAACCTTTTCAACGAAAGCGAGCGTCGGACCCTGCGCGAGCGGGCGCCGCTGGCCGTCCGGATGCGGCCGCGGACGCCGGAGGAGTTCGTCGGCCAGGACCATTTCTTCGGTCCCGGCAAACTGCTGCGGCGGATGCTGGAGGCCGACCGCCTCCAGTCCGCGATTCTTTACGGGCCGCCCGGCACCGGCAAGACGAGCCTCGCAGAGGTCATCGCGGGGCGCCTGAGCGCCGCCTTCGAGCAACTCAACGCCGCCATGGTCGGCGTCAAGGACGTGCGCGCGGTGCTGGAGCGGGCCCGCGACCGCCTCCTGACCACCGGCCGGCGGACCGTGCTGTTCCTGGACGAGGTCCACCGCTTCAACCGGGCCCAGCAAGACGTGCTGCTGCCCGACGTGGAAGACGGCGTCGTGGTGCTCATCGGGGCAACGACCGAGAACCCGTTCTTTGCGCTGAACGCCCCGCTGGTGTCGCGGAGCCAGATCTTCAAGTTCGAGCCGCTCACCGAAGACGAGGTCCGCACGCTCGTTCGCCGCGCGATGGAGGACCGCGAGCGCGGCCTGGGGCGGTACGCCCTTACGGTGACCGACGAGGCCCTGGCCCACTGGGCCCGAACGAGCGACGGCGACGCGAGGCGGGCGCTGGCGGCCCTCGAGGTCGCGGTGCTCTCGCAGGCCGGCAACCCGCTGGCGGCGCCCGAGGACGCCGGCCCCATCACCATCGACCTCGCGGTGGCCGAAGAGAGCATCCAGCAAAAGGCCATTGTGTACGACGGCACGGGCGACGAGCACTACGATGCCGCCAGCGCGCTCATCAAGAGCATGCGCGGCAGCGACCCGGACGCGGCGGTCTACTGGATGGCCCGGATGCTCGAGGCCGGCGAGGATCCGCGGTTCGTGGCCCGGCGCGTGGTCATCTGCGCAGCCGAGGACGTCGGCAACGCCGACCCGGCGGCCCTGATGCTGGCGGTGGCGGCCATGCAGGCCGTCGAGTTCGTCGGGATGCCCGAGGCGCGGATTCCCCTGGCCGAGGCCGTGACCTACATCGCGTGCGCCCCGAAGTCGAACGCCGCGTACCTGGCCATCGACCGCGCCATGGAAGACGTCCGCGAGAACCGTACGGTGCCCGTGCCCGTGCACCTGCGCGACGCCAGTTACCGCGGGGCCAAACGCCTGGGCCACGGCCAGGGGTACAAGTACGCCCACGACTACGAGGCGGGCGTCGCCCCGCAGGAGTACCTGGGCGTCGACAAAACCTACTACGAGCCGACCGACCACGGCCGGGAGGCCAAACTCAAGGAACGCCTCGAACGATTCAGACGCCTGCGACAAACGGGAGACGCCGACACCGGCGACGACACGACCTGACCGCGTCGCGGCGCCGTCCCGCGCGGCGGGTCCGGTGCGCCGCCGCGCCGGGCCTGCAGAAGGAACCACCCCCCATGGCCTATCGCCGACTCGCGACACTGCCGCTGGCCGCCCTGGTTTGCCTCGTGGGCGGGTGCAACTCGGGCGAGGAACCGCCGCCGCCCCCGTCGGGGGACGACGACCCGATCGTCCGGGCGTTCGACATGGCCCGCGAGCCGGCCGTCGTTGCCCTGGGGCTACGGGTAGCGTGGTTCGTTGCCCACGAGGACCGGCTGCCGAAGGACCGGCAGGAGGTGGAGGCGTTTGCGAACGTGCCCATCTGGCCAAGCCTTCCGCCGCACACCAAGGCGGGCCGGCCTGTGGCCTATCGCCCCGCGGGCGACCGGGCGTTCGAGATCGTGGTCGGCGACCCGGAGGGGCCCGCGTCCGAGCACGTCGTCATCGCCATCGACCTGCCCGCCACCATGCCAACCGAGATGGGGGCCGAGGCGTTCGCCACCTGGTGGGAACTCGAACTCCTCCGCCAGCAGACCGTCCGCCTGAAGGAGCGCCTGCGCGAGTTGGGTGGGTAGGCCGGCGTCAGCCCGGTAGTAGCGCGGTGGTTCTCCGTAACCACCGCGCTTCAGCGGTCGCGGGTCCGTGGGCGGCGGGTGCGGAGACCCGCCGCGCTCCCGTGCCAACGGAAACCTCTCTAACCGCGCAACGGGGCCGAGAGGTCGGCGCAGAGGTCCGCCACGGCCTGGGCAATCGCCTGCGGCGGGTCGGCGGCGTGGTCGGCGATGCCGTGGACGATGGCGCTGCCCACGATGGCGCCGTCGGCCACCTCGGCAACGGCCTTCACGTGTTCCGGCCTCGAGATGCCAAACCCCACGCACGCCGGCACGGACGCCTCTGCCCGGATGCCGCGGACGTACTCGCCCAGGTGCTCGGGCAGGCGGTCGCGTTGGCCCGTGATGCCGGTCACCGCCATGCAGTAGATGAAGCCGGTGGCGTGGGCGATGATCTTCTGCCGGCGGGCGGGCGTGGTGGTCGGCGCCACCAGCGGAACGTACACGAGGCCGGCCCCGGTCAGGGCCGCTTCCAGCGGTCCGGCCTCGTCGGCGGGCAGGTCTGGCACGATGAGGCCGTCGATGCCCGCCCCGGCCGCCGCCTCGACAAACGCCTCTATCCCCGGCCGGTACACGAGCGAGTACGACACCATGAGGCACACCGGCAACGCAAAGCCCTCGCCGCGCAGGCGCCGGACCATGTCGAGGATGGCCTGCGGCGAGACGCCGCTCGCCAGCGACCGCTGGTAACTGGCCTGGATGGTGGGCCCGTCGGCGATGGGGTCGGAGAACGGGACGCCCAGTTCCACGAGGTCGGCCACGCCGCGGCCCTGGAGGGCCGACAAGATGGCCTCGGTTGCCTCGAGGGTCGGGTCGCCGGCGGCGATGAACGGCATAAAGGCAGCGCGGTTCGCCTCGCGCAGGCGCTCGAAGGCGGCGGTGACGCGGTTCACGCGGCGGTTCCTTTAGTGCGTGTCGGCGGCGACCTACGGCTCAAGCCGGTCGCCGAGGATGCGGGCGGCCTCTTCGGCATCCTTGTCGCCCCGGCCGGAGAGGTTCACCACGATGACCTCGCGTTTGTCCATCGTCGGGGCCATCTTCCTGGCCTCGATGAGGGCGTGCGACGACTCCAGCGCCGGAACGATGCCCTCGGTCCGCGACAACTCGCAGAACGCGTCCAGGGCCTCGTCGTCGGTGGCGGCGGTGTAGCGAACGCGGCCGATGTCTTTCCAGTAGGAGTGCTCGGGCCCCACGCCGGGGTAATCCAGACCCGCGCTCACGCTGTGGACGGGCAACGTTTGGCCGGCGTCGTCCTGGAGCACGTACGAGAGCGACCCGTGCAGCACCCCGGGCCGGCCGGCACACAGGGGCGCGGCATGCGCGCCGGAGTCCAACCCCCGGCCGCCGGCCTCGACGCCCACCAGGGCCACGTCGTCATCGTCGATGAAGGCCATGAAGGCGCCGGCGGCGTTTGACCCGCCTCCCACGCAGGCCACGATGGCCGTGGGCAGGCACCCCTCCTGCTTCTGGCACTGGCGCCGGATTTCGCGCCCCACGACCGACTGGAAGTCGCGGACCATCACCGGAAACGGGTGCGGCCCGGCCGTCGTGCCGAAACAGTAATGCGTGGTCTCGACGCTGGCCATCCAGTCGCGCATCGCCTCGTTAATGGCATCCTTCAGGGTGCACTGGCCCGTCTCAACGGGAATAACGCGGGTGCCGAGGGCCCGCATCCGGAACACGTTCAGACGCTGGCGGCGGATGTCCTCGGTGCCCATGTACACGTCGCACGCGAGTCCCAGGAGGGCGGCGCCGGTGGCGGTCGCCACGCCGTGCTGGCCGGCCCCGGTCTCGGCAATCATGCGGGTCTTGCCCATGCGAGCGGTCAGCAGGGCCTGACCGACCGTGTTGTTGATCTTGTGGGCGCCGGTGTGCGTGAGGTCCTCGCGTTTCAGGTAGATGCGGGCCCCGCCCCAGGCGTCGGTCAGGCGGCGGGCGAAGTACAGCGGCGTGGGCCGGCCCACGTACTGCTTCAGCAGGTAATCGAGTTGTTGCTGGAACGCCTCGTCGTCGCGGGCCTCGGCGTAGGCGTCGGCGAGTTGTTCGAGGGCGGCCATGAGGGTCTCGGGGACGTACCGCCCCCCGTAGACGCCAAACCGACCGCTCGCATCGGGTACCGTTGCCATGGCGTATCCTTACCGCACGATGCAGGACACGGACTGTACCGCGCCCCGGTGGCGGGTTCAAGGCGCTGGGTGGCCCGTGGGCGGGCGCGGCCGGGCTCCCCCGGTCGGAAATCATCGCCCGTCACGAATAGACCCCGGCCGGCAACCGTCCATGATGACGGACCGATTAGGGCTTGATTTCGCCCCCAAGCGCGGCTACACTGCTGGGCCTAATCTTGCACGGTTCACGGGCCGGAGAGGACTATGTACGCCATTATCGAAGATAGCGGCACGCAACTGCGCGTCGAGGAAGGTCAGATTATCCAGATCGACTCCCGCGAGGCCGAGCCCGGCACGAGCATTACGTTCGATCGGGTTCTCCTCGTCGGCGACGACGAGGGCGCCCGCGTGGGCAAACCCGTGGTCGACGGCGCCACGGTCACGGCCGAGGTCGTCGGCCCGTCCAAGGGGCCGAAACTCGAAGTCGTCAAGGTGCGGCGCCGAAAGAACTCGCGGACCCACCGCGGGCATCGACAGGGCTACCTGACGGTCCGCGTTACGGCCATCGGCGGATAGGCCCGGCGCGGTTGGCCCCGTTCGGTTGCCACCGGACATCGTTTGGACTGGCTGGACACACGAGGGCCAAACCATGAAGCACCATCGCCATGCGTTCGCCGGCCGGACGTGGGTCGGCGTGGCACTTGCCGGCCTCCTGCTCATCGTTCCCCAGGCCGCCACGGCCTATTCCCGCGACGGCAAAGAGGACGACGCGTCCGAGGTGGAGAAGCAGATTGCGGCCATCAACGAGAAGTTGATGGCCATGCAGAACGACGAGTTCACCATCACGATGAAGATTTCCCAGGCCCAGCAGCAGGCCCAACAGGGGCTGGACAACCCCGGAAAGGCCGCCGAGGAACTCGCCCAGGGCAAACGGTCGCGTGCGCTGCTGAAGTACAAGGCCGTCCTGCTGGCGGCGGCCAAGCAGGTCATGGCCATGGACCGCCGGCTCCTGCCCGTGCTGAACCAGGCCCAGGGCCTTCAGCGGAAACGCGACAAGGTTCCCGAACTTCTGCAGGGCCAGATCGATTCCGTGGTGTCGCGCGTCCAGGGCAAACACCGCAGCAACATCGAGAAGATGGCCAACTTCTACGAGCAGGCCGCTGAATGGGGCCCCGCCCTCAAGGCCTACACGCAGGTGTATCAGTCGATGCCCGAAAAAGAGCAGGCCAAGAACCAGGAACTCATCCAGACCATCGGCGACATCTACGACAAGGCCGGCGACCCCCGCAAGGCCCTGGCCTTTTACACCAAAATCTGGGAGGCCAAGCCCGAGAAGCAGCGCTACGGCGACAAGAAACTGGCCGAGAAGGTCGGCGACCTGTACGCCAAGAGCGGCATGAAGCCCCAGGCCCTGGGAATCTACCGTACGCTTCACGACAAACTGCCCGCCGACGACAAGGGCAAGAAAGATCGCGACCGCGTTCTGAAGAAGATCAACGAACTCAAGGGCAGCAGCCGGCGCTGAGGCCGCCCCACCACGAGACGGAAACGCGCAACGTGGGCCGCCATCCGAGGCGGCCCCGTGTGTATCCGCCGCCCATGGCCACGCAAGACCGGTCATGCCACCCACCCCTGCGAGGCCCACCGCGTACCGGCCGGAGCGCACGGAAAGCCGCCACTGACACGGGCAGGCTGGGGGCGTTCCGCCGAAGGGACGGTGGCAACAGAGCCCCACCAGGCGGAACGCGCGTGAGGCGGGTCACTCGCTCGCGGGCATGGGGCCGGTGCCGCTTGGGCACCCGGCAAGGACGCGGCACACCTCTTCCACGGCCGTGATACCCGCCCGCACCTTGTTCATGCCGTCCACCCACATCGAGAGATGCCCCGCGTCGCGGATGGCGCGGCGGAGGGTGTCGACGTCGGCCCTGTCGCGAATCAGGTCCAGAAGGCCATCGCTCATCGGCACCAGTTCGAACAGGCCGATGCGCCCCTGGTACCCCGTCTGGAGGCACGCGTTGCAGCCCCGGCCGCGGTAGTACTCCTCGACCGGCTCGAAGGTCTCGTTGACCCACCGCCGCAGGGTGGAGGGCGGCTCGTGGCTGACCCGGCAGTGGAGGCACAGCGTCCGGGCCAGCCGCTGGGCCAGCACCCCTCGCACCGCCTGGGCCAACAGGTCCGGGGGCACCAGGGCTCCCAGGCGAGCCAACGCGTCGGCGGCGTCCTTGCCCTGGAGTTGCGCCAGCACCAGGCACCGGTCCAGCGAGGTTTCCACCACGCGGGTGGCGATAGATGGGGTCAGCGTTCCGTCGAAGGCCAGGACGTCCGGCTGTTGGCTCAGAAGCAACGGCAGAACGTTGGCGGTGTCCGCCTCGCCGCACGTGGCCGGCGAAAACTGGTTGACGCCCGGCATGGCGAAGTGCACCGCCGACTCGAACGTGCATACGTTCAGGCGAACGGGGTCCAGCGCCCCGAGGGTGCTGTACAAGGTGGTCGTTGCGCCACTGTCGCGAGGTCCGGCCAGGAGCAAGAGCCCGGTGCTGTGGCCGAGCAGGTGCTGGTAGGCCGGCAGCAGGCGGAAATCGCATCCGAGTTTTTCGAGCGGGCGGCCGGCGTCTTCCTCCCGAACGAGGCGGACCACGGTCCGCCGGCCAAACGCCCCGCCGAGGCCCGTCACGTGCAGTTGGACCGGCTCGCCCTGGACAAGCAGGCGGGCGCTGCGGTGATGGTCGCGGACGTCGCCGGCCACCCCGGGTCCGCCCAGCATGGCCTGGAAGGCGGCGCCGAGGCCCTCGGCCATGCGGGCCGGCGGCCGCATCACCACGTGCAGCACCCCGTCGATGCGGAACCGGATGCGGAGCACCTTTTCGTCAGGTTCCAGATGAACGGCGCTGGCCCGGACGCGGACGGCCTCGCGGATGAGCAGGCTGGCTACCTTCTCGGGAGGCCAGTTGCCGTACACCGTTTCGTAGTCGTCCGGCAGCAGGAGGCCCTGGGTCAGCTCGGCGCGGGTTTCCTCGGGCGCCTGCGACGCCTCCGCCCCATCGGGGCGCGTTTCGTCGAGCATCTGGTAAATGTTCTCGGCGGTAGCCGTCACAACCTGCACGCTCAGGCCGGCGGCGTGGGCAATCTCGTCCACCAGGAACACGTTGGACGGATCCGAGATCGCCACCGTCAGCACGTCCCGGGTTCGGAACAGCGGCAGCACGCAGTGCTTTTGGATGAAGGCCGATGGCAAGCTCTTGCGGACGGCGGGGTCCACGAGTTGCGACACGAGGCGGGCGAACGGGACACCACAGGCCTCGGCCACGGCCGAGAGGACCTGTTCCTGGCTGGCGTAGCCGAGATCAACCAGAATTTCGCCGAGCAGGCGGTCCTGGAATCCGTTCTGCTGCACCTCCAGGCCGTGCTGGAGTTGGGCCCGGTCGATGGCGCCAGCGGCAATCATCAGGTCGCCCAGCCGGGCACGCGGTTTCGCAACGGTTTCGGTCGTCATGGTCTGTTCCAATCCGCCGGTTACCGGGGGGTACGGGTTGCATCCAGACCCGCGGCAGTTGGTCGCCGCCGCGTGCCCCGGGGCTCAGTGGAAACTCTTGACTGCCTCGTGTACGTCCGGAAAGACCTCGAACTTGCGCTCGAAACGGACGATCTCGAACGTTTTGCGGGCCAAGCCCTTGAGGCCCGCCACCTTGACCTCGCCGCCCACCGCCTCGACCTGTTCCTGGAACCAGACGAGGGCCTCCAGGCCCAGGCTGTCGAAGTACCCGACCCCCGAGAGGTCCAGGACAAACCAGCGTGCGCCGGACCGAATCTGCTCGGCGGCCGCCGACCGGAACGTGTCCTCCTCTTGCCCGGTCAGCGCCGGCCCCACCGAGAGCACCATCATGCTTCCAAACGCATCGGCCGTCGTCGGCATGGTCGGTTACCTCCGTAGCGGGTCCGTGGGCGTCGTGTCGGCGGACGCGGCGTAATGCTCCATCAGGTGCTTCTTATCGATCCGCCGAAACGCCTCGACGACCCCCGTGTCGAATTGCGTGCCCGCGTGCCGGTCGATCTCGGCCAACACCTCATGCAGCGGCATCGTCGGCCGGTAAGGCCGGTTGCTCGTCATGGCGTCGAACGCGTCGGCCAGACCCACGATCCGGGCCAGAAACGGGATGGCGTTCTCCGTCAGGCCGTCCGGGTACCCCGACCCATCGAGGCGTTCGTGGTGATGGACGACGGCGTGGCGGACGGCTTCAAGTTGGCGGATACCCTTCAGGATGTTCCCCCCGATAACGGGGTGCTGGTTAATAATTTCGCGTTCCTCGGGCTCCAGGTAGCCTTCCTTGCAGAGGATGGCCTCGGGTGTTCCGATCTTGCCGATGTCGTGCAGGAGGCCGGCCATGTAGGTTCGCTCAACCTGTTCGTCGGGCAGGCCGAGTTCAACGGCGAGTTCGCGGCAGGTGGTGGCCACGCGTTCGCTGTGTCCGCACGTGTACGGGTCCTTGGCGTCGACGCTCGAGACCAGGGCCCGAACCAGATCGAGCATCATGGCCTGAAGTTCGTCGTACAGTCGGCGGTTTTCCACGAAGACGGCGGTGGCGTTGGCGCTGGAACGGAGCAGTTTGGCGTCCGGGCTGCCGAATTCCTCGCGCGGGCGGTTAAACAGCGCCAGCGTCCCTGTTGGCCCCTCGCCGAGCATCAGCGGCACGGCGACCAGTTGCTCCAGCGTCAGCGAGAACCGCCCGAGCAATGGGTCCGCACGGCATTGGTTGTTGACAAGGATCGACTCCGGCGCTACCTCCAGCACGTGGTCGAAAAGGCGCGGAAGGTCCGACGTCGGCACAGGCAGGACGCCCGCTGTCACGAGGGTGGGCCGGCCACCGCTGACGCCCGGCAGGTAGGCGACGGACGCCTCCGCCCCGGTCGTGGCGCACAACTCCTCGCACACGTACTGCATGAGCGAGATGACCGGCCGCGTAACCCGTAGCACCTCTCCCACGTTGTGCAGGAGCGAGAGTTCCTCGAAACTCTGCGACAACGCCCCGGAGAGCGATTCGCACTGGCCCGCGAGTTCGGCCTGGGCAAAGCGGGTGCGAATGGCCTCGGAAACGGCACCCAGGAGGCGGCGTCCGAGGCGTTCGCCGGCCGGGCCGAGGCCCGCCAGTAACGCCCCGGCCACGAGCGTGGGCCGGCCGCGCTGGCGGACCAGCCACGCCCCCGCCAGGCCGTCCGGCACGGACAGGACGCGGTCCTCGCCGGCGTCCAGCACCTCGCGAACCAGACCCTGGAGGGCCGGCGAAACGCCCGGCTCGACCGGCGTGCCCGAGGCGTCGAAGAAGCAGACCGTGACACCCGTCTGCTCTTCGAGCCGTTGCACCAGGTCGTCGGGCACGACGATACGAGGCGCCTGCGTTTCGGTTGGTAACGATGTATGCATGCCATTTCCCTCAGGACACGACCGCGGTCTGGAGGGCTTCCTTGACCTTCTCCACCAGGTCGCGCGGGCTGAACGGCTTGGTCAGGACGCGCCGAATCGGCAACCGGCCGACCTCGTCCGCGTCTAATTCAAACCCTTTGGCCGTGAGCAAGATCGCGGGAATGGGGACGGGCAGTTCCGCCGCCAGCCGCGCACACAGCTCCAGCCCGTTCATCACCGGCATCTGGAGATCGGTGATAAGCAGGTCGGGCATCTCGGCCACGGCGCGTTCGTACGCTTCTTGGCCGTCATTCGCCACGATGACCTCGAATCCAACGTTTTCAAGTTTCCTGGCCACGACGGTCGTGATGTAAGGCTCGTCGTCGGCCACCAGGATTCTTGCGGCCATGACACGTCCTCCTTCTTGTCCCATTCAGCGCACCGCTGGCAGGAAGAGCCGGAACGTTGCTCCCTTGCCAACCTCGCTTTCGACCCGCACACGTCCTCCGTGGATCGTTTCAACCACCTGTTTAACCAGCGGCAGGCCAAGCCCCGTGCCACTCGCAACAGTGGCCGACTGCTTGCACCGGTAAAACTTATCGAAGATCCGGTCGACCTCGTCGGGCGAAATGCCCAGGCCCGTGTCGGCCACCTCGACGACGACCGAGCCATTGTCCAGGTAGGTCGAGATGGCCACCCGGCCCTCCTCGGGCGTGTACTTGATGGCGTTGGACACCACGTTGAGCAGCGCCTGATACAGCATGTCGCGGTCGCCGTGAACGCGGAAGAAGACGGGCGCGAGGTCCGCCTCCACCTGGAGGTGTTTGACGTCCGCCTGCGGCGCCACGACCTCGGCCACGTCGCGGAGGAGTTCGGTGATGGCGAGGTCGGTCTTGTTGGGGGGGATGAGACCCGATTCGAGACGGCTCAGGTTAAGGACTTTTTCGATGAGGCGGCCGAGTCGGTCGGTTTCGGTGGCGATGACGTGCAGGAATTCGCGAGCCTCGGTTTCGTTGGCGGCCTCGCCGTCGACGAGCATCTCGGCGTAGGCCCGGATGCTGGCCAGCGGGGCCTTCAGTTCGTGCGAGACCGACGAAACGAAGTCGCTCTTGGTCTTGGCGATTTCCTTCTCACGGGTCACGTCGTGCAGGATGGCCACCACGCCGCTCACCCGGTCGTGTCTGGGACCCTCGAAAACGGTATCGAGAATGACGCGGTAGGTGCGCCGTTGGTCGCCCTCGCTCTGGGCCCACTCGGCGGTACGGTGCGGGACGAGGGTGCCCTGGTCCTGCATCTCGCGCAAGAGGGCGAGGAACCGCTCGTCGTGAATGGCCTCCTCCACCGGCAGCCGCTGCCCGGCCGTGAACTCGAAGCGGAAGGTCGCCTTCGCCGCCTCGTTCGTCAGCACCAGGTCGCCAAAGGCGTCCATCACGAGGACGCCGTCGCCGATGGCGTGAATCACGGCCTCGACGTGCCGCTTCTCGGCCTCGAGGACCTTGACCTGGATCTGCCGCTCCTTCGTCGCCATGTGCGACTGCTCGACCTCTTCCTTGACGAAGGTCAGGTAGCGGTTGATGGCGTAGCCGAGGCGTCCGAGAGAATCGGCGCCGGCCTTGCCGACGGCCATGCCCACGGTGCCCCGGTTGACCAGGGTTTCGAGGTGGTCGGCGAGCCGCCGGATGCGTTCCTTGGGGATGCGGGCAATGAGGTACCCGCCGATGGCGCCCAGGACCGCCAGCGCGGTGCCCGCGCCAAGGGTCAGGGCCTGGTCGGCGGCATCCTGCCCGCCGTCGCGCAAGGGGCCGAGCAGCAGGTGGAGGCCGACCCCCACGCCGATGAAAAGCAGAATAACCGCCGTTGCACGTCGCAGCTCAATCACGCCCATCCACCTCCACCGAGCGGCGCACCGTGCCATCCACCCCCACCGCCCACGGCGGTCGGGCCGGACGCGTCAGCCGGTAACCGGCTGCCACTCGGTTGCCCCTACTCTGGACGACTCGTTCCTTATCCAACGTCAGGGGGTGCGCGTGACCGCTGCTTCTTCGGCGTGAGCCAGAAGACGCTCAATCGTGTCCCGGTCGGTGCAGGCCGGGTCTTTCATGGCCAGTCTCAGGTGCGGGACGGCCTCGCCGGGCCGACCCGTGGCTGTCAGAACGTATCCGATCAGGCCGTTCGCCTCGGCGTGCCGGGGCCGGCGAGCGAGGGCCTCCTCCAGGTGCCGCCGGGCCTCGGGGAGCCGGTCCCGAAGAATGTCGCACCGGGCCAGGCCCACCCAGGGGGCGGCCTCGTCAGGTGCGGCGTCGGCCCGTTCCTGATACAGGGCCTGGGCGGCCTCGACCCGCCGGAGCGCCAGCAGGCAGTCGGCCCGCATCTGGCAGACCCAGACGATGGCGAAGTCAGGCTCGGAGGCCTGGAGGTCCGCGAGCAGCGGCTCGGCCTCGGCGTACGCACCCGAGCGGAACAGGGCAATCGCCAGCCGCTCCCGGGGCGCCGTGTTCGTGGGGTCCAGGCGCAGGGCGATGCGGTACAGGCCGGCCGCCTCGGCGTACTGGCTTTGCCGCGACCGCACGTCGCCGAGGGCGGCGTGGAGTTCCGCGCTGCCGGGCAATCGGCTGCAGGCGCCGGCCAGGCAGGTGGCGGCGCCGTCCACGTGCTCCGTGGCCACCAGCATCTCGGCCTCGGCCATGACATACCGCGAGTCGGCCGGTTCGAGGCTCGACGCCTTGCCATAGGCGTTGAGCGCCGCCTGCGGGTCGCCGAGGGTCTGCTCGATGGTGCCGCGCACGTACCAGGCGTCGGCGAGGTTCTCATCGGTGGCGGTGGCCGTGCAGGCGTAGCCAAGGGCCTCGTCCAGATGCCCCTGGTCGGCGGCGAGGCGGGCGCTGAGCACGTACGCGGGGGCGTACGGTGTGCTGCTCCGGATGAGGGGGTCGAGTTGCTGGCGGGCCCGGGCGAAGTTGCCCTTTTCGTGCTCGCCGCGGGCCAGTTTCGTGACCATCTCGGCGCGGGACACGGCCCACCGCTCCCGGGCCTCGTCGCGTTTGCGTTCGATGTGGCTCTGCTTGCTGCAACCCGCCGCCAGGACCAACGCAACGACAGCGGCTCCGTAGATGAGTCGCTTAGTTCGCATGGTCGGGCTCCTTGGGCTTGGCCTCGTCGGCCGGACCGGAGGAGGCCGTCGGGTTGGTCACGGGAACCGGCTGGACGGTCCGGGCGCCGGTCCGCACGCTCTCGGGCACCTGGAACTCCGGCCCCCAGGGCGGGGTCACGCCGCGGGCCTCGTCGATGGCCCGAAGCCGTTCGCGGATGCTGTCCCAGATGGTGACGTGGGGCGGCGTGTACGGTTCGCCGTTGCGGGCCGTCAGGACCTTGTCCTTGAGGCGGAGGGTTGTCAGGTTGTTCGGGGCCACGTCGTTGGCCAGTTGCACGTTCCACCACGCCTCGTCGAGGTCCTTGGGGTTGCTGGTTTCCTGGTAACGGGTCCAGGCCTGTTGGGCGGTCTGGACGTAGCCAACGGTAATCCGCTCGCGGGTGAAGAAACTGAAACCCTCCCGCATGCCGAGGACGCGGCGTTTGGCGTCGAAAAGAAGGCTTTCGCCGAGGGCCGCAGCGGCGTCCGGTTCATCGATGATGTGCGGCGTCAGAAGGATGACGTACTCGTTGCGGGTGGTCGAGTCTTCCTTGCTCCGGAACAGCCAGCCCAGGCCGGGGATGTTGCCGAGGCCGGGCACCTGGCTCCGGCCAATCGAGGCGTCCTCGTCGAACAGGCCACCGATGAGGATCGTGTGCCCGTCCTTGACCATCACGTTGCACGTGATCTCGGTGGTGGTTTCCTGGGGCAGGCCGGCCACGACGACACCCGTGGAGACCTCGGGGTGAATCTCCATCCGCACGTACCCGTCGTCGCTGATGAAGGGGCGGAAGATGAGTTGGGTGCCGGTGTCGAGGAACTCGACGGCCTCGACGGCGCTGGTCTCGGTCACGGTGGTGGTGCGGTACCCAAGCCGCTCGCCAACCATGACTTCGGCCCGCTGCTTGTTCAGGGCCAGCACCTTCGGGTTCGAGAGGATGGTGGTGTCGGTCACGGTCTCCAGGGCGTTGATGAAGACCGACACGTTGTTGGTCATGACGCCGATGTTCAGGCCGTTGCCGGGCGTCGCAAAGCCGTTCTGGCCCACCGTGCCGTAAGGCGCCTGGTCGGCGGGGAGCGTGACGGTGGCGTCGTTGGCCAGGGCCGTGGGGTCGGTGACGGGTGTGGCCACGTTCGAGAGGTCGCGGAAGTCGACGCCGGCCAGAACGTTGAAGTCGACGCCGAGGCTGGTGTTGTCGTCAAGGGTGACCTGGAGAATCGTGGCCTCGATGAGCACCTGTCGCGGCCGCCGGTCCATATGGCTCAGCACGTCGCGCATCTGCTCGATGTTTTCCGGGAAGTCGCGGACGACAACGGTGTCGGGCAGGCAGAAGGTGTTGCCGCCCGTGCCGCCC
>Ga0272441_10010515_pt1 | contig 13980 bp, 12 predicted proteins | sample SSMProp6N_FD_193582 | JGI IMG/M metagenome (GOLD analysis project Ga0272441, IMG submission 193582) | Marine sediment archaeal communities from Little Sippewissett salt marsh, Falmouth, MA, United States - SSM-Prop-6N | ecosystem: Environmental > Aquatic > Marine > Wetlands > Sediment ... | reverse complement strand
AGGTTCGTCTTCGTTAGATTTCTTGGTTCAAGCTCATGTTTCAGTCTTCCTGTCTCAAACATCCGACCCGTGTGAAGTACTGGCAGCCGGCGACCGGGTCGGACACAATACTATCGAAGGGCGCCGCGTTGCCGAAAAAGAATGTTTTTTTGAAAAACAGGGGGTGGTTATCAGATCGGACAGATGCTCATGTTGACGTAATATAGCGGGAAAACGCGGCAAAGGCAAGCGGGAGGTCGTATCTACCGGGTGGCGAGGGGAGATACTCCTTATGCCGGAGCGTGTCCCAGAGCCTCGGTAATGATTTCGACAGAGCGCCGAATGTCTTGAACAGTAGTCATTCTACCGGTGGAAAAACGAATCGTTCCCTTGGCCCATTCCAGCGGCACACCCATCGCTTTGATCACCTCGGATACATCGACTCCTCCGGAGTGACAGGCTGCACCGGCGGAGGCTGCTATCTGATCCTTGATCTCGGTGAGAAGGGTATTGGCCTTCACACCGCGGAAACTCACATTTAAGGTGTTGGGCAGACGTTTTTCCGGGTGGCCGTTAAGTTTCAAATCAGGCCAGGCGGATTTCAGTCCTTCCAGCAGCCTGTCTCTCATCCGTTGCATGTGTTGCATATTCTCTTGCAAATCGCGTCTGGCGATCTCACAGGATTTTCCTAATCCCACGATTTGCATGACGTTTTCCGTACCCGGCCTCCATCCTCTTTCCTGGCCGGCGCCATGAATCATTTTCTCCAGTTTCATCCCGTCTCGAACATACAGCGCGCCTATGCCTTTGGGAGCGTATAGCTTGTGACCCGCGATCGACATCAAATCGACGCCCAGGGTATCGACGTCGGTTGGAATTTTTCCTGCAGATTGGGCGGCATCAGTGTGGAATGCAATTCCCTTTTTTCCGGCTATTTCGGCTATCTGTTCAATCGGTTGGATCGTTCCTACTTCGTTGTTGGCGTGCATCACCGTTATGAGAATCGTTTCCGGCGTGATCGCTTTCCGTAGATCATCAAGATCGATCATTCCGTATTCGTCCACGGGAAGGTAGGTTGTCTGAAATCCACTTTTCTCTAAAAATCTGCAAACTTCGATGACGGCCGGATGCTCGATCTGTGAGGTAATGATATGCCGTCCCTTGTTCTGTTGTGCAAAGGCCACTCCTTTGATGGCATAGTTGTTCGATTCGGTTCCTCCACTGGTAAAAATGATTTCATGCGGTTGGCAGTTGATTAGCTCTGCCACCTGCCTGCGCGCTTGCTCCACCGCATCTTTTGTTTTGATCCCGTACCCATAAGAGCTTGAAGGATTCCCGAAATGTTCTTCGAGATAGGGTTTCATCGCCGCAACAACTTCGGCAGCATGAGGGGTGGTTGCATTGAAATCAAGGTAAATCGGCCTGCTCGGATCCATATAATTCCTCCAACTACGGGCAAGTTTTGGGTGGTTTGCTGATCCAACCTTTTCACTCTACCACACCTCGCGGCAAGCGGAACACGGTTCCTTTGTTAGGGATCGAGAGGCCGATCTGAATGATGGGCGCCTAAACAGTTATTCGGACGAGGAGTTACGACACGTAGTGTACGACCTGCTCGACCGGCAGGCGATGAGGGGCCGAGGGCACATGCTCAGGCCAGCCCAGGGCCACCAGGCCGATCACCCCCATGCTCGGTTCCAGGGCGAGAAGCTGTCCGACCCGGGAGCGCCGGAATCCGGCGACCCAGCAGCTGCCCAGACCCTCGGAGGTGGCCGCCACCAGCAGGTTCTGCACGGAGGAAGCCACATCCAGCAGGCTGATGAACTCGGCGCCCTCCCGCCCGTAGCGCGCCCCGGTGCGCTTACGCTCTACGCAGATCACAACCAGCACCGGAACATCGAGCAGCCAGGTCTGCGGAGCGCCGCTTCGCCCGTAGCCGGTGTAGGAGGTGTCGACGATGGCCTGCTTGGTCTTTCGGTCCTGCACCACGAAGAACTCCCACGGCTGCATGTTGCCTCCGGAAGGAGCCATGGTGGCTGCGCCCAGCACTTTATTCAACAGTTCCGGAGCAACCGGATCGGCCTTGTAACTGCGTACGCTCCGGCGGCGCCGCATCGCTTCAATCGCATCCATAGTACCTGCTCCACTGCTCGATGTGGACGAAGTCCATCAAGGCCAGGGACGGATGCGCCTCGAGAGCCTCCTCCGAGTAGCCCAGCGCGATGATACCCATCGCTTCCACGTGAGCGGGAAGGCCGAACAAAGTGCGAACCTTGTTTCCATCGAACTCCCGCAGCCAGCAGCTGCGAAGCCCCAGCTCGTCGGCCTTCAAACGCAGATTGTGGATCAGTACGGCGCTGTCCTGCACGGCGAAGCGATCCGCTCCCACCGCACCGTAGCGCGCTGCGGCGCGTTTGCGATCGATGCAGATCAGCAGGATCAACGGAGCCTGAGCGATCCAGCTCTGGCGCAGACCCGCTTCGTCGCGCATCAACGGATCCAGGGTGCATTCGGCCAGCTCGACGCGCTTTTCCCGGATGACGATCACTTCCCAGGGCTGAACGTTGGCCGCCGAAGGCGTTACGGCCGCCACCTCCAAAAGCGCGGGAAGGATCTGTTCCTCCGGTATCCGGGTATCGAAGCGGCGCACGTTTTCCACCGCCGCCAGATGTTTGTCGATTTTCATACGTCCGTCTGTGTTTCTATCGCCTGCGCTTTACCGTTCGCCTGCAGTCGGTCCGCGATCGGCTTCAAGTCCAGTCGCACCAGGGTGTCCGCGGTGGGCCGGCCTTCCGTGTCCCACCCGTGCAGGGCATAGTAGCGGTCCAGCAGACGTTCCCAGGCCCGGGGATCGATGCAGTGTTTGCCGTCAAGCGCCACCTCGGTGAAGCGCGCAGGGGGCCGATCCTCGGCCCGGCCCCACTCGGTGTGCAAGAGATTGTAGGCTTTCTCCACGTTGTGTATGCGCTCTCCGGCGGCCAGCAGCTGCTCGGCGGACAGTTCGCGGCCCGTTGCCCGGCTGTACAGCTCGGCGTAGTCCTCGGGTAGCAGCATGTCCATGCGCAGGCTGTTGGTGAACAGGCAGATCCCCACGCAGTCGAGAAAGGCCTCCAGGTGTTCGAAGAAAACGACCAGGCGCTCCTTGTTGTTGTAGGATTGGATCCCCTCCAGGGCGGGGATGCCGAAGTAGCGCCGGCACACCTCGGGATCGAGGTTCTGGAAGCGCCCCTCCAGTACGGCGCCACGGGTGTGCGTGCCTCCCCGAGGCGCCACCATGGTCCCCAGAGCCCAGGAGGGCGAGCTCCACAGGCATTCGAACAGATCCTGTCCCTTTACGTTGATCGAGTGTTGTTCGCTGCCGCGTCCGATGATCCCTGCGGCCCGCAGGGAGCCTTCGGCCAGCACATCCCCGAAACCGCGGCGATAGGCGATCTTCTCCAGAAGCTCGTACACGCCTTCGGCATCGGACCAGCGCAACGTTTGACCGTCCGTGTCGGAGGTGTCGATCAGCCCTTTTTGGAAGCAATCGGTGGCCCAGGCCACCGCCCCGCTGGCATTGTCCACGTCCAGACCGAGCTCGGTACACAGGCCGTGGGCGTAAAGCACCTCGGACGCTTTCTCCAGTCCGAGCTTGGCTCCGAAGTTGTGGGGGTCGTTGCCCTGCAGGGCCTCGACCCGCACCGTTTGCTCTCCATGGTGAACCTCGTAGACCTTCCAGCAGCGGATCGGACAGGAAGGACAGCTGGTCTCCTGCACCATGTGTTCGGCGAAGCGGTCGCGGCTCAACTGCTGTTTGAGCTGCTCCGGCGGAACTTTCCCGCTGAAATTCAGGTATGGGCTTTCGATGTCCCACGGTTCGTCGTAGCAATACACGCCGTAGCGCATGCGCTTGCGGTTGAACTCGTTGGCGGCCATGCGCTCGCGGCAACGCCGGACCGCCGCTGCGAATCCTTCGCGGTCGGCGACATCCACGGTACCGCTTCCCTGAACCACCACCGCCTTCAAGCCCTTGGAGCCCATGATCGCACCCAGGCCGCATCGGCCCACCGCCCGAGCGCCGTCGGAGAAGACCGCCGCTGAGCGCACCAGGTGCTCCCCGGCCGGACCGATGGCCAGCACGCTGGCTCCCGGATATCGCTCGGTCAGCACCTCCGTGCAGCGGCCCACACCGTAGTCTTTCAGCTCCGGAGTAGGCACCAGCTCGACCTTGTCGTCGTGGATCACGAGACAGGACAGTTCGGGGCAGCGATCACGGACGATGATATTGGCCACACCGGCACGCCGCATGGTCACGGCCATGGTACCGCCGCAGTTGCCGGAACCGATGCCGTCGGTCATTGTGTTTTTCCCGTCGATATTCAAGCGACAGGCGCCCGGGGCGTCGGTGCCGGCCAGAAAGCCGGCGCCGATGGCCAGAGGATTGCGCGGATCAAAGGCGTCCAGCCCGACCGGCATTTCCTCGAAGAGGATGCGCTGGTTGACACCTCGTCCGCCGATCGATTCCCGGTAACGCTCGAGATTTTCCCGCTCGACCGCACCGGAATCCAGATTGATGCGTAGTACAGCTCCTGCCTTTACATCCATGTGGGTGGACCTCCGGTTCAATCCGTATTCTTGTGCCAGACCTCTTCGAGCACCCTCATGGTGTTGCCGCCGATCGCTTTGACGATGTCCTCGTCGCTGTACCCGTGCTTGACCAGCCAGCGAATCGTGTTCCAGGAAGCTTCCGAGGGATTTTCCAGCCCCTTCACGTATTCCACTTCTTTGTGCATGGTAAAGGCCTGCTTGATGGATAGGTGCGCGGCGAAGGCGTGGTGCAGCCCCACGTGATCGCCGTACAGCGTGTCCGGGCCGAAGGAGACATGGTCGATGCCCACCAGATCCTTCACATACTCGAAGTGTTCCATGAACGAATCGATTGAGTGCAGCTCGTTTTTCTTGGTGATGGTGGTGTGGGGCGCCGCCTCTATTCCGATCACGCCGCCCTTCTCGGCGCAAGCCTGCATCACCTCGTCGCTTTTCAGCCGCTTGACGTCCCACAGGGCCTTGGCTCCGGTATGGGTGATAAAAATCGGCTTGGCGCTGGTCTTGACCGCGTCCATGGCGGTGCGCTCGCCGCAGTGCGACACGTCGATGGCGATACCGAGCTTGTTGAGCCGCTCCACCGCCTGATGACCAAAATAGGTCAAGCCCCCGTCCGCGTTTTCCTTGAGACCGGAACCCAGCACGTTGGATTCGCTGTAGACCAGCCCCATCATGCGTACGCCGAATCCGTAGAGGATATCCAGGCGGTCGAGCTCGTTCTCGATCATGGTGCAGGATTCCAGCGTCGGCACCAGGGCGATCTTGCCCTCATTGTGGGCGCGGGTGATGTCGGCAACGCTCCCGCACGGGATTACAAAGCTCTGGTGCGCCAGGTCGCACATGCGCATGCCCAGATCGAAGATCACATCGGACCACTTCCAGCCGCCCTTGGAGGTGATGGTGCACACCCCGTCCATGAGATTGTCGAACACCGCGTCCAGACAGGAGGTGCTCAATCCCTCGTAGGCGGCGAAGTGCCGGCCTTCACGGTTGCACTCGAAAATCTCGGTCATGTCCTCCACCCAGGCCACCGGATGGTCGTGCAGCGAGATCACGATATTGTCGGCCGCGATTTTCTTCACGCGTGCTTCCTCCTCGGAGCCGAGCGGCACCAGGTACGGCTCGACGCGGCCGATCTCCTTGGCTAATTTAAAGGCTTTGTAGTCCTTGCCCGCCTCCAGGTATTGATAGGCCTTGTATCCGTTGTATTTCTTGTTGACACCCATTTGAATTTTCCTTTCTTTGAAACTTGTTTGCTATTGTCGTTATTCGCTGCGGAATACCGATTTCATCAGCTTGTCGTAGTCCGGCTGCGGGTAGGAGACGCGGCTTTGCCGCAGTCCCAGGGAAACGATCATCTCCGCGGTTTTTACCGCCACCTTGGCCGGGTTGATCACCGGCACCTCGATGCGGTCGTTTAGAGTCTCTTCGATGCACAGGAAGGCCATGGTCATGCACCCCATGATGATGCTCGCGGCACGGTCCTGCTCGACCGCGGCGTTGACCTCCTTGAGAAAACTCTTGGTGGCCCCTTTCTTGTTGTCGAGCATGGCCAGCACGGGCGAGTTGATGACCCGAACCGAGGCACAGCGATTCTCCAGCCCGTAGTCGCGGACCATTCTCCCGATCGCCGGCACGATCGTATCCAGGACGGTGATGATCGAGAAGTTTTCCGCCAGTCCGGCGGCGGTATGCAGGGACGCTTCGATCGGCCCGATAATGGGGATCTTGGCAAGCTCCCGGGCCGGGGCCAGGCCGGGGTCTCCGGCGCAGCCGATGATGATTGCATCGTAGGAGTCCTGGACTTTCACGATCGTTTTCAGGATAGAGCCCACGGCCATGAACTCCTCGACAGAGGATTCGATTGAAAGCGGGCCCTCCTCCACCGCCTCGACCACCACCTGATTGTCGCTGTGGTTGGTGAGAAACTCGTTAGCCAGCCCCTGGCGCCGCTGGATCTCCTCGGCGCTCAGACCGACTCCCGGTACCAAGTACAGTATCTTTGCCATTCGTTTACCTCGTGTTTATGAAATCGTTGGTGGTATTGTAGCCGAGGGGGCTACGCGCCGTCCACCGGGACCCCTCCCTTGAACACGGCTTTCACCGCTTGCAGGCGGGAGATGTCTTGCAGCGGATCACCGGCCACGGCGACCAGGTCCGCCCGCTTGCCGGGTTCAACGGTCCCGTGTTCCCGATCCACCCGGCAGGCGCGAGCCGCGTCGCGGGTGATGGCCTGTATGGCCCGCAAGGGGGAAGCGCCGAAATCGACCAGGCACTCCGCCTCGAATCCGATCCATCCGTGCATGCTGTCCGAGCCCAGAGCCAGATTCACGCCGGAGGCGACCACGGTGCGGAAGTTTTCCGCCACCACCTCCCGGGCGCGCATAACCTTGTCGCGGATCGAGGGGACGCTGAAGTCACTCTTCTCGATTCCCTCCGGGTGGAAGAGGATGGAGAAGGTACCGACCAGCCACATCTCGGATTTGATCATCGCCTCCAGCTGCGTTTCGTCGACGAATGCTCCGTGTTCCACGGTGCGCACCCCCTCGGCTATGCAAAGATCCACTCCGCGGCCCCCGTGCGCGTGCGCGGCCACGTAGGTGCCGGCGCGCCCGGCTTCCTCCACGGCCGCGGCCACTTCCTGCGGGGTGTAGCTGCACACATCCACACTCGTGCCGGCGCTGCTCAAGCCTCCGGTCACGAAGATCTTGATCTGATCCGCACCGAGGGCGAGGTTTCGGCGAGCCAGCTTGCGCACCTCCTGCTCGCCGTCGGTGGTGGTCAGGGCGACTCCGTGCCCGTTGCTGGCCACCAGATGCCGTCCGCTCGCCAGCAGGCGGGGTCCGAGCACCAGGCCCTGCTCGATCCCGCGTTTGAGATGGAAATCGATGCCGTGCTCCTCGCCCATGATGCGCTGGACGGTCACGCCGGAGCGCAGATTCGCTTCGAGATTCGGGATGCTGCGAATGGTATTCCAGGGACCGTCCTGTCTCATCTGGCCAAGCTGATCGCCCTCACCGGGCACGATGGACAGGTGCGAGTGGGCGTCGATAAAGCCCGGCAGGACGGTGAGTTCGCGCAGATCGATCTGTTGGAAGTTCCCTTCCGGTGCTTTGCCGCCGCCTACCGCCTCGATTCGCTCCGCCCGGATATGCACCCAGGCGTTTTCCACGGGCGGGTCGTCGGTTCCGCGGATCAAACGTCCGCAGCGGATGAGTTTTTCCGTCATTGTTGTTGTTCCTGATTTTCTGTTTCCGTTTGAGATTCCGCGGCCGCTTCGGCTTCAAAACGAAGCTCCCGGGCTTTGACATCCAGATAGTAGTTGCGCATCCCGGACTCCGCATCGTAGGCGATGTGATAACGTTTGCCCCCGCGGTCGCACTCCACCAGAAAGTAGGGTTTGTACAGATGCCGCACTTCCAGAGGCTTTATCTCCGGAACCTTCTTGTAGCGCAGCGAGCTGGTCTTGTTCAAATATTCCACAGCAGCCGCAGTGGCCTGTTCTCCTCCGCCGCGGCTGCACACCACCCGGGAAGCCTCCACCTCACGCGTCTCGGCATCCGGCGCCCCGATCACGCGATTGGCGTTGAGAAAAAATCCGTCGACTACGACGAACTGGTATTCGATCCTTGGCTGGGTGCCGGGCCGGCTGAAGCTGAGCTCGGCGCCGACGAACCAGAACGGATAGTACACCAGAGGCGCATCCAGAATCTGCTGTGGTTTGCGCGCGGCCGGATAGAACAGCAGCACGATCCAGTCGAGCAGACCCAATTGCCTGCGGGAAGCCATGCTCACGGCCGTGTCTCGGTCAATGTGCTGAGCGGTTGCCGGTATTTTCATAGCGGTTTCAAGGATCTTGCGAAAAAACCGTGCACCGCCCCCGCTTGAAGCGGAGGCGGTACAGGATAATCGGTTGAATCCGGGCCGACGAGCGGCTTTAGCTTTTCACCATGATGTCGTCGAAGAAAGTATCGATCACCTCCTGCGAAGAGGGCTTGGAAGCCAGGCTGAAAACGATCACCAGGACCAGCGAGACGACCGAGCCGAGTATTGCCGGCCAGATGCCGCCGATCCAGTTGCTGAACGACTGGTACTGGATAAATCCGAGAGCATACCAGATGACGCAGCTCAGCACCCCGCCGATCATACCCGCAATGCCTCCGGCCTTGGTTGCTCTGGGCCACCACAGACCGAGCAGCAACGGGAAGAGGAAGGCCGATGCCAGCAGCTGGAAGGACATGGTCACGATCCAGAGGATCGCCGCCGGCGGCTTGATGGCTACGGCCAGGCCTAGCAGACCGACAATCAGAGTCACGAATCGGCCTATACGCAGCGCCTTCTTGTTGTCCACCTCACCCTTCTTGGCTTTCACGTAGATGTTCTCCACCACCAGCGATCCGATGATCAACAGGATCGAGTCCACCGTGCTCATCATCGCGCCCAGGGCGGCGGCGATGATCACACCGCCGATGATCGGAGGCAGGTACTGGGAAACCATGGTGGGAACCGTGAGGTCCGCTCTCTCTAATGTGGGTAGCAGAACGTGACCGGCGATGGCCAGGAGGGCGAAACAGATGAAGATGAAGCTCTGGAACAGAATCGAGTACACCAGGGCCCGCTTCAGCGTCTTGTCGTCCTCGGGAATCAGGAAGCGGGTGACCGCGTGCGGCGCTCCGCCCAGCTGGAAGAAACCCCAGACTACGAAGGCCGAGATCACCCACATGGCGGGCATAATACCGGTAAAGGTCATCCCTCCTGGATTCAGCTCGGCATAGCGTGCATGCATGCCGCCGAAACCGCCGGCCGCGGTTACGGCCACCGGCGCCAGAATCGCGAAGCCCACGATCATCAACAGACCTTGTATCAAGTCGGTCCAGGCCACCGCGAACATTCCGCCCACGACGGTGTAGAGGATGACGATGCCGCCGAAGATCACCAGGCCGGACCAGTAGGGGATACCCAACAGAACTTCGAAGGTGTTGGCTGCGGCTTTGAATTGAGCGGCCAACATGGGGATGAAGGCGATCAGCAGGATGATGGTGCTGGTCAGACTGGCCGCCGGGCTGTAGCGTGCTCCGAACACGTCGGCGATCGTTACGCAGCGCGTGCGGCTGGCCACTTTTCGAATCCGGTCGCCGCCCAAGATAAAACAGAACCACGGAGCCGAAGCCGAGGCGATGGCCGCGGGAATGAAGTTGTAGCCGAGGGTTTTACAAGCTCCCACCGCACCCATGTAGGTGCTGCCGCTCATCTGCGATGCGGAAAACGAGAAACCGATGGCAGCGGCGTTCAGCTTGCCCCTGGCGATGAAGTAATCCTGATCGGTTTTCACCCGCCTGCCGAACAGAAAGCCCAGGAGCAGCATACCGGCAAAGTAAATCACGAGGATAATTGCGTATTGTACTGTCATACCCATAGTCATGTACCTCTACTTTCCCGTGCGGGCGTGTATGATCGCCGCAATTATGATGTACGCATAGCCGATGTACCCGATGATCCAGGCACCCCAGTTGAGATTCGCCGGTCCCTGTTTCCATGGCACGACCAGGGCAATACTGCCGCCGATTAGAAAAAACGCCATGAGAACGATGGACAGGCCCGGTAACTTTACTCTCATCAAACACCTCCATAGTTTTGATTGGACCCGTATAAATTTGAAATGAGTTTAGAGAATATACGATCACAAATGCAGCCGTCAAGATTTGTCTGCGTGCTTTCCGTACTTTGACCCTGAATATTCATTAGGGATACAATAGAGGAATATGAGACCATTCGATCTGGCGGTGCGAAACGGCCTGGTGGTGAACGCCTCCTCGAGATTTCACGGCGATATCGGGATTCGGGAGGGACGCATCGATCAACTCGGCGGATCCATCCAAGCCGAGCAGAGCATCGATGCGGCCGGTAAACTGGTCCTGCCCGGCGGCATCGACATGCACGTACACCTGAGCCCGGTACAGCTTCCGGAGGAAACGATCCGCTGGGTCGATGATTTCCAAAGCGGCAGCGCGGCCGCCGCGGCCGGGGGGATCACCACGATCGGAAACATCACCTTCCCCCTGCCCGGTGAAACCATCTCCGCCGCGCTGCAGCGCACGGAAACCGAAGAGGCGCACAACTCCCTGATCGATTACGTGCTGCATCCGGTGCTGCTTCAGCCGGACTGTCTCAACGAGCTTCCACAGCTTTCCGACTCCGGCCAGCGGAGCATCAAGATCTTCATGATGCTGAGCAGCTTCGACAGCGCCACGACCGAGTACCTGCGCATCGTGGAGGCTGCCGGCAAACTCGAGATGGTCAGCATGGTGCACTGCGAGGACGCCTCGCTGATCGGCTTTCTCTGCAAGCGGCTGCTGGCCGAGGGCCGAGGCTCGGCCGCTCACTATGCGGAGAGCCGCCCCTCATACGTGGAAACCGTGGCCGTGCAGCGGGCCGCGGCCATGGCGCAGGCCACGGGTGCGCCGCTGTACATCGTGCACCTGTCCAGCGCCCGGGCTCTGGCCGCCTGCAGACAGGCCAGAGACGAGGGCGCGCGCCTCTGGGTGGAGATCCGGCCGATCTACCTGTACCTGACCCGGGAGCGGTTCGAGGAAGTCGATGCGGCCAAGTACGTGGGGAATCCACCCCTGAGGGAGCCGACCGATGTCGAAGCCCTTTGGAACGGATTGCGGAACGGAGATATTCAAACCGTATGCACCGACCACGCGCCCTGGCTCCTGGCCGACAAGCTCGAAGCGGGCCGGGATGTGAGCAATTTCCGTCCGGGCATCTCCGAGCTGGAGACGCTGCTACCCATGCTGTATCACGGCATGGTCGTTACCCGCAAGATGCCGGTAGAGCGATTCGTCGAGTTAACGGCTGCCAATGCGGCTCGTCTGTTTGGACTGTACCCGCAAAAAGGTACGATCGCCGTGGGTTCGGATGCCGATTTGACGATCTGGGATCCGGAACAAAAATGGCGGGTGCGCGCCGACGCGTTTCACTCCCGGGCTGATTTCACCCCCTACGAGGGGTGGGAGCTGGTCGGAAAACCGATCATCACCATCAGCCGGGGCGAGGTGGTCTGCGAGCGGGGTAGGATCAGCGCCGCCTGGGGCCGAGGCCGCCGGCTGAAGATGGCTGCGGCCGGGCGGCTGTAGCGCCGCAAGCCAAAAGAATGGAGATAGCCAGATGAGCACGTTCACTCCCCTGACCCTCGAACAGATCGAAACTCCGGCTTTGCTTGTAGATCTGGATCTGCTTGAGGAAAATATCCGCATCATGGCTGATTTCTTCCGCGGCAGGAAGACCCGTCTTCGTCCCCATTTCAAGACCTGCAAGTGTCCGAACATCGCGCATCTGCAGCTGTCCGCCGGGGCCAAGGGCATCACCTGTGCCAAGGTCGAGGAGGCCGAGGTGCTGATCAACGCGGGGGTGAAGGATATCCTGGTCGCCAACCAGGTGGTGGATGCCGCCAAGATCTATCGTCTGGCCTGCATGGCTCGCGGAGGGGCCAGGATCACCGTGGCCGTGGACCGGGTCGAAAACGTCGATGACCTAGCAGCTGCCGCGCGTCAGGCCGGCGGCACGCTGCACGTGTTGATCGAGGTCGACGTGGGCATGGAGCGATGCGGCGTGAACACCGAGGCGGAGGCGCTCGAGCTGGCCTCAAGGATCGCCGGGGCTGAAGGTTTGGTGTTCGAGGGCATCCAGGCCTACGAGGGACACCTGCAGTACGACGACGCCCGGCCGGGTCGGCTCAACGATGAGCTGCGGCGCGAGGGCGTGCATAAAATGGTAGAGAAGGTGGGCGCCATCAAGCGCCACCTGGAGGGAAACGGCTTTCCGGTCAAGGAGGTCAGCGGTGGGGGAACCGGCACCTACCACATCACCGGAGATCGTACGATCTGGACGGAGATCCAGGCCGGATCGTACGTGTTCATGGACAGCGCCTATGCGGCCGGGGATCTGCCGTTTCGTACCTCGCTGTCCATCCTGACCACGGTCATTCACAAAAGAGCGGGGGTGGCGATCACCGATGCGGGTTTGAAGGTGTGCTCGACCGAGCACGGTCTGCCCGTGATCAAAGACAGGCCGGATCTGAGAATCCTGGGCGGATTGTCGGAGGAGCACGGCAAAATCGCCGATGAGGGGGATGCGCTTCGCTACCTGCAGCGGATCGAGTACATTCCCAGCCACTGCTGCACCACGGTGAATCTGCACGACCGCCTGTACTGCGTGCGGGCAGGGGTGCTGGAGGCGGTGTGGCCGATCTCCGGTCGCGGAAAGAGTCGCTGAGCAGGAGGGTAACTCTCGGCAATGCCCCGCTATCTGACCAAATCACGCTTCATCCTGGCCTGGGAGTGCGAAACCAAGCTGTTCTACACGGGCAAGCGGGAGTACGCGGATCACAAGAGGGGCGATCCTTTTCTTTCGGCCCTGGCCGAGGGCGGATTCCAGGTGGGAGAATTGGCCAAGCTCATGTTTCCCGGCGGGTACGAGATCGAGACCCTGGAGCACGAGCACGCTCTGGAACAGACGGATCGGCTGCTTGAGCGTGAATCGGCGACCCTCTATGAGGCGGCCGTACGTCACCGGAATCTGTTCGTGCGTGCCGATATCCTGATCAAAAACGGATCCACCCTGGATCTGATCGAGGTCAAATCCAAATCCTTCCGGGGATGCGGTCCGGATGATCTGCTGACCCGCGGCCGGACCATCCTCAAGCCGTGGCGGCCCTACCTCTACGACGTGGCCTTCCAAAAGCACGTGCTCGAGCTCGCTTTCCCGCAGATGCGGGTCCGTTCGTTCCTGCTCTTGGCCGACCGGAACGCCGCAGCCAGCGTGGACGGGCTGAACCAGCGCTTCCTGATCTACCGGGACAGGGGGCGGGCCCGCGTGCGGGTTCGGGAGGGGACCAAGCCGGAGACGCTCGGCAATCCGATTCTCATCCGTATCGGCGTGGACGAGATCGTGCGGTCGATCCATGAGGGCACCGACGGGTCGAAGCGCGACTTGTCCTTCGCCGCCTGGGTCGAGCAGCTTGCCGAAGCCTACCAGCGGGACCGGAAGATCCGCACCGCCCTGGGGTCGAAATGCAAGGCATGCGAGTTTCGCTGTACGGAGGAACAGCGGCGCGCAGGGTTGAAGAGCGGCTTCCGGGAGTGCTGGAGCGAACAGGCCGGGCTCCGGCAAGCGGATTTCGAAGAACCTCTGGTGATCGATCTGTGGAAATCGAACAGGAGTGATGAGTACATCCGGCGGGGGATCTACCGGCTTCGCGATCTGGACCCGGAGTGGATCGCTCCGGAGGCACCGGCAGGTGCCCCGTCCGATTCTCGCGCGCCGGCCGCCGGACCGTCAACCTCCCCACCCGCGGGGATGTCCGTGGCCCAGCGCCAGCGCCTGCAGGTGGAGAAGGCTCGAAGCGGCGATCCC
>Ga0272441_10010514_pt1 | contig 13980 bp, 24 predicted proteins | sample SSMProp6N_FD_193582 | JGI IMG/M metagenome (GOLD analysis project Ga0272441, IMG submission 193582) | Marine sediment archaeal communities from Little Sippewissett salt marsh, Falmouth, MA, United States - SSM-Prop-6N | ecosystem: Environmental > Aquatic > Marine > Wetlands > Sediment ... | reverse complement strand
TTCTCCAACCGCTGTTGTTCCGGAACATCCATCATGTTCTGGGAGTGCGTGCCGATCAAGATGTTGTCCCAGTTGTTGTTGCTGGGATCACCATCCTTGTGCCGCACCTCGATCCCGGCCTCGAAGATCCGGTCTCCGTACTTTTGCCAAGCCAGCAGGCGGTGGACCAGGACGTAGCCGTACTCCCCATCCGCGTTGACGCAGAAGCTGCGGTAGCCGTTCTTGTTCCCGGTCTTCCGCAGCTTCCCGGACGGGGCTACGACCGATCCGTCCGGAAGGACCCTGTATCCCTTCCGTATCGCGAACAGCAATCTAGTTCGACACGACATCTAGCGGATCCTGCTGCACCACCTCCGGATGTCCTCCTGCCGGACCATCACATCCGGAGGCGCGCAGTCGTGGCAAGCCCGCTCCAACCGGAATCGTCCGGCCTCGTAGGCGTTCATCTTGCTGGGGTTGGTCCACACCCTCCCCTCGGAGTCGCGGTAGCAGCAGACCTTCTGGTCCAGTCCTACCGGGTCGCAGCCCGCGAGAAGCAGCAACAGCAGGGGGAGCCGGCGCATTCATGCATGATACTCCGGATCGGGCACGTACTCACGCTTCTCGGCCCGGTCGACGTGGTACGGAACGCTCCCCGCAGTGTTGATCATGCGGGTGAGATCCTTCGCCGGGTAGTCGCCGGGAAACTCGGCCACGACCAGGTCCGACCGGAACGGCGCGTTCTTGTGCTGCTTCAGGCACGCCAGCATGTCTTCGGGCCGACCGTGCTTCAGCATCGTGCCGGTGACCTTGTCGAACAACACGGCGACCTTCGAGGACATGAACTGGAGCTGCGGCGAGAACGCCCCGGAGTAGAACGCGTAGTCCCCGAACTCCCTGCGGTACTCATTGACCATCCGGAAACCTCAAGTCGTCCAGGCAGAACCACCTGTCGATCTTCCGGAGGCGGTTCGCCACCCGCGCGTCGTTCCCGGCCGCGACGATCACCTCGCAGAGAATCTGCTCTCCACGGACGGGGGCCAGCACGAGGTCCCCTTCGTTCACGTACTCTATTCGACTCCCCTTCACCCCCATCAGTACACGTTCCTGCCGTCGATCACGCCGAGGAACTCCAGGTCCGAACGCTCCAACCGGTAGATCGCGCCCTTCACCAGGTTGTCCCGGCAGAACGTGTACATCTTGACCCGCTCCTGATGCTGCCGGGCCTTGCCCCGGAGGTTCTCGGCCTGATCGGTCGAGAACTTGGCATATTCCTGGTCCGGGTTGGTCTGGTTTGCCGTCAGATTCTCCTGCGCTTTGGCTTGCGAGAGGAACAGCTCGACCTTCTGCTGGCATTGGTCGATCCGGACCTGGAGCAGCTCCTTGACCTTGGAGGTCGGTACGTCCCAGTTCAGTCCCTTGATCAATTCAGGCATGTCGTCTCCATCGGTCGGGGTTGGCGGAAAGGGGCAGATTCGAACTGCCGACTCGCGGATCTTCAATCCGCAGCTCTTCCGGACTGAGCTACCTCTCCGTGGGGACCTGCCGGTGTTCGATGAGCAACAAACCAACAAAGGACGCGCGTCCGGGGTTCTCCCCCGGCTCCATTCCGGCAGATCCTGGGTGTCAATGTAGTCAGTGACCTACTGGTTGTCAAGAGCCGACTTCACTTCGGCCAGCCTCTCATCCATGTCCCACTTCTCCCGGAAGATCGGGGACACGTATGACATCGCCTCCTCGGCCAGCTCGACGGCATCTTCAAGTGCCTTCCGGAGCTTCCTCTCCGCTTCCGTCATGGGTCAACTCCTCCCAGATCCACTTCGCCCAGACGAGCCTGCCCCTCTTCGGACCGTAGACGGAGGGGTGGATGCCGTCGCTCATCATCTTGAAGATGCACTGCCGGGAATCGAGCACGGGAACATTCTGCTGATACAGAATTTGCCGAAAGTGCTCGGCACCCGGTTCGATGCGCGCCGGAAGACGGGGCGGACCGATCCACACGACCCGCCTCCTGCCGTTGCGGGATGCGAAGCGCTGGAGCTGCCGGAAGTGGGCGGGCAAACTCCTGCGGACGTGTGCGGGGAAGTGCGCCTCGTTTGTACCCAGTACAACAAGCACGACGTCCGGCTTGAAGCCGTTCATCTGCCAGATGTACTTGCGGTGCTTGCGTTTGGTCCACCAGAACAGGCTCGCGCCGCCGACCGGGTTGCCCCGCAGCAGCACGCCGTCCGCTCGGGCGAGCTTCGGCAACTCGAACATCAGGAAGTAGCCGTTGGAGTCCCCGATCAACCAGACGCGTTCGCCGGGTTTGACCAGCGGAGCCGCCTCCGCGACCGCCGGCAGGAGAACGAGCAGCAACGCGACCCACAGAAACCTCATTGCCTCTGCACCAGACGCGGAGGTTCCCTGCGGCCCCTGGCTCCACCCCTGGACAAACCGAAAGCGCCCCTGCCGGAAGCGCGGTACTCGCCCTTCCGGTACTCGTACGACGTTCCGAGGTTGGCGTTGATCCGGGCCAGGTGCTTCGGGTTCGAGAGAAGAGCACACAGCTGCCGGACGGACAGCGGGCACCTGGCTCCGATCATCTCGATCGTGGGGGAGGACTTGAACCGGGGACCGACCAAATCCAGACAGAAGCTGGCAAGCGCGATCTTTTCGCTCGTTGTCAGCTGCCTGCTGCCCACGGCTTCCAGAGCCTCCTGGGCCTCGTCCCGCCAATCCAAGCCTTCTGCCAGTTTCAACAAGGTCTGTCGATCCATGTCAGCCCTCGACCAGGAGCTTCTTCTGGAGTGCCTGTTTGATGGCTTCCCGCTCCTCGTGCCCCTGCGCGTTGTCGAGCTTCGCCTGCAACTCGTCCTTGGTGTACCGGTCCAGGTTGTCGTCCGGGACCTCCAGCATGGTCTTGGGAATCGAAGTCACTTCGCACCTCCATCCACTTCGTGCATGACCAGGATGTCCACGCCGCCCATGCGGAGCAAGTCCTGGACGGCCTCCCAGTCGCTGTTCCAGTATGCCACGCGACAGACCAGCCGCACGATGCCCGCCGCCAGAAGGAGCTTCGCGCAGTCGTTGCACGGCGAGAGCAGGCAGTAGCATGTGCAGCCCTTCAGCTCCCGCGTGGCGTTCGCGATGGCGTTCTGCTCGGCGTGGACCATGAACGGATACTTGTCCGGCCTGGTGTTCGGGAGCTTGTCGTCCGGCATCCCCGGCGCGAAGCCGTTGTAGCCGGTCGCTACGATGCGCTTGTCCGGGGACACGATGACGCACCCCACCTGGGTGTCCGCGTCGTGGCTCCTTGCCGAGACGGCCTCGGCAATGCCCAGGAAGTAGTCGTCCCAATTCGGTCGTTCCCTCACAGCTCCACTCCTTCCACCATCGAGATCGAGCGCATGCGCCGCCGCGAGGGGGCCTTCACGCGCGTTTCGGACTGCCGGACGGGCTCGGTGACGTCCGGCACCCCTCGGGGAGGTTCCAGGGGCACTTCCGGCAGATCGTCCGCCGCCACGGGTCGCCCCGCCATCCAGGCGAACACGATGGAGTGCTCCCCGTCCACCGGCTTCGGGTGGGTCAGCCTCACGATGTCGGCCAAGGTCGGCCGGAACTCCCCGAAGGCTTCCACCCGGAGCCGCCACGCGGGCCGGGCGTTGAGCCAGTCCTGGATCATCTTCTTGGGTCTGGTCCCCAGGCTGCGCCGCTTGTTGGAGCGCAGATAGGCCACGTAGTGCCGCAGTGTCCCGGCATCCCGGACGGACCGGTGGAACACCTTCGCCAGAAGCTCCACGTCGCGTTGCGTCAGGACGGCCAGCATCATCGCCGCCTCCCTGCCTAGCCCGTTCTCCGCAGCCGCCACGGCGCACTTCGCCACCCAAGCCTCCGGAACCATCCGGCTCAGCTGACGGACACGGGAGGGGCGGGATCTCACGCGCTTCGTGGCAATCAGTGCCAGCTGCATGGGAGGATCGTCGATGTGCATGGTCCCTCCTTGCGTCCACGCGGACGCTAGAACAGCTGACCCTCGTCGGAATCGGGCTCGGGAGCGGGAGCTTCCGGGCGGACACGATGCCACGATTCGTTCCAGGCTTCCAACGTCCCGAACACCGTCTTGTTGGCCGTGAGACGGAGGATGTGGAAATCCAGCCCCACACCCTCCTCCGGGTGGCCGAACGAGCCGTCCTTGATCTGCCGGTGCAGGCACCACTTGCACCACGCGCCGACCCAGTTGCCGGCAGACGTCTCGACCCAGTACAGCTCCGGGGCCTTGTCCTTGCACCGGGGGCACCGGAACCGCCGGTAGGTGAACGACTTGCGGATGCCCAACGGATTGGCCGCGTCGTGGACCTGACGGATCCGCACGTCGTCCACCACGTCGCCGGCCACGTCCCGGAAGATCCTGTCCAGCAACGCGTGGTCGATTTTGACGGTACCGGGCTTGTGGGAAACCGGCCCGGCCACCGAACACAGGCAGACGGGCGTGGTCTTCCCGCAACACGCGCACAGCGCCCTGGGACCTGCGTAGACCTTGGGCATGGCTCAGCCCCTCCGAAGGTAGTTGATGAAGCTGGAGGAAACGGCCTTGACCAGCCCGTCGCCCAGGCGCTCCGGATCGAGCATGGCCCAGTTCTTGGGGGGTCCGAACATGAAGCGCATCTGCTTCGGAGTGACGTCGAAGGAACCGTACCCGTGACCGATGAACAGGCAGGTCACCCCGATGCCGTGACGCCGTGCCCGGAGCACTTCGTCGCGCACGTACATCATCAGCTGCCACGTCGGGAAGTCCCGACCGTCGCGCCGCGCGTAGATCGGGAAACCGTCCGTGATGACCACCAGCTGCTTCGCCTCGGGTCCGCCTTCGAGGTACCGCACGCCCAGCCGGGTGGCGATGTGCAGCGGCGTGACGCCGCCCACGTGGCTGCGCTTGGTCGTGTAGGTGTCCATCATGCGGTCGAAGCGGTCGATGTCCACCTGACCGTTGTCCATGGACTTGAAGCCCCACACGTTGAGGTCGACGAAGGGGAACCGGGTGCTTCGGGCGATGATGCGTGCCGCGCGCTCGCACTGCCGCGTCTTGTCCCCGTACATCGAGCCCGAACGGTCGAGCAGGATGACCGACTTGAAGCCCTGGCCCCGGACCTCGTGCTCGAAGCACTCTCCGATCTGGCCGGCCGCACGAGCCTGGATGTACGCCTGGATGTCGATCTTGGTCCCGGAGTCGGCCAAGGCTGTCTTGGTGCGTCCCATGACCCGGAAGAATTGCGCCCGCAGCCGCTTGATCGTGTTGCGGTCGTCCGGGCTGATCTCGACCGTGGTGTCCACGTCGCTCCGCTTGACGTCGGTGAACACGACCTTCGCCATGGCGTCGCGCTTCGTCCAGTCGTCCTCGCTCATCTGTTGCCGCATGGCGCGAGCGGCTTCGTCGACAATGCCTTGCATCTCCTCCTCGGACTTGCCCATGAAGTCGTCCATCTGGGCCTGGTCGTTGGCGTCGATGCCGGTGACCTGGTCGGCCACATCGTCCGCGTCGCCCAGCTCTTGACGGCTGGGGAACTTGGGATCCTGGAAATCGTTCTTGTCGTCCTCGTAGTTGTCCGCGTCCGCCGCCTGTTCCAGGTCGTTCAGGGCGTTGCTGCGGGTCTGGAGGTCGCCGCCGACCGGAGGCGGATACCAGCCGCCCTGACCCGGATCGAGGGCATTGGGGTCCTGCTGACCGCCGCCGCCACCCTGTTGTTGCTGCTGGGCACCGCCGCCACCAGCACCGCCGCCACCGGGGAGCATCATCTTGGCACTCCCCTGCGGATCGTAGTTCTGAACTTGTTGCGGGGCCTGCGGGCTCGTCTGGCCCGTCTGCTCCCGGATCAGCTCCGAGACAAGCTGGGTGACGAGCCACTTCGTGGCGAGCAGCGTCGCGCCGAAGCCCCGTTTCTCGACCTTGCGGAGCGCTTCGAGCACGAAGGGGCGGTACTTCGCGAAGGGGCTCTGCGGCGCGTCCATCCCGGCGTGGACGACGACCATGTAGGCGAGCAGGGAGCGGTTGGTATGATCCATCGCCTCCTCCGCGCGCTGCGCATTCCGGGCCTGGATCTCCATGTAGCTGCCGGGATACAGCAACCCCCAGAGCGAGTTGACCCGGTGATCCTCCAGGATCCCGATCATCGCCTGCATCATCTTGCGGAAGCCGCCGATGTTGACCTGGACGCCTGCCCGCTGCGTGACCGTCTCGACCTTGCCGCAGTACTCTTCGAGGAACTTCTTTCGAGCGAGGGAGTTGCTCTGGAACAGCACGTGGGCGATCTCGTGCTCGACGATCCGGTAGAAGTCCGGATCCTGGAAGGGCGCGTGGATCGCGTGGCCGTCCGTGGCCCCGCCTTCGGACCCGGAGTCGCGCAGCCACAGTCGCCGCTGGGTCACGCCGCCGAACGTCTCGACGGTCTTGAAGGCGACGGCCCGCTGTCGGGCCTGCTTCACGCGCGCGTCGAAGTCTTGGTTGGAATCGGACATTGGTCCTCCATTCGGGGCCTTGCGACCCCGACGAAACTGGTTGTAGAAGCTAAGCTAAGCCTGTGAGCCCCGCTTGTCAAGCGAGAAGATCACGCTGCGACGGAAACCCCGAAGATCGACTGGATCCGCTCGGCCATGGTCGCCCGGTCCTCGCCCTCGAACTTGCCGGTCACGAGCCAGAGAGCCTTCTCCAGGCCCACGTAGGACGTGTCTTCGAGCACCTGGACGACGTCCCTCGTACTCAGCGCGTAGTCCATCGCCTTCTGGCGCGTCTCGTGCGCCAGGGTCAGGACGTGGTTGACGATCCGCTGATCGACCTGGAGACCCTGGGCCCGAAGCACCTCGGCAAGGATCTTCTGCTCCTGGGCCACTTCCGGGTAGTCCATCGGCACGAGCCGGACGCGGCTCTTGAGGTCTTCGTTCAGCTCGTACACGCCACCGTACACTGCGGTGTTCATCGAGCCGCAGATCCAGAGCTTCGAGCCCGGATTCAGCTGGAAGACCGCGCCCGCCTCGGGGACCTCGATCCGCTTGCGGAAGTCGAGGGAGCTGTTCAAGACCTTCTGCATCTGCGGAGAGAGCGCGTTGATCTCCTCCAACACGAGGATCGCCGATCCGCACTCGTTCGCTACCTCGAAAGCAGTAGCGAGGGGACCGAGAACGAAGGGTGTTTCCGCACCGCGAAGCACGAACATGCCCAGCAAGTGAGACCGCCGCACGTCCTCGGAGCAGTCGAAGGTCAGGATCTTGGTATCCGTCTTGGCCGCGAACGCCGAGAGGGAGAGCGACTTGCCGATGCCCTTCGGCCCCACGAGCACCAGGTTGCTCTTGAACGCGAGCTTGTCATACAAGCCCAGGAGCCCGTTGGTGTCCACGTAGGTGAGGTCGGTGCGGGGGGAGAACGCATCGGAGGGGAGTCGCTCGATCTGCTTGCTCATGGGATCACCTTTCCGCCGGCTAGCGTCCGGCGAGTTGTTGTGCAAGCCTAAGTTAGTTAGTGAGATGGGGATTGTCAACCCCAAAGTGCAGGATCGCGTGCGGCTGGTTCCGCTCGGTGTTCTCGAACGGCGCGAGATGCACGCGCTTGTCGGCCCGCTCTATCTCCGCTTCCCAGAACTCGGCTCCGGTTCCGTACTCCAGGCGTGCGACGACACGCTCCCGGATGTTTGGAAACCCCGCCAGGGAACCGTGCTCCTCGATGTGCGCCTCGGCTTCCTGCTGCTGCTGCGGAGTCAAGCCCTCGGCATACCACGCCTCGGTGACCAGCAGCACCAGCTCCGCGTCGAGCCTCCGGGCAACGTCCCTGAGCTGCTCCTGCATCCAGAGCTTTTCCGCCCGGTTCTTCCACGGCAACGGGCAGATGCTCATGACCGGCTTCTCCAACCGTTTGCCGGTCTCCGGGCTCACCCGCACCAACAGGAAGGCCACGGGCGTCAGGAACCCGTCGTTCTCGATGTTGAGCGTTACCATCGGCAGGATGGTTTCCATGAACTTCAGTGCGTCGTCGCGTTGGATCGTCATCCGATGCCCTCCGTCAGTTCCTTCTTGAAGTCCTTGGTCTCGTAGGCGTTGAAGGCGTAGGAGACCGGGTAGCAGGCATCCAGCTCGTCCCGCGTGATCACGCCGAGCTTCACAAGCTGTTCCAGCGCCGAGACGTCCGCGACCTTGTCCGTCCGCTGGACGTGCTTGATCGCGCGCACCGTGTCGAGCCCCTTGGCTGCCAGGAGCTTCTCCACGGCTTCGACATCCGGAGAGCTGCCGACCTTCTTCGTGCGGCTGGCCTTGCCCTCCGCGAACGTGAAGTGCTGCGAGCCCTTCTCGTCCAGCACACCCTTCTGCTCGACGAAGACAAGCAGCGCCGCCTTCGCCTTGTCCTTGCGCGCCTTGGCAACCGCCTCCAGCTTGCGCGCCACGAGAAAAACCCGGTACTGGACCTCGGGGGCCAGTTCCGCGACCTTGCCCGCCAGAACGACGGACGCCTTGAGCCCCTTGAGCAGGGCGATCATCTCGCTCAGTTGCATGAGCAACTCCTTTCAACCCGCAAGTTAGCCAGTGACCTACGAGTTGTCAAGAGCGCTTGGGCGTCCGGACGGGGCGAAAGTGATCACACTGGTGGGCCGTCTGGGACGGCCAGAAGCACGGTCGGCCACGCTGCACCCGGTGGTCGCACGTGCCGTAGCACGTCGCCCCGGAGAAGAACTTCGGGTAGGAGGTGTCGTCCAGGTGGGCGCACGTGTGATCCCGTGGCATGTGGAGGGCGGTGACCCCGGACTCGTCCTCCGGTTCGTCCTCGATCGCCTCGGGAAGGAGCCCGGCGGCGGCATCGGCTTCGGCTTCGACGACTCCCAGCGACTCCCCGAGCTGCCACTGGTTGGCAAACTTCCGGCGCTCGTCCATCGGGATGGCGTGGGTGACGGCGTCCCTCAAGAACTCCGAAACAGTGGTCCCGTTCCTGCGAGCCCAGTGTTCGACCAGAGCTTTCTCCTCGGCCGAAACCCTGAAGCTGATCGAAGGCTTGTTTCTTCGGGACAAGTGTCCCCTCCACCATCGACGGATCCAAGCGAGCATGCAGATTCCCCAGTCGGTTCAAGCAGCCGTTCGTGGATTCCTGTCCCCTCGCGGCTCGTCCACCTCGATGAAGACCTTGCAGCCTTGAAGGCTAGCCATCGCCATAAACACGAAGCGTATGGATTCAATGGTCTTGCCTCCCTTGCCGATCACCTTCCCCCTGTCAAACGGAGCGACCTGGATCACCAGATGGTTGGTGAACTCGTTGACCTTCTGGCTCCGGACACGTACCCGCGACGGCTCGGCCACGAGCTTCTTCACCAACTCCTCCAACAGGGTCGGAGCCGGCATCAGCTTGACCTGGTTCTTCGACGGCATCGCTGGTTCTCCCGACAGTGTAATCACGCAGATGGTCCCGGATGAGGGTGCAGTCGAGAAAGGCGCGGCAGCTGGAGCAATGGGACACCTTCTGGAACTGCTGGCACCTGTCGACCTTGGCGGCACGCAACCGGCGTGCGTACTCGGGGGTTCCGGGAACGTATCCGGAAGCCTCCACCTGAAATTCCAGCTCGTCCAGTACCTTGTTCATCCGGCCTTCGCCAGCTTTCGGATTTCTTCCAAAGCGGCTTTCGGTGATGGCATGGCCCGGTTGAAGCACGCCTTGTGGGCGACGCCCCAATCCTTGCTGGCAACGACCTGGGATTTTCGGAGTTTGCCCGTGCTCATCTGGACCACCGGTTCACCGCTGTCGATGAGCTTACCACAAACTGCGCAACGGACGGGATTCTGCAAGGACATGACCTCCTGTAATACCAGGTTGGCACCTCAACCGCGCGTAGTCAAGACCGTTGACCGCGTGGCGGACATCTGCCACGCTTCCGTCAGGAGGTTCCCCATGGACGATCTCGTCAGGTTCTACAACGAACACCAGGAGCTGGTCTGGGCCATCACGTGGTTTGCCCTGACCGTCATCTTCAACTTCGCCACGCGCTTCAAGACCCCGGAGCAGTGGGTGGAGTTCGGGGAGCGGAACCCGCGCGCGCAGAGCTTCATCCGCCTCATGCGCGCCGTGGGCATCGACCCGGTCAAGGCCATCAAAGCCCTCGGCGCTTTCATCTCGGGCAAGGCACAGGAAACCAGGAAGGACCGTCCGGGGGTTCTGAAAGACGCGGAACCTGGTAAGCTGTCCGCCAAGTCCAAGGAGAACTGACGATGGGATTCAAACCCGCCTACGGATGGAAGCCGGACCCTCGGGACTGGCGCGACAAGAAGATCGGGGATCTGCTGAAGGGCGTTGCGACCTTCGGGGACCAGGCCGACTGGGAGGACTACTGCCCTCCGGTCAAGAACCAGGACTGGACGGGCTCGTGCGTGGGCCAATCCGGCGCGGGCGCGTTCACGACCGTCGCCGCGATCAACGGCCACAAGTGGGATGCCGCAGCGTTGTTCGCGTACTTCATCGCCAGGTTCCTCCACGGGGACCACTACGAGGACGGAGGATCCGGACTGCGCTACCTGTTCAAGGCGGTCCAGTTCTACGGAGTGTGCCCGGAGTCGGCGTGGCCCTTCGACCTGTGGGCCAAGGACAAGAACGGCCGGGCGCTCTACAACGACGTCTTCGACTTCATCAAGCGGAAGGTCAACAAGGATCCCAGCTGGAACGCCTACCGCAAGGCCGCGGATCAGAAGTGGCTCAAGGGCTACTACCGCATCGACTCCATCGGGGACCAGCGGATCGCAGACATGAAGCAGGCCCTGTACGAGAAGGGCGTCATCTGCTTCGGCATGGACGTCGGCCAGCCGTTCGAAGACTACTCCGGTGGTCTGCTCGACGATCCCGGTCCCCGCAAGGGCGGTCACGCCATGTTCCTGTACGGCTACTGGCGGAACGAGTTCTGGAAGGGCCAGAACAGCTGGGGCACCGACTGGGGCGAGTACGGTCGGTTCCGGCTCACCCAGAGGGTGGCGCACCGCATGCGCGACATCTGGGTCATCCAACACACCCCGAAGTACTCGGGAACGTGAGGTCCACATGAAACTCCGAGCAAAGATCACCCTGTTCGCCACGGCAGTCCTACTTGCCGGGGCCGTCGCGGGCTGTCCGAACGGCAACAACGTCGTCCCGGACACGCCGCCGCCGAGCCCGAACCCCGACGTCAAAGCCGACTGCGCGTCGGCATGCAAGAACATCGGCCCCAAACCTGACGGGCTGGGTTGCGAGGAGGGCGAGCCCACCGCAGACGGCCAAACCTGCCAGCAGGTCTGCGAGAGCATGCCGAACACCACCCAGGATTACCTGGACTGTGCCGCCACCATCACGGCTTGCGAGCAGCTACCGAAGTGTCCCCACTGACCTTCTTGTCCTTCAGCAGCTTCGGCCCCTTCGCTATCTCCTCCAGAACCTGCGCATCCGTATAGGCAGGACGTTTCGTCTGGTAGTACCGCCAGAAGTGGCGCATCCGCGTCCGGCTTATCCGTCTGCCTGCCGGACTGGTGCAGGTTCCGGCAGCATAGGCTGCCAGGCGCTCCTCCCTGGGGAGCTTGCGGCAGGCGCTGACCGATCCGCGCATGACACGGAGGGTGGTCAGCAGGCACTTGCGGCGGTCCTGGCAGAGGTCCCGTCCGGACCAGCCCTCGGGAGTGGTGAGGGGGGAATCCTCGATCCACTTGCCCTTGTTCTCCGGGTCCGGGCGGCGCTTCCGTCCCAGGTTGATCTGGCCCATGCACCACGACCGGCCGTAGTCGTTCCAGCCCGCCTTGGCCGTCTTGGCCCGTCCGGTACCCAGGTCCACGTCCCGGCGGTATCCGGACTCGTGGCCCCACCAGACGGCAACCAGCATGGCGCTGGCCTGCCGGCCCCTGGGCCCCTTCAGCGGGGGCTCCACTTCCTTGTCGAACAAGCCGCCCACGATGGTCTCGGCAATCTCCCTGTACCGGGCGTCTGCTTGCGCGTGCGACTCCTGGGCAGCAGGTTCCCAGTGCTGCCGGTGGGGAGGCGAGATGGCGGTCATCGTGGTCAGAATCCAGGTGATGAAGGCTTCCTTGATCATTGTGTACTCCTTTGATCGAGGCACACCACACGTACCGTGTTCGACCGGGCAGGTCAAGGTAACGTGGCGTTACGTCGATATTCAGCGGGAGAGGAGCCAGAGGCGCAACCAGGCAACCAGGCGTTGCCACCAGCTTCGTCTGGCGAGGGGCGTGTCCGGAGTCGTCGGTTGATCCGGACGGGTGGGGGGCGTGGTCGGAAGCTCCGTGGGATCTTCCGGACCTTCCAGTTCGTAGGGATCCTCGACGTCCTCGTAGGGCTCGTGCTCCGCGAGGTCCGGAATCTCGTGGTCCACGACGTCGGGGACGAGGTCCACGACCGGGGGCAGCTCGTTGGCCCAGTTCAGATCCACACCGGAGGGGTACGCCATGGATTCGCCTTTGCCGGTGTACTGCCAGATGATCCAGTCCTTCCAGGGGCACCAGGGCTTGTCCACGCCGTAGTGAGCGATCCACCACGGGTACTCCAGCAGCCACTCGGGCTTGCCCAGCGTCTGGTAGAACCCCGGCGCGAGGTAGACGATGCACCCTCCGTAGGTGTCAGCCAACTGGGCCACCAGAGAGCGAGCCCCGGTGTTGAACTTGGCCGGATCCACCTTGCCGTCGTACTGCTCGTTCCACTCCAGATCGACGACCGGGAGGATGTCCCCCTCCCCGAAACCGACCCTGTCCAGCTCCCCCTTGAAGGCTTCGAACTGCTCCTCCCAGCCCTGCGTCTGCCGGTAGAACAGGTAGGCCCCGGCCAGGACATGGTTCGCTCGGGCGTTCTTGAAGTGCTCCTCGAAGGCCCAGTCCGATTTCACGCCGTAGCAGGCCCGGATGATCACGAAGTCGTGTTGCCGGGCCAGACCCTCCCAGTCCATCTTCGTCGGGTCCTGCCACTTGGAGATGTCGATCCCGGAGTACTGGTACGTCATGGCGTGCTCGCTTGCGTTCGGAGCCCCACCTTCTCCATGACCTCCTGGAGGTCCCGCCACGCGGCTCCCTTGCACTGGGCTCCCTGCGGTCGGAGCAGGAAAGCGGGGTGGTAGGTGACTCGAACCGGTATCCCGTCTGGTTCTTGACCAACGGTATGCCACTTGCCACGTAAGTCCGCAACCCCCTTGCGCGTCCGTATCAGCGTCTTCGCGGCCGTGCCTCCCAGCGCGACGATGGCCTTCGGCCTCACGGCGCGGACCCTGCCCATCAGGAAGGGCATGCACGCCATGATCTCCTCGGGCTCGGGCTGCCGGTTCTGGGGAGGTCGACACGCAACCACGTTTGCGAGATAGATAGCTTCGCGGGTCAGGCCCATGGCGACAATCATCTTCTCCAGCAGCTGCCCGGCGCGTCCCACGAACGGCCGGCCCGTGGCGTCCTCCTGGGCTCCGGGACCTTCCCCGACGAACATGACCAGGGGCTCGACCGTGTTTCCCTCAGCGAGCACCACGTTCGTCCGGCTATGGGCGAGTTTGCACTTGCCGCAGGACAGCTGCTTGCGGTCGATGGGGATGATGGCAGCCGGGCCGGTCGGGTCCAGGGTGCTGGCATCGAACAACGTTGACTGGGACATTCCGCCTCGAATCAAGTGCCTGGCACTTGTTGTTGTGTCTTCTTCAGGGCGCGGAGCGCGGCGATGCGCTTCTCGCGCTTCTCCTCCAGCAAGTCGCATCCCTCGATGCTGAAATCCCTGGGTTTCATGGGGTCCACGTCGCCAAGTACCTGGACGTCGTCCAGCTGGATGGGAGTATCTGCCAGCATCTCCCATACCATGGCAGGGAGAACCGGGTCGTGCCAGGGAGGCAGCCACGCCCCGGAGCGGGCGATGTGGATGCCGACCACCTCTCCCGCGAGCGCGCGGAGCACGTCCGGCGAGTAGGTGGTTCCCCACACTCGCTTGCCTACACTGGTTCCGTCCCAGTGGTTGCCGCTTCCCCAGTCGCCGTCCGGCTTCCAGGTCGGGTAGACCAC
>Ga0272441_10010512_pt1 | contig 13982 bp, 12 predicted proteins | sample SSMProp6N_FD_193582 | JGI IMG/M metagenome (GOLD analysis project Ga0272441, IMG submission 193582) | Marine sediment archaeal communities from Little Sippewissett salt marsh, Falmouth, MA, United States - SSM-Prop-6N | ecosystem: Environmental > Aquatic > Marine > Wetlands > Sediment ... | reverse complement strand
TCATTGTGGGCGGCCGCTACGGCCTCGGCTCGAAGGACTTCACCCCGGCGATGGCCAAAGCCGTCTACGACAACCTGGCCCAGGCCGAGCCGAAGAACGGCTTCACCATCGGCATCGTCGACGACGTCACCAACACGTCGCTGCCCATGCCCGCCGAAATCGACGCCACTCCCGAGGGCACGATCCAGTGCATGTTCTGGGGACTCGGTTCCGACGGAACCGTCGGCGCCAACAAGAACGCCATCAAGATCATCGGCGACAACACCGACATGTACGCGCAGGGCTACTTCGCCTACGACTCCAAGAAGTCGGGCGGCGTCACCGTCAGCCACCTGCGATTCGGCAAGAAGCCGATTCAGTCGTCGTATCTCGTCAAGACCGCCGACTACGTCGCCTGTCACAACCCGGCCTACGTCGACAAGTACGACCTGCTCGCCGGCATCAAGGACGGCGGCACGTTCGTGCTCAACTGCCCGTGGGACCTCGACGGATTAAACGAACACCTGCCCGCGTCACTCAAGCGGACGATTGCCGAGAAGAAGCTCAAGTTCTACACCATTGACGCGGTCAAGATCGCCGGTGACGTCGGCCTCGGCGGACGCATCAACATGATCATGCAGACCGTGTTCTTCAAGCTGTCGCAGGTGCTCCCACTCCACGACGCCGTCACCTACCTGAAGGACGCCATCCAGAAGGCGTACGGCAAGAAGGGCGAGAAGATCGTCAACATGAACAACGCCGGCGTCGATGCGGCCCTCGATCCGAGCAACCTGACCGAAGTCGCCATCCCCGCCGATTGGGCGAGCGCGACCGGCGGCCCCGGCAAGCCGGAGATGCCGCAGTGGGTGCTCGACGTGATGCGGCCGATGACGCTGCAAGACGGCGACCATCTGCCCGTCAGCGCGTTCGACGGCGACCTCGACGGCTCGTACGAATGGACCGGCCCCGACGGCTCGTTCCCGGTGGCCACCACCCAGTACGAGAAGCGCGGCGTTGCCATCAGCGTGCCCGAGTGGGTGCCCGAGAACTGTATCCAGTGCAACCAATGCGCGTTCGTCTGCCCGCACGCAACCGTGCGACCGTTCCTCGTCACCGAAGCCGAGAAATCGGCCGCGCCGGAAGGCTTCGAGACACTGCCCGCGATGGGCAAGGGCCTCGAAGAGTACGGCTTCCGCATTCAGATCGACCCGATGGACTGCGTCGGCTGCGGCAACTGCGCCGACATCTGCCCCGGCAAGGGCGGCGAGAAGGCGCTCGTCATGAAGCCGCTGGACACGCAAGTCGCGCAGCAGCCGCTGTTCGACTACGCCGTCACCCTGCCGGTACGCGATACCCTGATGAACTGGAAGACCGTCAAGGGCTCCCAGTTCCGCCAGCCGCTGTTCGAATTCTCCGGCGCCTGCCCCGGCTGCGGCGAAACGCCGTACGTCAAGCTGGCCACCCAGATCGCCGGCGACCGCATGATGATCGCCAACGCGACCGGCTGCTCGTCGATCTACGGCGGCAGCGCCCCGGCGGTGCCCTACACCGTCAACGCCAAGGGCCACGGCCCGACGTGGGCGAACTCGCTGTTCGAAGACAACGCCGAGTACGGCTTCGGCATGGTGCTCGCTCTGAACGCCCGCCGCGACCGGCTGGCCCGCCTCGTCGAGGAAGCCGCTGCAGAGGCTAGTGGCGAACTTAAGGAAGCGATGACCGCCTGGCTCGCCGGCAAGAATGACCCTGAAGTCTCCCGAGAAGCCGGCGACAAGATGGCCAAGCTGCTCGACCCGGCCAAGCATGGTGAACTGCTGTCGATGAAGGATCTGTACACGAAGAAGAGTGTCTGGGTCCTCGGCGGCGACGGCTGGGCGTACGACATCGGCTATGGCGGTGTCGACCACGTCGCGGCGATGAACAAGGATATCAACATCCTCGTGATGGACACCGAGGTGTACTCGAACACGGGCGGACAGTCGTCGAAGGCGACGCCGACCGGCTCGGTGGCCAAGTTCGCCGCTTCGGGCAAGAAGACCAAGAAAAAGGACCTCGGCCGCATGCTGATGACCTACGGCTACGTGTACGTCGCCTCGGTCGCGATGGGCGCCAACAAGAACCAGTGTCTCAAGGCGTTCCTCGAAGCCGAAAGCTACCCCGGCCCGTCGATCATCATCGCCTACGCCCCCTGCATCAACCAAGGATTGAAGAAAGGCATGGGCAAGAGCCAGGAAGAAGAGAAACTCGCCGTCGAGAGTGGCTACTGGCCGCTCTACCGCTACGACCCGAGACTCGCCGCCGAAGGCAAGAATCCCTTCCAGCTCGACATGAAGGAACCCACCGGCGACTTCCAAGACTTCCTCATGGGTGAGGTCCGCTACGCATCGCTCCATCAAACTTTTCCTGACGAAGCCAAGCGGCTCCATGCTACGCTTGAACAGGAATACAAGGAGCGATACGAGGCATATCGCAAGATGGCGGCAACTGAGTAGACTCAGTTGCTATCGAGAATGCTTCAGGGGGCGGTACTACCGCCCCCTGAAGCATTCTCGTGCCATGATCGCTGCCCGGAGCGTAGCATGCGCCCCCGCTGCTCAACGCAACGGGGGCTTTCTTCTTGCCGCTTGGCTTCTTCAGGAAACGCCCGCACCCCAGAGTCAACACCTCGTCAGACACGAGAACGCGCCAAGAGATGAAGTTCTCGTTGCTCCTCCTCGCGCAGCGACGAGGAGCCCTGCACACAAAGCTTCCCACAGGATCGCGAGTCTCAATGGCGAGCGATCCTGTAGAGGTGTATGACTAAACGTTGGAATAGCACAGCCATCCGCATCTAGATAGGCATCGAGGGGGCGCTGTATGGCGCCCCTTCTTCCTTGTTCCCACGGAGAAGCACCCGACATTGCCCAACCATTCCATTCGCTCTACCTCGCCGACACGGGACCTGTCAATCGGTCGCACGAGCGGACCAAGCAATGATGCTCGTGGAAGCTGCTCGGAATTCTCTATGATTCTTGAGAGCAGCCATGCTCCCGTCGCTGCTCGCACCGTTCAGATCCTGCGAGCAGACGAGTTCCCCTGAGGAAGCACCGATCCATCGAGCCTGAATGGCGAGATGGAACGGGATTGAGTACGTCCAACGACTGCGCAGGATGCGAGCCATCAACGGCGTCCTCACGCAACGAGTCAACCCTAGCTAACAAGCTCATACAGTCGTGGTCGCTGTTGGTATCAGAGCAATCCGCCCACCCCCTCACTTGGCCCTGGTACTCTTTGAGTATAAGATTGGCCGCGTACTTCACATACAGCAGGTGCTCCTCGACAGTCGCGTCTGCTGTGCGCTGCTGGTCTGCCAGGATTAGGAAAGGAGTGCGGAGGAAATGTCTGTTGACGAAAGGCTCGTACGGATCGAAAGAGGCATCCAGGACGCATCGGAGTTCGAGGATGAGGAGGCAAGTTCTGCCGTCAGATACTCAATCTCGAGTTATGGGGCGGACCATCCAGTCGATGGTCTCGTGAAGCGGATCTCCAAGGGCGATATCTATGTCCCTGAATTCCAGCGGGGCTATGTGTGGAATCACGCCCAGGCTTCTCGATTCATTGAATCACTGCTTCTGGGGCTACCTGTCCCGGGCATCTTCTTGTTCAAGGAGTCCGATACTCAGAAGTTGGTTGTAGTGGATGGCCAACAGCGTTTGAGAACACTCGAGTTCTTCTACGAAGGACTCTTTCTCGGCAAGGAATTCGCTCTGAAGGGCGTTTGCGAAGAGCTGCAAGGCAGGACTGCTAGAACTCTGTCCGAAGAAGACAGGCGCAGGCTGGATGATGCCATAGTCCACGCGACGATCTTCCAGCAGGACGACCCTCACGGGGATCGTAGTAGTGTCTATCTGATCTTCGAGAGGCTGAACACCGGCGGGACCCCTCTTTCACCCCAAGAAATACGATCGTGTGTATACCGCGGCTCGCTCAATGACCTCCTCAAGGAGCTGGCAGACAATGAGCATTGGCGCGAAATCTACGGCCCGCCGAGTCGGCGAGCCAAGGACCAAGAACTGATACTCCGCTTCCTTGCCTTGTTCTTCTGCAGGGACCAATACACCAAGCCCATGAAGCAGTTTCTCAACGACTTCATGGGGGAGAATCGTGGTGCCGACGATCGCCAAATCGACGTCTGGCGGGATCTCTTCCTGAGAACCCTCCAGGTGGCAACAGAGCATCTTGGTCGAGGGGCGTTCAGACCTGAGAGGAACCTCAATGCGGCAGTCCTAGATGCGCTGCTTGTCGGATTGGCTGATCGTCTTGCCGCAGGGCCACTCACTAATCCCAAAGAGCTCAGAGATGCAGCCAGGAGAGTACTCGCAGACAAGGTGTTCGTGAGAGCAGTGACAAGTGCAACAACAAATGAAGAGTCGCTAAGACAACGTCTCGATGTGTCCCGGCGCGAGCTAGCCAAGGTCGCATGAACGCTCACAGTGAATGGCAAAGGATTGAGACGGAACTCAGCATGCTTCTCGCCACGTCGGTTCGCGTCAGTGACGAGCTAAAGGGTAGTCTGGCTCGCTACGGATGTGTGCTAGCAAGCAGCCTGCTGGAGGCGGCAACAAGGGAGATGATCCATGAGTACTGCAAACCACGTGCGTCACATGAGGTCCTGCGGTATGTCAATAGCACGCTCCGCTTCTTCAGAGACCCCAACACCGAGAAGATCCTTGTGATGCTGGCGCGACTGGATCCCGGAGTGAGAGAAGCCGTGGAACTGCAGGTCACTGATAGGCAGAAGGATAGTGTGGATAGCATATCCGCCCAACGAAACAGCATCTCGCATGGCCGTAGCTCGGGGATCAGCATGGCACAGGTAGCGAAGTATTGCTCGGAAGCCAAAGGCTTCCTTTCCCTAGTCCGCAAGGCGCTTCTCGGGAGCTGATAGATTCCAGATTCCGTAGCGGGCAGGAGTGAAGCACGATTATTCTCCCTGACCGCACTGAGGATACCGCGGCAGATTGCTCTCCCCAAGCAGGCCGCCCGGCAGGGTCATGAGCAACTTGATTCCTGACACATGGTCCCTGTATACAATGGTAAATCCGGGAACATCTCTGAAAGCGCGCGGTTTGTCAAGGGAGATGTTCTCGATTGACCTCCTGGTGTAGCGTGCTCCCTGTCATCATGGCCGGTACCCAATCTGGAGTTCGGTGAAGCTGAACTCCCAACGTGCTTGTCTTTGACAAGCACGCCAGTTCATTCGCTGTCCATGCAGCAACAGGTTGCTCAGGTGACGTGTCTCGAATTACGCCGTGTGCTTCGCACACTTCGGGCGGAACCCGCGGTTCCGCTGAGACGAACAACATCTGTGCATGTCCGACCTCTCTCGGAGCACCTTCCCCTTCTCATCCTGTACCAACGCCCACGTGTAGTGTTTGTGAGAATCGAACGCGATACACTGCATCTCGGTGCGCCTCCTTGCGGCTTGGACCGCTCTTCTTCACCGGCAGCGTACATCACTGCCAGCAAAGGAGGCGCGCTTTCATAACATCACATACTCTATCTCCGGGCGCGCATCGTCGTCGGGGTCAGATGCTGCATTGAATGTGTCAACGACTGCTCAGTACCTGAGCAGCTTGCAAGAATCCGACCTCCTAGCCGATTCTCTAGTCCGACTCCTTCTTGGCCATCTGAGAGTTGCGCCTTGTCTATGTAGATTGGCCCCTCGCTTCGCGGGTAGCTTGGGAGCTGGGGCGCGACTTCCTGATCGGTTTCCGTTGTAGCGAGCAGCCGACAACGTAGCCTCGTACAACCTTCGGCGGGCTTCTCGTTTCCCTCGCTTACTGATCCGGCTTCGCTTGCACATCGAACTCCCGAGATCTGGCATTTCAGAGCTTGATTTGACATACGTCCCAGTATAGTGTAATGGTGTAGAGGCATTGGGGCAGCTAGCATGGAGGGCTGATGAAGACGACAAGACTCTGGATCATTGGGCTTATTGCACTTGTGGCTGGGATTGCGCTCTTTCTCCTTGGCCAGTTCGGCGCCGCCCGGTTGTCGGAATCTCTTGAGCTCCTGTGGCGCATTCTCCGTGATCTTGGGATCGCTCTAGGGGCAGCTGGGTTTGTGGTCGCGACAGTCGACCGCGTGACAGCCAGACACCTTTCCAAGCAGATGCAGGGCTTCATCAATCAACTGCGTGAGGATGTCCTCTTTGCGAGATTCGACCGTGTCGTGCCCAAGCAGATTACCGCAGAGATAAGCAAACACGTCATTGAGGATCGGATACTGTACCAGAGGTTCCAAGTAACGACAACTCTACGAGAAGAGGATCCTGCTGGTAGCTCTCTTGTGGGAGACTCAGTTGCGAAATTCGAGGTAAAGAACGACAGCGATGAGCACGTCCCGTGGGGGTACTTCCTGAGGATGTCGGACCTAGCATCGGGCAAACCTCCATCTCCCAACACGGTCACAAGATTCAGTGCGAAAAGCAAGAACCCCGCCAACTGTAGCGAACTGCGTGCGGTTGACCTCAAGGCAGATGTGAAAGTTGACGATCAACTGGGCATTGTGGACTTCAAGAAGTCATTCAGCTTGGTGCCACACGAAACTCTGGAGATAAGTGTTACTCGCCATGTTCGAGTCAGGTCTCGCGACACCTACAACCTGACGGTTAGGCATCCAACCGTGAGTGGGATGACCCTTGAAGTGCACTTTCCCGCTGGCTTCAAGGTTGACTGCACCTTTGCACATCCGGGCCAAGAAGATGGGGACAAGCAATGCTCATTCAACCAGGACGGGAATGTCGCAATTGCAGAAATCCGAGGAGGAGTGCTCCCGTACCAGGGAATCGTAATGTCGTGGGTGAGAGACACTGGCGATGGTTCAGACAAATGAGACGCAGATACTGGAGTAGCGTGATCCTGCACCTGGACAGCCGCAGGCTCTCAATCGGGCAGGATTCGGTTGGCGGCAGGAAGCAACCTTGCTACAATGGCCGAGAAATGACTTCTAGGAGGCATGTATGGTGATTGAACATCGGTATGAGCTGGAGCAGCGCGGAGAGTCCCTACAAATGTCGCTGATAGAGCAAATGTTGTCTGCTGAACGGTGTTCTCTCATCGAGCAGATGAAGTAGCCTCCGCGCCGGGGTCAGATGCTGTATTGAATAGATCCGAAGGATGGGCGGTCAACGACAACTCGTGAGGCGAGTTGCTTGGGGAATCCTGACTGTGAGGCGGATTCCCTGGGCTCAATGCCCGTCTTCCGTTCTGAAAGGGTTCACCTGATGTGTGTAGCTGGCTCCTCGCTTCGCGAGTAGCTTGGGAGTTGCCTCGCAACTCCTCTTCCGTTCCGATCAACAGCAACCTCTAGTATTGCTGTATGGCAAGGGCAGCTGATCGGATGAGGCAGCTCCGGGACTTGCTGGCCCTTCTGCTCTTATGCCTCCGTCATCGTTCTTCGGAAGCACTCAACTGCTGCCTGAATGGCGTGCAGAGACCTCTTGAAGACAGCTTGGAACACCTCCGGCGGAGAGCAGAACATCTCAACTGCAGCCCATGTGTTGTCGCGAAGGAGATAGACCTTCGCGACCTTCACCTCTGCAGTCGCGGCAGCAGCTGATATGGTCGCAGCGATTCGCTCTTCTTCGTTCTCGATGGGCCAGAACGCTGGGTACGCAAGTCTGAAGTAGGACTCATCCTCTTCATCGATCAGAATGAAGTAGTCACCTCCCTCAAACTTGAAGTGGACGTCACCGTCATCATCTATCTTGGGAACGTATCCCTGTTCCGCCAGGAATCCCCAATACATCTCAGCCAGTTCCTGCTTGTCCAAAACATCTCCCTTCCAACTGCCACTGTCGTCGGCACAGTACTCAGGCACTTCGTAGCATCTACGGATCCGGGGAGACGAGATGTTACTCTTGGGCCAGTAGAGCATCGCTGTCTATTGCCCGATCCTGTTTGACGTCCGGATGTCGCGAGCTGATGCTCCTATCCCTTGCCCGAACCACCGCATCTCGGGCATGTGACTGACCCAGTTCCATTGCAGTGCTGGCACTTGCTGTTTCTCAGGACTCCGACCTTTTCACCACGCCCCCCGCATTGCGGACATTCGATCACTCCGTTTCCGTGGCACTTCGCACAGGTACCCATTCGACTCTCCTTTCGGGTGACTGATTGATTCTCCAACTATCGCAGACCTAGATCTCTCTGCCTCCGCGCAGCCTCCAAGGCGTACTCAGTCTCGTCGTTAAGGTCGATGCACGCCTCGTACGCTGCTGCTGCCCCTTGCCGATCCTTGAGTTGCGTCCTGCACAACCCTATTGCCAAGTACGTGGCCTGGTTCGGGCATGCCGCTAGAGAGGTCTCCAGGATCTCAATCGCCTTGCGGTAGCCGTTCTTCCTCATGAACATGTTCATGGCAGGAATCGAGGCCATGAGCAACCATGCCTTGACGTACAAAGCTCGCGCCTTGACCTCAGCCGCATCAGTGCCGTCTTCCAACTCCAATTCAGGGTGCTTCCGTGCCAAGACATCGCATCTGGCGACTACATCCGCCACGACTCGGTCGGTAGACTTGGAGAGCTTGTTTAGTCTTAGAATCGACTTCATCTGCGATGCGGTGTCCGACAGCGAAGGCGGAGCAAGGAGCTTGTTCCGCGCCCTTTCCACAACATCTCCGACAGACTCTGCCTCCAGATTCGCCTCCAGCTGCTCTACCTGGTCTAGCGCTAACTTCAGATCGAGGACTGCTGAGCGAGATTCCGCATCTCCGTTCGCCACATCACATCACCTCGTACCCTCCATTTTAGGGCAGTCGCGCCTCACCGCCTAATTCTCATCAAGGGAGACACTCCTGCGACTGCCGCCTGGGGGGTCCGGGTTCCGGGGACATCTCTGAAAGCGCGCCGTTTGTCAAGAGGGATGTTCTCGATTGACCTCCTGGTAAGACGTATGCCCTGGCATCATGGCCGGTCCTCAGTCAAGAGTTCGGTGAAGCCAAACTCCAAACGCGCTTGTCGCAGACGAGCGCGCCAGCTCATTCGCTGTCCACGCAGCAATAGGTTGTTCAGGTGACGTGTCTCGAATCACGCCGTTTGCTTCGCACACTTCGGGCGGAACCTGCGGTTCCGCTGGGATGAGCAACATCTATGCATGTCCGACTTCTCTCGGAGCACCTTCCCCTTTTCATCCTGTACCAACGCCCACGTGTAATGCTTGTGGGAATCGAACGCGATACACTGCATCTCGGTGCGCCTCCTTGCGGCTTGGACCGCTCTTCTTCACCGGCAGCGTACATCACTGCCGGCAAAGGAGGCGCGCTTTCATAACATCACAATACTCAGGCGGCAGGTTCAGGCCGGAGAAGTAGCTACTGGCGATATGCCGCGATCTACGGTTATGCTACTTCGCGCATTTGGATTGAGATTCGCCACTCTGTGTCAGGAATCTGGGCGAGCCCAGTGAAGATCTGATTACATCGCCGCTAGAAATAGACCCGCGCCAAGACAAATACGAAGAGCGACAGCATTGTGATACCCAAGAGAGCTTCAACAGAAGCCAGTGCTCGACTGAACCCTCTAGCTCTGTAGTCGCCATAGCCAAGCGTGGTAAATGTCACAACGCTGAAGTACAGGCACGTCATCAGTGATCTCCAATCCCTCTTGCTCCTAGGCTCATCATGTTTTCCATCGTTTCGACTGACCCCTCGAAGCACCCAGTAGATGAGACCACAGGAGACGATGATCACAAGCCATGTATACAACACGCGTTTCCACTTCGTCCCATAGCCGCATGTTAGGTCAAGGAATACGCACTGCAGTATTCGCTTCGGTAGGCAAAGGGAACGACGTGCAAGGACTTTGTGACGGTAGTAGTACTCGGCCGATTCCTCGGGATCACCTGCTTGCATCCATGTTCGACTCGCAAGTAGACTCATGTGGGCCGCGTCGCTTGGAACAGTAAATTGAACGTCCTCAATCTGAAGGGGACCTCTGAATGCTGTTCCAACAAGGCTGATATTGTCCTCGAAGCGCGTGCTGGCGAAGTATGCCCCAGCTTTGTACTCTGCAAAAGCCAGATCAACTGGGCGCAGATAATAGTTACCAACATCTTGTACTAGGTCCATATGACATGATCCTCTGTACGTTACCTCTTCCAGGAAGCAACAGCTCTGGACGAGTGTCCGCCCAATCTGACATTCTTCGAAGGCGATCCGACCCGCAGCAGTCACGCCAGCCATCAGGAGTGTGTCAATTGTGCATCGTCGGAAAGTAAGCCGGGCGTCAATGACAAGAGGTAGCTCTCCGGCAATGATCGATACGCTGCCAAACGCACATTCTTCAAACACAAGGTCACATCCCTCAGCAATCAAGTTGATGTGCTGTGTCTCCGCAAGCTCCATTGATGCCAGCAGCCCTGCAGGCAAGATGTCACCTGCTACCACATCCCTTGCGATCTCCTGGAGTGCCAGCTTGCCAAGTACTGTGCAGGAGTTAACACAGAGTTCCGATGTAGTCCCCACCGCTTCCTCGCTGAGGTCTAGGAATTCACAGGCCGTAAGCGTCTGACCGACCAGAGAGATGGTGTTTGTGTCCCCAGCGCCAACTGCGTCCTCTGGCGTCTCAGTAGCCGCTTGGCAGCAAGCAACTGCACACAGAATAATGATGCAGCTGAGAAGAGAAGGACAGAAGAAGTCGTTCGCTCGCCCAGCCCCCGCCCTTCTAGTCACACTCACGGCTGATCTGGACATCCACGTGCCACTCTCCTGAGTTGTCAGCGCACCCCCCACAGTGGACGGTCTCGTTCATGCAGAGATACAGGTATCCGCTGTAGTTGCATGCGTGATTTCGGGATGTTCCAATCTCGATAATGTCGTTGTCTGTCTCTCCGATCTTTCCGATAAGTGCAAACCTAGTCATATCCGGGGCGAGGCAGCATGGATCGTCACACTGCACCCCCTCAAGACCCTCGGGACCAGAAGATATGGTCTCTGTACCATCTCCACTAACCCATCGGATCACTGTGCCGCTTGCCTGGATGTGGATGATGTCGCCTTGCTGGACCCAGATCCCCGTGTTCTGCCAGGAACAGATTTCGGAATCGCACGATGTGTAGTATTGGAGAGTATCAAGACAGCACGTGTCGAAGCCTACTTGTGCTCGTCCGACGTGCCCATTCTGATCCATTGCTTCCACGTAGAAGATATGTGAGCCATTCTCGTAGTCGCCGAATCCGTCGGTCAGATCGCTAGACCACTCACTCCAATCCCCGTCGTCGACACGTTGCCGGTACACAATGTCCTCCGCCGCAGTGTCGTCATCAGTAGCGCTCCACCGAGTCGTGAAACGCCCGCTGCCGCATACGCAGTACGTGTTGATTTCCTCGATAGTCACAATTGGGGGGCTGTCACAGAACGCGTCGAATTCAATCTCACGTTGAGAGACGTTCCCGGCTTCATCCTTCGCTTTAACGACCAGAGAATGCCTTGCTTCTGTTACGTCCGTGAAAGTGACACTTGTACTGCTCGACCATGTCGAGAATGCAGCGCTATCCAACTGATAACAGTATACGATCGCCGAGGAGGAAGTTGTATCGTCAGTGGCAATCCAGCTTGCGTGCACATCGATAACGCCTCCAACACAGTCAACATCGACCGCCGCGGAGAGCAGGGGAGGTGTTGTATCCCCAGTGCAGTCGGGAATCTGCAACAGTACAGACTCCTCAGTTGCATTACCTCTCAGGTCCACACATTTCACATAGACGGTGAACGCACCTGCCGGAAGTCCGCTGACGGTCGCGAGAGTCTCCGTTCCCCACGAAGGGTACGTGCTTGTGTTCTCGGTTCTCCATGCGTATCGAAGCTCAGACCCTGGGCACACATCGTCAGTCCCCAACCAACTGACTGTCGCAGTCCCAGCGCCATCGATGCACTCGATCTCGATGACCGTGATGCTGAGCTGTGGCGGAGTCTGGTCCGGCTCAGGGGGAACACATGAACTGAGTTGTAGGCACAAGCAAGTAGCTAACGCCACAAGAGATACACGGAGACCGTTTGTCTTAACTGCTCTCGCGCTCAGGGTGCTCTCAGTCTGGCTTGTCACAAGGCCTCCTCCTCTCGTGTCATAGGCCAATCCCAATTCCGATCCCGATGTGCCCGAAGATCGCAGTCTCATCAACCTCTGTGATGCAACCCTGTCCGAAAACTGAGACAGAAAGCCACGAGAGAACATCAACCTTCACCGAAACATGCATCTCGCCTAGCAATGATCTCCAACAGCTCGAAGGTGCCGAGTACAGGCCCACGCCTGCTCCTATGGAGATGCGTATTGGCGAGTACGTCAGAGAGTAGCTAGGGCCGACGGAGATTGCAGAGTACTCAAACGGCTCTGAAAAGAGCACGATAGATCCTCGGAGTGATAGAGAGTCACCAAGGCGGAGTGATCCCTCGAAGTACGACCCATCGTATTCGAGTGACGACGCAATACCTGCAGTCATTCCAAGAGCGGGTGCGGCCTGCAAGAGATACGTAGACAGAGAACGTGCCGAGATAGAAGACGGAATCAATTCGAATTCGATATCTGATGGATTGATATAGATTGGCGTCTGCGGATACTCTGCGAGATGGTCGGAGATGTAGGCTGCGAGCTCTCCGACAGAAACGGAGCCGTCTCGATCGGCATCAGCTCGCTTTCTCTCAAGTCCCTGTAGCAGGTAGTATGTGAAGATGCCGTGTCGTAGCATGGCATCGGGCCAGGCCACTTCGTCTTCCTGACAGGCAACTAGCAGAATGCGACCACTTCGTGTGTTGGGAAAGCTGTAGAGGTCGTATCCCAGTCCGCCACCCATTGGTTCGCGAGGGCCTGGCGGAAGACTTCGTCCCGCGCCACCGCTGAAGCATGAATCGACAATGATCAGGACAATACTTGCAGGGAGGCTATTTGCCCAGAGCGCCAATTCGTCATCACTGATGCATCTTGAGGGCTCGCTCTCGTGATAGTCGTAGGGAGCCAGTACCTCGTCAGCATCGTCTCCCGTACCTTCATCTCCATCGCGATCTTGAACTTGCAGCCCGTGCCCCGCGAAGTAGAAGATCACAGCATCATGTTCGTTCGTCGAGTTGAGTAGCGAGTTCATCGCAGTCTCGATTGCAGCACTTGTGGCTTTTCTGTCGATCAGGGTGGTGACCAGAGTTACTCCCATACAATCGTGTAACGCTGAGGCAACCCCTCTCGCATCATGATCTGCAAATCGACACGCAGCATCGATGCTCTCATACTCCGAGATACCCACGACAATAGCGTGGATCGTTGAGACGTTAGCACAGGTCGCTGGGCCTAGTATGAGAATTAGACAAGTAGCAACAAGAATCACAAGCCACGAGATGTGTCTCTCTGTCTTCATGATTCTAGTAGGATACCGCATTCAGTCTTTCTTGCATAGTCCCTTCTGTTCCCCCTCCTATCTACAGGCTAGAAGAGATATGGTTGTCTCTTCACCCCTAAGTATCCTTGTTCAGATACTCCATCTCGCGGTACACGGATAGGCTGAAACAAGACACTTCTCTAGGTACTTGTCATGCAATGAAACGGCAATACTACCGGGGTAGGCGGATAGGGCAGCAGACATGCGTCGCCGGGGTCAGATGCTGTGTTGAGTGGATCCGAAGAACGTCCTCAGGGTCTACCATTGCCGAAGGGGTCAGAGCTTTATTTTCGAATCAATCCATGCTACACTGAGCAACCATGGCACGACCGTTGCCGAAGGGGTCAGAGCTTTATTTTCGAATCAATCCATGCTACACTGAGCAACCTGATGGCTGGCTCCTTCCCTATGGATCAGTAGCTTGGGAGTTGCTGTGCAACTCATCTTCGGGCGTATCCAGTTCGAAGGGGCCCTGTACCACGTCACATCTCGTGGCAATGCGAGACAGGACATCTTTCTAGATGACGAAGATCGGTCCGCGTTCCTAGAGGTCCTGGGCGAAGCCGTTACGAGGTATGACTGGATCTGCCATGGATACTG
>Ga0272441_10010511_pt1 | contig 13983 bp, 15 predicted proteins | sample SSMProp6N_FD_193582 | JGI IMG/M metagenome (GOLD analysis project Ga0272441, IMG submission 193582) | Marine sediment archaeal communities from Little Sippewissett salt marsh, Falmouth, MA, United States - SSM-Prop-6N | ecosystem: Environmental > Aquatic > Marine > Wetlands > Sediment ... | reverse complement strand
TGCTATCGCTTCACCGCTACGGCCCACGCAGACCCCTTATCGTAAATCTTTCCCCCTTCGGGGTCGGCCTGACGGCCTAAAGATTTATCGAGGGGTCCGCTCAAAAGGCCTTCGCTCATGCACTGCACTGCATCGGTTCGCCAAAGGAATGAGCGAACCGACGCTTCACTGACTTCTGTTGACGCTCCTATCGACGCTTCTGTTATTGCTCCACCGCTACGGCCCACGCAGACCCCTTATCGTAAATCTTTCCCCCTTCGGGGTCGGCCTTGCGGCCTAAAGATTTATCGAGGGGTCCGCTCAAGGGGCCTTCGCTCATAATGATGATGGTTTACACAATCCGCCTTTTCGTAAAGATTGCCGAAAAGGCGGAGGTGTTCAACATGAACGAGAATACACAGTACGAGACATACAACGGCATCATCGTGCCTGAGTCGCCGTTGCTCAAACGAGAACAGGCCAACCGATACGGAAGCGTTGAAGGCTTACCCGATGAGGAGCTCGCAGACCCTGCTGAGCTTGAGCGGATGTACTTGATTGAAGAGTTTGCCCCAGTTTTGACCTTGCCCGAGAAGAAGGTAAGAAAGAGCTGGATACGACCGAACATCGACGAAGATGGTAAGGTTGACTGGGGAGCTTTTGCATCGATTGATTTCGACAGGTACAGACCCAGCTTCGACAAGAGGTTGTACAAGGCCGACAAGCTCAAGGAGGAGGTAGTCCATCAGTGCCTTATCATGGAGACCATCAGTGCAAGGATAAAGACGCTCGCCAAGTATCGAGTCATCGAATACGTCAAGAACGGGATTCTCGACTTAAGCGACATCGTGGATTTCGACATGTATTGTCTGGCCGAGCGATACCTGCGGACAAGGAAGTTGTTGCACGACATTGCCAAGCTCAGGAAGAAGAGCTGGGAAAACAGAGACGAGCAGATGGCGGAGATTTGGAAGTCGCATTAGCGACTTTTCCGCACCGGCGCGCAAGCGCGCCTCTGCGACCTTGCGGAAGCCATGCGCGCCCACCCGACTTTCTAGCCCAGGGTGATGACAGGGTTCGTTTTTCTATAAGCTTTATATTCTTCGACGGCCTTCTTACTCTAAATCGGTAAGAAGGCCTATCGCATTTGACGATAGGTCGGGAGGTAAACCAAAATGGTAGGACAAACACCAATAGCAAAATTCAGGGCCGGTCAGGTTTCATCGGCGCTGTGGGAAAACGATATACAGGTACGGGGCGGAACCGTGAAGATATTGAAGGCAACGGTCCAGCGCAGATACAAAGACAAGGCGAGCGGTGAATGGAAGTCATCAATGAGTTTTAGCCGGAACGAAATCCCGCTGGCTATCTATTGCCTTCAGAAAGCCTTTGAGAAGATTGTTGAAAGCCAGAACGAAGGCTCGGGCGAAAACAATAACGTGGTGGAAGAGCCGATTTTGGATGGCGTGATTTAATTGGGTGCAGGCGGTTCTTCCAAAGAAGAACGAGCAAAAAAGGAATGAGGAAGCGCAGAGATAGTGGAAGTCGCGTGAGCGACTCCACCGCTCCGGCCTATAAAGTTGCGTTAGCGTTTCACGAGGCCACCTGAAGGTGGACGTCGGTGGGGAGGTGTGACAATGGTATTACGAAAAGATAAGGACCTGTCGAGCAGAGCCTTGGGTAATTTTGACCTGGGGATATGTTTTTGTGATGTAAAATGCCGTTACGGCCACGAGGTCCGATTGTTCAATATCGGTAGAGGCCACTATGTGGCCTGTGATTGTTGCCGCACCTATATTTTTGTCGGCGCGAACCTGATGAGCGGCTGGCGGCGAGAGAACAAGGATATCTGGCAGAAAAACTTCGACAGCGTGAAAGGGTACCAATTCATCGAGTGATGTCATCTCCGTTGGGCTGCTGTGCACCTCTCTGTCGAGCCTATCCGCCGGCATCGGTACTCCGTAGGGAGCTGTCGCTCCCTACGACCCACGCTTGCCGCTTCTTCTTTTTCTTCAATCCTTTGATGATTCTGAGCAGTGCTTTCATATATGACAGGGCTTAAACCCCTTTGGTTTAAGAATCCTGCAATTAGTTCCTTCCATCCGTCTTTTCACAAAGATTGTCGAAAAGACGGAGGTTGTTAAGATGGTTTGTAGAGTAGTTAATTTAAGGGAAGAAGGATATGAGGTGTATATTGGCAGAGGAAGTAAATGGGGTAATAGATTTGTGATTGGCAGGGACGGTGATAGAGAAGAAGTGATTTGGAAGTACAGAGAATGGATTTTGAAGAACGATTATTTGTTGAGTTGTTTGGGAGAATTGAAAGATAAGGTTTTAGGATGTTACTGCAAGCCTTTAGCGTGCCATGGTGATGTTTTAGTTGAATTAGTTGAGAAGATGGTGAGTAGGAAGGAAGAGTGATTTAGAGCTGCAAACACGGTGTTTGACAACGAGACTGGCTCCAGGGCAAGTCCGGAGACATAGGCATTCCTTAGGGGGCTGCCGCCCCCTAAGACCCCCGCTTGCCGAAGACATATTCACTTTTACGAGTCTGTTTCTCCCGGTTTTTTCCGCGAGGCCCTCTTCCATTAACCAAGAAGAGGGCCTATCGCGATTGACGAGAGGTCCGGAGGGAATGGAAATGGCTGAAGAAAAAATGAACCTGGCCGAACTGAAAAATAAAGCCATCGGTTTTGACCGGGCCGAGATGCGGGACGTTCACATCATCAAGGACGGCGAAGACTATCTCTGCAAGCGGCATATGGGTGTGTGGAACATCGACAAGAACGAGCTGGCGTGCCTGGCGCCAAAGAGCTACATGGTCATTCAGCACCGATATGCGACAGAGCAACTCATCGAGGCGATCACGAGCTTGAACATCAAGTCAGAAGCCCAGTTGAACAGATCCAAACACGGCATACAGATCGACTTTGATTTCCCGGACTCGACATTCGAGCTGACGGAGGTGGGTGAGAGTTTCACGACAGGGATACGAGTCGTATCGGATTACAGCCAGGTGGCCGGTCTGGTCATCGCCGCCCGGATCACACGGCTGGCGTGCTCGAACGGCATGATCGTTAACGACATTGTTAAGCCCACGCGGGTCAAGTACACCGAAGAGCTGAAAGTTACCGTGGAAGGTCTGATCGACAAGATCATCAAGGACATCATTACCAACGACGACAAGCTCGCCAACATGGTCAGCATTTGCATCAGAGATTCCGTCGAGTGGCAGGCATTGAGACTTCTGACCAAGGCCCTGTTCAAAAAACAGAAACACGTCAAAGAGATCCTCTCGAGAGTGAAACTCAATAAAGATGGGCGAGTGACCCGATGGGAATTTTACAATGCCGTCACCAATTATGTGAGCCGCTGGGGCAGCCGGTTAAAACCGCAGGTGGACGCCTGGCTGCAAAACAAGGCCCAGAAAATACTGAAGACTCCGATTGCACAGTTGACGGAAGAGATGGTGAAGGTCGACCCGAAGAAGTCGGCCTGATTTGTTTTGTTCTCAAGATGATAGAAACAAGTGCGGAGGAAGCAAACAGCTCAAGAGGTCGATGAAAATGCACTCATAGAAACAGATGAATCATGGCGGTTCACTATTACATAGGTGAACCGCCATGAAAGAGGGGTTCAACCTGGAGGTGCGAAGATGGAGCACGTAGAACAAAATGAAGTATTTACAGGCCCGTGGACCCTGCCGATCGTCCGCGATGAGGCAACGATGTATTTTGCCGATTTGAGACTGCGGCAGTTTCGGGATATCCATAATCCACACAATGACATTGATTTTGACAGCGAGCGTGGTCGACGCATGTGCATGCAAAGCGGCGTCATCATATGTCCTGACTGTGGAACGGCGGTCATTGTCTCACCGATATTGGATACCCAACTGCTTCGATGCGTTCGGTGCTATAGTCTGATTGTGCCATTATTTGACCTATAGAACACTTCGATATAACAAGCACGATCATATGCCGGACCGTCCATAGAGGAGGTCCGGCAGGAGGTGCCAAGATGCGATTGGAAGCCAACCAGATATCGAGAGACTGGACTATCCTGCATGGTAATAGGACGTTCTATGTGAACTTCACCGAAAGCGACGGACAAACGTTAGCGTTAATGAACCGCGACAATTGGGAGGTCCTGGAGGAAACCGAGGACGGACCGGAGGAATTGAAGATCCATGTTTTTAACGATGATACACCATTGGAACGTGAATTGGCCACAGAGAATGCTCTACTCAAAGAAAAACTTGTGAGGTTCTGCATCAAGCACTGGGATAACGGCTTTATGCAAGAGATCAGAAAAGACATCGCTGAAAAAGCGTCATGGCTGGCCAGACCGTAATGTAAACAGGGCGCCTTAATCCAGACAGAACCTACAGGTCTGGCTCAGCCATTTTTCGAACCGAATACCGGCCATAATCGCCTCTCTCTCGTGTGGCTCGACCTTCAGATACTGCCGGGAAAGAGCGCCGGCTCTGGCCGCAGCCTTTTGTGCGACTTGCCTCAATAACAGCTCTTTTAGCGGATTCATCATAGATCACCGCTGCAAAGGGCGCCGGTGGGCTTTATAAATCTTTCGCCAATGAACCCTGTTTTGCCTGCCTTTGATTTCCTGGCGGTAATGCTCTTATTGACTGGCGGGTAGCGACAAAAATGCAAACATTTATATAGGTGAACGTATTTACTACCCCAAAGGAATCATATTGGGGTGGCAAAATGTATCATAGAGCACTGGCAAAGGGGCCCATTTTCGATGGGACGTATGTACCGTATTTCTATCAGTCAGGTCAATTCTTATCGTATGATATTCCCAACAGAGCCCCTATATCATCCTATTTTAGCCCATCTACAGGTTATGACTTCACCTCCGACCTAGTGCCGAAAAGCGGCCGGGCTAAAGGACCGACCGTTGAAGATATCATTCACAACGGGTATTTCCCGATTCCCGGATCGGAGCCTGAGACCGCGATTATTTCCGATAAGAAACATACGTCCAGTCTTGGTCTGAGCGGTCTGATCAGCCAGGTCCGGCAGCGCTATGAGATTTACGAAAGGAACATCTACCAGATCGAATTGGGCAAATGTTATACCATCAGTTCACAACTCGCCGTGGAGTCCTCGCGAGGAGGAGTATGTATGAACAGTAAGGAGGCCTACAGCTTGAACAAAAATCTGCAAGAGCTCTATCAGCAGCAGCGAGATGAACGAGTAAGACTCTGGCAGGACATCTCGAGATTGAAACAATCCCTTCCCGAGCAGGCCCAACACTACCTGTCGGCCTACAGAAAGGTGTCTATTCTTGAAGATAACAAAGGTGATGCGCTGTGATGATCCGTGTTCAGGAATTGTGCCGGAAACTCAAGCCCGTCTTAGGCCAAAAGATCGACCGTCTCTGGTCGGCCTATTTATCAGAATCCGATCCGGGCGGCAAGGCGGATATCGAGCAGACATTGGAACTCTTGGCGGCCAAGCACCTCGGCCAAAACTACGAACCGGACCGCTCGCCGTTTCCACCGCCGCCGAGAGCGTTTTCGACTTCAGGCGATATCGAGCTTGGCGCTGTCTCTTATGCGGACCAGAAAATGTATCCGTTTTTCATTCGAAGCCGGCGTCTAAAAGAGCATATCTTAGTCACCGGTAGGAGCGGATCGGGAAAGACCAACCTGACCTTTATGCTCATGCAGGGGATCCTATCCCGTGGGATAAAGGTCCTGGCCCTGGACTGGAAGCGCGGGTATCGGGACCTGATGAGCCTCTATCCCGAGCTTCGCGTATTCACGGTCGGTCGAGCCGTCTGTCCGTTCCGGTTCAATCCCCTTATCCCGCCCAAGGGCTGCGAGCCGCATATCTGGATCAAGCTGATTGTCGATGTCATGGCGGGCGCGTATCTCGGCGGCGAGGGTGTCATCAGTCTGCTCGTCGCCGGTCTCGATCATCTGTATCGCCAGGCGGGGGTCTCGACGCGTGAGCAAACCCATTGGCCGACGATCCAGGACTTGCTGATCTGGCTCAAGACGGTCAAGCTCAAGGGCCGGGCCGCGATGTGGCAGGCCTCGGCTGAAAGAATTTTACTGGCCATGACCTATGGCGAATTCGGGGCGGTGCTCAATACCCAGGACAACAGTCCTATCGCCGAGCTGCTGGACTGTAATGCGGTCCTCGAGATGGATGGCTTATCGAGTTCTTCCGATCGCGTCATGTTCTCCGAAGCTCTGACCTTGTACCTGTACCGGTACCGTCTAGCTCAAGGTCCACAGGAGAAGCTCACGAATATGATTGTTCTGGAGGAAGCACACAATCTGCTGTTGAAAAAGGCATCCGATTCCACCGAGTCGGTGTTGGAGACGTCGATACGAATGGTCAGGCAGTACGGTCTCGGCTATGTCTTTGTCGATCAATCCGCTTCGCTGTTGAGCCGCGTTGCTTTTGCCAATTCCTATGCAACGATCGCCCTAAGCCAGAAGCTTCGCAGCGATGTGCAGACCGTTGCCGGCGCTATGAACCTCACCGATGAGCAGAAACAGGCCTTGAACACCTTGCCGGTCGGTACAGCCGTGGTGCGATTGGCGGATGAGTATCCCGAGCCTTTTGTCGTTAAAATCCGCCGCTGTCCGATCCGGGAAGGCTGCGTCTCGGATCAGGCGATTCAAGCCAAATGGGGGACGTATTACAGAGATACCGGCTCTAATAGTATTCATAAAGCTTGTTTCGCAGACGTTCCAGTTATTTCAGGGCCAGATAAAAAAGAGAAAAACAAACGGAATAACCTCAATATAAAGGATAAGACCCACCCACCATCCCCCAAGGAATCACAAGATAGAGAGAATCCATCCATCCTATCTTATGATCTCCAATCCAAACCTGCCCATCCAAGGTTGAATCGTGAAGAGATTCGGTTCTTAGCGGATGTGGCCACACGACCGCTGTCGACCACCGTCTCTCGCTATCAGCGACTCAACCTTTCACGCCGTCGCGGCAACGCCATCCGCCAGCACCTTGCCGCCGCCGGCATTATCAAAGCGGTGGCCATTGCCACGCGGTCCGGCCAGGTCGTCCTCTACGAACTGACCGACCTCGGCCGCACCGTGTGCTCTTCGGCCCATATCGAAATCGGCCCCCAATCCCGCGAGAGCCTCGAGCACCGCTACTGGGTCAGGCAAACCTCACGATACTTTGAAAAACAGGGCTACGACGTCACGAGGGAGCATCCCGTCAAGGGCAACGGCGCCGTCGATATCCTGGCTCAGAAACATAGTGAGAGCATCGCCGTCGAAGTGGAAACGGGCAAATCGAACATCACAGCAAATCTGGCCAAAACAGAAAGTGCGGGATTTGACAGAATCGTCTTTGTCGCCACATCGGCGACGGCGGTCTCGGCCTGTCAAAAGGCTATCGAAGCGATGGAACCCGGTAAATCCAAGCGAGTTGAGCTGCTGACCTGGCTGGATGTGGCCTGACTCTCTATCGGCCTGTGCCGGTGGAGGAGTAGACGGGGCGCCGGTGATACAATCGTTCGAGTTTTCGGTAGAGCTTACTCTGCCAGTTCCTCTGATACAAATCCCGCCGCGTGACGAGAACGGCCTGCATACGGTTTTGAGTATAAAGCTGCTCTTTGCGAAGATAGGTCTTGCTCTTGGTATGGACGACATAGTCGATAGCCAGGCCATTGTAGGTGGGCAGGAAGAAGTCCACGTACTCGATGGTCTTTTGACCGTTGTCCGTAATCAGGGTGGGCTGTTTATAGAAAAAGGGGATACCGTAACTGTTGAGCATCTCGGCAATGGCCGCCTTCTGTTTGGATTCGAAACGATGCTGAGCTGTATTGACTCTATCTTCGAGTGGAGGAGTAATGATTCTCATTTTTTATTCACCTGCTTAATATCTTTGACAATGTTCCTGGCGATGGTTGTGAGCTTATTTTCGGTGCGATCGATGATTTTAAAAAGCTTGCTGTTATGATGCTGGAGCTTCTGGGCGTGTTTGAGGCAGTCCACCAGCTTTTGATGATTGTGATTGGCGGTATAGCGCTGGGCGTCATCAGTCAACAGGCGGATTCGCCTCTCGTTTTCAGCGACAGCCTTATCAAGCCTCTCCAAGCGGGTCTCGATACCGATCATCTGGTTATACCGGGTCGCTAATTCGGCCGCGGCCTTTTTCTTTGCGGATACGGGCAACCTGGCAAAGACATGACGGGTCTCTTCCAATCGGGCGATATGACCGTGACGAATCCTGTGGGCCTTGGCTCGCAGCTGCGCCATCCTTTCAGTCAGATATCCCTGGGCGGGCAGCATGCGTTTGATCTGGAGTGTCACGTCGGCCGTTTGCTCGGGGTGTTCCTGTAGTGTTTTCGCCTCTTTGCGAACCTTTCGCAGGCCCCGGTCGAGCTTCTTGGACAAATGACGCTCGCGGTACAGTCCGGCCAAAGTAGGCTTGGTGTCCGGGAGCGTCGGTACGGAAAGACGGCTCGAAGGGGCCAAGTGGCGACGATGAGCAAAGAGGGCCATAAGGCCCGCTATGAGTGCAACTACCGTGACGGTCTGGATGATATCGGAGCGGACCGGCATATCGAATCCTACCACACCGGAAATCAATAGACTGGCTCCTAATGTAATCCCCGCCCCGGCCCATGAGCCTCCGACCTGACGGATCGATTGGTACATGACAAAGGCCAGGAGCAGAATGGAAAAACCGACCGCGATCGGACCCAGGTTCCGGATCGAAAGATCATGCTCTCGCTCCCACCAGACAAGGCCCGCCGACAGGGCCAAACCGATCACCGCCGATACGACAACGGCCGGCCGTTGCCTTTCAAATCGCTTGCTAAGAACGGCATAAACAACCGATGTGAAAAACGCGAACGCCAGGACGAAATCGGCCAAGAGACTGTCCACAAGCTCATATATATGTAGGTCATTCAATAACTGTTCGAGTCTCATACGAGGCCTAACGGGGTTTCCACTATTTAATTCTTTTGTTTTTGGCAAGCCCAGCAGACGATGAGCTGGACTTGCCCAATTGAGGCAGTCCCGAGGTGAAGAACAATGAATAACGAAATCAGAAAGCAGATCCTATTCGTGTTAGAGGATGATAATGAGGTGAGGACGGCTGCTCTGGCGTCCGACAGTGATCTGGATAAGAAAAACAAACAGATGAATCAAAAGTTGATTCAGCAACATGAGAGGATTATTTCGAAGATTGAAAAAGGAAAGCCGCTGACACAAGCGGATCTGCAATTGATCCGGAACGCTAATGAGATTCATCTTAACGACGAAAACAATCTGGGGGAACATCACGAACAGGCTGTAGATCTTAATGACTGGCTGGATTATATGACGGAGTTCAGCAAAGGCAAAATGATGAAGATTGTAGAGGAATATTTGGACCGATATCCGTGCCTACCTGTTAATGTCTACAGAGCCTTGCACACATTATGGGAGGAGTTCACCCGTAACAACGCTGTGAGAAAGCCGGCCTTTAACGATGAGGGGAAATGCCTCAAGTGCGGCAGTAAGGTCTCTTTTGCCGATGTCACCGATACGCTGGTCTTTGTCGGGGAAGAGATTGTCAAGCGATACGACGGCCACATAACGAACCAGAACTGTGTCCAGTGCACTTTTCCCGGTCAATATCCTGAGTACGAGCATTACGATGAAACAAAAGTATAGCCGATGACGGCTACATAGATATTTATAGGAGTTTGGTGTACTGCTAGCGTAAGAATGCGAAGTATATATTTCGGCAGGGTCAGGGATTCGATGATCACCAAGAGCCCAAAGTTCTTCAGCCTCTACATCGAATTGTTCGACTGGTATTTTGAAATCATACTCTAAAAAGTAATCCGGTTATAACTCCACAGTAGTCGCACAGATTTATATAGTCAGGTCCCTCACAGGTATCGCAAGAGGTGATGTGCTATGCCCAGAGGAAGGCCTTTTAAGTGCCCATACTGTAGCTCGACAAACACAACGAACAAGGGGAAGAGAATCACTAAGCAAATGGGAATAAGGAGAATACGACACTGCAAAGACTGCCACCGAAGGTTCACGCCAAAGAACCAAAAGCCCGAATCATAAAAGCAGCCGGTACAATGGATATTATCAAGCTGGCGTTTGATATGACCGCCGCCGTGCAACGATTTGTCGAACACGTGCGTCGATACTATTACGGGATTATGCTCTTCGGCTATCGATGTCCGCAATGTCATGGTGCATTCGTGATGGTGGCCGAAGGAAGATGTATGTGTACAGGCTGTCGCAATGAATTGGATCCGACAGTGGCTTTCCAGCGGTGTTCGGCCTGCGGCGGTGTTCCCGTGCTGCGGGTTAGAAGATACCAATGCCGGGATTGCAACGGTGATATCGCATCTAAATTCCTGTTTGACGGTACGGTCTTCGATACTGAATATTTCCGCCGGAAGATGTCCGAATCCAGGCAGCGGAAAGAACAGCAGGCCGAGCAGGTTCGTCAGATGCTGGCGGAAAGCAGGTCGGATGCACTACCCTTGCCACCGGCTGATATCGAGTCGATACCCGGCTTGATGGACGCCCTCAATGGTCTGACCGCTGGATTGAATACGCCCTTTGCGACCGAATCCAACAATGAATTCGATCTGCAACGCTATGAGAGACATATACAAGCCCATATTCAGGACTTTCCTGTGAACCTGTTGGATATACCCCCCCTGAGTGAACATGCCCGAAAAGACCTTATATGGCGGTTTATCGCCGTCATCTTCCTGGCCCATACCGGCTGTGTCGATATCTGGCAGGATGAGCAGGATATTATGATGATCAAACATGAAGCTGACACAGAAGGATGCGGAGTTCCTGGAGAATTTGAGGATACTGACCGAATCGAAGGATCTCTGGGTGGAATTGAAACGTAGCCGTCCCAGTTACATGGTGCTCAAAGGCACCTACGGGAACAAAATCCATAAGACCTTCAGAATCACGAGGCAAGGGGTGCGTTGGCGATTCCAGAGGCTCTTCAACCACGTATATGTCGAAGCGTTTCTGACCATCTTGATGATAGAAAAGATTTTCGGAACACAGCTGCGAGACTATGCGATGAGGATCAGCAAAGAAAGGTATGCTTTGAGACAGGAAGCCTTACACCGGAGCATTGAAAGTCAGGGTTGCCGTAAGTGATGGACTGTGTCTAAATCCAAACCTTTATAAATCCATCTTCATTCATACCGGTTATCAATACAACTTTGCGAGCGACTTTTTCACGAAAGCACATGTTCGCATGAGGAGATTCCGCACAAAAAAGCACCGGGGTTAGTCCCGTGTCATTATGAAGCGATTCCCCGACGAGAAAAACGGATTGGCATAGGCCAGCCGCACATTTGATTAGATCATTCTCTCTACTTATTTTTCAGGTTCTCTGTCGACGAGAGCCTGTTTTCTATAAACGTTCGTGAAAAATACTCATTGTGACCTGATGGCACGCTCATTCTATTTAGAGAGCGTGCCATCGCACGTAAAGAAATGGAGGTAAGAAAAATGGCTTTTAGACCAACACAGTACTTAATTGAAGGTGAGCTTGACAACACGAATCCGGGAAAGGTCATTGGCTGGATGCGGTTCGTTGGATTGAAGGAGAAAGTGACCTTCGATCTGGAAGGTAACTTCCACAGAGACATCAGGGGTGCGAAGATTCGTTTTCTAGGAGATGCATATGAAGACAACGTAGACATTGACAGTGGAAATTACTTCGACGGCTTTGCTCAGCACCAGAGAGGAAAGGTTGGTGACATCACGGCAGGACTGCCGCCTTATGACTATGGTAACAGACCGTACGTCGAATGGTTCGGTAGCGAAAATGGCAGAGTGGTGCTCGAACTTGAATCGGTCCAGGTTGAGGTCATCGGCACGCCGATACCGGCAATAGAATCCGATCCGATCTCACGAAAAGAGCAGAGCCGGAACATGGCCGAGTTCCTCGGTGGACTCGCCCAGGAGATGAACATCCCCGAGGAGCGTGTGGTTTGCGTTGGTGGTGAAACAGTCGTCAAGGCAGACAAGAGAGCTGCGAACAACAAGATCCGTGGGATGCAGCTGCTCACGAAGGAGCTCCGCAGAAAGCTACCGCCCTTGTATTCACAGGATGGCAAAGGCGGCAAGGCTATTGCCTATGTAAAATTCTTTACTCCAGATTCGGGCTTCACATTCTGGGCAACGGAATTCGACGGAAAAGACACATTCTTTGGTCTCGCGGATGGACATTGCAAAGAACTCGGCTACTTCAGCCTATCAGAGCTTGAAAGTGTCAACGGTCCCATGGGCCTGCCGATCGAACGAGATTTGTATTGGCAGCCGAAGACGCTGGAAGAAATAGCCCCCGAATTGTTCACACCCGTCGAATCCCAGTAGTTCGCCAATCCTGACAAAACCAACAGCACTTTGTTAGAAACTGTCGCAGAGTTCCTGTTTGTTCCAGGGGCTCTTTTTTTCTGCGCGTATGGAAAAACGCACAACATTGATGGCACTTCCAGCGCGCAGGAGGTGCCATCACAAATATTTGGAGGCACCCAAAATGATTGTTCAAGAAAAGTCAAAGGAAGAAACGTCGTCACAAGTGTCAACAAATGAAAAGGAACATTACATCAGAGACACACTCTATTCGGTCGGTGTGGACCAATCGCCAAATCTCAAGGAGAGGATCGCCGAAGTGCATGGCCCGGATTCGGAGGTGATGAAAGCAGTGGATGAACTCGAATGGTATGTCAGCAGCCCTGAAAGAAGAAAAGGTCCGTGGTATTGGAACTTCTTCAAACGGGTAAAGTCGGGAATGTGGGCTCTTTATCCACATGCTGACGATATCGTTAGAACGAGTATGGCCCGTGAGTTCATCGATGATCTGTTCAACGGCGGGTATATCAGGGCTATGCAGTCGTTGGCTGTTCCAAGCGGCCCGACGCATGTGCGATTTGCTCGTAATTACGCCGATGACCATGGCGTCTCAATCGGTGCAGCGCTGTTATTTGGCCCCCGAGGCGCTGCGATTGCAGAGCTTGTCCACTTCCTGGCTGCCGAGAAAGTCCACGGTATGCATCGCGACGGCACTGGCCCGCATCGGCGCCGGTCTGAGCAGAATAAAAGGATCTGGTACAAGGCCGAAAGAATCCAGAACTGGCCGAGGCTCAAGAGCAGTGAAGGTAAAGAGGTTCCATTGGATGTCGTCGAAGAACAAGGAAATCTGCCTGACGGTGTGGTCGACGCCCTCCGCGATATCTGGAGACGCAACCGTGCATTGCGTAACTACTTGGGAACGAATAGGCTTTCCGGGGATATCCCTTACCAGATTATCGAGGATGTGCTCGATGTGCTCGTTCGCAGGAGGTTTTCGCCTCTGGATGACGTAGAGAAGGCCCGGTACAACCAAATCGTCGAGCAGGCAAATGCCCAGGGTGTTGATTCGTTCTACAGCGCCTACCAGAATCTGTTTGCCGACAAAAACAGGTGGCGACCCTTGTGGAACAAGGCGAGAAAGGTGCTCCATGACTACTCGATGCTGCTCTGGGAGTCTCAGAACGAACTTTGCCTGGCCGAAGGCAAGCGGGTGCCGGCAAGCGGTGTAGTCTACAGGCCCAGGAAGACAACTGCTTCCAAGTCAAAAAAAAAGAGAGTACCCGGCACGATTTACCGCAACCGCGGCGGGTACTACTGGACAGTCGCCCGTAAGATGAAGCCAAGACCGGTGATTGACCCCAAGAGCAAGCCCGAAGTCCCGGGCAGTTTCACTGTCAATAACGGCCGGTACTATTGGTCGATTCTGGGATGGGTCAAGCGCCGGGGATTGATCCCCGAAGGTGAGAGATTCTCAACCAAGGACAAAGCTGTTGCTCTGAGAATCGCCAAAGACCGATGGGCGCAGATTCAGGAAAATGATCCTGAGCTAGCCGCCAATGTCCGAAAGCATACCAGAATCAACGGAAAAGCCACCAAGGACAGGGCTACTGCCGAGAGAGTTGCCGCCGGAATGTGGAGAG
>Ga0272441_10010510_pt1 | contig 13984 bp, 10 predicted proteins | sample SSMProp6N_FD_193582 | JGI IMG/M metagenome (GOLD analysis project Ga0272441, IMG submission 193582) | Marine sediment archaeal communities from Little Sippewissett salt marsh, Falmouth, MA, United States - SSM-Prop-6N | ecosystem: Environmental > Aquatic > Marine > Wetlands > Sediment ... | reverse complement strand
GTCTCGCTTTGCTCGACATTCCCCCTTCAAAGGGGGAGCTCCACCAGGAGATCACGGCTGCGACGAAGGAGCAGACGTAATCTCCCAAAGCTAATTCATCTTATAAGCAAATAAAACTTAAAGCCCTGCGGCAAACAATGTTTGCCGTAAGGTTTTTTGCTTTTAGTTTCCTCCACCAGGAGATCGCCGAGCGACTTGCCCTGAGCCTGTCGAAGGGAGCGAGGCAATCTCCAGGAATAACATCCCCCTTGTCTCGCTTTGCTCGACATTCCCCCTTCAAAGGGGGAGCTCCACCAGGAGATCACGGCTGCGACGAAGGAGCAGACGTAATCTCCCAAAGCTAATTCATCTTATAAGCAAATAAAACTTAAAGCCCTACGGCAAACATTGTTTGCCGTAAGGCTTTTTTGCTTTTGTCGCAGTACAGGGTATTTGGACACCAAATCAAAGGGCGGCACCAGCTCCAAAAGGACTTCTTTATCCATCACACGGCGGTTCGACCCAATTCTTTTGACTAATCGCTTTATCTCGAAATAATCATCCGGACTTCCTTCTCCGATTTTCTTTAAGAAAGGCATAGAAAGGTCGGATATCCCTTTTCACCCTAATCACTGGACGATGTTTCCACGATCGAAAAGGTTCTATGACGGATCCCTTAAAAATGGAATAAAACAAGGCAGATCATTCCGTGTCTTGAAATGGGACCAACCAAGTTATACGGTAGCTTACGGAAATCTAGAAATCCATATCCATCCTGATGCTAATAGACGGCTTAGTGTATATGAAGCTATGTTGCTTCAGGGCTTTCCTAGGGATTATGAGTTAGTTGGTACATTAAGTGATCAAATAAGACAAATCTCTGATGCGATTCCTCCACAATTAGGTGAGGCTTTAGGCAAAACAATCAAAAGAACATTATATGAATATGTAAAGAGAGCCAAAGTATAGCCAAACAACTTCACTGCTCAGTCGAATAAAATCTTTCATGTCAGAAGTGGATTTAAAGAAACAGTCTTTTGTGGTTCGGTAGTTATTCAGAACTAAGTAAGTATTGTTTTCCTCCTATTATTCGAAGAGGGCGAAAGTCGAGAAAATCGTCTTTCAAGGGGGAGGTCATTTTTTAGAAATTACGCCTAATTAGGAAAAGCCGGGGGTTACGGACCTTCCGTTTAATGTGGCAGCCCTTTGATACAGTCAATATAACTCTCAATACCAGGGGAAGAGAAATAATCGCATGATATACCTTGTTGATCCGAAAACAAAACTCTGATCCCATCTCTCAACTTTCAATACCACTCAATCAAAACTAAATCAGCACATATAATAGGACGCAAAATACTTATATCTTTAAAATAGAGCCAATTACGGCCACCCAAGGCCAGCAGCACGACTTCACAAGTACCAAGCCTTCAAATAATGCAGCTACAACTAAGTTACAAATACTATTAATTCTTGTCAAGTCTGACATTTTAGTTATTTTTAGCTTTCAAACACCACCTATATGTATCCGAATGCCTAAATCAAATCCTATTTTGCATAACCATGAATAGCCCTGGTCAGAATCCTGTCTCACAATCTGAGATGAACTATAATGAGCGCATGGTCAGTTTGATTAGCCGATCTGGGTTTTTCTGGATCGCACAACTGCTGCTATGGACTGCCTATTTCATTTTTGATGTGCTTGTCCTGCACAGATACTCTTTATTGCATATTAATTCGGAACCTCAAATCTATATTTATCCCTTCTTCTACTGCTATTTTGGACTGCCTCTGACCCTGCTGATCAAATGGATTATGGACAAGGAGTATTGTCGTCTGCAGAACTTGAGGTTTCTTCTGCTTTTTGGGTTACTTTTGCCGGTATCTCTTGCTCATGTATGGTATTTATTGAGTCTGATCCTGGATCAGACTTTTGGACGCATTGGATATGCAAACCCCCTGGTTGATTACTTCTGGGACGTGTTTCTTGCCTCCCTGATCCTGCTGGTCTGGAGTACAATCTATTTGTTCTTCAAACTCCTCATCCTATCCTATCAACAACAGGAAAAGCTTGGCAAGGAGAAGCACATGGCAGAAATCGCCCGTCTGAAAACTCTGCAGCACCAGATCAGTCCGCACTTCCTGTTCAACGGTCTGGCTTCTCTGCGGACCTTGATCAGGGAAGATCGAGAGAGAGCCATAGAAATGCTTTCGGGTATCACGGAACTAATGCAGTACTCTCTGGAAGCAAAAAACAAGACTTTTGTCCCTCTGAAAGAAGAGATTGAGGCCGTTAAAACCTATATTGAGACAGAAAGCATTCGCTTTGAAAACAAGCTGGAATCCAGGATACATGTCTCCCTTGATTTACTTGAGTTTGCCATTCCACCTTTTATCATTCATCCCCTGGTTGAAAATGCCATAAAATACGGAATGAAAACCAGTCCGGTTCCCTTAAAACTGGACTTAAGTATAGGAAAGACTGACGCTGGAATAAATGTCTCTGTTATTAACTCAGGACAATGGATTGAAGGAATCGATTCCGGTATGGGATCCGGTATTCAGAATCTGAAGGAAAGACTACAATTGATGTACGGTCACAAACACCGGTTCGATATTGTCAAAATGCCTGAGGAAGTAAGGATTATTATGGAAATTGGAACATAGGTGATGGAGAAAAAAAAATACAAAGGACTTATTCTGGATGATGAGCCACTGGCGGCTTCCGACCTCAAGGCAACCCTTGAGGAAACGAACCAATTTGCTCGCATTGAAATGGTACATCATTTAGATTCTGCCCGTTCATTGCTGGAATCAGCCACTTTTGATTTTGTTTTTCTTGACATCCAGCTTTCAGGTGGTGATACCGGCTTCGATCTGGTAGAAGATATACCAGATCACAGCCGAATAATCTTTGTAACAGCTTATGACCAGCATGCACTCAGGGCCTTTGAAGTAAATGCACTTGACTACCTTTTGAAACCGGTCAACTCCAAAAGACTCCTGAAAACACTGGAGAAGAATGAATCAGAATATCCCAAATCCTTGGCTTCAAAGCAAAGACTCAATATGGAGGACTTTGTTTTTGTTAAGCTCACCAACTCTTACCACTTTATTGAAGTCAGCAGGATCAAGCTAATCAAAGCTGCAGATGATTATTCCAAAGTATTGACAGACTCTGAGGGCATAATTCTGGTTCTGAAATCCATGAAGGAATGGGAATGTCGGCTGCCTGAAAACCGTTTTATCAGAGTTCATCGGTCTACTATTATCAATCTGAATTTTGTGGAACGACTTGAACCCTGGTTCAACAATACCTTCAGAGTATATTTGAAAGGTATTGATGAACCGGTTTCAATGAGCCGCAAATACTTTGGAATTGTCAAAGACAAACTGGCCTAAATAGGTAATATACCCTCTAAACCCGTGAATGAACAATGAACTTTATGCGGTTCTTGCGTTTTGAAATACTCAATTGTGGTGCTTTTAGAAGAAAGAATGGAGTTTCTATTACAGCATCATAGTATATGCCTTTCTCATCATCAAAGCGTCCTTCCAGTATTTGGAAACACTCTTTGCCTCCAGACATTTCCTCATCCACAATTCGAAAGTGATACAGTTGGTTCGACTCTAGAAAACACTCCTTCTTGAATTCCACCTCTACCTCATCTGTTTTGATATGACCAATCCCTTCCGGATATAGAGTCATTAAGCCAACGGCATAACTGGGTACCGATTCCTCAACATGATGATCAACCCAGTATTTGATCGGCTTAAAACTCACCACATATTCAATTCCGTCTCGACTTTGTGCCTCCTTGTAAGCCTGATTCCTCTTCCTAATGATATTCTCTGCAAGCCTGTTCAGACTATCAAATGCGTATTCGGACTGCAAGCTCCTTATAAACTCCAAGCTATCTGCTTCATTGAGAGTTTGTCGATCAGCCAAAAGAAGATAGAATGGTCTGCCTTCCTCAAGTTCCTTCTCCCAATCGGAGAATAACCGCCGGAGTAGAAGGGCCTGGAATGCACCATATTCATAGTTTTTTTCATATACTTCAAGCATTTTATAGGTATACTCTTCCAAACGTTCCTCGTATTTGTCCTTCAATTCAGGAATGTTCTTGAACAGGGAAGGATTCCTGTAATTTGAATTCTCTAGAAGGTCCAGTGTCCGTAATTCTGAGTAAACAGCCATGCCTTCCATAATCTCATCGCAGCTGGCTTCAAGCTTTTCGCGTTCAGTAAGGAATTCATATTTCCGCTCCCGGGCCTGCAAAAAGTGTTTCAAATATCGCTTAGTCTCTTCCTCACTTTCGGCCTGCCATGCTTTTGAAAGTGCCATGCCTTCAAGGGTACCGTAAAGACTATACTCTTTATCGGGATTAACGGATAGATTCCCATATGGTGCTGTTACATGATCTCTTTGATAACAATGAATCAACTCATGAATGAAAACCAGAATATGTGATTCAGGCCAGCACTGTTTGTCTTCACTCCCGATTTTTTCATCTCCTTTACGTAAGTCAAGTTTCACCATCCAAAGAGGTTTACCATTATGCCGTCCCCCATAGAACAAACCGCCCCCGGGCTTCAACGGATGTGAAATATCTAATGAAGTAATATCAGTATTGTCAACATATACTGACAATCCCACAAAATCGGGATCATTATACCGGTAAAAGCTCTCAGGCGGAGCGGGATGATTAATCAATATCTCCAGATTGTTCTGAAAACTGAGTTGAATAGGATGATTTCGGAACTCCTGCCAACCGGGCCAGATTCTTTCACTAAAGCTATCCAGAATGGAATATGCTTCCTTAACGAGTAGAACCTCTATTTTTGCTTGCTCCGGGATTATGTAGTCTGTATTCTTCTGACCATAGGCCAGCGTACCTATTACTAAAAATAGTATTGCCAATGTGGTTTTCATTTTCGTTGTGGTTTATTTATTCATCAATGTATAGTTCTCAGGAATAAGCCATAGGCTGTCAGGGACTTCCGACTGCTTCATTTCCACTACTTCAAAACAGTGTTTTGTGGGTCCTGAAATTGAGCCATCAATGGTCTCGGTAATTCTTAGCGGAACATACCGTTTACGGCCTACCAGAAGGAAAGACAGGGTTTGTCTGCCCTTATCATAACTGAAATCCTTTTTTACGATATCGGTAAATCGTTTCGCAAAAACAGCATCCAATTCCCGGGACAACCATACTTCTGCCTTTACAAAACTAAAGGCAGCCTCTCCCGAGACTTCCAGTCCTTCGCACTGATACCCGTGGAGAGTACTATCTCCCATACTTCCCATGATTTTCCATTCATAGTCCGGATTGTACCTCTCTTGCCAGGCATACTTCAAATCGACCTCCTTAACAACTTCAGGTGATTTCTCCTCATCCGGTATGGTGTCAATGTAATATTGCTTCCGGGACGGAATAAGAGAATACACAAGTCCCAGATCTTCCCTGACCAGTACCCTCATTCTGCTATTTTTTACCAGGTACCGATCCGCTTCAATGTAATACTCTGTTTCACTTGTGCTTGTGCGATCCCTGTATGTCCAGCTATTTTGAACCGCCACATGATAGCTCATCTCCTTACTTTCCACACAGGAAAGAAGCAAAAGAGGAAATAGGTAAAAAAGTGTTTTCATAGCTTAATAGTTTTCACAAAACTCCTGCATTATATAAAAAAATGCAACCACATTCCGGTAAGGTGACATTCTCAGCGGTGAATGACAAGCAAAGCACAATCAACATGTAACGTCGGGTTAATTTTGAAGTAATAAGCAGCCATAAAAGTATTAGAATGACATGAAATAGTTATACCCTCAGTTTCATATAGTGATGGACTAATCTTAATCAATATAAAGCGGCATCAAAAACCAGTATTGGAATGAGAGATCTCAAAACTTTTCAACAGTCAAACCTGAACTATGATATTAACATGACTATAGGTATTTCCATCCAAACTAATACTTAGATTATAGATCCTCTTATTTCAACCCTCCCACAGATATTCAATTATTAGATTCTCTCCCGTTCAAATATCCAATATTTGTAATCCGTTCTGCCAAAAAGGAAGCCTTCACTATTAATTGTCCTGAAATCAGAATCTCGATTGTTTTTTGAAAGTCGAGACTACTCAATATCTCCAATTTTAGTGCTATTTACAAGTCATGCTGGAAATTCTAATAAAAATGAGTTCCTAATAATGGACTCATCTGAGCACCTTTCTCAAGAGCAATGTAAGCAATCATGCATCAAAGAACTTTTTTAGGTTATTTAAATCATAATTTCGAAACTGCCTAAATATTAAACGGCAAGAATTATGGCAAGAGATCAAATAAATCATATACACTCAAAACAGAGCTATCTGCAGTCAATCTGTGCTAATTTCATAGCATAGCAAATTCATCCACCAAAAACGCAAAATTACCTCAATCGCTTTAATACAGCATTATACGACATTTTATAAATTCTATAGGCAATGTATAATATTGTATATCAGTAATATAGAAATAGTGTGAATTAAATAGAAAAACATTTCTGCCAGTAATATGCCAGCAAATCATTAATTTTGCATCATGGCAATTTACTTCTTTTATTGTGATTAACTTGCTGTCCATCCTTTTAGGGGATATTCATTGTGGAATTGCAATAGTACACTCGACAAATAGGTAAGTCAGGCAGCCAAATCTTCGGTTAATTATGATTCTTCAAGTTCTTCTATAGTTTTAAAGTTCAATACAATATACATACTTCGAATGAACATAAATTTCATATTTCCGTTATATTGAGCACATATTTTGCATTGATTAATGGTATTTAATACAAAAAGGTCAAAAATCGTACTTTCATCCATCCTTTTTCGAACCCTTATTTCTTGACTGATAATGAGCCCTTTCTTTACTTTGCCATGACACTTTTGTCATAAAATCATAAATTTACAGTCATGAAAACATTAATGAAAATTTCAGTCTGCCTTATAGTATTATTACTGGCAGTAAACTTTAACAGCTTTGGACAGGAATACATTAAGCTGGAAAAATCTGAAATACTTCCGCTTGATCACAGCAACAAGATTGAAACGTGGTTGATAAAAGTTAGCGATGAGTATAATTATTTTAAAGTTAAAATCCAGGGACAGGTTCACAAAGGGGATATACTTGTCGAGCTTGTTGATCCTGACGGTGAATTAAAACGCGATTTTACCCTTAAGGCAGGTAGTGCTGCAAAAGAGGGAATAGACCTTGGGGAGAAAGGCTATGTCGCCGGTGAGATGGAAAAGTCGTACCGTAATCCCAAGACCGGTAACTGGTTTGTACGAGTTACCTATAATCCCGAGTCAAATGCTAAATTAAAGATTTATAATCTGCTTATATATAATCCCCGGACCAATCTTATTGAGCTGGAGCAGATTGAAAAAGATACTGATGAACATATTTATGGGCAGCTATGATAAAGAAGTTAAGCTCAACACTGGTGCTCCTTTTCCTTGTTTCATTTCCGGCATTTTATGCCCAGGACAGGATAATAATAGATATCGGTATTGATACAACAAAATGGGCACCGGTTGCATACCTTTCACTTATCCCTGATTTCAATCACCTGAATACTATTTCAAACAGCCAGATAATTTTACAATCAGGGATTAGTAAATCGGGATACTACGAGTTTAGCACCGAGTACCTTCCTGAAGAAGAGCACCTTTACCGTTTACATTTCTCAAAACAAGGAGATTCCCCCGCTTCACTTATTATAGGCGGGAGGAACCATAATCACTTTTTTCTATTTGCCAGAAGGAATTCTACAGTAAAAGTAAGAGTAAGCCAGGGACAAAAGCTGGTCAATAATATAATTTATAAAGGCTATAAGACAAATCTGTATATACCCTACCTTAATGATCGTATAGAATCAGTTGATTCGATTGACCGTATGGGAAATAATGTTAACCGCGAATATGCTCTGGAAACAGTTTATAACGACATTAAAGCATTTGCTGACACCAGTTCCTACCCCCTCTTATCACTATACGCATTATATAACACCGATTATGAAAATGATTATGATCTTGATCCGGGCTTTTATCGCAGATTTCTGCGTAAATGGCGATCAGACAAGTCATTATATTTCAAGGAATTCAGGAAAAGCCTAAGAGGTGAAAGAAATACTGTTTGGGTTCCAATACTTCTGTTCATACTACTATCCGGTATTATTATTCTGATATTCTTCCTTTTCAATAATCGGAAAAAAGAAGAAAAGAAGAATCCGCTGACCGAGCTCACAATCCAAGAAAGGAAGACGCTGGAACTCATGAAACAGGGTATGTCAAACCAAGAGATAGCCGATGAGTTTTCAGTTAGTATTAGTACAGTCAAATCGCATGTTAACAGTATTTATTCAAAACTTGGAATAAAATCAAGAAAAGAAATATTGAATTTGGATGATTAAATAGGTATTGGCCTTTTACAAAAAGCCTTTTTCATTAATAGAAAATATCCTACCTTTCATAGATTATAATTGTATTAATGAACCCTGTGATATACTTTTAAATACCAAAATCATATAAATCTGTTTTTTCATTTTTGCAAATAGGGAACACCTGAAGTAATTATAGTTCTGAGCGGAGTCATATTCATACTATTCGGCATGTGGTAGCCGTATATAGCAGGAAAAGAAACTAACAAAGTATATCTTCTCAATCTTTATCTGATATGTAATGAAAAGAATTGTGCCAACACTAATCATTATCTCTATCATTGTGCTGGTTTTCTTATATAACCATGTGTATGAAAAATATGTTATGCGGAAAGGGGGTGGCTGCGCGTTAATCGTAATTGATTCATTTTTATTTAATGATAGATCCACTGATAAATATACATTGTCCAGGATCGGAGATTTAATGTTCAAATGCCAGAATCCTTGTAAGATCAAATCAGACTGGATCAAGGATATTTTTCGACATCCTATCCCATTTGGATCAAAAATCCAGGCAAAAGACCTTTTTAAAAACGGAGATTTTAACCAGGTAGCCGAGGGTGGCTTTCTTAACAGACAGGTCAACAATGCCGTACTTCATTGCCCGGCATACCAACTTATAACAGAAACCCAAAAGAAAACAATTTTTATTACAGGGATTATTACCTGCTACATACTGGTGCTCATTTCGATAACGTATGCCCAGCAGAAAGCAAAACTACTGAATAATCTTAGCTACAGTAAGCTAAAAGAAGAGGTTAGATATAATACTATATTAAGAGGACTCATGTCAATACCTGTGTATTTCTGTCTTGTCGACTGGATTGCTAGTCTCAATCTTGCTTCCTGGAGTTACTTCCATTTGCCAGAATGGGTGCAATGGTCAGGTCTTATAATACTATTACTAGATACTCTGTTCTTCTGGTGGATTCATATATGTCTTGCAGAGAACTATCATGGTCCTCTGTACCTTCATGACAAACACAGGCTAGTTACTTCCGGTCCTTATAAATTAATGAGACACCCAACATATCTTGCATTCCCCCTGCTCTTTATTGGATTATCACTTAGTATTTCAAACTGGCTTATAGTCTCTTTGGCACTACCTGTTTTGTTTGTAGTGAATATCAGAAGGATTAAAGTTGAAGAGAAGCTTTTGATAAAGAGATTTGGGGATGAATATATTGATTACATGAAAAAAACAGGATGGTTCTTTCCAAAAATCCTAGCCGACTAACTATTCTTCCAGTGTACGATTGCAATTCCAGACAATTAGATAAGACATAGAAGGCAGGTACTGCTTTGGATTGGATGGAACAATCTGATACAGCTCTACAGCTTTTGCTCAAGCCTATAGAATATCTTGCTTACAATTTTCCAGCCACTCTCGAACTTATATAATGAAATGTAGTCAATGAATGTTAATTTACTGCCAACATAGAATTCAATCTTGGCAACTGCAGCTGTACCTGAGATGTCAATAGATTTGAATAGTACTGAAACCTTCTGATCCCCCTTTAGCGGAAGCTGTCCTTTCTTTCTTTTATCTGATTGTTGTTTCTTCCAATCAGTAATAGGAAGTTCCCACATTCTTTCTCCTTTTACGATTCCCAGTAATCTGAAGTTGGGGTGAAATCCGGATTCTATTTTCTTAAGGTTTCCTTCGTTTTGAAGTCCTTCTGAAAGCTTCCCTTAGTTAGCAGCAGTTAAATTTATACCTTTTCTTTAAATTGACCTTTTCACCGTGTAATTCATGCCTTTCAGCTGACACATAGAAGATGGATCTGGATATACCAAAAAACCTGCAAGCCTTTTTACATTGCCAATTTCTTTTGCATAAGTAATAACATTCAGTTTATGTTTATTGTCTTGCTTTTTATTTACTTTCATATGACACTTTAATGCTAGATTAATAGCTGAAGAGTGTCAACTGAAGTCCGAATTATTTTAACCAAGACTTTCGAAAGCATTCCAAGAATTAGGGTATTCTTTAGAACTTAAAGTAAGATTTTTAAGAGCGTCCTCTTTTTTACCATCGTATAATAATAAATAACCAAGTAGATTATAGAAATATCAGGTACTAGTTCTGTGATAATGCTATTGCAGGTTTTTTCCTGACCGCTCTGGTAACACCTGCAAGTATTGCCAAATAAACAACAGTTGAAATAATCAAGGTTGCAAGAATAAAGATATCTGCAGATAATGATATATGATATGCAAAGGACATCAACCATTTACCCGACAACCAGATTGCAACTGGCAATGCAATAAAAATTGAAATCATAAGCAAAAGGATATTTTCTTTTGCAAATAGTTTGAGAATATTGTCCAGAAGGGCACCATGGATCTTTCTGATACAAATCTCCTTTTCCCTTCTTTCTGTAGTAAACAATATTAGACCGAATAGTCCAATAAATACTATCATTATAGCTTGTAAACTAAATATTGTAAGTAAGCTGCCCAGTTTTACATCCGAACTATAGCTGGCTCGCATAAGGTCATCTAGAAGAGCATACTCAGGTTCATATTCAGATGAAAGATCATCCCATATTACCGATAATATGCTATGAAACCTTTGTAGATCATAATCAGACCTTACTAGAATATATTTAAAAAACTCAGGATCAAAATAGATACATAAAGGTAATATATTTTCATAATAGGGTGCTATATGGAAATCCCTAACCACACCAACAACTTTAGGCTGATAAGAAGGCGGACCAGGCATCTTTTTTCCGATCGGATTCGTGAATCCAAATTCCCCAACTGCTGTTTCATTTAATAAGATGATCTGTTGACTGCTTCTAATACCTTCTGCTAGATGTTCCTGCTCTAGAATATCTATTCCAAGTAGATCCAAACATTCCATATCTACTGCCAATTCCTGTATTAAAAAGATTCTATCGTCATCAGGGTATTTTACAGTTGAGTATCCTTCTATTGTTCCAGGTATATTACTGCAAAAGCCAAATTCACCTTCAATAAAACTCTTTTCAAGTCTTTCTCGTATCAAGTCATATTTATTACTGATATCCGTAGGTATTGTTATACAAACAATATCATCTGTCACAAACCCTTGAGCATTTGAATTCAGGAAATATATCTGCTTGATAATAACCAGGGTGCAAGATAATAATACTGTGGAGATCAATAGCTGAGAAGAAAAAAGCAGTCTTCTGGTTTTTTTCCCTCCAAGAGATATTTGCTGCTTATCAACTACCATTGATTTATTGGCCTCGGAGACAAATCTAAATGCTGGCCAGAGTCCGGTGATAACACCCATCACAATTGAGAAGCAGAAAATTGTAAAAATGTATTTAATCAATCCGTAAGTTGCTATAACTTTTTTGATATCTACGCCTGAAATAAAAAGTGGAGACACTATTTCTACAAGAACCATTGCCAATCCGGAGGAAACAAGCGATATAAAAACAGATTCAAATATCAGTTGATAGACAGTGTTCTTTCTTCCACTACCAAATAACTGATTTGTGAGTAAACTATTCTTCCTGGCAAAGAACATTGAGGAAAATAGAGTGATATAATTAGTGATCCCCATAAACAATAATATGAAAGCAATGGTGACGAACACCCATACTTTTTGAAGATTACCCTGCCTAAGAACTGTATCCCCGGATTCGAAGTAGTAGTCTCTGTATTTTATCAGATTCATATTTTCCGATGACTTTCCCATTGGCTTTGCTACCTCAGCCAGATTTGTTTGGATATCATATATTTTGCTTGGACTTGAAAGCAGTAGGAAGGTTTCACAATCCGAATAATTCCATTTTGAGAACAAGGAAGGATTATCTATCAATTTCAGGACATCCAAAGGCACCAGAGCTGAAAACTGATGAGACGAATTAACAGGAAGATTACTTATAACCGCCGTAACATTGAGTGAGATAGTGTCGTTAAAACGTAATGCTTTCCCAGTAGACTCGTTAGTTCCGAAGAGTTTTAGGGAAAGAGATTCAGTTAGGACAACCGATTCAGGGGACTGAAGGCATGTACGCTTATTACCAGATAGGAAATCGAATGTAAAAAACTCAAAAAATGAATCATCAGAGAATAGAATATCATCTACACTAAATGAATACTCGCCGTTATTAAGTACAGAACCTATGCCGTAAAGTGGTCTTAAACGAAGTGTACTTTCTACTCCGGGAATATGAGAATGGATCTCTTCTGCAAGCCTCCTAGGGGTAGCATGATCCACGACTACAATCCGGTCAATATTCTCATGAAACTTATCTGTTGAGAACTCATTATAGATATATATTAAAATAATAAACAGTGAGCAATAAACCAGGCTTAAGCCTAAAATATTAACCAGCGAAAACATTTTATATCGTGAAAGGCTACGATATCCGATTTTTACAGGTATTATGTTCATAGATTCCTATTCCCCTTTTCCTGTTCCCTATAATTGAAAACCCACCACCTCAATCCCCAGGTTCGTATATCTCCATTCATCCTTTTCTTTAACAATGGTAAGATTTGCCCGGGTTTCATGCAGTTCGTCCAGACTGTTCTTCAAGCAGAAAAAAACCTTCACCAATCCATCCTCATCCGAATACCTGATAATACGCATATCCTTAATCTCCACCAACTCCAGCACCTTCCCCTTTGAAAGAAATCCCAAGAGGCCCTGCCTTTGTCGGATCGGAATATGATCTTCTTCCTCTGCCAGAACAGACATCGCATATTCAGTATCTTCGGAAGAGATAGAGGCAAAGACTTTTCGGATCATTTCAGCTATCTGTCCTTCTTCTTCCGCACTGAAATACTGTTCCGGGTAGCGGTCGTTCTGAATGTCAGACTGAAGCAACCGGTGTTCGGGATCAATGACCATGCGCACCGCTTCCTTTGGAACTTCCAGGCGTATACGCTTACCTTTCCCAAAATCCAAATCCCGCCTTTCAATTTGCCGATCATTCTTATCGTATAGGGCCAGTTCTGGTTTGACGCATACCAGACATTCTCCTTTCCTTACCACAAAGATATCCTCACCGCTTCGTTCAAACAGAAAGTCGGGCACGATCCTGGTTTCCATGAGCTGGTCCATACAGACTCCAATATCGTCCTCCTTACCTTTGGTCAGATACTGTTTCAGATCGACATACGTAAAACCCGTTCCGGAGGTCGACGTCAGCATGTCGGAATATCTTTTCAAAAAGCGTTTTCGACCCAGGACCGACTCACAGCTTCTAAGCAGAAGGGCCGATTTATCATAGTTAATGGCCCTGAACATCTGGTTATCGGACATCATGATCTCTTCATTCAAATCCACCGGCGACAAGGCCCTGTAAGCAATTTTATCATAGCTCATCAGCGAATTTTCCCATAGTCCGGCGACATCTTCCTTCGGCATAAAAGCCTCCATGTTGGTGTTCGAGAGATATACGGCTGAGCCTTCCGAAAGAAAAAATGCATGCGCTCCCCTGGGTGGGGAAATGGAATTGACCCAGGCATGTGCCAGTTCATGCGCCACCAGCACCACGCTTTCCGGATCTTTACTGGCC
>Ga0272441_10010508_pt1 | contig 13985 bp, 11 predicted proteins | sample SSMProp6N_FD_193582 | JGI IMG/M metagenome (GOLD analysis project Ga0272441, IMG submission 193582) | Marine sediment archaeal communities from Little Sippewissett salt marsh, Falmouth, MA, United States - SSM-Prop-6N | ecosystem: Environmental > Aquatic > Marine > Wetlands > Sediment ... | reverse complement strand
CCGAGCCGCACCGGCCTTGCTCCGGCCGCACCGAGCCACGCAAGGATTCTCCATGGCCGACCCATCCCGCGACGCCGACCCATCCCGCGACGCCGCCCGCCTGGCGGAGGGCCACTTCTTCGACCACTACAACTGCTGCCAGTCCGTCCTGTGGGGCGTGGCGGAGGCCCGCGGCCTGATGTGCGAAGGGTGCATCCCGGCCATCGGCCTGGCGATGGGCGGCGGCGTGGCCCACACCGGTCGCGTCTGCGGGGCCGTCACCGGGGCGGCGATGGCCGTCGGCCTCGCCGTCGAGGAGGCCGTGGCGGCGGACATCCGCGGTCGCCGCGACGCTGCCAACCGGACCGTCGCCCCGCTCGTCCACGGGTTCGAGGCGGCGTTCGGGTCCACGGCGTGCGCCGACCTGCTCGGCTTCTCCTGGGAGGACCCGGACGCCGACGGCCGCTACCGCCGGGAGGGCGCCAAGGAGGGCGTCTGCCTGCCGTGCGTCCGCTGGGCCGCCGCCGAGGCCGCCCGGCTCATTGATGCCCTTCGTGCCTCGTGACCACGTAATCGAGACCGCCATGCGTCTCACACTGATCCACGTCGCCCTCGTCCTCGCGGTCGCCGCCGCCGCCCGAGCCGCACCGCCGACGGTCTTCCCCGGCAAGACGTGGCAGGTGCGGACGCCGGCCGAGGTCGGCCTCGACGCGGGGGGCCTCGCGGCCTGCGCCGACCACCTGGGCGGCCGGGGATGCGTCGTCCGCTACGGCACCCTCGTCCACACGTGGGGCGACGCCGCCAAGCGCGGCGACGTGGCCAGCGCCGCCAAGCCCATCTACACGCATTTCCTCCTGAAGGCGGTGGAGGACGGCCGCATCCCCAGCCTCGACCAACCGCTCCTCGAGTGGGAACCGCGCCTGGCCGCGATCAACGCCGACCTCGGCCACAAGGACCGCGGCATCACGTGGCGGCACTGCGCGAACCAGGTCTCCTGCTACGGCCTGACGCAGAAGCCCGGCACCGCCTACGCCTACAACGACTGGCAGATGGCCCTGTTCTGGGACACGCTCTTCCTCAAGGTCTACGGGGCCACCTTCGAGACCGTGGACGCGACGGTCTTTCGGCCGCGGCTGACCGAGCCCATCGGCTGCGAGGACGCGCCCACGATGATGGCGTTCGGGACGGGCGATCGCCCGGGCCGGCTGGCCATCTCGTGCCGCGACTTCGCCCGCTTCGGGCTCCTGTACCTCAACAAGGGCAAGTGGAACGGCCGGCAACTCCTGGCCGAGCGCCTGGCCGTCATGGCCGTCTCCGAACCCGTCCCGAACGCCGTCCCCCGCGCCGGCGGGAAGGCGGCGGAGATGATCCCCGGCCAGCGAAGCATCGGCTCCCGCCGCATCCCCGACAGCCAGACCGACCACATGGGCTCGTACTCCTGGCTCTGGTGGACGAACGGCGTGGACCGCCAGGGCCGGCGGCACTGGCCCGACGTGCCGCACGACGCCTTCGGCGCCTTCGGTCACGGGGGCAAACGGGCCATGGTCGTCCTGCCGGGCCTGCGGCTGATCGTGTCCTGGAACGACGCCCGCCGCACCGGCCGCGAGGCCGAGAACACGGCCCTGGCGCACCTCGTTCGAGCCGCCGCACCCTGAGAGAGCCCCCGTGCCCGACTACGTCCAATCCGTTCTGGCGCCCGCCGGCAAGGTGGCGGCCCGCCATCCCGCCTACGAGCACCGGCCGCAGCAACTCGAAATGGCACGGGCCGTCGACGCCGCCTTCCGCCGCGGCCGGCACCTCCTCTGCGAGGCCGGGACGGGCGTCGGCAAGTCGTTCGCGTACCTGGTGCCGGCCATCCGCGAGGCCACACAGGAGCGCCGACGCACCGTCGTCTCCACCTACACGATCAGCCTCCAGGAACAACTCATCGAGAAAGACATTCCGTTCCTCCTGGCCGCCACCGGCGAGGACGTGACGGCGGTCCTCGTGAAGGGCCGGCGGAACTACCTCTGCCTGCGGCGGCTGGAGCGGGCGTGCCAGCGGGCCGCCACCCTCTTCGCGGTGGGCGCCCGGCGGAAGGAACTGAGGCGGATCGCCGATTGGGCCCTCGAGACCCGCGACGGCAGCCTGTCGGACCTCTCCCCCTCGCCGCACCCCGCCGTCTGGGACCGCGTGTGCGCCGAGGCCGGCAACTGCCGCGGACGCCGGTGCGAGCACGCCAAGCGGTGCTTCTACCAGCGTGCCCGGCAGCGGGTCCACCAGGGGCAGATCCTCGTCGTCAACCACGCCCTTTTCTTCGCGGACCTTGCCCTGCGGGCCCGCGGGGCCCAGGGCATCCTGCCCGCCTATGACCGCGTCGTCTTCGACGAGGCCCACAACCTGGAGGGCGTCGCCTGCGACGGTCTCGGCATCGCCACCTCCAGCGGACAGGTGCAATACCTCCTGGGCATGCTCTGGCGGCCGGGGCGAGGGAAGGGTCACGGCCTGCTCGCCACCGTCCCGATGGGGTCCGAGGCCGCCCGCCAGGCCGTCGACCGGGCCCGCGAGGCCGCCGACGCGTTCTTCGCCGACCTCCTGGACTGGTACGTCGGCGATACGACCGGCAGCGGGCGGATCCCCGGGCCGAACGTCGTCCGCGACCCGCTCTCGCCGGCCCTCGGGGACCTCGCCGCCGACCTGAAGGACCTGGCCCGCCGCATGAAGGACACCGACCTCCAGGACGAACTCGCTGCCGCCGCCCAAAGGGCCGCCGAACTCGGCGAGGCCGTCCACACCTTCGTCGCGCAGTCCTACGGCATGGAGGAGGGCGGGGAGGCCGAGGCCGGGCCCGACGCCGCCGAGACCGCAGCGTCCGTCGCGGTCTACTGGATGGAAGTGGCCGGGGGCCCCGACGCCGCCCGCCGGGCCACCGGCCGCGCCGCGCCGGACGAGGAAGGCGCCGGCGGCGCCGGCTCAGGCGGCGGCTCGTCGCGCGATCGGACGCCGCGGGTTTACCTCAGGGCCTCGCCGGTCCACGTCGGGCCGATCCTCGACCATCTGCTGTGGCGGGAGGTTCCCTCGGCCGTCCTCACGAGCGCCACCCTCGCCACGGGGCCCGACGACGCCTTCGCCTACATCCGCGAGCGCCTGGGCCTCTCGGACGCCGACACCCTGCTCGAAGGCTCCCCGTTCGATTACCGCGAGCAGGTCCGCCTGTACCTCGAGGCCGACATGCCGCCGCCCAGCGCCCCGGACTACGTCGACCGGGCCGCCGAGGCCGTCCAGCGGTACCTGGACCTTTCTGAGGGCCGGGCGTTCGTCCTCTTCACCTCGTACCGGATTCTGGATGCGACGGCCGAGCGGCTCCGGCCGCACCTCGAGAAACGCCGGTGGTCGCTCCTCGTGCAGGGCGAGGGGATGCCGCGCACCAAAATGCTGGAGGCGTTCCGGCGGGATACGCACTCGGTCCTCTTCGGCACGGCCACGTTCTGGCAGGGGGTGGACGTGCCGGGGGCGGCCCTGTCGAACGTCATCATCACCCGGCTGCCGTTCGCCGTCCCCGACCGGCCGCTCGTGCAGGCCCGGATCGAGCAGATTCGCCGCCGCGGCGGGAACCCGTTCAACGAGTACCAGTTGCCGGAGGCGGTGCTGCGGTTCAAGCAGGGGTTCGGCCGGCTGATTCGCTCCGCCGAGGACGAGGGGATGGTCGTGGTCCTGGATTCCCGCGTCGTCTCGAAGGCCTACGGCCGGGCGTTCCTCCGGGCCCTGCCGGAGTGTCACGTCATTGTGCCGGAGCGAAAAGAAAGTGACGGAGTAACGGAGTAACGAAGTAACCAAGGCGTGGCGGGGCACAGAAAAACAACAATAGCCAACAAGGAACACCCAACACTCAACACCCAACTGAACGGGCCTTCGGCCCGTGTGGGAAACGAGGGTAGCTGTTCAGTTCATGATTGTCTTTCGCCGTCCCCACAGGCTTGCTAGGCCTTGCGCCGTTTCGCACGGGGGCGGAAGCGGGCAAAGTAGTACACCGCTGCGCCGAGGATGGGGACGGCGATGACGGCCAGGACCCACCCGATTCGCTCGCGCAGCGGGCCTGCCTCCCGGAACAGGACGTTGATCGTCATCCCCAGCCAGAACACCGCCGCCAGAATGCCGAGCGCGGCGCCGAGGAGGCCGAGTACGGCCATGAAACACGTGGCGACGAAATCCGGGTCGGCAGCGGCGGCGAGCATGGCGTCCTCACGGCAACAAGAGTGCTCCATCGACAATAACCAAGGGAGCGGCGGCCGGCACTTGGCGCGTGAGGCCACACGCCATTCCCCATCACAGCGTATCATTCTGGGCCGTGGCAGCAAGCCTTTGCCGACCCGCCGGGTTCCTTGCCGGACGGACCCCCGGCGGCATCTCATCCTGGCGTCCCGATAGGTCGCGGTAATGATTTGCTTTTCCGCCAAGGCGCGGTATACTTCTGCCCCGAGGGGTTCAGGGGGGAGGCGATGTGTTGCCGCTCTGCGACCTCTCGATGGCGTTTTGACCCCTCCGGACGCCGCTTTTCCCATCCGCAGGACGATCACTGCCTCCGCGCGTCCACGGGATCCACAGACCGGTCCGGCGAGGGACGGTCCCTTGTGTTCCACTTGCCGCCCCCCCGATCACGGGACCATTTGGGGAGGGATGAGCCATGTCCGCAACAAGGTACGCCGTGGCGTTGTCGGTCGTGCTGACGGCCGTTGTGCCGGCCCTCGGCGAACCGACCATCACCATTAACGAAGTACCGCCGTACTGCGACGAAACGGGTCTGCTCCTGAAGGGGGAAGTCTCCGGCGTGGAGCATCCGGAGGACTACGTCGTCGCCCCCTACATCCAGATAGAAGGAGTGGGATGGTACACGAAGCCGACCTTTGCCAACCCCACCGTGCCGGTGGGCGCCGACGGCAAATGGGAGGCGGACGTCGTGATCGAGGGCACACAGGACTGTCGATGGACGCAGTTGTGCGTGAATCTGATGGAGGCCGGGGGCATGCCGGATGAAGCCGACGGCCTCTGCTACCAGCCCGTGTCGCCCCTGTTCCTCGCCAACGATACGTGGGAGCGGTACTATCGTACCATCGAGTTCTCCGGCTACACGTGGGGCGTGAAGGAGTCGCCCGTCCCGGTCGGCCCCGGATCGAACCGCTTCGGCGGCGACTCGGATAACGTGTGGGTCGATGGTGGCAAACTGCACCTGACGATTCAACAGAAGGGCGGCCACTGGTACTCCTCGGAGGTCATCTGCACCGAGGGGCTGGGCTACGGGGACTACCTCTTCCAGACCTCCTCGCGGGTGGACAACCTCGACTCGAACGCCATCTTCGGGGCATTCACGTGGGAGTGCTGGGGCGACCCGTCCGCATTGCCGGGCCAGTGCAACCGCGAGATCGACTTCGAGGACGGCCGCTGGGGCGATCCGACCGAGCCCTTGAACTCCCAGTTCGTCGTGCAGCCGGACGCCCCGCATCGGTTTTCCCTGCCGGACCTGTCGGAGGGTGCAGACCTGACGCGCATCCTCAAATGGGAGGACGGCCGTGTCACCTTCATCCTGCTGAAGGGCCACCACACGTTCGATTCCTGGGACGATGGCGATGTTATCAAAGAGTGGTGGTACGTGGACGACCCGGATGCCGGCCATCACGTCCCCGAGCCGGGCGATGCGCGGTGGCGGTTCAACCTGTGGCTCATCGACGGGCTGGACCCGGCGGGCGACGGTGAACTGGAGGTGGTCGTGGACCACTTCGCCTACGTGCCGGAACCGACCACTCTGGGGCTGCTGGCGGTCGGCGGGCTCGGCCTCGCCTGGCGCAACGGCCGGAGGAAACCGCGGCCGCGGCGGCGAGCATGGCTTCCTTACAGCAAAGAAACAATACTCAACAAGGAACACCCAATAACCAATAACCAAGGGACGGCCTGCGGCCGATGGGTGAAAGGCGGCGCGCCTTCACACGGGCCGAAGGCCCGTGCACTTGATCATTGATTATTGGATATTTCTTGTTGATTATTGTTGTTCGGCCTTCTCCACGACCCGCACCCAGACCCGCCCCGTCGCCCGCACACCGTCCGGCGAGGTGTGGGTGACCGTGGCGACGTAGTCGCCGGGTTTTTCGTACGCGTGGGTCGTGACGGCGTAACCGTCCGGGGCGTGCATCTCGGCGTTCGCGTCGGAGCGGACGGCGACCTTGGGCGAGCCGTCGCCGAAGTCCCACGTTTCCCCGGTCGCCTTCGTGCGGAAAGTGCGCGTCTTGAAGGTCACGGCCTCCCCCGGCCGCACCGGCCAGGTGGGCGAGCAGCACGCGTGGATGCCCGGCGGGAACCCTTTCGGCGGGTCCACCACGACGACCACGCAGAAGTCGACTGCCTTCCGCCCGCGGGCGTCGGTCACCTCCAGGATCTCGCTGTACGTGCCGGGTGTGGCGTAGGTGCGCCGGACGGTCGGCCCCTCGGCCGTCGTGCCGTCCGAGAGGGTCCATCGCCACGCCGTCACCTTGGAGCCGCAGGCGGCGGAGCGCGAGCCGTCGAGCGTCACCTTCTGCCCGGCGGCGGCGAGGCGGTGCGGCCGGGCGACGGCGATCACCGCCTCCGGATGGGCTTGGGCGTACGCCTCCCAGGCGTAGGCGTAGGTCTCCTCGGTGCCCCATTTGCCGGACGGCTGGCGGGTCTTGGCCTCGAAGTGCAGATGCGTCCATCCGCCGCTGCCGCCCTCCTTGCCGAGGACGCCGATCTGCTGGCCGCGCTTCACGCGCACGCCCGGCCGGATGCCCTCCAGGATCCGTTCCATGTGGCTGTACCGGTAATACCAGCCGCGCCCGTCCAGGAGGTACACCACGTCGTAGCGGGGCGAGACGGGCGAGTCTTCCTTGTGTGCCTCCAGCGTCTTGTCGGCGGCGGAGACGACCAGGCCGTCGGTGGCGGCGTAGATGGGAACCATTCCCTCGGCCCCGCCGAAGTCGAGCCCGCTATGGTAGTAACACGAGGGGGAGGGGCGCTCCGCCCCGTCCACGTAGACGGGCACGTTGGCCATCTGCGTGTCGGAGGCGAAGAAGCGAATCGGCACGGGCGGCGAGAACGTCTCCGGCCGGAGGAGCGGCCCGTCGGCCGGCCACAGCCGGAGGCGGGCGTCTTTCACGAGGCCCCACCGGTCCGCGTTCGACGTGGCGTAAAACGAGCGGGTGATCGGGCAATCGATCCGCACGCCGCCCGCCCGCACCGGCAGGCGATAGGCGGCAGAAGTCAGGGTCACCGTTTCGTCGTTGACCTTGACGCGGGCGGTGGCCCGACGGACGGCCCCGCGGACGGCGTCCGTCTCGGCCTCGACCGCGAGGAGTTCGACGGTGGCGCGGGTGCCGTCGGCGAGATCGACCGCGGCCTTCTCGCCGACGGCCAGGTCGACGACCCGGCGGATCGGCTCGAGGCGTTCGGGCGATTCGGCCGGCCGTGCCGCCAGCGCCGCACCCGCAACGAGCAGCACGGCAACACCCTTCGCAACGGTGGTCATGCGTCACCTCCTGGATCCGTCGTGCGGCGGGGCCGTCACTTTGTCTGGCCGCGGACGAGGGCGGCGGCCTTCTCGGCGAACCGTTCGCCGAGCGTCTTGTACCCCTCCTTCGTGTAATGCAAGGCGTTCTTCGGCCCGTTGAGATCGTCGGTGTCGACCCACGCGCCGCGTGGGCTGGCCTCAGCCACGCGGACCTGGGCCTGGCGCACCTTCATCCAGTGGGGATACCGGTCGCCGGCGTTGCCGAAATCGCTGAGCCGGCCGATGACGAAGCACAGGTCCTTGCGGTCGAGGTCGCCGGCGAGTTGGCGGACCAGCCCGGCGAGGGCGTCGGCATACACGTCGCCGTGCTTCTCGCGGGCGTCGCGTTCGCCCTGCATCCACACGAAGGTGACCGTGGCGGGTTTCCTGTCGCCGACGGCGCCCCGGACCTTCTTCATGAGACGGTCGTACAGGTCGCCGGTGGACGGGGGCACGTCGCCGGCGGCGGACTTCCACTTCTTGTACCACCGGCGGATAGGCTGGCCGCCTTGGGCGTCCTTGACGACGAGGACCTCGTCGCCGGCCAGCGCCTTCTGCACGGTGGGCGTGAACGAGACGTCCGGGTTCAACCCGGCCATGTTCGACTGGCCGGACAGAATGAAGAGATGGACCGTCGGCTCCGCGGCGCCGGCAAGGGCGACGCCGAGGGCCGACGCACAGAACAGGGCGAGGCACAGCAGACGGACGATGGCTCTGGACATGGACGGCTCCCTTCGTTCAACCGGGTGCGAAACCGGCTTGCGGCCGGCATGTTGACGGTCTGGGAAAACCATTCTATGGTGGCGGCGGGGCGGGGCCAAGGATTCATCGGGTGATGGGGACAGAAACCGCGGTCTCAGAACACCCTCTCCCGCCACGGGAGAGGGATGAAAACCCAATGGGCGCCGGCGCTGGCGCTGCTCGTGTGGCGGCTCTCGGGCGGCGGGGCCGGCCCCGGCGTGATGGAAGCCACAGCCGCCTGAGGAAATGGCCCCGCACGCGCGCACCACGTGTCAATCGCACCCCAACTCGCATTCACGACTCGAAAAGCGCGTGACGCAGGCCTTTGGAATATCAACAATGGGCGACCGCACCGAGCCCAACGGGCTTGGCGGCAAAGCGCCACCGGAGTCCGTGTTTCAATGGCGCGGACACCTCGCCCCCCGCGGCATCGCCGCGTGCCCGGCCGACGGGCGCTTGCATCCTGCGCCGGGCGCGGTAGGCTGGTGCCGACGCGCCGACGCCCGGCCATGAGCGAAGCGAATGGCCGGGAATCGATCGTCGGCCCCGCAATCGCACGGCCGGGCGAGGCATGCCCGGAGCGAAGTCGAACGGACCGGCCGGGCCGCACCCGGCGCGATGAATCGACTCGCCGCACGAACGTCAGACGATACGGACCCGTTTTCTGAGAGCGAAAGGACCCGACGCATGACCCATCCCACCCTCCTGCAACCCGTTCGGACGGTCGGCCTCGCCCTGGCGGCGGCCGGGCTGCTGCTGGCGACGGTGGCCGGCCCGCTTGCGGCGGCCGAGAAGCCCAAGGAGAACGCCGACGGCCTCGGCTATTCCAGCACGCCGCTCGTGCCGGGGCAAAAGTGGCACGTGCACGATCGGAACCGCCCCCGGCCGCCGGTCCAGGCGCCACCGGCCCCGAGCGACGCCGAGTTCGCCAAGCCTCCCGCCGGGGCCGTCGTCCTCTTCGACGGCAAGAATCTCGATAAGTGGTTCACAACCAAGAAGGGCAAGATCCTGCCCGCCCCGTGGGTCATCGAGGACGGCTACGCCATCGTGCGCGGCGGGACGATCCAGACGAAGGAGAAGTTCGGCGACTGCCAGTTGCACGTCGAATGGATGGCCCCCACGCCCGCCAAGGGCTCCTCCCAGGGCCGAGGCAACAGCGGCGTCTTCTTCTGCGACGGCAAGTACGAAATCCAGGTCCTCGACTGTTACCAGAACAAGACCTACGCGGACGGCATGGCGGGGGCCGTCTACGGCCAGCATCCGCCGCTCGTCAACGTCTGCCGGCCGCCCGGCCAGTGGCAGACCTACGACATCACCTGGCGGGCCCCACGGTTCTCCGGCGGCAAACTCGTCCGGCCGGCGACCGTCACGGTCCTCCACAACGGCGTGCTCGTCCAGGACCACTGGGAGGTGCTGGGCCAGACGTATCACAAGCGGGCGCCGGACTACCATCCGCATCCGGCCGAGGGGAGCATCACGCTCCAGGATCACGGCAACCCCATGCGGTTCCGCAACATCTGGCTCCGGCCGCTGAAGGACGAAGAGGGGTAAGGGCGGGGCAGATTCCGCGCCGGGTGCCACTGGCGGCTTGCCCGCCAGTGCATCGCGAAGGGGCGTCGCTCTCGGCCGGCTGAACCTGTGTGGCCCGGCCGGCCCGTTCGACGTCGCTCAGGGCATGCCTTGTCCGGCCGGGGGAAGCCATCGACCCCGTTGGACGCGCCAGCCGGCCCACACACCGCGCCGATAGCGCGAAGGAGGCGGCCATACCGCAGCAGCACCCCGGGGGCATGAGCCGGCGAGGGTTCCTGACGACCGCGACCGCGGCCGTGGCGGCAGGAGCCGCCAGGGCACCGTCCCTGGCGGAGGCCAAAGGCGCGCCGCCCGCGGGCCGGCCCCTCAACGTCCTCATCCTCCTCAGCGACGACATGGGGAACCACCTCGGCGCCGCCGGCACGCCGGCTCTGGCCACCCCCCACCTGGACCGTCTGGCGGCCGAGGGCGTCCGGTTCGACCGGGCCTACGCCCCCGCCGCCTCGTGCAGCCCCTGCCGGGCCAGTCTCCTGACCGGGCGGTATCCCCATTCGCATGGCATCTTCACGAACGTCCATCGGGTAGGGGTGACGGCCCCGGCGTCGGCGTGGGCCCGCGGCGCCCCGTGGCGTGGCCCTCACGGCCTCCGGCCGGACGTCCCCACGGCCCCGGAACGGTTCAAGGCGGCCGGCTACCGGACCGGCCTGACGAACAAGGGCCACGTGGGCCCCGGCTGGCGGTTCCCCTGGGACGCGCGGGCCATGTGGCGGTACACGCTGGACCGCACCGCCGGAGGCGAGCGGCTAGGCACCTACCGCGGCGCACGCCGCTTCTTCGAGGACGCCGGACGCTCGCCGTTCTTCCTGTACGCCAACCTGACGCTGACCCACCGCCCGTTCCGCGCCCACGACCCGGACGTGTCGCCCCTGGCGGCGCCGGACCCGTCGCAGGTCGCCGTCCCGCCGTGGCTGCCCGATCTGCCCCCCGTCCGCCGCGACTGGGCCCGGTACCTCGACACCGTCCAGATGACCGACAGCCAGGTGGGGGAGGTGCTGGCGGCCCTGGAGGACGCCGGCCACCGCGACGATACCCTCGTCGTCTTCACGTCCGACCACGGCATCGCCTGGCACCGGGCCAAGGCCACCGTGTACGAGGCCGGCACGCACGTTCCCCTGATCGTCCGGGGGCCGGGCGTCCGGCGGGGGGCGCGGGTCACGGGCCTGGTGGGCCTCATCGACCTCCTCCCCACGCTGCTCGAGGCGTGCGGGTTGCCGGTGCCGGGCGGCATACAGGGACGGTCGATGTGGGACCTCCTCCGGGGCCGGCCCGGCGCCGCCGGCCGCCGCTTCGTCTTCGCCGAACACAACGCCCACGGGCCGACTCCGAAGCAGTTTTTCCCGTCTCGGGCGGTGCGCGGGGAGCGGTTCAAGTACATCCGCAACCTCCTGCCGGAGAAGACGTACGTCCCGCCCGCCGACCTCGTCGAGCGCAAGAAGTGGGGCAATCTCACATGGGACACCGTCCAGGGCTGCGCCGAGACGTTCCCCGTCCAGCACGCCCTGGTCCGGCGGACCCTGCATCGGCCGGCCGAGGAACTCTACGACCTGCACACCGACCCGCACGAGATGACGAACCTGCTGGAGGGCGGGCCGGACGCCCTGACGCCGCCCGTCCGGGAGGAACTCGCCCGACTGCGCCGGGCCCTCGACGACTGGATGACCGCCACCGGCGATGCCGGGACGGACCTGATGTAGCCCGCCGGTGCCGGGCCGCCGCACGCCGGCGCTTTTGGCGGCGCGGCCGGGGCGCCGAACGGTTTAATCCATCGGACACGATCGCACTCGCAAAGGAGCACGGTATGACTCGCGCTACGCAGGGCGCCATGAAACGCCGCCGATTCCTGACGACCGCCGCCGCCGGGGCCGCCGGACTGACCATCGTCCAGGCCAAGCGCGTCCGCGGCAGCGAGGCCCTCTCGATCCTCAAACTCGGCCTCGTCGGCTGCGGCGGCCGGGGGCGATGGATCGCCAAACTCTTCCGCAGCGACGGCGGGTACAAGGTCACCGCCACCCACGACTATTTCGACAGCCGCAGCGCCGCCGCCGGCAAGGAACACGAGGTGCCCGAGAAGGACCGCTACGCCGGCCTCGACGGGTACAAGGGCCTCATCGCGAGCGGCGTGGACGCCGTGGCCATCATCAGTCCCCCGTACTTTCACCCCCAGCAGGCGGCCGACGCCGTCGAGGCCGGCAAGCACGTCTACCTGGCCAAGCCGATTGCCGTCGACGCCCCCGGCTGCCGCTCCATCGCCGACAGCGGCAAAAAGGCCACCGAGAAGAAGCGGGTCTTCCTCGTCGACTTCCAGACACGGGCCGACCCGTTCTACATCGAGGCCCTGAAACGCGTCCACGACGGGGCCCTCGGCACGCTGGCCTTCGGTGAGGCGAGTTACCACTGCAACCGCATCGGCAAGAAGGGCGAGGACCAGACCCCCGAGGGACGCCTCCGCAACTGGGTCTTCTTCAAGGCCCTCTCCGGCGACATCATCACCGAGCAGAACATCCACACCCTGGACGTCATGAGTTGGATCATGCACGCCCCGCCCGAGACGTGCTGGGGCGCCGGCGGACGGACCGTCCGCGTCGACGTCGGCGACTGCTGGGACCACTTCGCCCTCACCTACCGGTATCCGAAGAACGTCGGCATCGCCTTCTCCAGCCGCCAGTTCAACGGGCACGGCACGAAGCCGGACGGCATCCGGAACCGCATGTTCGGCTCCGAGGGCGTCCTGGAGACGCAGTACGGGGGCGAGGTGCTCATTCGCGGCAAGCACTTCTGGCGCGGCGGCAAATGCCCCGCCATCTACCAGGACGGGCCCAAGGTGAACATCCGCACCTTCGCCGAGTCCGTCCTCGCCGGCAAGGTGGATAACCCCACCGTCGAGCCCTCCGTCCGCTCGAACCTGGTGACCGTCATGGGCCGCACCGCCGCCTACGAGGGCCGCGTCGTCACGTGGGATGAGACCGTCAAGTCCAACAAGCGGATGGAGGCGGACCTGTCGGGGCTCAAGGCGTAACGCCAAGACAACCCTGACGAACACCCGGCACCCCACACGCCACACCCAAGTGGGCGGGCCTGGGGCCCGGAACGCGAAAGGGAGAGCCATGGCTGACCGCGAGAAGCACGCAACACGGACCGTGCCGGTGAACCGTCGGCAGTTCCTGAAAGCCGCCGCCGGCGCGATGGCGGCCGCGCCCCTGGCGGGCTGCGCCGCCGCGCCCCGCGCGGGAACCGGCCCGGCCGTCATCTCCGCCGCCGGTGCCAGCGGACCGCCGAAGAACCTCATCGTCATCATCGCCGACACGTTTCGGGCCGACCACCTCGGCTGCTACGGGGCGGAGCGCGTCAAGACCCCCGCGCTCGACCGACTGGCCGACGAGAGCGTCACCTTCACGGCCTGCTACGCGGACGGTCTGCCGACGATTCCCGCTCGCCGCGTGTACCATGCCGGCCGGAGCATCATCCCCATGCGCCAGCACGGCGGGTGGATCCCGCTCAAGGAGGACCGGACCACCATGGCGCAGGTGCTCGGCAGGAAGGGGTTCCGCACCGGGTTCATCGCCGACACCTACCACTACTTCAAGCCCGAGATGAACTTCCACAAGGGCTTCGACTCGTGGCAATGGATCCGCGGACAGGAATCCGACCGCTACCGGAGCGGGCCGCGCGACGCGTTCGACCCCCAGAAACACATGCCCGAGCACCTCTGGAACGCCCGCTACGACGGGAACATGCGCCAGTACATGATGAACACCCAGGACCGCAAGGCCGACGAGGACTACTTCTGCGCCCGCAGCCTACGGGCCGGCATCGACTGGCTCAAGGCCAACCGGTCGACCAAACGGTTCATGCTCTTCATCGACACCTTCGACCCGCACGAACCGTGGGACGCCCCCAAACGGTTCCAGCAGATGTATTACGACGCCTATCCGTGCGAGCGGTTCCTCTTCGGCTACGGCGTGCAGCAGAAGGACATCCGGCCGGAAGATCTCCCTGCCATCCGCGGCCTCTATGCTGCCGAGGTCTCCTTCGTCGACATGTGGGTCGGCCGATTCGTCGAGGAGGTCCGCCGACTGGGCCTGCTCGACGATACGATCCTCGTCTTCAGCACCGACCACGGCACGCACCTGGGGGAGGAAGGGTG
>Ga0272441_10010507_pt1 | contig 13987 bp, 7 predicted proteins | sample SSMProp6N_FD_193582 | JGI IMG/M metagenome (GOLD analysis project Ga0272441, IMG submission 193582) | Marine sediment archaeal communities from Little Sippewissett salt marsh, Falmouth, MA, United States - SSM-Prop-6N | ecosystem: Environmental > Aquatic > Marine > Wetlands > Sediment ... | reverse complement strand
AAAACCCCCTTCAGTCAGCCTCTCTCCAACCCCACACACCACCTGTTCTGAGAGGCTATCACCCGGTAGATTCGTATCTCGGAAGATAAACCGCGACTCGGGGGAAATCACAAATGGGGGATTCGAAACAATCAGTTCGAACTTCTGCTCTGCCACCGGCTCATAAAGACTGCCCTGAAGCCACTCGATATTGTCTATATCATTTAACTTGGCGTTGAATTTGGCAAAGTTCAGCGCCCGCGGATTGGTATCGGTTCCTATGACGTGCTCGGCGTGGCGGGCGGCCAAAAAGGCCTGTATGCCCGCACCGGTCCCCAGGTCAAGGACAGTTTTGACCTTTCGGCGAATGGTCACGTTCGCCAGAGACAAGGATGCCGCGCTTACGCCGAGGACATGGTCAGCCGACAGCTCACCGCGAATTCCCGGCTCGAAATCGCTGGCCATCAACAGTTCGTGATAGGGCCCCAGTTTGACTTTTGACTGGATTGCCCCGTTTTGACGGGTAAGAAGGCCGATTCCTTCCAGCCCTTCGATGTCAAAGTCCGGCAGATTCCTGCGAATGGCCTGCTCAGAGACCGACCGTCCGAGCCATAACAATTGGACCAGTATATTATACGGGCTGTCGGCCCTGACGCGGCGGTAGATAAGCTCGAAATCCTGGCTTTCGTGAACACACGATAAGCCCAGAGTTTCAGCCAGTGCCGTCTCATTATATCCTGCATCCTTGACGACCTTTTTCAAAGTCTTGCCGTCTAACAGCCGCTCTAAGTTAAATACTGCTACTTCGTTTGTCTGTGCCATTCTCTTGCCTCGCGATTTATCTTTACCCGTATTTGCTATACAAAATCCTGTCGGACTGTATAAAAACGCTCAGATAGAACTGCTATGAGAATAATCCATTCCTCCAATGAAATCAACAATATTAGCGAGTTTCCGATTGGCTTTATGATGAAAGTGCGGATGCCGTCCGCATCGAGAAATATTCACGGCACTATATAAAAGGTGGGTTAAATCAGAGTAATTTTTGTGCGCCTTTGTGTGGTAAAATTATGCGACTCCGTGACACATATCAAGAAAAATAGGTGACCGTCCCTATTTTACCAATTATTGGCCGGCGAGCACCCCGTAACCCTGCTCTAAATTTGCGCTTAGTGGCACTAACAGCACCCTAGAGGTTATAACAGTTTTACCTATATCCAGAAGTCCATTAATATGCTTTCCTAATTGATCACTACCAAAAATAGAACTTTGAACGCAGAAATTTGCATCGAACCCCATTACAATTATCGGATTCTTGTTTTTTATAACCTCGGTTAGGGCTTTCTCCTTGTATACGGGACCTTCCGATATCGACCCACGTAACACTGAACCACTAGAGGGCCGGGAAAATTTTTCTGTTTTTAATCCGACGAATTTTTCTGACCTTTTCTTTCCAGCTTTAATAGCACAGCTTATAGTGAGAGTTTTGTCTTTCAGCTGATTAAACACTTCAACCATATAATCGACCTGAGCCTTACTACCGTGCTTTTCGAGACCTTTACTATCATCCATGTCAATTACTATAATTGCACCTTTTTGAATTAATTGTTCTACAGCATATTTAACTACGGGCATGTGACAGTTATACCCTTGCCGCAGATCACTCGTGTAGAATACTGCGTCTTCTTTGCTCATTTTTACTCCTCTTTCAAAAATAAGGATAGCCGCATATTCTGTAGGACATTGTCGTTAGGGCTATCACATTCCTAAAATTATCCTTAACGAACACTTTAATCGGTCCAGCAAACTAGGGACAGTCACCCTTTTTTTGCACTTTTGCAGTCACATTCATTTGACATGCCCCGCTAATTAAATCGTCCTTACCGTATATTCTAATCGGCCCGAGTGCCTCGGGCACGCAAATACAGATTGAAAGGCATATTGTATTCAGTTACCATTGCCATTTTGCTCAGTTGGTTGGTCACGTCAAGGCTAATTTTGGAAAATCTTTGTTTTTTCTTCATTTGTCTAAAACTGCCAGCAGCCAGCGTATTGAAGCCAAATAAGCTCAAACTCAAGAATACTACGTTAATCTTTTCCCGGAGTAAATTTTTTGAAGTTGGAAACAGGTATTTATTGCTTCAGCCAGCACCCTGCTTACAGCCCCAGATAACCATTCTTTCAACATAAGCTTATAAAACTGTTCAAACTTTTCTCAAATCAGCTTAGGTATCTGCTCACCTGTGCCAGAAAAAACATTGATTTTGTCTGCTAATTTTGATAAACTATATTGTTAGCCAATAAAGACAAGCAATAAAGTGAGCAGTGCCATTTGAAAAGAACAATACTCCTGACTTTTGCTTTGCTGGTGGTTTTTTCAGCAATAAGCGTGGCTGCAACTCGCCCGGCACTGGCGGATTACGTTGAAAATCAGATAATCGTTAAATTCCGCAAATCCGTTACAGATACACTCAAACCCAAACCGGGTGACGGCTTATCGTCAAGTGAACTAAGGCTGTCTCGTTCACTGGAGAGGCTGAATAAAAAATACCGATTAAGAAAAGCCAAACCTCTATTTAAAAACTTCAGGAAAAACAGACAACATTTGAATTCCCTGCTGAAAAAGAATAGAGCACTTCTTACAAGCAAAGAAGATCGCATTCTCAGAAGGCTAAAACGCAATCGCAAAAATGCAAAAGTTCCTGCACTTGACAGGATATACATGATTGATATTGACCTTGAAGCCGGCCAATCGCTCCAGGATGTGGTGGCCGCTTATAACAACGACCCCGATGTGGAATACGCCGAGCTGAATTACGTTGTTTCGATATGTAAAACACCGAACGACCCTCTTTATCCCATACAGTGGCCATTGAACAACACGGGGCAAATGTACCCGGAAAGCGGCAGATATAATCCGCCGCCGGGAACAGCAGATAGTGATGTAGATGGTCCCCAGGCATGGAATATAGAGACCGGCAGTTCGGAGATTATAGTTGCGGTGGTTGACACCGGTGTCGATTATACCCACAGAGACATAGATGATAATATGTGGCTCAACAACGGTGAAATTCCCGGCAACGGTCTCGATGACGACGATAATGGATATATAGACGATATGTATGGTTATGACTTTCGCAATTATGACAGCAACCCTAAAGACGACCACGGTCACGGGACGCATTGTGCAGGTATCATTGCCGCAGAAGGTAATAACGGTCTCGATGTTACGGGCCTCTGCTGGAACGCCAAGATTATGGCGATTAAATTTTTGAATTCAAGCGGCAGCGGCAACACCTCCGATGCGATAGAAGCCTTTTATTATGCCGTGGACAATGGAGCCGATGTAATATCCAATAGCTGGGGCGGAGCAGATTATTCGCAAACAATGAAAGACGCTATAGATTACGCCTATAGCCAGGGAGCAATAATCGTAGCTTCAGCAGGAAACAATAATAGCACATATCCTAATTACCCGGCTTACTATGACCATGTAATTTCTGTGGCTGCCACAGATTCAAGGGACCAGAAAGCATCGTTTTCAAATTACGGCGACTGGGTAGATATTGCCGCCCCGGGAGTTGATGTATTGTCATTAAGAGCAAGCGGGACATCTATGGGAACAGTCAACAATTCTTACACGACTGTTTCCTCGGGAACATCTATGGCTTGTCCACATGTCGCAGGCGCCTGTGCACTGTTATTGTCTTTTTTTCCCCAAGTCCGGGTGGATGAACTCGAACAGTCTTTAATAGAAACAACCGACCCTGTTACACCTGAAATCTTTCCCTGGGGGCGGCTAAATGCCCATCAGGCGGCGATGGATCTGTTTGGGCCGCAGGGACGCATTTATCTTGAGAGCGACTTTTATTCCTGCTCGGATCTTATTGAGATTACATTACTTGACTCTGACCTCCAGACAAATAGTTCACAGCAGGTTACCGTAACTACTGACGGCGGCGACTTTGAAACTGTCGTTATCGGCAAAATGGACGTTTTAGGCGTATTCAAAGGTACAATTTCAACTGACTCTGGCACTGCGAACACCGAAGATGGCATCCTGCAGGTTTTCCACGATGAAATAATAACCGCAACATATGAAGATGAAGATGACGGCACAGGTGATCCGGCAACATCCAACGATACCGCCATAATCGACTGTGTAGACCCGATGATTTTCAATGTTCAAATTGACCCGCGAGGCCCTGAACCGAATGTTACTTTCGAGACCGATGAACTCTCTACAGCCCGCGTATTATGCGGGCAGGCTTGCGGGGGACCTTATACAATTGAAAAGAATAGTTTGAGTTTGCTAACAAGCCACTCCATAAAACTAAGAGGAGTCTCTCCTAATACGGACTACTTTTTTTTAATTGAGGTTGCAGATAGAGCCGGTAACAGGATTGTTGATGACAATACCGGCCTGTGTTATCCATTCACCACTACCAGCGATGAAATTTATGTTCCGGCGGATTACAACACCATACAGGAGGCTATCAAATATAGCTGGTACGACAGGGGTACGATTTGGGTCGCCGACGGAATTCACACCGGTGACGGCAATCGCGATATCGACTTCATGGGAAAAGGTATAACCTTGCGCAGTGAAAACGGACCTGAGAACTGCATCATTGATTGCAACGGCAGCAGTACCGAACCGCATCGCGGCTTTATCTTCTTTAACGATGAAACTGCAGATTCTGTGGTGGACGGCTTCACTATCACAAAAGGATACGTAGTCTGGAATGGGCCCGCAGCCCAGTTCGGGGGCGGGATTTACTGTTACGGCAGCAGCCCGACGATTACAAATTGTTACATCACACAAAACACAGCCGAGTTCGGCGCCGGCGGCGGGATCTGTTGCATAAATTCCAACGCAATAATACGCAACTGCGTTGTAAGCGACAACCTCGCAAGGGGCGCCGGTGGAATATACTGTATCTATGATTCCAACATGAAGATTATTAACTCTGTCATAAGCGGAAATATTGCTGACGCTCAAAGCTCCGGTGGAATTTATGTTGACGACAGCGATGTTACAGTTAACAACTGCACCATTGTTGGAAACCGTACGAATTGGTATGGAGGTGGAATAAGGTGCTACTACTATGCAAATGCGACAGTTACTAATTCTATCATCCGGGGCAACGAAGCAATACTCGGCGGCTCACAAATCGCTCTGCTCGATGTTGCTGCGGTTACAACATCTTTTTGCGATGTGCAGGGCGGCGAAGACGGCGTTTATACAGAAAATCAGTGTACGGTAAACTGGGGGCAGGGCAACATTGACATTGACCCGTTTTTTGCCGACCCATGTAGTAACGATTATCATTTACTGCCAGGTTCGCGTTGCATCCACGCCGGCGACCCTGCCTATGTTCCCGGCAACAATGAAACTGACCTCGACGGCAGCCAGCGTGTAATCGCTGCCAGAATCGATATGGGGGCCTATGAATTTAGCGGTCTCGAATCTCGTCTATCCTTCATCCCCGCAACAATAAACCGTCACAGAAGAATGAAAAAAATGATGGCCTGGGTTCATTTACCCAGGGGTATTACCAAGGACCAAATCGATAAAGACCAACCTGTTCTGCTTTATCCAGGCGCTATCGAGCCAATCCGTCAATACGTTTTACAGAGCGGCCGGTCAAATCATAAACGCGCCTATGTTATTGCTTTTTACGACAGGGACGACCTAATGACCGCTGTCCCCGGTAGCGGGACAGTTGACATACAGGTTATTGGCAGCCTAAACAACGGCCGGTATTTTTACGGCTCTGATTCTATAAGAATGGCAGGTCCGCGCTCGCACCTCAGGTGACGATTGTCGAAAAATCAGCAGGACCTTAATCCTCTATAAAAAAATCTTTCTGCTGCTATACCGCTGTTTCCTTCTTTCAAAATAGACTATATCTGTCCAATATTCCTTATCGTTATCAGCTTTCTTTTTCCTCTTTTACTCTAACCCTGTATATCATAGACAGGTATTTCCTAAATCCCTCTTCTTACCTACTTTAACATTTTACTCAAGCTCCGATTTTGTTCCTGTGTTTTTAAAGCCCCATCAGCACATTGTGTTTACGATTGAATTTGGGGTAGTATCGGCCAATCATACCTCGCAGGGTTTTAAACGATATTGACGGATTGATGCCGGATGCTTATTATTAGGGTCAGACAACGACTGGAAGATGAAAAACAGGCCGTTTTGTGCCGGTAAAGAAGGAACAGAGGGCTATAAGATGAAAAAGATTCTCATAGTTACGACGTTATCAGCTTTGTGGTTCGTGAGCGCTTCGGCTGGGGAGGAACTGACGTACAAAAAGCAGGCCCTGGAGGGGCTGGTCAAACAGGTGCCAAAACTTCTGGAATATTATGATTCACAAACCGGCCATTTCGGTAGGGGTATCTGGATTAGCACGGACCAGAACAGGATGTACCCCTTAGCGGCTGCATATGCCTATAAAGACGAGGAGAACCGCTACTACAAGGACAAGGGGCTTTTAAGAGCAATAATTAAGGCTGGGGACGCCCTAATTGAAGATGCCGACGAAGACGGGAAGTGGGAATTCAGGAAAAAAGACGGCAGTACCTGGGGCAAGATACATCAGCCGTGGATTTACTCTCGGTGGATGCGCGCCTATTGGCTGATTAGGGAGGACATGCCCGCTCAAAGTGATGAAAGGTGGGCTAAGGCTTTGAAACTGGGCTTTACGGGCATCAACAAAGAGCAACTCGCGAGAGATGTTCATAATATACCGGCGCATCATTCGATGGCACTTTATCTTGCGGGTAAGGCATTTAATCGGCCTCAGTGGTGTGAGCGGGCGGGTGAGTATTTAGTGAAGGTTGTTGGAAGGCAGGCAGAAGGGGGATATTGGTCGGAGAATTACGGGCCGGTGGTGGGTTATAATTTTGTTTATGTCGATGCGCTGGGGACATACTATGCGATGAGCGGGGACAGGCGTGTTTTTAGGGCATTGGAGAGGGCGGCGAAGTTTCATTACCATTTTCGTTATCCGAACGGGGGGCGGGTAGAGACGATAGATCAACGTAATCCTTACAAGAAAGGAATAGACGTCGGCAATGTTGGTTTTACATTTACGCCGATTGGCCGGGCATATCTTGGTGAACAGTGGAGCCGGTACGGATGGGACAGGCTGCCGGCAGATTTGGCGGCTTCGCTGCTGCTGTATGGTGAAGAAGGGGCAGTTGCAAAACCGGAATCGAGCGGTTCGGGCGGGAGGTTTGTTTTGGAAGAGGGGGGGGAGGAAATGGCTGCGACTATTTGCGACGGGCCGTGGTTTGTGTGTTTGTCTGCGTATGCAAGTTCTATAACCCAAAATCGCTGGATGCAGGACAGGCAGAATTTTGTGAGTATTTACCACGAAAAGACGGGGCCTTTTTTGGGTGGGGGTAATACGAAAGTTCAGCCGGGGTGGAGTAATTTTACGGTTGGCGATATGGGTCTGCTGCGTCATAAAAAGGGAGATGAGAATCCGGATTTCTCACCTAAAGGGGAACTTTACCATGTGCCGAGTGATGTTAAGTTGGTTTTAGGAGAGCAGGCGGGTCTGGATATGAGATACGGGCCGGAGGAGTGCCGGATTCGCATAATCGTGAAAAATGAAAGTACACTGGAATATTTAGTTGAGTCGACGACAAAGTCTAATCTTGCTGTGGCTGCGCATCTGACTTTGCTGCCGGTTCTGGGTGAGCGGCTGGAAACCGGAGGGGGAGAAAAGGCGACGCTTGGCAAGGAGGAGATAGAATGGAAAGGCAAAGAGTTGGGGGGGCGATTGCGTTACGGGGGATATCAATTGCATTTACCTGAGACGGCGAGTATCCATTGGCCGTCACTGGGGCATAATCCGTATCGCAAAGACGGGCATACAACGCCGAGTGAAGGACGGATTGAAGTTCGGATTCCGTTCGATAAACAGCATAACAAGTACACTGTCAGGATAGAAATTTTGAAATGAGAATTTTTACATTTCAGGCAAGAAGAAAAAGAAGGAGTTAGTTATGGCAGACGGCAAGCCGAGTCGCGAGGAAGCATTTTCGTTATTAACCGAATATAACAAAAGTGAGGGTTTGATAAAACATGCTCTGGCAGTTGAAGGGGTGATGCGGTACTTCGCGCGGAAGCGCGGCGAGGACGAGGAGAAATGGGGGGTGATAGGTTTGGTGCATGATTTGGATTATGAGCAATTTCCCGATGAGCACTGCAGCAAGTCAGGAGAGATACTTAGAGGTGCGGGCTGGCCGGAAGATTATATTCGTGCGGTGATGTCACATGGGTGGGGGTTGTGCAGCGATGTCAAGCCGGAAAGTGAGATGGAAAAGGTGCTGTATGCGATTGATGAATTGACTGGATTAATAGCGGCTACTGCCCTGGTTCGGCCGTCAAAGAGCGTGATGGATATGAAGGTCAAGTCGGTTAAGAAGAAGTGGAAGGACAAGGCTTTTGCAGCAGGGGTGAGCAGGGAGATAATTGCGAAAGGAGCGGAGATGCTTGGCGTCGAACTGGGCGAACTGATAGAAGAAGGGATTATGGGTATGCGGGAGGTGGCAGAGGAGATAGGTTTGAAAGGTAATATTTAACAGGAGGCAAGTACAATGACGGGCATAAGGAATTTTGCAGCGGCAATTTTGGGGATAATGGTTTTGTTTGGCTCTGTTAGCTGCGGGCCAGACAGAGTGACAGCAGTGAAGGGGAGACAGCAGGCTATTGATAATTTGCTGACCGGTGAATTTAGCTGGAATGTCAGCCGGCCGTTAGTAGAGCCGTTGCAGCGGGAAGGAGATTTTACTTACTCGGTGAAAGACCCTTCGATTGTGCGATATAAGGACAGGTGGCATTTGTTCTGCACGCTGCGCGGTAAAGAGAGGTCACATCGAATTGAGTATATATCATTCGATGACTGGGACAACGTTGAGAGCGCCGAACGCCATTATCTTAATATTACCGACGGTTATTACTGCGCTCCCCAGGTGTTTTATTTTGAGCCGCATAAGAAGTGGTACCTTATCTATCAAACGGTAAGGAAACCACGTACGCCTGCACTTCAGCCGGCGTGGTCAACTACTGATGATATCAGTAATCCGGGATCGTGGAGCAAGCCGACACTTCTTTTCGAGGAGAACCCGGATAATGTCAGGATGTGGATAGACTTCTGGGTGATTTGTGATGACAGCCGGGCGCATTTTTTCTTTACTTCGCTAAATGGTAAGATGTGGCGTTCCGAGACGAGTCTTGAGGATTTTCCGAGGGGATGGAGCCGGCCGGAGGTTGTGCTTGAGGGTGATATTTTCGAGGCGGGACACACGTATCGTCTCAAGGGGATGGAGAAGTATTTGACGGTTGTAGAAGCGCAGAGCCCGGGGAGGCGGTACTACAAGGCTTATATAGCGGACAGGCTCGACGGTGAATGGAGGCCTGTGGCGGCGACAAGAGAAAAACCGTTTGCCAGTCCGGTCAATACACACGATACGAGTGAGCACTGGACGGATTCGTTCAGTCACGGTGAACTTATACGGGCCGGATATAACCAGAGGCTCGAAGTTGACCCGGCAGAGGTGAAACTGCTTTTCCAGGGCGTTACAGATGAGCGGAAGATAGGGAAACAATACGGGGAGATACCGTGGCGTTTGGGGATATTAGAACCGGTTCGTCCGGGGTTAGAAAAAGCAAAAAGCAAAACGGTTTATTATCCGCTGCCGGAATCACAAGGGGGCTGGAGGAAGAATACAAATGCTGATTTTATACGTTCGCTGAATGTTGACCCTGTGAAGTTGGAGAAGTTCGGAGAATATAATCTTTCTGTTCCAAGCTCACAGTGGATGCCATACGCCGGGTATAAGGGGATTATGGTTATTAAGGACGGGTGGGTAATCGGGGAGTGGTACAACCGGCCGGAAGCGGAGACGTTCAAGACTTATATATCTTCCAACGGTAAAGCTTTTGCGACGATGGGTTTCGGGATAATGAACCGTGACGGCGAAAGGGGTGATATAGGATTGAAAATCGGGCAGGGAAGCAAGGTTTATGACCGGCGGTGGCTTCACGAGGGATTTCCGCTTTCCGATGAGCGTAAGGAGCAGATTACTTTCGAGCAGATATTCCGGCATAATTCGGGACTTTGTCCAGAAAGAACAGGAACGGGGGAAAATGTTGAAAAGGGGCGCAACAAGTGGACGGATTATACGGAGTGGATTTTCGGTCGGGACGCGAAGTGGCCGGAAACGGGGAAGCTTTATTTCGAGCCGGGACGTCCGGAGCAGTACGAGGGGGTCGATAATAAAGCAGGGAATTATATCGCTTATTCGAGCGTGGGATACGGGCATCTCGGGTTTGTTTTTCGCAATGTCTATGGAGTGCCTGCGAGGGAGTTTCTCTGGGAGAGGCTTCTTAAGCCGATTGGTTTTAGCGGGATAGATTATCATGCTCCTCCTAACGACGAGATTAAATGGTTCAGCGCGGGCGGGCTTCGGATGACGCCGAGGGACTATGCGCGGTTTGCGTATTTTCTTCTGCAGGACGGCAAGTGGGGAGATGAGCAAATTGTATCGCCGGAGTGGGTGCAGCGATTCAGGTTGTTTCGTTATTATCCGAATATTCGTTCCAATGCCGACGGTTATTTCGGGGAGCAGTATCCGAGGGACATGTTCAGGATTGCGGGTTCCGGGCTTAACTGGGCGTTTATCGTGCCATCGATGGATTTGATAGCACTTCGTACAAGCCGGGTCGATAATTCACGGTGGGAGGAGGTCGAGAAGAAGTTCCTGCGAAAACTATTTGCGGCTGTCGGAGAGGTTGAAGAAATTGATGAAGCCCGCAGGGTTGCTTCGCAGTCTCGTATTGTCGTTGACCCTGAGCGGGGGCAATGGCTGATGCGTGAAGGGGGTAAGCCTTTTTTCATGTGCGGGCCGGGAGACCCGGAGGGCTTTCTTTACAGGGGGGAATTAAATGCGGACGGTACGCGCAGCGGTGACCAGGAAGAACTGATAGAGAAAATGGAAGGGACGGGGGCCAACTGTATTTACCTGATGGCGATTCGGTCGCACGGCGGTGACGGGGAGGCGACACATAATCCATTTATAGATAACGACCCTGCAAAAGGCGTTAATTCCAAAGTGCTCGACCAGTGGGAGAAGTGGTTTACAACGATGGATGAGTACGGGATTGTTATTTATCTGTTTATTTATGACGATGCGATAAACGTGGGTAAGAATTTAGGGTGGCCGCTCAGTGATTCGGGGCAGCTGAACAGCGGAGAAAAGGATTTTCTTGAAACACTTGTCAACCGTTTCGAGCATCATAAGAATTTGATATGGTGCGTGATGGAAGAGGTGGAGGAGATGGGAGACGACTATAAGGAGCATACGAGGAAAATCACAGCGGCGATTCGAGAGGCGGATGATAATAAACATGCGATAGCGGTGCACCAGTTAAATGGATTGTCGTTTCATTTTCAGGATGAGCCGAACGTTGACCAGTTTGCCATTCAATACAATGTCGAAACCGCCAGGGAGATGCATGACGGGACGGTTCAAGCGTGGAAAGAAGCGGCTGGCAGGTACAGCCTGAATATGTCGGAGGTAAAAAGTCATACAGTCGGAGGGAGGACGCCGACGCGGAAAAAGAGCTGGGCCTGTGCAATGGGCGGGGCTTATGTGATGATTATAGAAATGGATATCGCCAGTACGACGATAGGCGAGCTCGAAGACTGCGGGAGGCTTGTTCGGTTTTTAGAGTCAACGAATTTTTACGAGATGTCACCGCATGACGAATTGCGAAACGGCGGTACGGAGTATGTCCTGGCACAGCCGGGAAGAAGTTATATTGCTTATGCGTCCGACCTTAACGGCAAAATCGGGCTGAGGGGTATTAGCAGGGGCAAGTATGACTTCAGGTGGTTTGATTGCGCAACGGGCAAAGAGGTTTTGCAAAGCGGCGTAACGGTAGCTGCCGGGGACCGGATGTGGTACAAGCCAGCCGGCATCAGCAATGAACTGGCCGTCTATATAAAGCGAGTTGAGAAATAACAGAAGATATTTTTATCTGTTATTCTTCGGCGCCTACCAGCCAGTTGTCGGTCAGGGCCTTAAAGTGCATCGAGGTTCACGCCGTCCAGATGGTTGAAGTCAGCGCCACCGTTCAGCATTTACTGCTTGTTTTAGTATGTAAAAACAAGGTGTTTTGCTGGAAGTTCTTAGTAAATAACAGCTTGTGGGAAGGGGAAGTATTCCCGGGCGTTTTCGGAGGTCAGGGGTGAGCCGCAAAAAGAGGCAGCGAAGACCTCAGCCTGTTTGATTTTGGCTGCTTTTTCTTGTCCTAAATGAGAATTTAGCTGGCTTCGATAATTTTCCGTAATTTTTCCCCATATCGGCAAAGCCCATTTTTTCAGGAACTCGAGTCGGCCGGGTTCATCAGCCGGCACTTGTTCCGGGGGGATATTTTCAGCCCAGGGGAGCCATTCGTAAACCTGCGAAGTATTGAGGTGGAAAGCGTTGATTTTTTTGTCCAACTGCTCATCTATTGGAACGATAATGGTAGCCGGGACATCTTTTTCGGGCTTGAAACTAACGTGGCAATAGACGATGTCTTTTTTAACAGGTGGCGCATCAGGCACGCATAAAGGCACTCCGAGCATGTAGCCGGTATCGAGTACAAGCTGACCTGTATAACGGTGGTCGGGGTGATAATCGTCGAGTGGGTGTGAGATAATGACGTCGGGTTCATATTTTCTAAGCAGGCGGATGAGGGCTTCACGATTTTGCAGGGTCGGTTCGAGGCCGCCGTCGTGGTTATCCATAATTTCAAAATCGACGTCCATGTATTCGGCGACTTTTCGAGTCTCTTCGCGGCGACGGGCTTTTAGCTGCTCTCTTGTCATAGCGTGGTGACCGGCATCGCCGTTTGTCATGTGGATATATGTTACCCGATGGCCTAACTTGCGATAGAGGGCGGTGATTCCGCCTGCGGCCCATTCACAATCATCGGGATGTGCGCCAACGATAATGATACTTAGTTTTCGAGCCATTTAAATTTCCTTTCAAGTCAGATAAATCCTGCAAACGGTAATTATCGAGTTATCTGAAGACTACGTAAAAACCAATCTGGAGGACCAGTATAAGTACGGCCCACAGCCTGAGGTCGTGAAAGAAGAGGACTTTTCCGGGCCAGTCTTCTTTTTTTTGTTTTTCCTGTTTTAACGTCGAAACCCACAGCGCGACAATAGCCAGAACAATTATATAAATGAGTATTGCCTGGTCTGAAGAGATGGGCTTGACGAGGTTGAAACAGAACTCGGCAAAGGGTTTGAACAGTGAAATAAGTGCATTTCTGAGATTATTAATTGCTTCTATCATAATATCAACCTTTACTTGAATAAGTTAGATTTTCAAGTTCTTCGACAGGTTTTGGTTTAGTTACGAGGCTGCCGATAATTGTAGCGAGTACGCCCGCAACGAAAGACCACCATGCGATATAAAGGAATGGATCACTTGATTTGAAGATACCATCTTTTATCCAGAAGAGCATAGAACTTGTTGTTACGCCTACAATAAGTCCGGCGACAGCACCGGTGCCGTTGGCCCTTTTCCAAATCATCCCCAACAGCAGGATTGCAAAAGTCGGCCCCTGAAAAATGGTAAGTAGGGTCTGCATAGCGGTGAAGATACCGGAGAATTTTTCTGTAAGCGGGGCCAGTAAAATAGCAAATATAATAAAAGCAGCGGTTAGGATTTTTCCTATGAGGAAGAGATGTTCGTGCGAGGCGTCTTTTTTGATGTACTTGTTGTAAACATCCATAGTCCATACGGTGGCTGCGGAATTGAGATATGAGTCTGCACTTGACATAAGTGCGGCGAGAAATCCCGCGAAGACCAGGCCCGCAATTCCCGGCGGCAAAAGGCTGTGCAGCATAGTCGGAAAGACATCATCGCCCCTTTCCAGATCTGGAAAGAGGGCAAAGCCGACAAGCCCCGGGACGACAATAAGAATCGG